>MRWG01000247.1_pt1 | contig 85549 bp, 83 predicted proteins | sample 1013341 | NCBI WGS metagenome assembly MRWG01 (sample SAMN06117577, study PRJNA244670) | biofilm metagenome | biome: Water; feature: Cathode Biofilm; material: Biofilm; isolation source: microbial consortium enriched at the cathode of a solar microbial fuel cell | place: USA: District of Columbia ...
GAAGAAAGTAGCCAAGAAAAAGGTCGCCAAAAAGGCCAAGAAGAAAGTAGCCAAGAAGAAAGTGGCTAAAAAGGCCAAGAAGAAGGTAGCCAAGAAGGCGAAGAAGAAGGTAGCCAAGAAAAAGCCGGCTAAAAAAGCGGCCAAGAAAAAGGTCGCCAAAAAGGCTAAAAAGAAAGTAGCCAAGAAAAAGGCTGCCAAAAAGAAAGCCGTGAAGCGCCGTGCTGCTGCCAAGAAAGCTGCCCCCAAAAAGGTAGCCAAGAAGAAGGCAGCCAAGAAAAAAGCGGCGAAGAAGGCCAAAAAGAAAGCAGCCAAGAAGAAAGTAGCCAAGAAGAAAGTGGCGAAGAAGGCCAAGAAGAAGGTTGCCAAAAAGAAGGTAGCCAAGAAGGCCAAGAAGAAAGTAGCCAAGAAGAAAGTGGCTAAAAAGGCCAAGAAAAAGGTTGCCAAAAAGAAGGTAGCCAAGAAGGCCAAGAAGAAAGTAGCCAAGAAGAAGGTGGCTAAAAAGGCCAAGAAAAAGGTTGCCAAGAAAAAGGTAGCCAAAAAGGCCAAAAAGAAGGCAGCGAAGAAAAAAACTGCCAAGAAAGCAAGCCGCAAGAAAGCTCCGGCCAAAAAGAAAGCGTCTAAAAAGCGCTGATTGCTGACCGAAGTACTTTAGCCAAAACACCTGCCTTCCGACTGTCCGCTTCAGGAAGGCAGGTGTTCTCATCTCCAGCGAAATCCCTCCCGGCTTGATGCGGGCGGGATTTTTGCTTTTAATCCCCCTTTTTCCTGGACCATTTCATAGCTATGGAGCCATTGCTTCTAATCGACACTGCCTCTCCCACGACTACCGTGGCGCTCAGGCTGCAAGACCGCATATTCAGTGAATCTACCCGGCAGCACAGGCAGGCAGCCCAGCAGGTATTGCCACTGGTAGATAAAATTCTTGCCAGTCACGGCGTGAAAATTAAAGATCTCGGCGCCATTGGGGTCGTTAACGGGCCGGGTTCCTTTACCGGTATGCGCATTGGCGTGGCGGTTACCCAGGGCTTGTCCAGGGCCGCTGGTGTCCCGGCCATTCCGGTATCGAGTCTGGCAGTAATGGCGCTGAGCGCGGCCAATCAGAATTCGGCCAGGCACTGGCTGGTGGCGATGCCAGCCCGGGATGATGAGCACTATATCGCCGCCTTTCGGGTCGATCAGGATGGTCAATTGTCGACGCTACTGACTGAGCAACTGCTTGGCGTCGCAGACTTGCCAGAGGTGTCAGAGAAACTGCCGAAAGCTGAGGATTGGTCAGCTGCCGGAAGCAGTTTTGCCCAGGCGGATGTGCTCTCCCGGCTCTCTGTCGAACTCAACTGCAAGCTGCCGGAGCTGCCGATGGCGCTGCCGGCGGTATTCGAATTGCTTGCCAACAAGCTGGCTTCGAAGCAGGAATTCAAGCCCGAACAGGCCTTGCCAAACTATGTCAAAGAACAAATGGACTATTCCTGAGCGGCAATATTGACGTGACATCTGATTATCTTCAGGCCAGCTGGTTGGCCATTATTCAGGGTCTCACGGAATTTCTGCCAGTCTCTTCGTCTGCCCATCTGATTCTGCCATCTGCGCTATTGGGTTGGGAGGATCAGGGGCTTACTTTCGATGTGGCAGTACACCTGGGCACTCTGCTTGCGGTGTTGGCCTATTTCTGGCGCGATTTGTGGACCTTGCTTCGCGCCTGGCTGAAAAGTTTGCAGGGCCAGCACAGTAATGATTCGCGGCTGGCCTGGTACCTCATTGTTGCCACCGTACCGGCGGCTGTAGCCGGCCTGTTGCTGGAAGACTTCGTTGAGAGTGGGGCACGCTCGATACTGATCATTGCCGCTACTTCAATTGTATTCGGTGTGCTGCTGTATGTTGCCGATCGCCACAGTAGTCGTGCAGCAAGCGGACATAGCCAGCTATGGCAATTGAGTTGGCGACAGGTGATGTTTATTGGCTTTGCCCAGGCCCTGGCGCTGATTCCGGGAACTTCCCGTTCCGGCGTCACCATGACTGCGGCCTTGTTCTGCAAACTTGGGCGGCGTGATGCGGCCCGCTTCTCTTTTCTGCTGGCTATCCCCATCATCGCCGCCAGCGGCCTGTTACGCAGCCTGGATTTGCTGGCGGGTAATGGCCCGGATTTTGACCCCATGCTGCTTGTCTATGCCATCTCACTGTCAGCCTTGGTGGCCTGGCTTTGTATCCACTATTTTCTCAAGCTGATTGAGCGCACCGGCTTTTTGCCCTTTGTCTGCTACCGCCTGGCCCTGGGCCTGTTGCTGTTGATTATCTACTTCTGGTTATGAGCAGCCTGGCTATTGTCTATCACGGTGACAAACCTGCTGCTGCCGAACTGGCCTTGCAGACTCGTCTTGCCTGCGCGCTGATTCCCGGGAGCAGTGATGACTACGACTTTTTGCTGCAATTCAGTCAGGGCCATCTGAGCCTGCTTAGCACCAGAGCCGATGCTCCCGGTGAGCTATGGGTAGACTTTGCCGATGCCGCACTCAGTCGTCGCCGCCAACAGGGTGTCAAAAACCAGGAATTGGGCAAGGCTGTGGGTCTGAAAAAACACCAAGGGCAAAGCATCCTGGATGCCACTGCCGGACTCGGCGGTGATGCCTTTCTGCTGGCCAGTGCCGGATGCCAGGTCAAATTGCTGGAGCGCTCGCCGGTGGTATCGGCGCTGCTGGCCGATGGTCTTGGCAGGGCATTGCAGGGGGGTGGGGAATTGGCGGAAATCGTGCAGCGCATGGAGCTGCGTGCGGCTGATTTCCTGCAGCTGCAGGATCTGGAGCCGGTGGATGTAGTCTATCTGGACCCCATGTTTCCCAAGGATCGGAAAACCGCCAGGTCGAAAAAAGCCATGTTTCTGCTGCAGGAACTACTACCAGAACCTCAAGAGGGAGCGGCCTTGCTGGACAAGGCAATGACACTGGCCAGGCGGCGAGTGGTGGTCAAGCGCGGGCGTCACTCGCCACTGATGGACAGTAGCAAGCCCGATATCCAGTACCGTGGCAGCAGCAGCCGCTTCGATGTCTATCTGATGGGCTGAAGCCGACAGCTACAGCAATTTTCCGATAATGGCCCGGTAGATAGCTGACAATTGCGCCAGGTCGGCAATCCTTACTGATTCATTGACCTTGTGAATGCTGGCATTGCAGGGGCCCAGTTCAACCAGCTGCGCCCCGGTTGGAGCAATGAAGCGACCATCGGAAGTGCCACCCGCTGTAGAGCGTTCGGTTGTCAGACCGGTAATCTCTTCGATGCTGGCGCTGACGGCGTCCAGCAGCTCACCGGAACGGGTGAGAAAAGGTTCGCCAGAGAGATGCCAGTCGATATCAAAGCGGCATTGTGATTGCTTCAATATGCTTTCTATACGGTCGCGGATTGCGGCGGCAGTGGTTTGTGTGGAGAAACGCAAATTAAAATCCACTTCCAGTACCCCGGGAATGACATTATTGGCCCCGACACCGGCGCGGATATTGGAGATCTGCAAGCTGGTGGGCGGAAAGGCTTCATTGCCCTGGTCCCAGACCTGTGACGTAATGGCGTGCAGGATGGGCATGGCCGTGTGAATGGGGTTGTCAGCCAGGTGCGGGTAGGCCACATGCCCTTCGATACCATGAATCTGCAAGCGCGCACTCAGTGAGCCGCGACGACCGATTTTCACCACATCACCCAGCACTTCGGTGCTGCTGGGTTCGCCGACTACGCAGTAATCAATTTGCAGCTGCCGAGCCAGCAGGGTTTCCATGACCTTGCGGGTACCATTGATGGCAGGACCTTCCTCATCACTGGTTATCAGGAAAGCGATGCGTCCCCGGGGTTGCCGGTTGGCCAGAAAATCTTCACAGGCTGTCACCATCGCTGCCAGGGAAGACTTCATATCCGCAGCACCACGCCCATAAAGAAAACCATCCCGTTCAGTGGCCGTGAAGGGCGGGCTTTGCCATTCTTCCTCCGGCCCACTGGGCACCACATCGGTATGGCCGGCGAACACCAGCAGTGGCCCGTGGCTGCCGATTTCCGCCCACAGATTGCGAACCTCGCCAAAGGGTAAATGCTCGATAGTGAAACCCAGGGCGGCCAGGCGCTCGGCCAGGATATCCTGGCAGCCGGCATCTTCCGGAGTTACCGAGGGGCGCTCGATGAGTGATTTTGCCAGACTCAGGGTGGGGTTCATGGTTTGCTGCTTCCGCTTGGCTGTCTCAATTGTGGCTGTGTAACTCTTCGTTCAGACTGATGGCAGCTTTCAGTGGCACACACTCCACCGCGCCATTCACGGAATTGCGGCGGAACAGATGGTTCTGCAACTCGCTCAATTCCAATGCCTTGACGGTTTTAATCACCTTGCCGTCCTTGTCCAGCAGGCATACCTTGGTGCCGGCTGTCACATACAACCCCGCTTCAACGATACAGCCGTCGGCCAGGGGAAAGCCGATGCCGGCATTGGCACCGATCAGGCAATTGCGACCCACAGAGATGATCTGGGTACCACCCCCGGACAGGGTGCCCATGGTGGAGCAGCCACCACCCAGATCGCTTTCCTCGCCAACTACCACGCCGGCGGAAATACGGCCTTCAATCATGGCCGTGCCCAGGGTGCCGGCATTGAAGTTGACGAAGCCCTCGTGCATCACCGTTGTGCCCTCGCCAATATAGGCGCCCAGACGAACCCGGGCAGTATCGGCGATGCGCACGCCGCGCGGCACGACATAATTGGTCATCTTGGGAAACTTGTCGACTGACTGCACGTCCAGCACTTCGCCACGCCCTCTGGCAGCCAGCTGGCGTGCCGGTAATTCATCCAGATCAATGGGGCCTTCATTGGTCCAGGCCAGGTTACGCAGCACACCAAACAGCCCGTCCAGATTCAGATCATGGGGTCGTGCCAGGCGGTGGGAAAGCAAATGCAGTTTGAGAAAGCCTTCAGCAATACTGCTCGCTGCCTGGTCCTGGCCCAGCACACAAAGCAGCACTTCATCCTGGTTCATGTCTTTCAGCAATTCACTGGCGTCGCTGTCACCAGCGGCCGCCAGGTCCTCGGCCAACTGCGCCTGTTGCTGCCGGTTCAGCGCCTTGCTGCCGCAGGCTGATGAGTCCAGGTCAGCCGCAGTCAGCAGCAGGGCCGTGCTGGCCGCGTCTGGTCCCATAACCGGACGGGGATAGAAAACTTCGATGATTTCACCGGCGGCGTTTTTGCTGGCCAGGCCGAATCCGTAACTGTGTAGAGTAGTGCTCATTTTATGTCCAGAGTGTTTAGTTGATCAGTTCTTCCATGCGGGCGCTATCATAGCCCAACAGCCATTGCCCATCGACATCGAGTATCGGGCGTTTGATAACAGAGGGTTGTTCCTGCATGAGTTGGGCAGCACTGTCGGCAGTGAGTTCCTCCCGCAAGGATTCGGGCAACTTGCGCCAGGTGGTGCCGCGTTTATTGATCAATTTATCCAGATCAAATTGCTGCAGGAAGCTTGCTGCCAACTCAGCCGGGCAGCCCTGTTTTTTGTAATCATGAAAGCTGTATTCGACACCTTTGTCTTGCAGCCATTTTCGGGTCTTGCGAATGCTGTCGCAGTTGGCGATACCGTACAGGGTAATCATGTTTTGTCCTTCGATATTGTCTGAAATTGAGTCGGGCAGGGTTCAGGCTGTCATCAATCCGGCAGACGTTCTTCAATCTCCGACTTGATATCGGCGATCAATTCATTGATCAGGGCTTCGTCAGTCAGGGGATTGCCGTGTTTGTCAGTGATGAAAAACAAGTCTTCCACCCGCTCGCCGAGGGTGGTGATGCGGGCATCCTTGAGGTTGATGTCCAGCTCCGCAAAAACCTTGCCGACACAGGCCAGGATGCCGGGCTGGTCCGGGCAGTTGACCTCCAGGGTGGAGTAGTTTTTGCCGGCCGGGTTGTGAATGCTGGTCTCGATGGGTTTGGAGAAATAGCGATCCTTGCGGGAATGTCGAACCCGGGCCGGTTTGATGGGGCGATTGCCCTGGCTGAGGTTGCTGATCAGCACCCGGCTGATTTCATTCAGCCGTCCGGGTTGATTGCCTACCGGCTTGCCGGATTCTTCCAGCACAGTATAGGTGTCCATGCAGTAGTCGTGGTCAGAGGTAAAAATACGGGCGCCATAGATGTTCAGGTTCAGCTGTTCAAAGGCCGCCGTGCTGTTGGCAAACAGAAAGTCGGCATTGCGGGTATAGATAAAGACCTGGGTGGCGCCCACTTCCGGGCTGCCGCTTTCCAGTTCGCGAAAGGAAATCAGCGGTCCGTCGCCATCGAAGTTGGCAATGGCTTCGGTATGCCAGGCGATATTGGCTGCTGATTCACGCACGAAGTATTCGTCGTCGGCATTGCCCCAGATTTCTTCAACTTGTTGCGGATCGAGGTTCATTTTGCTGATGAGTTTGAGCGCCGACTCTTTCTTGTCGGCGATGCGTTCGGCGCGATTGACGGTGTTTTCCAGGCCGGTGCGCAGCGCCCGCCGGGTATTGAAATAGAGCTGGCGCATCAGCGAGGCGCGCCAGCTGTTCCAGAGTTCCGGATTGGTGGCACAGATATCGGCCACGGTCATGGTGAACAGATAATCCAGATGCAGTTTGTCACCAACGATTTCGGCAAATTCACCAATCACGTCCGGGTCACTGATGTCCTTGCGCTGTGCCGTCATGGACATGAGCAGATGTTTCTCCACCAGCCAGGAAACCAGTTTGGCGTCCCAGGCGCTGAGCCGGTGGCGCGTACAGAAGTTGGTGGCATCCACCATGCCCAACTCGGAGTGATCGCCACCGCGACCCTTGGCGATGTCGTGATAAAGCCCGGCGATATAAAGCAGTTCCACCTTGGGCAGGTTCCTGACCACCTGGGCCGCCACCGGAAACAGTTCCTCGGCTTCCGGGTAGGAGAAGCGCCGCATGTTTTCCACCACCTGCAAGGTATGGGCATCGACCGTATAGATATGGAACAGATCATGTTGCATCTGGCCAGTGATCTGGCCGAATTCCGGCAGATAACGGCCAAGAATGCCGTAGCGAGACATGCGCCTGAGCTGCAGGGTCATCTGGTGGGGAGAGCGCAACAGTTCCATGAACAAGGTGACATTGCGGATGTCGTTGCGGAATTCCTTGTCGATCAGGCGACGACTGTCCCGAATCAGGCGAATGGTAGAGGCACGAATACCCTTGATTTGCGGGTTCTGTGCCATCAGCACAAAGATCTCCAGCAAGGCAAAAGGGGTGCGACGAAAAACATTGTTGTGGATTGCTTCGATGTAATCGTTGTGAATCTGAAAACGGTTATTCAGGGGAGTGATTTTCTCCCGCTCGCCGCTGCGCAGGATTGCTTCGTCCAGATGCTGCAGCAGCAGGTCATTGAGTTGCCGCAGATTGGCGACCGCGCGGTAGTACTGCTTCATCAGTTTTTCTACCGCCAGGCTCTTTTCGTCGTCCTGGTAACCGAATAGCTGGGCCAACTCACGCTGCTTGTCAAACAGCAGCCGGTCTTCACAGCGGCCCTCCAGGTGGTGCAGGCCGTAGCGCAATTTCCAGAGGAACTGCTGGCCACGATTGATCATCGCCTCCTCGGATTGCTTGAGAAAGCCCAGTTCCACCAGATCCTTGAAGGAACTGGCGCCAAAATGCCGCTTGGCGACCCAGGCTATGGTCTGGATGTCTCGCAAACCGCCCGGTGAAGTTTTGACATTGGGCTCCAGGGCATAATCCACATCGTGGTATTTTCTATGGCGGGCCTGTTGCTCGTCGATTTTGGCCTGCACGAATTTTTTGATGGGCCATACCCGTTTTTCATTGATTGCCTTCTGCATGGCCGCATTGAGGTCTTCGGGGCCGACCAGGGTGCGTGACTCCATCAGTGCAGTCACCACGGTGATGTCCTTGGCGGCTTCCTGTTTGCACTGTTTGACGCTGCGCATGCTCTGGCCGATATCCAGGCCGATATCCCAGAGGGTGGTGAGAAAGCCGCTGACACATTCCTGATACTGCCGGTTTCGGTCCTTGCGGGTCAGGATCAACAGGTCAATGTCAGAATGGGGCAGCAGTTCACCGCGGCCATAGCCACCCACCGCCACCAAGGCAATATCATCTCGGTCCGGCCAGGCCTGGAAATTCCAGACAATACGCAGGATCTGGTCGATGACCCAGGCGCGCCCCCTGACGATATCGTTAATATTGAGATTACGTTTGTAGCGGTTATCCAGCACTTCGCTGGCCCGTTCCACCGCCTGTTTGAGCAGCGGTACCGGATTGCTGCTGGCGTCAATCTGCTCCTGCAGTTGCTCTATATTCAGCAGTTCACGATCGGGCCGGGAATCTGCCTCGACAGTCAGGTCGGTAATTGACAGGCTGTCAAAGCTCACAGGCTTTCGTCCGAACGCCGGGTCAGGACTTCACAGCCATCGGCGTGTACTGCCAGCGTATGCTCCCACTGGGCCGACAGGCGCCGGTCTTTGGTGGTGACGGTCCAGCCGTCTTTTTTCGACAGGCGGGTGTAGCGGCTGCCGGCATTGAGCATCGGCTCAATGGTAAAAGTCATGCCTTCCACAATCCGGGTGCCGGTACCGGGTTTACCGTAATGCAGCACCTGGGGCTCCTCGTGGAAAATGCGGCCAATACCATGGCCGCAATACTCCCGCACGATGGAATAGTGATTGGCTTCCCCGTGCTGCTGGATAATATGGCCGATGTCCCCCAGGGTAGTGCCGGGTTTGACGATGTCTATGGCCTTGTAGAGGCATTCCTGGGTGACACGAATCAGGCGTCGGGCATGCTCGGGTACCTCTCCGACACAGAACATCTTGCTGGTATCACCGTGATAGCCATCCTTGATGACAGTGACATCGATATTGACGATGTCGCCGGCCTTCAGAATCTTGCCGTCAGAGGGAATGCCATGGCAGATGACGTGATTGACCGAGGTGCAGATGGACTTGGGAAAACCGTTGTAGTTCAAAGGAGCCGGAATGGCCTGTTGCTTGTTGACGATATGGTCATGGCAGATGCGGTCCAACTCACCGGTGCTGACGCCGGGTTTGACGTGCTCCCCGATCATTTCCAGCACTTCGGCCGCGAGGCGGCCAGCTACTCGCATTTTGTCTATCTCTTCAGGAGTCTTGATATGAATTGTCATAGAGTTTCGTGGGGATTCCGCATCAATGCATGGCAAAAGCTGCCTATTGTAAATCACCAGAGCCGCCGGAGGACAGGGCAATGCCTTGCTAAATAGGGCTGCGGGGCCTGCGGCGCGGCTGGCGGACGGGTGAAATTCTTTCAGTTTGCCGTTGTTTGTGGTATAAAGCGCCGCGCCTGAAAGTCGGTCAGCCGGTTTGAAGGTTAAATTTAACTACTTTAACGTCGCACACGCACCGTCACATGTGGTCTGGGTGCCCTTCAAGACTCCTAAAATGGTTTCTCGGCGGGTTGATTCATGGGGTGTGTGGAGGCCTAACCCGAACGAAAAGGAAATATCATGAGCGTAAGCATGAAAGAAATGCTCCGTGCTGGAGTGCATTTCGGTCACCAGTGTCGCTACTGGAACCCCAAGATGGAGCCATTCATTTTTGGCGCCCGCAACAAAATCCATATCATCAATCTTGAAGAAACTGTCCCGGCCATGGACTCAGCCCTGCAACAGGCAGCTGACCTGGCGGAGAAAAAGAAGAAAATTCTTTTTGTAGGCACCAAGCGTGCTGCAGCCAAGATCATTCGTGAGCAAGCCGAACGGGCAGGTATGCCCTATGTCAACCATCGCTGGTTGGGTGGCATGCTGACCAATTACAAGACCATTCGTGGCTCCATCAAGAAGCTGAAGGACCTGGAAACCCAGGAAGCCGATGGCACATTCAGCCAGCTTACCAAGAAAGAAGCCCTGATGCTGAAGCGCCAGAAAGAGAAGCTCGAGCGCAGTATTGGCGGTATCAAGGACATGGGCGGCCTGCCTGATGCCCTGTTCGTCATCGATGTGGATCATGAGCGCATCGCCGTGACCGAGGCCAACAGCCTGCGCATTCCGGTTATCGGTGTGGTGGATACCAATAGTGATCCGGACGGTGTGGACTATGTGATTCCCGGCAATGATGACGCGATTCGCGCCATTCAGTTGTATGCCGCGGCGGTTGCCGATGCCTGCGTTGAAGGCCAGAAGCGCAGCGGTCCGGGGGCTGTCGACAGTGAGTTCATCGAAATAGAAGACGACGAGGCAGCGCCTGCTGCCGAAGCCAAGGCAGAAGAGAAAGCAGAGAAGGCTGAAGAGAAAGCTGAAGCCAAGGCAGAAGAGAAGGCTGAAGAGAAAGCGGAAGCCAAGGCTGAAGAAGCTGCCGAGCCCGAAGCGGCTGCAGCCGAGGAAGAAAAGCCTGCCGAGGAGGCTGAAGCCAAGGCTGAGGCTCCTGCCAAGAAGAAGGCTCCGGCCAAGAAGAAAGCACCCGCCAAGAAGAAGGCTGCTGCCAAGAAGAAGGCTCCAGCCAAAAAGAAAGCGCCTGCCAAGAAAAAGGCAGCCGCTGCCAAGGACGAAGGGGAATCGTAGTCTTCTGAATAGACTGCAGTGGCCCTGGAGGCCATACCCCTTGCCTGATAGGCAAAAGGTCTGGACAAAGGGGGCTTAGGCCCCCTTTTTACAATCGAATACAAGCGGGTAGTCCGCGACAGAAATTAAATGAGGCACTGAAAATGGCAAACATTACTGCAAGCATGGTCAAGGAACTGCGTGAGCGTACTGGCCTGGGCATGATGGACTGCAAAAAAGCACTGGCAGAAGCCGATGGTGATATGGACAAAGCCATTGAAGATCTGCGTAAAGCCAGCGGTCTGAAGGCCGCCAAGAAAGCCAGCCGGGTGGCAGCCGAAGGCGTGGTACTGACCAAGGTTTCCGAAGACGGCAACTATGGCGTTATTCTGGAAATTAACAGCGAAACCGACTTTGTGGCCCGTGATGACAGCTTCCTGGCCTTTGCCGATCAGGCACTGGAACAGGCTTATGCCAACAAGGATGCCGATGTGACTGCAATTCTTGACGGCGGCATCGAAGATGCCCGTCAGGCACTGGTGCAGAAGATCGGTGAGAACATCAATCTGCGTCGTGTTGAGCGCCTGTCTTTTGACGACGCCAATGCCGGCATCGTGGAGAGCTATGTGCACGGTAGCCGTATCGCTGTACTGATTGCCCTCAAGGGTGGTGATGAGTCCCTGGCCCGTGATGTGGCCATGCATATTGCCGCAGTGAATCCGATGTGTATCCGGGCTGAAGATGTGCCCGAAGATGTTCTGGCCAAGGAATCTGAAATATACTCAGCCCAGGCCCGTGAAAGCGGCAAGCCGGAAGAAATCATCGAGAAAATGATCAGCGGCCGCCTGCGTAAATTTATTGCAGAGGTCAGCCTCACCGAGCAGCCATTCGTCAAGGATCCTGACACCAAGGTTGGAGATCTGTTGAAAGAAGCCGGTGCCGATATCGTCAACTTCGTACGTTTCGAGGTGGGTGAGGGCATTGAGAAGGAAGAGGTTGATTTCGCGGAGGAAGTCGCAGCCCAGGCCAACGCCTGATAACCGGCCTACACCAGGCCCCTGAAAGAGACACCCAGCCATGCCGAAAAAAGAGCGCAAGTATAACCGGATACTGTTGAAGTTGAGCGGAGAAGCGCTCACCGGTGAGGCAGACTTCGGTATCGATCCCAAAGTCCTCGACCGTATGGCCGTGGAAGTTGGACAACTCATCGGTCTGGGTGTCGAAGTGGGCATGGTGATTGGTGGCGGTAATCTGTTTCGTGGTGCCATGCTCCATGCCGCTGGCATGGAGCGTGTCACTGGCGACCATATGGGCATGCTGGCCACCGTCATGAATGCGCTGGCCATGCGTGATGCCCTGGAGCGAGCCAGTATCCCCACCCGGGTGATGTCGGCTGTGCAGATGAGCGGCATGGTTGAGCATTACGATCGCCGCAGCGCCATCCGCTACCTCACCGCCGGCGACGTTGTTATCTTTTCAGCCGGTACCGGCAATCCCTTTTTTACCACCGACTCTGCCGCCTGCTTGCGCGGTATCGAGATCGATGCCGACCTGATTCTGAAGGCCACCAAGGTGGATGGCGTCTATTCGGATGATCCCAAGACCAATCCCGAGGCTATCAAATTCGAGACACTGAGTTATGATGACGTGATTGACCAGAAACTGGGAGTTATGGATCTGACAGCAATTTGTCTCAGTCGCGACCATCAAGTGCCGATAAAGGTATTTGATATGACTCGTCCCGGGGCATTGCTGGAAAACGTCATGGGCAATGCGGACGGCACATTAATCCAGTAGGCACAGAGCAATCTGGCTGAAAAGCACAAGAGTGGAGCTGAGAGTAGAGAGAGATGATCAACGACATTATCAAAGACGCTGAAGACAGAATGCAAAAAAGTGTTGCCTCGCTTGAGGATGCTTTCAAGAAGATTCGCACCGGTCGTGCTCATCCCAGCCTGCTCGATGGCGTCATGGTTTCCTATTATGGCGCCGAAACGCCCCTCAACCAGCTTGCCAATGTGAATGTGGAAGAAGGTCGTAATCTTATCGTCTCGCCCTGGGAAAAGCCCATGATTACCGAGATCGAAAAGGCCATCATGAAATCGGATCTGGGTCTGAACCCATCCAATAATGGTGATACGATTCGTGTACCTATGCCGCCCCTGACCGAAGAGACGCGTAAGGAATATACCAAACAGGCCAAGAACGAGGCCGAGAACGCCAGGGTTGCGATTCGAAATATTCGTCGTGATGCCAATGGCGATTTCAAGGACCTGGAAAAAGAAAAGGAAATCAGCGAAGACGAACAGCGTCGAGCCGAAGAGCAGATTCAAAAACTGACAGACAAGTATATCGCTGCAGTCGAGTCCGCTTACAAGGTCAAGGAAACGGATCTACTGAGCATCTAAATCGGTATCTCCAGCCAATATTCTCGTCGCATCAGGTTGTCTCCTGGTAGTTCGCTGATTAAAAATGACACCTGATACGAATAACAATATTCCACAACATATTGCCATCATCATGGATGGCAATAACCGCTGGGCCAGGGCTCGTAATCAAGCGAGCAAGGCAGGGCATCGCAAGGGTGCCGAAACCGCGCGGGAAATTGCCAACGCCTGCATCCGTCGTAATATCAAATACCTTACCTTGTTTGCCTTCAGCAGCGAAAACTGGATGCGCCCGAGCAAGGAAGTGCAGAGTCTCATGGCCCTGTTTCTTTCAGTGCTCAAACGCAGTGAAATTCGCCAGCTTCATGAAGACAATGTACGCCTGAAATTTATCGGTAAGCGCAGTGATTTTTCCCCAAAATTGCAGGCGGCCATGGCCGAGGCGGAAGCCCTGACAGCGGCCAATACCGGCACTACCGTGATCGTGGCAGCAGATTATGGCGGGCGCTGGGACATCACCGAGGCCGCTCGGCAATTTGCCGAATCGGTGCAAAGGGGAGAGGCACAAGCGGAAATGCTCGACGTTGACAGGCTGCACAGCTATACCAGTCTGGCGCAATACCCCGATCCGGATTTGTGCATTCGTACCGGTGGCGAGCATCGCATCAGCAATTTCCTGCTCTGGCAGTTTGCCTATACCGAGTTGTATTTCACGGATTGTTTCTGGCCGGACTTCGATGAGCTGGAGCTGGATAAGGCTATCGAGGATTATGCCGGTCGCCAGCGTCGCTATGGTGGCCATGAAGGCGGGGGCAATGCCGATGGCTAGTTCCCTGAAGCTGCGGGTTATCACGGCGGTCATTCTCATGGCAGGTCTGGTGGGAGCTTCTACTCTGCTTTCACCCTTTGTTTTCGCCCTGTTTATTACCCTGGTGGTGCTGATGGCTGCCTGGGAATGGGCCGGCTTTCTCGGTGTGCAATCCCTGTCGCCGAAACTGGGTTTTCTTGGCACGCTGCTGCTGATGCTGCTGGGGCTGTTTTTCCTGCTTGATGTCAGGCCGGGAGTTGCGGTTATTGACCAGGCTCGCGCGGCCGGTGTGCTGGCCCTGGGGCTGCTGTTCTGGCTGTTGGCCATTGTGATCATTCGCGGCTATCCGGCGAACACGGCCAGCTGGAATGACAGTTCCAAGATTGCCCTGATGGGGCTCTGCGCCCTGTTGCCCACCTGGGTGGGTATTGTGCAGCTGAAGTATTTGCTGCCGGAAGGTTATCTGGTGCTGGCCCTGATTGTGATGGTGGCAGCAGTGGATATTGGTGCCTATTTCGTGGGTTCGGCCCTGGGGCATAGCAAACTGGCCCCCAAGCTGAGTCCGAACAAATCCTGGGAAGGTGTCTGGGGTGGGCTGATAACCTGTTTTCTGCTGGGATTGCTGCTGGTCTGGGCCATGCATCGTTATCTTACGCCGCTGACCCTGGGGCAGATGGCCGCGTTGATTTTTCTGAGTCTTACGGTGACTTTTTTCGGTGTCGCCGGGGATCTTGTGGAAAGCATGCTGAAGCGCAATTGTCAGCTCAAGGACAGTGGTTCCCTGTTGCCTGGTCACGGCGGATTGCTGGACCGGGTAGATGGTTTGATGGCAGTGACCCCGGCCTTCGTGCTGATATTGCTGCTAACGCTTACGGATCTGGCCTGATATGTCTGCGGTGAAAAACATTTGCATCCTGGGTTCCACCGGCTCCATCGGTCAGAGCACCCTGGCGGTTATTGCCGGGGCGCCTGAGTACCGGGTGTTTGCTCTGACAGCACACAGCAACACCGAAGCCTTGCTCAAACAATGCCAGCAATTCAACCCAAGGTATGCCGTAATCAGTGATCCCGCACAGGCGGATGCCATGGCGACCAAATTGAAGCAAAGCGGCATTGCCACAGAGTTGCTGTCCGGGCCCGAGGCCCTGGAGCAGGTGGCCAGTGATCCCGAATGCGATTATGTGATGGCCGCAATCGTCGGCGCTGCCGGCCTCGCCTCCAGTCTGGCGGCAGTGCAGGCCGGCAAGCGCGTCCTGCTGGCCAACAAGGAAGCACTGGTCATGGCTGGTGAGCTGTTTATGGAGGCGGCCCGCGCCTCGGGCGCCACGGTGATTCCCATCGACAGTGAACACAATGCCATCTTCCAGTGTTTACCGTCGGTAAAGGCGGGGCTGGCGGCTGAACAATTGCAAACGGTGGAGAAGGTGGTGCTGACGGGCTCGGGCGGTCCTTTTCTCGAGATGCCCAGGGAATCCCTGGCCGCAGTGACCCCGGAACAGGCTTGTCGACACCCGAAATGGTCCATGGGGCGCAAGATATCGGTGGATTCGGCCACCATGATGAACAAGGGGCTGGAATTTATCGAAGCCTGCTATCTGTTCGCGCTGGATGCTGCCCAAGTGGAAGTGTTGATCCATCCCCAGAGCGTCATACATTCCATGGTGCATTACCGGGATGGTTCGGTGCTGGCGCAGATGGCCAATCCGGATATGCGGGTACCCATCGCCTATGGCCTTGCCTGGCCGCAGCGCATGCAGTCCGGCGTCTCGCCACTGGACCTGGCGGCCGAGGAGCCACTGGAGTTTCGGGAGCCGGACTTTGAGCAGTTTCCCTGTCTGCGGCTTGGCATGGAGGCGGCCCGGGAAGGCGGTGGGGCGGCGATTGTCCTGAATGCCGCCAATGAGGTGGCGGTCGCGGCTTTTCTGGAAGGAAGACTGGGTTTTTCCCGGATTCCTCTCATAATTGCCGAGGTCTTGTCGAAAACACCTTGTGAAGCCCCGTCAAGTCTCGCTATTATTCAGGACTGTGATGCGCGCGCAAGAAGCCTTGCTAACGAACTGATAATCAAGGAATTTCATTAATCGGTATCAAGGGCGCGTCAGCCCTTCTCGCCATTAAAACCGGCAATAATTATGTTGGAAATTTTCATCAGCCTCATCGCCCTGATCGTGACTCTGGGCATCCTCGTGACGATTCACGAATTTGGTCATTTCTGGGTCGCGCGTCGCTGTGGCGTCAAGGTCTTACGATTCTCCATCGGATTCGGCAAAGCGGCTAAAACCTGGGTCGGCAAGGACGGTGTGGAATATGTGATTGCACCGATTCCCCTGGGTGGCTATGTGAAGATGTTGGGCCAGGAAGATGCTACTGTGCCGGAATCGGCCGAGATTCCTGCCAGCCAAAAACACATGTCCTTCGCACACAAGCCCATCTGGCAGCGCATGGCGATTGTTGCCGCCGGCCCCATCGCCAATTTCCTGCTGGCGATCTTTGTTTACTGGGTAATCAACCTGGGTTACGGCGTCAACGGCGTGGCGCCGGTTGTTAATGGCGTGGTGGAGGACTCACCAGCCGCCCGGGCAGGGTTGATGGAGGGCGATGAAATTGTCGCCGTGGACGGCGAGCCAACTATCATCTGGCAGCATGTCACCTTGCAGATGCTGTCACGCATGGGGGAGACCGGTTTTCTGGAGCTGACTGTAGATCCGGCTGACTCCAGTTCGCTGCGTGAGCTTCGTATTCCCATCAATGGCTGGCTGGGTGGTGAGACCGAACCCAACCCGGTACGGGATCTGGGCATCGTGCAACTGGAAATACCGGCGCGCATTGCCGACATCATACCCGGTAGCCGTGCCGAAGCAGGCGGGTTGCAAAGTGGCGATGAAATTATCAGCGTCAATGGCTTGCCGGTTCGTGGCTGGTCCCACTGGGTGGAGTTGATTCGTAATAATCCGGAACTCAGCCTTGATGTCACTGTCCAACGAGCAGGCAGTCAAACCCTGCTGCAATTACGGCCAGAGGCTGTGGAACAGCAGGACGGTTCTGTTGCTGGCCGCATTGGTGCCTATGTTCAGGAAATGAGCTATGCCGAACTGGTGCCGGCGGAACATCAGCGCGAGATTCGCTATTCAGCCCTGAGTGCCATCGGCCCGGCCCTGAATGAAACCTGGGACAAATCTGTCTTTGTTCTGGATTCAGTGAAGAAAATGATTGTTGGCCTGATCTCGGTAAAGAATATCAATGGGCCAATAACCATTGCCCAGGTTGCCGGCGAGACGGCGACATATGGCCTGGATGTGTATCTGGGCTTCCTGGCGCTGTTGAGTATATCGCTGGGCGTATTGAACCTGTTGCCAATTCCGGTTCTGGACGGAGGACATCTGTTGTACTACACGATCGAGGCAGTCATTCGACGGCCGGTACCGGAACGAATTCAGGCCTGGGGATTGCAACTGGGCTTGTTGATAATCTCCGGGATCATGGTATTGGCGATTTACAATGATGTCAGTCGCATACTCTGATTTATTAATTCTGATCTGATAACAAAAATGAAATTCGAATTTACTTACGCTGCATAGCCCGCCACCCGAAATCAAAGAAGTTGAGTTACATTTGGAAATGAAAAAGCTGTTTTTTTCTTTGCTGCTGGCGTTTGGTTTAAGCACCTCTGTCAATGCGCAACAATTCACCATTGCCGACATTATTGTGGATGGCTATCAGCGCATATCGCCAGGCATTATCTACAATCTTCTGCCGGTCGGTATCGGTGATGAAGTCACCGCCACCACGCCAGCGGAGATCATTCGTGCCCTGGCGGAGTCTGAATATTTTGACGAGATCGAAGTAGCCCGGGAAGGCAATATTCTGGTGGTCACGGTGCTGGAGCGACCCTCGGTCGCGGAAATCAGCATTGAGGGCAACAGCGTGCTGGAGACCGAAGACATCATCGACAATATGTCCGGTGCCGGCATTGCCGAGGGTCAGATCTTCACCCGCGCTGCCCTTGAAGCCATCCAGCAGGGTATACAGGATGTGTATTCCTCACGAGGTCGCTATGGTGCGGCGGTAGATATCGAAGTCGAAGACCTGCCTCGCAACCGGGTCGCCATCAGTCTCGATATCAATGAGGGGGAGGAATCCCGGATCCGTCACGTCAACATCGTTGGCAATACGGCCTTTGAGGAAGATGAACTGCTGCAGCTGTTCGAATTGGGTACCAAGCCCTGGTATATGTTCCTCAGTCGCCGTGACCGCTATTCGCGCGAACAATTTCAGGGTGACCTGGAACGTCTGGAATCTCATTATCTCGACAATGGCTATGTGGAATTCAATATCGATTCCACTCCGATCGCCATTACTCCCGACCGCAAGGAAGTCTATATCACCATCAACGTTACCGAAGGTGATCAGTACACCGTTAGTGCGGTGGACCTGGCCGGAGACCTGGTGGATGCGGAAAACCTGTTGCGCGCCTCAATCTTTGTCAGGCCCGGGCAAATTTATTCCCAGGGTCTGGTGACCGGCACGGAAGAAATCATGGTGCAGTTTCTCGGTAATCTCGGCTATGCCTTTGCCGAGGCAACCGGGGTGCCGGAAGTGAACGAGGAAGACCAGACGGTGGAGGTTACCTTTTTTATTGAGCCGGGTAATCGTACCTATGTTAATCGCATCAACTTCAGCGGCAACCTGTCCACTTCCGATGAAGTGTTGCGACGGGAGATGCGCCAGCTGGAGGCAGCACCGGCATCCAGTATGCAGATCGAACAGTCAAAGGTACGCCTGGAACGGCTGGGCTATTTTGAAACCGTGGAAGTAGAAACCGAAGAGGTCGCGGGCACCGAAGACCAGATCGATGTCAATTACTCGGTGGCGGAACAAAACTTCGGTGCGGTGAGTTTTCAGGTGGGCACCGGCGGCGGTGGGGACTTTTTTATCAGTTCCAGCTTGCAGGCTCAGAACTTCCTCGGAACCGGCCGCACAGTTGGTATTGGCATTAACAAGAGCCGCTTTCAGAAGGGCCTGAACTTTCGTTATGTCGATCCTTATTTTACCCCTGACGGCGTCAGTCGCGGTTTCAATATTTTTGCCCAGGAAATCGACTCACCTTTTAACGTTTCCAATTTTAATACCACCTCTTACGGTGGCTCGGTCAGCTTCAGCTATCCCCTCAGTGAAATTCAGAGCCTGGGTTTTGATATTGGCTACACCCATACGGAATTGAGTGCCGGGCTGGGTTCGGTCCAGGAAATTATATCCAGCCCGATCCTGTATGATGGCATCGACCAATACGTGATTTCCCCGGGCAATAACAATCCTTTCGAAGGGCCGGTGGTGGACTCGGTGCTTGGTGATGTTAATGACCTCAGCGACCTGCAATTGAATCGCAATACCGATCCGGGATTTGTGGACAGGTATGGCGATACCTTCGATAACTTCACCATTACCGGTAACTGGTCGCGCTTTGCCCTGAACCGGGGACAATTGGCCAACGACGGCTCCTTGCATCAGATTGGCGTTGAAGTCACCTTGCCGGGCAGCGATCTGGAATACGGTCGCATCAGTTACAGCAACCAGATCTACTGGCCCATTACCCAGAATCGCGATTGGGTAGTTGGCCTGCGCACCAATCTTGGCTATGGCTTCGGTTACGGTGATACCGAGGAATTACCCTTCTTTAACCACTTTTTTGCCGGGGGTCTGATTTCCGGTGGTGGCCAGGTACGCGGCTTTGATGAAAACAGTCTGGGGCCCAGCAGTACTGCCGGCGCTCGCTATCTCACCGAGAGCGGTGTCAGCCTGCTGAGAGATGAAGATGGCAATATCATTCGCAACCTGGACGGCACAGCCCAGATAAGCAGCCAGATTGGCTACCAGACCCAGACCCTGAGGGATGCCAATGGCGATCCAATCCTGGATGCTGATGGCAATGAGCAGGTGCAGCTGGCGGTGCAAAACTTCTTCCTGGATGAGGATTATGATAGTTTTGGTGGTAACATATTGACCACAGCTACGCTGGAATTGCTGTTCCCAATTCCATTTATTCCGGATCGAAGTCGAGTAAGGTCGGCTTTTTTTATTGATGCCGGAAATGTATTTTCCTCGAATTGTACGGAAAGACAGAAGCTGCTTAACAACTGTACAGATTTCGACTTTAACGAGATTCGTTATGCAGCCGGTGTCAGCGTGACATACTTGTCACCTTTTGGTCCGCTTACCTTCTATCTGGCCCAGCCATTTGGCAAGGACGGGGATGACACCAAGCAATTCGATTTTACTGTGGGAACCGGGTTCTGATTCAGAGGTCGAACCGCACAAACAATTCGGGCCGTTGCATGAGCGGCGACCCGGCTAATTCAGTCAGGAATCAATTACCAATGATTCCGGTGAGTATTTTGGAGATTTAACGTGAAGACACTCAAGCTAATTTTTGCCGGTCTGAGTCTGGTGCTCGTTTCCCAGGTAGCATCAGCACAGGGTACCAAGATCGGTGTCCTGAACGCTTTGCAGGCATTGTTCAATTCCGATGCGGCGCGAATCGTTCAGCAGGAATTGGAGAATGAATTCGCCGAAGACGAGCAACGAGCCAGCGATCTGACCCAGCAACTGCAGGAACTGCAGCAGGAGTTCCAGCAGAATGAAGCGGTATTGTCTGATGATCAGAAGCGTCGTATGAATTCCAATGCCCAGGATCTGCAGGTGCAGTTGCAGCTGATTCAGGAACGTGTACAGGGTGCCCTGCAAGAGCAGAATCAGGCCTTCGTACAGAGCATGCAGGACGAGCTTGCCACTGCGGTGACCGAAGTGGTCGCAGAGGGCGGTTATGACCTGATTCTCAATGCAGATTCGGCGCCGTATTTTGCACCGGTACTCGATATTACTGCGCAAGTGACTGCCAAGCTCAATGAAATTACTGCGGACCAGTCAGAAGAGTAAATTTTCGCCAGGTCAGTGACAGGTGTCCCATAACGAGAGCTATACACTCGCTGAAATAGCCAAACGACTTGACCTGAAACTGGTTGGCGATGAATCCTGTGAGATTCATGGCCTGGGAACGCTGAGCAATGCCGTGTCTGGCCAGCTCAGCTTCCTGAGTAACGCTTCCTATATAAACCAGCTTGCCGATTGCCAGGCCTCGGCTGTCATTCTTTCAGAAGATCTGGCCGGGCGCTGGCCCGGCAATGCCCTGATCGCTGTCAATCCCTATGTCGCCTTTGCCCATGCCACGGCTCTGTTTGCCGCGCGTACCGCGGTCGAGCCCGGCGTTCATCCCAGCGCCGTGGTGGCCGACGATGTGTTACTGGATCCGACAGCCACGGTCGCTGCCGGAGCGGTAATCGAAGCGGGGGTCAGAATTGCTGCCTCTGCCGTGATCGGGCCTGGTTGTTTCGTGGGGGCAGGTTGCGATATTGGTGAAGCATCCAGGCTGTCGGCCAATGTCACGCTCTATCATGGCACGGTATTGGGCCGGCAAGTGGTCATTCACAGTGGCAGCGTTATTGGTGCCGATGGTTTTGGCTATGCCTTTGACGGCAAGCAATCGGTGAAGATTCATCAGCTTGGCGCTGTGCGCATTGGCGATAATGTGGAAATCGGTGCCGGCAGTACCATCGATCGTGGTGCCATTGATGACACAGTGATTGAGCAGGGCGTTAAAATAGATAACCAGGTACAGATTGGTCACAATTGTCATATTGGTGAGCACTCTGTTATTTGTGGATGTACGGCGATTGCCGGCTCGGCGCGTATCGGCAAATATTGTGTGCTTGGTGGCGCCAGTGGCGTGGTGGGGCACCTGAGTATTGCCGATGGCGTACAAGTGAGTGCCATGTCGCTGGTAGATCGTGAAATTACCGAGCCCGGAGTGTATTCATCGGGCACCGGGTTTATGAAAACCTCGCAATGGAAACGCAGTACTGTGAGATTTCGCCAACTGGATGAAATGGCGAGAAAACTGAAGGAATTGGAAAAACGGACCGATACAAAATCTACGGACTGAATTTGTTCCATTGGCTTATCAAGGCCGGCTGTTGCAGGGGGAAAGCACAGTTCGGCCGCACCGGATCGCAGGCTTGTTGAGTCGGCTCCGGCGTTAAAAAATAGAGAGTAAACATGTTATTAGATGTTCAGGAAATCAAAGAATACCTGCCCCAGCGCTATCCCTTTCTACTGGTGGACAGGGTAGTGGAAATGGAATTGGGCAAATCCATTGTTGCCTACAAGAATGTGACGGTAAACGAGCCATTTTTCGAGGGGCATTTCCCCAACCAGCCCATTATGCCCGGTGTACTGATTATCGAGGCGCTGGCCCAGGCCGCCGGCGTGCTGGGTTTCAAGAGTCAGGAAAAGAAGCCCAAGGATGGTTATCTGTATTATTTTGTGGGCGCGGACGAAGTGCGCTTGCGTCGTCCGGTAGTGCCCGGTGACCAGCTCAGACTGGAAGCGGAAGTTATTACCAATCGCCGCGGAATTTACAAATTTGCTGCCAAGGCGTCTGTGGACGATGAGCTGGTGGGCAGCATGATCATTATGTGCGCAGAGAGGCAAGTCGATGTCGATTGATTCCTCCGCCAGGATAGATCCCTCCGCCGAGCTGGATGAGAATGTCTCGATTGGCCCCTGGTGCATGATTGGTCCCGGCGTGCAAATCGGCGCCGGCACCCGGATCGAACCTTCGGTAATCATTCGCTCCAATACCCGCATCGGCAAGAACAATCATATTTACCAGTTCAGCTCTGTGGGTGAGGACCCGGCCGACAAGAAATTCACCGGCGAGGAAACCTGGCTGGAGATTGGCGATGACAATATTTTTCGCGAAGGGGTAACCCTGCATCGTGGCACCGGTGTCGGCGGCGGCGTCACCCGCATCGGCAGTGACAACCTGATGATGCCCTATGTGCATATCGCCCACGACTGCATGGTTGGGGACCACACGGTGTTTGCCAATAATGTCGGTATATCCGGTCATGTTGAAGTGGGTGACTGGGCGGTACTCGGTGGTTACGCCGGCGTTAACCAGTTCCTGAAAATAGGTGCCCACGCCATGGTGGGTGGCATGACCCATATCTCCAACGATGTGCCTGCCTATATGATTGTCAGTGGCAGACCGGCCACGGTGCGCTCCATCAATGCGGTGGGGCTCGAGCGGCGGGGTTTCGACAAACAAAGCATCGCCGAGATTCGCGAAGCCTTCAAGATTATCTACAAGCGCAATTTCTCCTTGCGTGAGGCTATCGATCAACTCAAGGTTTTGAGTGAAAGCTGTGAGGCTCTCACCGTCCTGATCGAGTCACTGGAATCCTCCGAAAAAGGCATTCATCGCTAGACAGCAAGCGGAACAGGCGAAATGAGCAAAGCGATCCGCTTCGGCATTGTGGTCGGTGAAGCGTCGGGCGACAGCCTCGGCGCCGGCCTGATTACCGCCCTGCGGCAATTGTATCCCGATGCCGAGTTCGTGGGCATTGGCGGCCCCAAAATGCAAGCCCTTGGATGCCGGTCCCTGGCCGCCATGGAACGCCTGGCGGTGATGGGCTTTGTGGAGCCCCTCGGCCGTCTGCCTGAGCTGTTTCGCATCAAGAAGCAGCTGCAGGAATATTTCATCAAAGAACCGCCAGCCGCCTTCATAGGCATCGATGCCCCGGATTTCAATCTGCGCCTGGAGAAGCCCTTGCGCGACGCCGGCATTCCTACTGTGCACTATGTCAGTCCTTCAGTGTGGGCCTACCGGGAAAAGCGGATTATTGGAATCAAGGCAGCGGTGGACCTGATGCTGACCCTGTTTCCCTTCGAGACCGACATCTATCAGGAGCATGGCATTGCGGTGCGCTGTGTCGGTCATCCATTGGCGGACAGTATCGGTTTTGAAGATCACAGACAGCAGGCCCGACAGGGTTTGTCTCTGACGGAGCAGGAGCCAGTGCTGGCCCTGCTGCCCGGCAGCAGGGCCGGTGAAATCAAGCGTCTGGGCCCGGACTTCATCGGCGCTGCCATTGAGGCGCGGCAGTACATTCCCCGGCTGCGGGTACTGATACCCTGTGCCAATCAGGAGGCCCGCTTCCAGTTGCAGGCCCTGTTGCGACAGGCCAACCTGCTCGATGCCGATGACTTCCTGTTGCTGGACAATGCCCAGCAGGCGATCACCGCGGCAGACCTGGTGTTGCTGGCCTCGGGCACGGCAACCCTGGAGACCATGTTGCTGCGTCGACCCATGATTGTCTGTTATCGACTGGCGTCGCTGACTTACTGGCTGGCTTCGCGCATGGTAAAAATTCCCCATGTGGCACTGCCGAATCTGCTGGCTGGCAAGGAACTGGTGCCGGAGTTAATTCAGGATCAGGTCTCGGTGCCGGCGATTCGGGAATTACTGGTGGCGCATTTTCAGAAGCGCCAGCCAGAGCAGGCTGTGCTGGAGGAATTCGATCAATTGCACAAGCTGTTGCGGCGCGATGCCTCGCGCAGTGCCGCCGAGGCTATTGTGGATCTGCTTGAGAAGCGTGGCGGAGTGATCGCCGATGGCTGAGCAAGGCGAACTGGCATTGTTGCTGGAAGGGGGCGACAGGCTCTGTGCCGGCACCGATGAAGTAGGGCGGGGTCCACTGGCCGGCGATGTGGTGGCCGCTGCGGTTATTCTCGATCCGGAACAGCCCGTTGTCGGGCTGAATGACTCCAAGAAACTTTCCAGTGCCCAGCGGGAGCGCTGTGCCGAGGCAATCCGTCAACAAAGTCTCGCATTCTGCATTGCCCGCGCCAGCGTTTCCGAAATAGATCGCATAAATATTCTCCAGGCCAGTTTGCTGGCCATGCACCGGGCAGTGCAGGGCTTGAGCCTGCAACCGGAGTTTGTTTACGTAGACGGCAATTTTGCCCCAAACTGGCCCTATGCCAGTCAGGCGGTGGTCAAAGGAGACTCCCGCGTGGATGCCATTGCCGCGGCTTCGATTCTGGCCAAGGTGACCCGTGACCGGGAAATGGCAGAACTGGAAGCGCGTTATCCCGGCTATGGTTTCGCCAGTCACAAGGGCTATCCCACCCGGGCCCATCTCGATGCCCTGACGCGACTCGGCCCCTGTGCCATTCATCGCCGATCCTTTGCACCGGTCGCCAAGTTGCTGTGATCTTCAGTACCGCTTCCAGCTATTGTGCCCCTGAGCCCAGTCATTAATAATGACGTTCATGTCAGAGCCCGCCAGCGCACAACAATTTACCCATCTGAGGCTGCACACCGAGTTTTCGATCAGTGATGGCCTGGTTACCATCGGCCCACTGGTCGATCGCCTGCGGGAATTGCAAATGCCGGCGGTGGCGATCACCGATCTTGCCAATCTGTTTGCCCTGATCAAGTTTTACAGCACTGCCATGGGCAAGGGCATCAAACCGGTCTGTGGTTGTGATGTGCTGGTGGAGAGTGAAAATGGCAGCACCACTGCCCTGGTTCTGCTGGTGCAGAACGAGACCGGTTACCTGAATCTCACCAATCTGATCTCCGATATGTATACCCGGGCCGAAGGCCATGCCGAACCCATGCTGCGACGGGCGGATATGGCTGGTCGCACCGAGGGGCTGATTGCCCTGTCCGGCGCCCAGCGCAGCGATATCGGTGAAGCCTTGCTGGCGGGTGACAACGCCCTGGCGCGCAGTCAACTGCAAGCCTGGCAGGATTTGTTTCCTGACGATTGCTTCTATCTGGAACTGCAGCGGGTGGGTAAAGCCAACGAAGAAGCGTACATCGCCGCGGCGGTGACCCTGGCACTGGAAACAGATTGTCCGGTGGTGGCCAGCAATGATGTCCGCTTTCTGCGGCAGGATGATTTTGAAGCCCACGAGGTGCGGGTTTGCATCAATGACCGGCGAACCCTGGATGATCCGCGCCGCCCCCGCAATTACACCGATCAGCAATACCTGAAATCTGCCGAAGAAATGCAGTCCCTGTTTGCGGACATTCCAGAAGCCATCAGCAATGCTGGTGAAATAGCCCGTCGCTGCAACCTGCATCTGACTCTTGGTCAGCCCTCATTGCCGAATTACCCGGTGCCGGAAGGCATGACCATGGAGGTCTATTTCAATGAGCTTTCGGCGGAGGGTCTGAAGCAACGCCTGCAGACAGACTTCGGAGAGCGGGCCGAGGATGAGGCGCTTAACAAACCCTATTTCGAGCGTCTGGAGATGGAGCTGGGCATTATCAACCAGATGGGATTTGCCGGTTACTTTCTGATTGTCATGGAGTTTATCCAGTGGGCCAAGGATAACGGCATTCCGGTTGGCCCGGGACGAGGATCGGGTGCCGGTTCCATCGTCGCCTATGCGCTCAAGATTACCGATCTGGATCCACTCAAATATGACCTGCTGTTTGAACGTTTTCTGAATCCGGAGCGGGTGTCCATGCCGGACTTCGACGTGGATTTCTGCATGGAGGGGCGAGATCGTGTCATCCAGCACGTGGCCGAACTCTACGGCAGTGAGGCTGTTTCCCAGATCATTACCTTTGGCACCATGGCGGCCAAGGCGGTGGTACGGGATGTGGCCAGGGTGCAGGGCAAACCCTATGCCCTGGCGGACAAGCTCTCCAAACTGATTCCCTTCGTGCCTGGTATGACCCTGAGCAAGGCATTCGAGGAAGAGCCACAGCTTGGGGAGTTCGTCGACAGTGATGAAGACGCCCAGGAAATCATGGAGATGGCCTACAAGCTGGAGGGCATCACCCGAAACGTCGGCAAGCACGCCGGTGGCGTGGTTATTGCGCCGACGCGCCTCACTGATTTCACGCCGCTGTATTGCGACGAGGCCGGACAGGGTCTGGTCACCCAGTTTGACAAGAACGATGTGGAAACTGCCGGGCTGGTGAAGTTCGACTTTCTCGGTCTGCGCACCCTGACCATCATCGACTGGGCCGTGAAGATGATCAACAACAAGCGCGGTCCTGATCAGGCGCCTGTTGATGTCAATACCCTGCCGCTGGATGATCCGGATGTTTTTGATCTGCTGAAGAAGGGCGAGACGACTGCGGTTTTTCAGCTTGAATCCCGCGGCATGAAGGAGCTGATCAAGCGCCTGATCCCCAGCAGCTTCGAAGATATCGTTGCGCTGGTGGCCCTGTTTCGACCCGGCCCGCTGCAATCAGGCATGGTGGATGACTTCATCGACCGCAAGCACGGACGCACCGAGGTCTCCTATCCCCATCCGGAACTGGAGCCGGTGTTGGGCAACACCTATGGCGTCATCCTGTACCAGGAGCAGGTGATGCAAATCGCCCAGGTGCTGGCCAATTACACCCTGGGCGGGGCCGATATCCTGCGCAAGGCCATGGGCAAGAAAAAGCCCGAGGAGATGGACAAGCAGCGCACGATTTTTACCGATGGGGCGGTAGCCCGGGGCATCGACAAGGCGCTGGCTGAATCCATCTTCGACCTGATGGAAAAGTTTGCAGGCTATGGTTTCAACAAGTCCCACTCTGCCGCCTATGCCCTGGTGTCTTACCAGACTGCCTGGCTGAAGGCCCATTATCCGGCCTATTTCATGGCGGCAGTATTGACTGCCGACATGCAGAACACTGACAAGATCGTCACCCTGATTGACGAATGCCGCTCCATGAAACTGACCATCGTGCCGCCGGACGTGAATGTGGGGCGCTATAATTTTACCGTCAATGATGCAGGCGAGATCGTTTACGGACTTGGCGCCATCAAGGGCCTCGGGGAAGGACCGGTCGAAAAGTTACTGGCGGCTCGTGAGGACGGACCTTTCGAGAGCCTGATGGACCTGTGCAGCCGAGTGGATGCGCAGACAGTGAACAAGCGCACCCTGGAAGCCCTGATCCGGGCCGGTGCCCTGGACAAGCTGGTGGCAGGAGACTATGACCATAGCCGGGCGCAACTGTCAGCCATGCTGCCTTCTGCTATGCAGGCGGCTGAGCAAAGCAATCGGAATCAGGCCAGTGGTGTGGAAGACCTGTTTGGTGACATCGCGCCAACAGAGCCAGCCTGTGAAGGCGACAACCGGGTGGCGTTTCGACCCTGGAGCGAAAAACAGCGTCTGACGGCAGAAAAGGAAACCCTGGGTCTGTTTCTGTCCGGCCATCCCATCGACGAGCATCTGGCAGAGCTGAAACAGATTGCCCCCAATCGCCTGGTCAATCTGCGGCCGGAGCGGGGCGGGCAGATCGCTGCCGGCCTGCTGCACGGCTCCAGAACCATGAAAAGCAAATCGGGGGACACCATTGCCTTTCTGACCCTGGACGACCGCAGTGCCCGTTTCGAGGTGTCCCTGTTTGCCCGGGAATATGAGAAATACCGGGAATTGATCCAGAAAGATGAAATCCTGATTGTGGAGTGCAGTGTCAGCGTCGATGACTACACCGGGGGCATGCGCGGTCGGGCCCGCCATGTGATGACCCTGGAGCAGGCCAGGCGCAAATTCGGCCGTCAACTGTCCCTGAACTTGCAGGCCCGGTCTTTGCCCGCCAATTTCTGTGATGTGCTGGAACATATTCTCGGCCCCTATCGCCTGCAGTCCATGGCTGCCCGGGCCACAGGGACCAATGGCGGGCCTGCCCCGGAGCCCGCTCGCGGCGAGGTGGACGAGCAGGGTTGCCGGGTTCTGATCAACTATCAGCGCGAATCGTCCAGAGGGTGTATAATGCTGGGCGATGAGTGGCAGGTGGCCCCTGCAGACGACCTGATTCAAAAGCTGAAATCAGAATTTGGCAAGAATCAGGTGGGTCTGAAATACAGTAAAGCCACCGCTTTGAATTCTTCACAGCAGTAGTGAGCAAATGGATCCGAATTATCTCGATTTCGAGCAACCGATCGCAGAGCTGGAAGCCAAGATCAGCGAACTGCGACTGGTAGGCAGTGACAGTGAACTGGATATCAATGAAGAAATCCAGAACCTGCAGGACAAGAGCACTCGCCTGACAGAAAAGATTTATTCCAATCTTTCTTCCTGGCAGATCTCCCAGGTGGCGCGCCATCCCCTGCGTCCCTATACCCTGGACTATATCAAACATATTTTTAGCGATTTCGATGAATTGCATGGCGACCGACTGTTCGCCGATGACCTGTCCATCGTTGGCGGTATCGCCTATCTCGATGAGCGGCCGGTAATGATTATCGGTCATCAGAAAGGCCGTGGCACCAAGGACAAGGTGCGCCACAATTTTGGCATGCCGCGTCCGGAAGGCTATCGCAAGGCCCGTCGGCTGGTAGAGCTTGCCGAGCGTTATCGACTGCCGGTGTTGACTTTTATTGATACACCTGGCGCCTATCCTGGAATGGACTCGGAAGAGCGTGGCATCAACGAGGCTATTGCCGAGAACATGGCCATGATGTCCCGGGTGCGAACTCCACTGATTGCCACGGTGACCGGCGAAGCGAACTCCGGTGGCGCTATTGCTATCGGAGTCTCGGACCAGCTCAATATGTTGCAGTATTCCACCTACACGGTCATTACCCCGGAAGGCTGTGCCACCATTTTGTGGAAGTCGGCCGATCATGCGGCAGCGGCGGCCGAGGCCATGGGGGTGACATCAAAAAGACTGGAAGAGCTGGGTATTGTCGACATGACGATTGCTGAACCGCTGGGTGGTGCCCACCGGGATGTGGCAGCTACCTCGGCCAACATCAAAGAGGCCCTCAAGGAACAAGTGGCACGGCTTGGCGCCATGGATCTCGACGAACTGGTGGCGCAGCGTTACAAGCGCTTGATGAGCTACGGCATCAGCAGCTGATGCTGCGCTGCATGCCGTGGCCGCGGGAGGCTCTTGCCGGGTCTCTGTCAGACTGAAAAAAGCCATGCAGCCATTGCTCAGCTCCCTCAAACACGCGCTCGCTGACCAGCGCTTCAGCGCGGTCGCCGTTGCCTACAGCGGCGGCCTCGACTCCACTGTTTTGCTACACGCTGCCAGTCAACTGCTGAGTGGACAGTCGGTGGAGCTGCGGGCCATTCATATCAATCACGGTATCGAGACTGCAGCCGATCAATGGCAGGCCCATTGCCAGGCCTGCTGTGAGCAATGGCAGATTCCCCTCAGCTGCAGGACCCTGGCCCTGGGCAAAGGCAGTAGCGAAGATGAAGCGCGCCAGGCCCGTTATGCAGTGTTTGCAGAACAACTCAGGGAGGATGAGTTATTGCTGCTGGCCCAGCATCTGGACGATCAACTGGAAACCCTGTTGCTGCGACTTTGTCGCGGCAGTGGCGTGGCCGGTCTGGGAGGTATGCCCCGGCAGCGCCGCCTGGGCAGAGGCAATTTGCTGCGCCCCTGGCTGGACATCAGGCGTAGTGTGCTTGCGGACTATGCCCGTCAGCAGTCGCTCAGCTGGATTGAGGATCAATCCAACAGTGACAGTCGCTATGATCGCAATTACTGCCGTCGGGAAGTGCTGCCACGCCTTGAACAGCGCTGGCCACACTACCGGGACAGCTGGCAGAAGAGCCAGCAACTATTGCAGGAATCCGGCGCCTTGCTGGAGGATCTGGCCAGGCTTGACCTGCAGGCAATCACCGGCAGTCACAGCAGTATCCTGCAGCGTCAGCCGCTGCTGGATTTAGCGCAACCCCGGCAACGAAACCTGCTGCGCCACTGGTTGCAATCTGTGCTCGGCATCGACGGAATTGACTGGCCTGTGCTGCAGACAATCTGTGAACAACTGTTGCCGGCTGGCGCCGACAGTAAGGCCAGGCTGGAATTGGCAGACTGCACCCTGCAGGTTTTTCAGGAGCAATTGTTCGCCTTGCGACAATTGCCGTTTGACGGGCAGGATGTGGGAAGCTGGAATGCGTTGCAACGAGTGCAGTTTTCGTTGCCCGGCAATGGCGAGCTGTTGGCGCGGGCAGTGCAGGGGGAAGGCCTGGACCGACGCCTGGCTGATACGCTGGAATTACGTTATCGCCGTGGGGGTGAGAGCCTGCGTTTGCCTGGCCGCCCGGAGAAAGCCCTGAAGAAACTTCTGCAGGAGCAGGGCGTGCCTCCCTGGCAGCGGCAGCGCTTGCCGCTGCTGTTTCAGCAGGGCCAGCTGGTGGCAGTACCGGGCCTGGGTGTCAGGGAGGGTTGTCAGGCTGCCGCTGGTGAGGCGGGACTGTCGGTGCATTGGCAGCCGCCGCAGTTTTTGTTTTCCCGAAGCCATCATTCTTCCGTAATAGACTAATTTCCAATTGTCCTGACAGGGGCCTTCTGGTAAGCTGTAACTCCATCTGTGTGAGTCAGATTTCACCTGACCACTGTCTGCAAGATGGGGCCCCGATGACACGTTATATCTTCATTACCGGTGGTGTGGTTTCTTCGCTGGGTAAAGGAATTACTTCAGCTTCCCTAGCCGCCATACTCGAGGCCCGTGGCCTCAAAGTTACTCTTCTCAAACTTGATCCCTATATCAATGTTGATCCTGGCACCATGAGCCCGTTTCAGCATGGTGAGGTTTTTGTCACCGAAGATGGTGCTGAAACCGATCTCGATCTTGGTCACTACGAACGCTTCAGCCGTACGGTGATGTCGCAGAAAAACAACTTCACTGCCGGCAAGGTCTATGAAGAGGTTATCAAGCGTGAACGCCGTGGCGATTACCTGGGTGCCACTATCCAGGTCATTCCCCATATCACCGACGAGATCAAACGGCGTGTGATTGATGGCGCTGGCGATGCCGATGTGGCGCTGGTGGAAATTGGTGGCACAGTGGGTGATATCGAATCCCAGCCTTTCATGGAGGCGGTGCGGCAGTTGCGGGTGGAACTGGGCTCAGAGCGTGCCCTGTTTCTGCACCTGACCCTGGTGCCCTTTATTTCCACCGCTGGCGAGATCAAGACCAAGCCAACCCAGCACTCGGTCAAGGAGCTGCGCTCCATCGGTATTCAGCCGGATATTCTGGTGTGCCGTTCCGAACAGGAGATTGACGAATCCTCACGGGAAAAAATTGCCCTGTTTACCAATGTGGAATTGCCGGCGGTAATCTCCCTGCCTGACACCGATACTATCTACCGTATTCCTTCCTTGCTGGGTGCCACCGGCATCGATGAAATCGTGGTGCGTAAATTTCATCTGCAATGCCCCAATGCCGATCTGAGTGAATGGGATCGGGTGGTGGATTCCCAGCTGCATCCGCAGCGCGAGGTGAACCTGGCCATGGTGGGCAAATACATGGACCTGCTGGATGCCTACAAGTCCCTCAACGAGGCCATCACCCATGCCGGTATTCAGGCCCGCACCAGGGTTAAAGTCCATTACATCGACTCAGAGGAGCTCGACAGCCGTGGTGCCGAGGCGCTGGCCAGTATGGATGCGATTCTGGTACCAGGTGGATTTGGTGAGCGTGGTGTTGAAGGCAAGATCAAGGCCGTGCAGATAGCCCGTGAAAACCGCATTCCCTATCTGGGCATTTGTCTGGGGCTGCAGGCAGCGGTGATTGAATATGCCCGCAATGTCGCTGGCCTGGCTGGCGCCCACAGTTCAGAGTTCAAACCCGATGCCGAGCATCCGGTAATTGCCCTGATCAGCGAATGGACCACAGCCACTGGCGACAAGGAATTGCGTGACGCCGGGTCAGACCTGGGCGGCACCATGCGTCTGGGAGGGCAGAAGTGCATCCTGGACAAGGACTCAACCACCTATCAGTGCTATGGTCAGGAAGAGATTGTCGAGCGCCACCGCCACCGCTATGAATTCAATAATGATTATCTCGAGCGCCTGGCTGATGCCGGCCTGAAAATGGCGGGCAAGTCTGCCGATGGTATGCTGGTGGAAGTAGTAGAAGTCCCTGACCATCCGTGGTTTGTCGGCTGCCAGTTTCACCCGGAATTTACTTCCACGCCCAGAAATGGCCACCCCCTGTTCACCGGCTTCATCAGGGCGGCGGTTGAGCGTCACCAGCAGCAGGGGGCGGGCGATGACAGCGTCAGTCCGCTGCCTAACAATGCCAGCGAGGCCGGCATAGCAAGAGCCTGAGTAATCAGGCCTGTTCAAGGACAAGCAACTCAACATGACAGAAAAACGCATTTCGGTCGCGGATATCGTGATCGCGAACGATCGCCCATTTGTGCTATTTGGCGGCATGAATGTGCTTGAATCACGAGAGCTGGCGCTGGAGACTGCCGAGCGCTTCAAGCAGGTCTGTGAGAAGCTGCAAATTCCGCTGGTCTACAAAGCCTCCTTTGACAAGGCCAATCGCTCATCCATTGATTCCTATCGGGGCCCGGGACTGGAGAAGGGACTGGCTATCCTGGCAGAGGTAAAACAGCAATTTGGCTTGCCGGTCATTACCGATGTTCATGAACCGGCCCAGGCCCAGGCCGCGGCCGAGGTGGCGGATATCATCCAGCTGCCAGCCTTTCTCAGCCGGCAAACCGATCTGGTAGTGGCCATGGCCAAAACCGGCGCCGCCATCAATATCAAGAAGGCCCAGTTTCTGGCTCCCCGGGAAATGCAGCATATCCTCAGAAAATTTGCAGAGGCGGGCAATGAACGTCTGATTCTCTGTGAGAGAGGCAGCAGCTTTGGTTACAACAACCTGGTGGTGGATATGCTGGGCTTCCCGGTGATGAAACAATTTGGTTATCCGGTGATGTTCGATGTCACCCATTCCCTGCAGCAGCCCGGCGGTCTGGCCAGTAGCGCCGGCGGTCGGCGCGCCGATGTGACAGTGCTGGCCCGCGCCGGCATGGCCACCGGCCTGGCTGGCCTGTTTCTGGAGGCTCACCCGGACCCGGATGTGGCACGCTGCGATGGCCCCTGCGCCCTGCGCCTGGAGGCCCTGGAGCCCTTTCTGGCGCAAATCCAGGCGATCGACAAGCTGGTGAAGGGTTTCGCGCCGCTGGATACCGCCTGATCTAACTGCCCATATAACATAAAACTTTGCTAAGGTATTGATATGTCTACAATTAAGGAAATAAAAGCCAGGGAAGTTCTCGACTCCCGTGGTAACCCCACCGTGGAAGCGGACGTGATTCTGGAGAATGGTGTCATGGGCTCGGCCTGTGCACCTTCCGGTGCGTCCACCGGTTCCCGGGAAGCGCTGGAGCTGCGGGACAAGGATCCGGCACGCTATCTGGGCAAGGGGGTCCTGAAGGCGGTGGCCAATATCAACGGAGCCATCAGGGGAGCGCTGCAGGGCAAGGATGCAGCGGCCCAGAGTGAACTGGACCAGCTGATGCTGGACCTGGATGGCACTGACAACAAATCCGAACTGGGCGCCAATGCCATTCTGGCGGTGTCCCTGGCGGCAGCCAAAGCAGCGGCCACGGATGCCGGCATTCCCCTGTACCAGCATATCGCCCGCCTCAATGGCACTGAGGGGCAGTATTCCCTGCCGGTGCCGATGATGAACATCGTCAACGGTGGTGAGCATGCCGACAATAACGTCGATATTCAGGAATTCATGGTGCAGCCCACCGGGGCAGGCAGCTTTTCCGAGGCGCTGCGCTATGGCGCGGAGATTTTCCATGCCCTGAAATCAGTCCTTTCCGGCCAGAGCCTGAGCACCGCGGTAGGGGATGAGGGCGGTTTCGCGCCCAATCTGCCTTCCAATGCCGCCGCTCTGGACGCCATTATGGAAGCCATTGAGAAAGCCGGCCTGAAGGCTGGCAGCGATATTCACCTGGCCCTGGACTGTGCATCCTCCGAGTTCTATGCCGATGGCCGCTATAATCTCAAGGGTGAAGGCAAGAGTTATGACGCTGCCGAGTTCACCGATTATCTGGCCTCACTCTGTGATGCTTACCCGATTCTGTCCATCGAAGATGGCATGGATGAGTCTGACTGGGAGGGCTGGGCTAAATTATCTGCCAAATTAGGCGATAAAGTTCAGTTAGTGGGTGATGATTTGTTCGTCACCAATACCAGTATTCTGGAATGGGGTATTAAGGAAAACATCGCCAATTCGATTCTGATCAAATTCAACCAGATCGGATCCCTGAGCGAAACCCTGGCGGCGATTGCCATGGCCAGGAATGCCGGTTATACGGCGGTCATTTCCCATCGTTCGGGAGAGACAGAAGACACCACCATTGCCGACCTGGCAGTGGCGACGGCGGCCGGCCAGATCAAGACCGGCTCACTGTGTCGCTCCGACCGTGTTGCTAAATACAACCGCCTGTTGCGTATCGAAGAGGAACTTGCTGCCAACTCTGTTTACAATGGTATCAAGGAATTTTCCCGCTTCCAGGTCTGACCGGGGACTCTGTTGCGGGACCCTGAAACAGCAATCAGGGCAGGAGCCATGGGGCTCCTGCCCACATCATGATGCATACTATGAAGACACTGTACGCCATACTGGGAGCGCTTTTTATCAGCCTGCAATACCAATTGTGGCTGGGGGAAGACAGTGTGCGTGCCCTGAACATGCTTGAGGAAGAATTGGCGGCGCAACAGTCGATCAATGCCGGGCTTGCCGAGCGCAACCAGGGCCTTGAGGTGGAAGTGCTCGATCTCAAAAACGGCCTGGAAGCCGTGGAAGAGCGCGCCCGTTCCGAGCTGGGCATGATAGGTCAGGATGAAACTTTCTACATGATTATCGATTAACGATAGTCTCTGGCGCATGGACTCCGGGGTCCGTGCTGACGACAAGCATTATGACAATTTGGGCTATTGTGCCAGCCGCTGGCGTCGGTCGCCGTATGGGACCGTCAGACCCTGCCACTGAGAATCAGCAAAACCTCCCCAAACAATACCGTCTGCTGAATGGTCGGGCGGTGCTGTCCTGTACTCTCGCGCGCCTGCTGGAAGTGCAGCGAATCGAATCCGTGCTGGTATTGCTGCGGGAATCGGATCAGCACTGGCAGACGCTCGCCGAGGCCAATTCCCCCCGCATTCGCAGCGGTATCGGCGGCGCAGAGCGTCAGGCCTCGGTGCTCAATGGCCTGCGCCAATTGCCGGCGGAGCCTGACGACTGGGTGCTGGTGCATGACGCCGTGCGGCCCTGCGTGACGGTCGGGGATGTGGAAACCCTCATCAGTCGCCTCGCCGAGCATCCGGTGGGCGGTTTGTTGGCGGCGCCGGTGGATAACACGCTAAAGCGTGCCTCGAAGCGGCTGGAAGTGGAAGCCACCGTAGATCGCAGTGAGCTCTACAATGCGCTGACTCCGCAGATGTTTCGTTATGGCGCTTTGCTTTCGGCACTGACTGGCGCCGTACAAGCGGAGTTGCCGGTGACAGATGAAGCGTCGGCCATCGAACTGGCCGGATACAAACCCTTGCTGGTGCCCGGTGACAAGCAGAATATCAAGATTACCCATGAAGCTGACCTGACACTTGCGGCTTTGATTCTGCGTGCCCAGGAGAATCTGGAATGACTGAATCATTAACCCTGATTGGACATGGCTACGATGTGCATCGCTTCAGCCAGCAGTTCAATCCTGCCAGGCCATTGATATTGGCAGGATACCAATTGCCCGACCAGCTGAGTCTCGATGCCCACTCCGACGGGGATGTCATCCTGCATGCCCTTTGTGATGCCATTCTGGGCGCGGCAGGGCTGGGTGATATCGGCGAGCATTTCCCCGACAGCGATGCCGAATTTGCCGGTATAGACAGCAGCCTTTTGCTACAGCGGGTAATGTCCAGTGCTGCCGATGCCGGCCTGTCTCTGGTGAATGCAGACATTACTGTCATCGCCCAGGTGCCGCGCTTGCAATCCCATCGCGCCAGCATGCGCAGTCGTCTGGCAGAGTTGTTGGCGCTGCCGCTGCCACGGGTCAATCTGAAAGCCACCACCACCGAAGGTCTGGGCTATATTGGTCGCAAGGAGGGGATTGCCTGCCATTGCGTAGTCCTGCTGCAAAGTCGTGGCTGAAGGTCTGGCTGCCAGGGAAGTCTTTGCCGCCATGGACAGCCTGGCCTATGCCCAGGGCAGGCCGGCGCTGCAAGCGACACTGAAAGCCCAATTCAGTGATTTTCAGGTGGATGAGGAGCTTGGCTTCCAGCCCAGTGGTGAGGGCGAGCATGTCTTTGTGCAGCTGCGCAAGACCGACCTGTCGACAACAGATACAGCCCGGCATCTGGCCAGAATAACCGGGGTTCATGGACGCGATATCGGCTATTCCGGCATGAAAGACCGCCGCGGGGAATGCAGCCAGTGGTTCAGTATCAAAATGCCTGCCGGCGAAGAAAGCTCGCTGGCTGATCTGGCCGATGAACGCCTGGAATTACTGCAGCTGGCTCGTAACCACCGCAAGTTGCGCATCGGCAGCCACCGCAATAACCGTTTTCAGCTGCTGCTGCGTAATTGTCAGGGCGAAGCTGCAGACTACGAGCGGCGCCTGCAAGCCCTGCAGGCGGAAGGGGTGCCCAACTATTTCGGTGTGCAGCGCTTCGGTCGCGGCATGAGCAATCTGGAGCAGGTGCTGAAGCTGTTTCGGGATTCTGACGGCCCAGGCGGCTCCGGCAGCCGGCACAAGCGGGGCATGTTGTACTCGGCGGCGCGGGCTTATCTGTTTAATCAGGTCCTGTCCCGGCGGCTCGAGGAGGGCAACTGGTGTCAATACCAGGCCGGAGATGTCCTGAACCTGGATGGCAGCAACCGTTGTTTTCTGGTGCCGGATGGCGGCTGGGACGACAAGCTGCAGGCCCGTCTGCAGGAATTTGATATTCACCTGACCGGGCCGCTGCCCGGTCTGGTTGGCAGCAAAGATAAATATATAAGCAGGGGCATCGCTGCCGATATTGAGAATGCGGTGCTGGAAAAGTACCCGGAACTGCTGGCCGGCTTGTGCCAACATGGACTGGAAGCAGGCCGACGGCCACTGCGCTTTCGGGTTCATGATCTCAATTGGCAGTGGCAGCAGGAGCAAAATCTGCTGCTGCAATTCACGCTCTCGAAAGGGGCCTACGCCACCAGCCTGCTGCGGGAATTGTGTCAAACCGATGAGCAGGGCTGAAGCCCATGAATTTGTATTAGGGACAACTCTTTGAACAGTCAGAAAAATCTTCGCGGGATCGGCATGACCTCGCAACGCACCCGGGAGCGATTACTGGGTCGACTCATGGATCAGGGCATTCGCAATATGCAGGTGCTGGACGTAATCCGCTCCACCCCCAGGCATATCTTTCTGGATGAAGCGCTGTCCCATCGCGCCTATGAAGATGTGGCCCTGCCCATCGGTCACAACCAGACCATCTCCCAGCCCTATATTGTTGCCCGCATGACCGAGGCCATCGTCAGCAGTGGCAGCACCGAGCGGGTGCTGGAAGTAGGCAGCGGCTGTGGCTATCAGACCGCCGTCATCGCCCGCCTTGCAGGCAAGGTGTATTCGGTGGAGCGTATCAAGCCCTTGCTGGATCGTGCCCGTGCCAATCTGCGCACCCTGGGCATTCGCAATGTTGACCTGCGCCACACCGACGGGACCCTGGGCTGGCCGGAAAAAGGGCCTTTCGATGCCATCATGACCACCGCCGCACCCCAGGTCATTCCCAATGAATTGCTGCAACAACTGGCCGACGGTGGTCGCTTGATCATTCCGGTGGGTGGCGATGAGCATCAGGAGCTCAAACTCGTCACCCGCAACGGCGATGAGTTTCATGAACAGACCCTCGATCTTGTCCGCTTTGTCCCTTTATTGAGGGGGCAGGTGCAACACTAATTTCAGCGATGCCTGCAGATATGGAACAAGCGCAAGAGGATGACGTCATACGCGGCTGGCGGTCGGCGTTGCTTGTCTGGTTGAAGGGCCTGGCCATGGGGCTGGGTGATTCGGTACCGGGTATCTCGGGCGGCACTATTGCAGTTATCACCAATATCTACGAGCGACTCATTTATGCCATCAGGGCAGTCGATCTTGAGGCCCTGAAACTGGCCGGAGGCGGTGAGTTCGCGGCTGCCTGGCGCCATATACAGGGTAACTTCCTGGCCTTGCTGGCGCTGGGGATTGTCAGCGGCTTGCTGCTCAGTGCCAACACCGTTCTGTTTCTGCTGGACAACTATTTCGAAGCGCTGATGGCCTTCTTTATTGGCCTGGTAATCGCTTCCACCTATCTGCTGCGGGAACACTTCAGTTTTCAGGGCTGGCGCGCCTGGCTGTTACTGTCTTGCGGTCTGCTGCTCACCGCATCGGTGGGATTGCTGGATGCCCGGCAGTCAGAGGCAGGTTTGACTTATCTGTTCGTCAGCGGTGCGCTGGGCATTTGTGCCATGATCCTGCCCGGTTTGTCCGGGGCATTTATTTTGCTGCTGTTGGGAGTCTACGAGACTGTGCTGCGAGCCCTGTTGACGCTGGATCTGGCAATCATCACAGTTTTTGTGGCTGGCTGCGCCACTGGTCTGTTACTGTTTTCCCGATTGCTTGCCTGGTTGCTGCGACAGTTCCACGATCTGGCCTACAGTTTCATCATGGGAATGCTGCTGGGCTCAATCGGCCTGTTATGGCCCTGGCAACAGGTTTTGAGCGAGACTGTAGACAGCAGTGGTGAAGTCCAGGCCTTGAAAACAGCGCCGGTCTGGCCGCTAAACTATACTGAGGTCACTGGCCAGGATCCTGCCCTGGGCCTGTGTCTGGCAAGCCTGCTGCTGGGCCTGGTGGTGGTCTTGTTGTTACATCGTCTCTTTCATCGAAGCAAGAACAGTGAAGTATGAATCCGCTATCGGGCAAGCTACAAAGGAAGACATACAAAAGGCAGCGAGCAGTTTGTTGCGCTGTGCTGATGTGGTTGCTTGCGGCTTGTGGAAATCGCTATCAGGCGCCGGTCACCGAGGCAGGCCAGCGGCAGGTAATAACGCCGCCGCTGATAGTGGACAGTTCCAGGGAAAACAGCAGTTCTGCAGCAGTGGTGAATCGACCCGCGGTGGTCAGTTCCCGGAGCCCTTCGGTCAGCAATGTCGGTGACAGCAATCAGGCGAGCCGTCCCGATGTACATATTGTGCGTCGCGGCGAAACGCTGTTCTCTATCGCCTTTCAACATGATCTTGATTTTCGCAGTCTGGCCATTGCCAATGACCTGGATCCACCCTATACGATTTTTGTCGATCAGGAATTGCTGCTGGATGTCAGCCAGGTGGGGCGCCGCCAGATCCAGTCCCTGGGCAGCAGTCTTGGTACACCTGCCCCCGATAACAGTGTCGCCAGAACCCGGGCCAGTGGTGGCAGCGGCGGTGTTATCCGTCAGCCCATCCAGGTTCAGCGGGATCCGGTCTGGCAGTGGCCCCATGATGGCTCCATTGTCCGCGGTTTCAATGAAGGCGGCAGTGAAGGCCTGGATATCGCCGGCCGGGTCGGTGATGCGGTGCGGGCCGCCGGTGCCGGAGATGTGGTCTATACCGGCCGCGGCATTCAGGGGGTGGGTAATCTGATTATTATCCGCCACAATGATCGCCTGCTTAGCGCCTATGGCAATAACAGCAATATACTGGTTGCCCAGGGGGAGCATGTTCAAGCGGGTGAGGAGATTGCCCGGGTGGGTGAGAACAGTCGCGGCGAGGCGGTACTGCACTTTGAAATTCGTGAGGAAGGCAAGTCAGTAGACCCCACTGCGCTCTTACCCTGATCCCGGCGAACCCTGATCAGGGGCTGCCTCTGGCTGGAATCAGAACTGCAGGGCGCAAACAGATCTGCGGGGCGAAAACAGCAAAGGGCCGCAAATAACGGCCCTTTCTAATTCCTGTTTTATTTTTTGTATTGCTGCTGCCAGCCACAAGCGCAAGCGCAGCGTATCAAAACTGCCTAGCGTTCCAGATACTGAAGCTTGTTGGGCTTGTCGGCCCATTCCTCGGCATCGGGAAGTGCATCTTTCTTCTCGGTGATATTGGGCCAGTTCTCGGCCAGATCTGCATTCAGTTGCAGAAATTCCGACTGGTCTTCGGGCAGTTCATCCTCGGCGTAAATGGCGTCAACCGGACACTCTGGCTCACAAAGCGCGCAGTCGATGCACTCATCGGGGTGGATCACCAGAAAATTGGGTCCTTCATAGAAGCAATCCACAGGACAGACCTCAACACAGTCTGTGTGCTTGCACTTGATACAATTGTCACCAACTACGAATGTCATGTTTAGCGTTCCCTTTCTGTTTTTGCCTGCTGTTATATCGCTCTGGAGCCCGTAGCCAGCAATGCCGGGGGCCATCAGGCCTGTGGCCGCATTCTAGCAGCTTTTGTGATGCTTTTCTCAAGCAAACCGGGCTGTTGGCTCAGTCCAGTTTGCCTTTTAATTGATACAGCAAATCCAGAGCCTGGCGAGCGCTGAGTTCATCCGGGTCGAGCTTTCCAAGGGTTTCCAGAACCGGATGTGGCTCGCTACTGAATAGCTCGGTCTGTTGCGGCTTATCTTGAGGGCCGGATTTGCTGCCCAGGGATTCCGCTTCCAGTTGCTGTAATTTGTTGCGGGCACTGTTGATCACCGGCGCCGGGATGCCGGCGAGTTGGGCAACCTGCAGGCCATAACTCTGATTGGCCGGACCCGGCTTGACGGCATGCAAAAAGACGATGCCGCGATCATGCTCCACGGCATCGAGATGCACATTGTCGATGCCATCATAGCTTTCCGGCAGGGCGGTGAGTTCGAAGTAATGGGTGGCAAACAGGGTGAAGCAATGCAATTGCTCGGCAATATACAGCGCAGCAGCCCAGGCCAGGGAGAGACCGTCAAAGGTGCTGGTGCCGCGACCAATTTCATCCATCAGCACCAGGGAGTCGCTGCTTGCATGGTGGAGGATATTGGCGGTTTCTGTCATCTCCACCATGAAAGTTGAGCGCCCGCCGGCGAGATCGTCGGAGGAGCCTATGCGGGTAAAGATCCGGTCCACCGGGCCAATGCGGGCCGTCTCGGCGGGGACATAGCTGCCGCAAAGTGCCATCAGGGTTATCAAGGCTGTCTGCCGCATATAGGTGGATTTACCACCCATGTTGGGGCCGGTGATGATGAGCATGCGGCGACCTTCCTCGAGGCTGAGGTCATTGGCCACAAAATTCTCATTGCTGACTGTCTCCACCACCGGGTGACGGCCGGCGACGATATTAATGCCGCTGGCCTCGCTCAGCTCGGGGCGGCAATAATCCAGGCTGGCGGCCCGTTCGGCGAAGTTGTTGAGCACATCCACTTCACTGATGGCATTGGCGCTGCAGATCAGGGCTGACAAATCCCCTGCCAGGGTTTCCAGCAATTCATCATAGAGGGCTTTTTCCCGGCTCAGGGCCTTGCTGTTGGCGGAGAGGACCTTGTCTTCAAATTCCTTCAGTTCCGGGGTGATAAAGCGCTCGGCGTTTTTCAGGGTCTGGCGGCGTACATATTCGGCCGGCAGTTCACCACCGGCCTGGCCCTTGCTGATTTCAATGTAATAGCCATGCACGCGGTTGTAGCCCACCTTGAGAGTAGAGGAGCCGGTGCGGGCCTTCTCTTTCTGTTCCAGTTCCACCAGGAACTGACCGGCATTGCTGCTCAGGTCACGCAGTTCATCCAGTTCTTCATCGAAGCCCTTGGCGATGACACCGCCGTCCCGTATTACCACCGGCGGGTTTTCTTCGATGGCGGCTTGCAACAGGGTGGTCTGCTCCGGGAATTCGGCGATGCGCCTGGCCAGATCAGTGAGGGCGCCGCTGTCGATTGTGGCCAGTTGTTGCTGCAATTGCGGCAGCAGGGCCAGGCTGTCCCGCAGTCGGGCCAGGTCCCGTGGCCGTGCCGAGCGCAGACCGAGACGCGCCAGAATGCGTTCCAGGTCACCAACGCTGGCAAGAATTTCTGCCAGTGGCTCAAAATGAAAATTCTCAATCAGCGCGGCTACCACTTGCTGGCGCTGCGCCAGAATTTGCTGATCACGCAGCGGTCGATTGATCCAGCGGCCCAGCAGGCGGCTGCCCATGGCGGTGGCGCAGCGGTCGAGTACCGACAGCAGGGTATTGTCTCGTTGGCCGGCGAGATTGATATCCAGCTCAAGATTGCGTCGGCTGGCGGCATCCAGAATCACGGCGTCATCCAGTTGTTCGATCTGGATGCCCTGGATATGGGGCAAATCGGATTTCTGGGTTTCCCGGGCATACTGAAACAGGCAGCCGGCGGCAGCCATGGCCACCGGCAGTTGTTCGCATTCGAAGGCGGTCAGGTCGCGGGTATTGAAATGTTCGCAGAGCAGGCGCCGGGCATTATCCAGCTCAAATTCCCACACCGGTCGGCGGCGCAGGGCGGCCAGCCTGATGCTGTCTGCCTCCTGCTGCAGATCATCGGCGATCAGGATTTCCGCCGGTTTGATGCGCTCGATCTCCGTCAGCAGGGCTTCACGATCGCGGACCTCATTCAGTACCAGACGGCCGCTACTGATATCCAGCAGAGCCAGGCCATAGACCTGTTTTTGCTGCGGGTCGACGCCGCCGCTGATGGCCAGCAGGGCATTGTCCTGTCGCGCATCCAGCAGGGCTTCATCGCTGATGGTGCCAGGGGTGATGATGCGGATAACTTCCCGCTCCACCGGGCCCTTGCTGGTGGCGGGGTCACCGGTCTGTTCACAGATGGCAACGGAAATACCGGCTTCCACCAGTTTTACCAGATAGCGGTCCACGGCATGAAAGGGGATACCGCACATGGGAATGGGTTCGCCGGCAGATTTGCCACGGGCGGTGAGGGTAATATCCAGCACCTGGGCCGCCTGCTTGGCATCGTCGTAAAACAGCTCATAGAAGTCACCCATGCGATAGAACAGTAATTCGTCCGGGTGTTGGGCCTTGATGCGTAAAAACTGCTGCATCATGGGGGTGTGCTGCTGTGAATCTGCCAAGGTTTTATCCGGGTCCCGATGGATGAAAGTCAGCGATTCTACACGGTTTGGGTCCTGACTTGGACACCCGGCAGCGGGCTTTTTGCAGGCTTGCTTCTGACCCGGCAAACGCTACACTAAAACCATGTCTGAAATGAGTCGGGAACATATCGACAAACTGGTTGCTGAACTGGCCGAGCGCCTGCTGGCTGAAGAAATATTGCTGGCCACCGCCGAGTCCTGCACCGGGGGTGGCATCAGTGAGGCGCTGACCGCCCGGGCCGGCAGCTCCCGGTGGTTCGATTGCGGCTTTGTGAGCTATTCCAATAGCGCCAAGAGCCGCCTGCTGAATGTGCCCGAGTCCCTGTTCGATCTGCCAGGCCCTGGCGCCGTCAGTGAAGAGACCGCGCTGGCCATGGCACGCGGAGCACTTGCCAACAGTCGTGCCGAGCTGGCCGTGGCGGTAACCGGTATTGCCGGCCCCGATGGGGGCAGCAAAGAAAAGCCGGTGGGCACCGTATGGATCGCCTGGCAATGGCAGCAACAGGCCCTGGCCCATTGCTTTCATTTTCGCGGCGACCGGGCCACGGTGCGGCTGGCCACCATCGTGGCGGCCCTCGAGGGATTGCTGAGCCTGTTGGGCGGCAACAGCTGAGCAGAGGCGAAAATCTTTTTCCCGTCGCCTAAAGGATTTCCATTTTTTGCCAATATACTGGTTGTATATACAGTGAAATTCTGATTTAATTTTTACTGTCTGGATATACAGTAGTCTGGAATTCAGGGCTGGGTGGCTAGGGAGGTCAGTGAGACCGGAAAGGCCAGCCAGAAAGATCAGAAAGGCCAGGGCGATAAGCCAGCCAAGCGGATTCAGCACAGATTTCAGGCCAGATTGAGCAAGTAGCCGGGAATGAGGCTACTCTGATAGTGGCAGGGGCAGACAAGCCGGTTCGGCAAGCTGCTTTGAGCCACGGGGACAACTGCATTACTCAAGGAACCAGGATCAGTTGTAGTGTTAATTACAAGGAAACAACAATGATCGAAGATAACGCCAACAAAGAAAAAGCACTGGCAGCGGCGCTGTCACAAATTGAACGCCAGTTCGGCAAGGGCTCCATGATGCGCCTCGGTGATTCCGAGCAGGTTCAGGTGCCATCCATTTCCACTGGTTCCCTTGGCCTGGACATTGCGCTGGGCATAGGCGGTTTGCCACGGGGGCGGATAGTCGAGATTTACGGGCCGGAATCATCCGGTAAAACCACCCTGACCCTGCAGGTGATTGCCGAGGCACAGAAAGCCGGTGGCAGCTGCGCCTTTATCGATGCCGAGCATGCCCTGGACCCGATTTATGCCAAGGCCCTGGGTGTGGATGTAGACAATCTGCTGGTGAGCCAGCCGGATACCGGTGAGCAGGCGCTGGAAATCTGCGACATGGTAGTGCGCTCCGGTGCCCTGGATGTCGTTGTTATCGACTCGGTGGCTGCGCTGACGCCGAAAGCGGAAATCGAAGGCGATATGGGCGACAGCCATATGGGTCTGCAAGCCCGTCTGATGTCTCAGGCCCTGCGCAAGATGACCGCCAATATCAAGAATTCCAACACTCTGGTTATTTTCATCAACCAGATTCGCATGAAGATCGGTGTCATGTTCGGTTCGCCGGAAACTACCACCGGTGGTAATGCCCTGAAGTTTTATTCCTCTGTGCGTCTGGATATTCGCCGCATCGGTTCCATCAAGGAAGGCGATGAAGTGGTGGGTAATGAGACCCGGGTCAAGGTGGTGAAAAACAAGGTTGCACCACCATTCCGCCAGACTGAATTCCAGATCATGTATGGTCAGGGTATTCATCATCTGGGCGAGGTGATAGATCTGGGTGTGAAACAGGGCCTGATCGAAAAATCCGGCGCCTGGTATGCCTACAAAGGTGACAAGATCGGCCAGGGCAAGAAGAATGTATCCCTGTATCTGGAAGAAAATCCGGAAATTGCCCAGGAGATTGAAACCGCAATCCGTCAGCAACTGCTCAAGAAGGCGGGCGGTGAAGAGGCGGCCGAAGGCAATGAAGATGTGGTGGTGCTGGCCGAGGCCAAATCCAAGAAGGGTTAATCCCGGGCAAGGCAATTACCACTGACCCAATTAGCAGTGCTCTGGACTGATCATGGCTGAAGAGCAACTGACTATCGATGTCCCCGTTCTCCGGCGGGCCGCCATGGATTTCTTGGCCCGCCGGGAACACTCCCAACGTGAATTACAGGACAAGCTGACGCGCCGCTATCCCGATGCTGAGCCGCAGCTGCGTGAGCAGGTTATCGCCGAACTCGCGGCCGAAGGCCTGCAAAGCGATGCCCGCTTTACCGAAGCCTGGATTCGATATCGCAAGTCCAAAGGATTTGGCTATCGCCATATCCGCGGCGACCTCGAAAGCCGGGGCCTGTCTGCGGCAGTTATTGAGCAATACCTGTTCGCTGATGATGAAGACTGGCAGGAAATGGCCTGTTCATTGGTCAATCGCAAGCTCAAGTCCGATTCGCTGAAGTTTGGCGGCAAAGAACACCGCCGCCTGTTGCGCTTCCTTCAGTCCCGTGGTTTTGCCCATGGTGAAATACGCCAGTCTCTGCAGCCCTATCTGAAATAAATCAGGGCCTTCAATTGCTCGCCCTTCGGCCTGATAGTGGTGGGCACACTGCTACAGTCCTGCACTTCTGTCCCGGTTAATTTATACTGCCGGGACTTTATTGAATTTCTGGACCTGTATTCTGGACCTATGCCATACCAAGTTCGCTGTTATATAAGGCCGGGAGTTTTCCTGCTGCTGACATTATTGCAAGGCCTGGTTTATGGCCAGGCCAATGATTTCGTGGATATTGCCCTGCGAGCCGGGCATGAGAGCAATGTGCCCAGAGGCGTGGACGCGGCACATGAGCTTGGTTCCGGGTTTATCGCCAGCGAAGTATTTGCCGGGCGCTTTTATCAGTTGGGGCTGCATAACAGTCTGACTGTGGGAGTTGGTTTGTCGGCCCGGCGCTATAACGATTTGAGTGGTTTCGATAATCTTGCCGCTGGCCTTAGCGGCGCCCTGACTCACAAGTTTGGCCTTGGTGCCTACGCGCCCACTCTGCAATTGAATCTTGACTACGGGCGCGAATACTACCGTGGCATGGCAAGAGATAATGAGCGTCTCTCGGCGGAGTTGCGATACAGCCAGCGACTGACTCCTGCCTGGATGCTGGAGTTGGGGCTTGCCAGTGAGCAGAATGACAACCTCCACTCCCTGCCCATGGACCCGGCAGTCAGCGCTTTTGGCTACGACCCGGATATCGCCTTGCCCTATGAGTTATTCGATTATTCCAGCTGGCGTATTTATACCGGGGCCGAGTACACCTTCGCGAATCTGGTCAGTTTGTCCATGCGCTATCAGCGTGGCAATGGCTATACAGTGGCCAGCACTACCGAGCCGAGTTTAAAAGTGTATAAAGTTTCCCGGGCTTTTTATTCCGATCCTGCCTTTGCCAGCGACTGGTTCGCCTATTCTGTTGAATCCAACAGCCACGCTGTGTCGGCCGTTGTGAGTCTGCCCCTGGCCACGGACACTGGTCTGGATTTCACCGCCGACTGGATACAGATTTCAGCGCCAGCCGGCAAGGACTACCGCAATGAATTGTTTTCAGTGGCACTGTCATGGCAATTCTGATGCGCAGTAAATCCATGTTCCGCCTCAAGCTCAGAGCTGCCATTAGCGGTCTGGGCCGAACCGGGCTGTGTCTGCTGCTGATGCTGTCTGCTGATATCAGCCGCGCCCAAGGTCTGCAGCTGCAGCTATCCAGTGGGGAAGGGGAGCCGGTATCCGGCGCGGTAATAGAGCTGCTGCTGCCGGAAGCAATGCGGGATAGCTATCGGCAAGCGCAACAGACTGCGATTGATCAGGTAGACAAGGAATTTGTTCCCCATATCACGACTGTTGTAGTCGGCAGTGAAGTGAGTTTTCCCAACAGTGATGATATTTTGCATCATGTCTATTCCTTTTCCGCCGCCAATACTTTCAATATCCCGCTCTATGGCCAGGGTGAGAACAACGACTATTTCGAAGTCTTTCCAGAAACCGGCATCGTAGAGATTGGCTGCAATATCCATGACTGGATGCTGGCCTATATCTATGTGGGTGAAACAAGCCTGATGGCTGTCAGCGACGAATATGGCATGGCTGGCTTGCAAAACTTGCCCGCCGGCAGTTATCAGCTAAGAGTCTGGCACGATCGTCTCGCCAGCGATGGCAATGTACTGTTGCAGGACGTGACATTGACTGAAGGGGCCTCTGCCGAGCTGCAGCTCAGTCTGGAATTACAACGGGATCGTCGCCTGCGCCGGGCACCTTCGGCGAATCGAAGTCGTTATCGTTGAGTAATGGCTGAGTCAGGGAGCGCATGATGAAGAGGCCGGCATTCACTTCATTTCGCGCCCGCCTGGTAACGCTGTTACTGTTATTGTTGCTGCCAGTTCTTGCCGGTATCTTCTATTACGTCAATCGCAACAACAATGACTACACCGAGCAGACGATCAATCGTTACCTGCAATTGGGGGCGGATGTCTTCGATTTCACCCGCCAACAGCAGGCCCTGACTCTCCGATCTATCACCAATAGCCTGACCTGGGATTTTGGTTTTCGTACCGCCTATGCAGCCAATGACCCGGCGACACTGTTCGATGCGGCACTTAATGTGCTGGACCGCTCGCTGCAGAATGCTGACATGATGATGATAGTGGACCTGGAGCGCAGGGTAATAATCGATACTGCGCTGCAGGGTTTTGATGAGCTGCAGGGTGAGTGGTTGGCCTTGCTGCAGTCGGCTGAACAAAATCCGGAGCGGGTGAGCGAAACCCTTGCCTCGGTCAATGGGGTGCCTTATCAGCTAATTGCACTGCCTCTTTATTTACCGCGCCAGGTTGCCTGGGTCATCAGCGGTTTTGCACTTGATGGAAATTTTGTAGACCGGGTAAAGCAAACCATTTTGTCGGAAGTGAGTATTGTCAGGGCGCCTGGCGCGCCACCGGTTGAGGTGCTTGCTTCCACCCTCAGTCCCGCCAATCAGCAGGCGCTTGCCGAGCAGTTGCAGTTGCAGAGCAGGGACTTGCAGCGCATCAGTTATGGTGATGAGGAATGGACCAGTCTGCTGCGCCCATTGTTTGAGACTTCCAGCGGTGAGCTGCAAACCATGGCGGTCATTCAGCGCTCCTTCGATGAGAACCAGGTGAATGTAGTGCAGTTCCGGCAATTGCTGATTCGCTTCTATTTATTGGTACTGTTGCTCAGCGTGATCGCGGCCCTGTGGTTGGCCCGTTCCATTTCCAGGCCCCTTACCCGCCTGGCTGCCGTGGTAGGGAAAATTGAACGCGGCGATTATCAGATGCGGGCCAATATTCAATCCCGGGATGAACTGGGTGAATTGGCAGAATCAGTCAACAGCATGGCAGTTGGTCTGGCTGAAAAGGAAAAGGTGCGGGACCTGCTAGGCAAAGTGGTATCCCATGAAATAGCCGAAGAGTTACTCTCCAACCCGGTAGAGTTGGGCGGTGAAGAGCGCGACGTCACAATACTGTTTTCAGACATTCGCGGCTTTACTTCCTATTGTGAGAATCTGCCACCCTCGGCGGTTCTGGAAGCACTCAACCATGTTCTGAGTGAGATCAGCAATATCGTCGAGGCCCATCATGGAGTGGTGGATAAATTTCAGGGTGATGCAGTGATGGCGCTGTTTGGCGCGCCGGTCAGTCATCCGGCTGATGTCAGTAATGCCATGCAGGCAGCACTGGAAATCGTCGCTGCGCTGGCGGCCATGGAAACCGAGCTCAGTGCCTGTGTCGGGGTCAATTCTGGTCGTGTGGTTGCAGGTAATCTTGGTTCGCAGAACCGGCTTAATTATTCCGTCATAGGCGATCCGGTTAATCTCGCCGCGCGTCTGGAGAGTCTGACCCGGCTCTACCATGTCAATAATCTCGTCAGTGAGAGCAGTGCCAGGGCGGCGCCGGAATTCCTGTACCGCGAACTGGATGAGGTCCGTGTAGCCGGCAAGCAGAATCCGGTGAAAATATTTGAGCTACTGGGTCGACGGGAATCCCTGACTGACAAGGAAATCGGGCAAGTTGACCGACATCATGAGGCGCTGCGTCATTATCGCCAGGCAAACTGGCAAGAAGCGCAAGCGCTGTTTTATGAATTGCTGCGTTCGTGCGACAATAAGGCCCTCTATCAGGTTTACCTGGACCGCATCGCGTACTACATGAGCAATCCTCCCGGGCCCGATTGGCAGGGGGTGTACAGCTTTGACAAGAAATAGTCCGGGTAATGAACCTGTTCGACACTGTTCAGGTTCACGGCAGTTTGATCCGGCAGCGGAGTGATCTATCAGTTCCGACAGCCAGTCCATCAGCGGCAATATTTGCGCGCCAGAATGGCGCCCGGCAAAGTCGGCATTGGATTCTGGTTCCGGGTCCTGACCTGAAACCGCCTGAAACAGCAAGCAATCAGCAATAACTACTGGAAATCAGCATGAGTTTGATCAAGCCCTTCCGGGGTTTGCGACCGACCCGGGAACTCGCTTCCCGTGTGGCTTCGCATCCCTATGATGTTTTGAATCGTGAAGAAGCCCTGGCGCTGGCCAAGGATAACCCGCACAGCTTCCTGCATATCAACAAGCCCGAGGTGGATGTGGACCCATCCATCGATGTGTATGACCCCCGTGTTTATGAGAAAGGCAGAGAAAACCTGCAGCGCTTCATCACCGATGGCACGCTGCTGCGGGACGACGAGGAAACACTCTACGTCTACAAGCAGGTGATGGGGAATCACGAGCAGATCGGGCTGGTGGCAGTAGCCTCGGTGGACGCCTATGACGAAGGGCGCATCAAGAAGCATGAATTCACCCGCCCGGCCAAGGAAGACGATCGGGTCAATCACATGGACGCGCTGGGTGCCCAGGTGGGCCCGGTGTTTCTGACCTATCAGGCCCAGGCAGAGATCAATGCAATGATAGCCGGTGTCGTCAGTCAGGAGCCGGAATATGATTTTCAGGCCGATGACGACACCCGCCACGTATTCTGGGTAATTCGTGACGCTGAACTGGTGTCACGTATCGAATCAGCAGTAAATAGTCTGGATGCACTCTATGTGGCCGACGGCCACCATCGCTCGGCAGCTGCCTCGCGCGTGCAAAAGCTCTATAAGGAGCGCAATGCCGGCTACAGTGGTGAGGAATCCTGGAACCATTTTCTGGTGGTGTTGTTTCCCCACAATGAAATGCAGATCCTCGATTACAACCGCATTGTCGCCGATCTCAACGGTCAGTCGGCAGAGGCCTTTCTTGAGGCATTGGCACAGCAGTTCGAGATTGAGAAGGTGGCGGACAATGCCGCCGCCAAACCAGCCGCCGAGCGTGAATTCGGTCTGTATCTGGACAAGCAATGGTACAAGCTCAAAGCCAATGCCAGCCTGCAGGCCTCAATCGATGAGAATGATCCGGTGCAGAGTCTGGATGTTGCTATTCTGCAATCGGCAGTGCTGGACCCGCTGCTGGGCATCAAGGATCAACGCACCGACTCGCGTGTTGATTTTGTCGGTGGTATTCGCGGCCTCCAGGAGCTGGAAAAGCGAGTGGATAGTGGTGACTGGAAACTGGCTATAGCCCTGTACCCGACTTCCATTGAAAGCCTCATGGCCATTGCCGATGCCAATGAAGTTATGCCACCCAAATCCACCTGGTTTGAACCCAAGCTGAAAAGCGGCCTGGTGGTGCACGTACTGGACTAACGCTCGGGCACTGCTGCCTTAGCCTGTGGGGGCTGCACTCTGCCCCCGTTGGCGGCAGCAGATGGATGCAGGGGAGGTGCCACCAGCACAGACCCACGAAAGCGCATGCGCATGCAGAAATACTTGCCCAGGGTCTGTCTCAGGTTGTGCCGGGTTTTGGAAAACAGAATCATTGGCCGGGTCCGCCAGGTCACTGGTGAAATCGAATTGCTGTTGATGGTTTAAACGCCAGACGCAGGCAATCGGTTTACAGCAGCTTCAGCGAAACGGCCTGGATGCGGCCGGTGATCAGCGGATAAAAAAAACGCGGCTCCAAGAGCCGCGTTTTTTTGTTTCCGGGAAAATCGCCGGGCTGTCAGGCGGCGTCCCGCTTCATGTCGATCAGTTTGCTGTCGCCGCCATTGATGGGAATGGATTTGGGCCTGTCGGCCTCGGGAATCTCCCTCAGCAGGTCGATATGCAGCATGCCATTTTCCAGACGGGCGCCACTGACTTCCACATGGTCTGCCAGCTGGAAACGGCGTTCGAAGTTTCGTGCAGCGATGCCCTGATGCAGATAATCGCGTTCCACCTCATCCGCCTGTTTGCTGCCTTTGACAGTCAAGGTGCCTTTCTCGGTCTGAATGTCCAGTTCTTCCTGAACGAAACCAGCCACCGCCATGGTGATGCGATACTGATCTTTTTCCAGACGTTCGATGTTGTACGGGGGGTAGGCGCTATTGCCGGACTCACTGCGGTTGACTGCATCCAGCAGCGAAGACAGGTGATCAAAGCCTACGGTGGTTCGGTAGAGTGGTGAAAAGTCGAAATTTCTCATTTGCATATCCTCATATCAAGCAATATGGATGTGCCCATCCTGCGGATCGGGCGCTGATTTCAGGGCCTCGGTTGAGCGCCCTGTAAGAGCTTTATAGGGTCAGGCAAAGGGTTTTCAAGGGCCCGGGGAAGGCGGACCGATGTCAGCAGCCGGAAGGCCGGGAGCTTGGCAGAGCCGGGGCAGGCCCGCGGTTCTGCCAAGGCTTGATACTATCTGAAGCCTCAGGCTTGACCGCTACTCACTCTATTTAATCCAATTAAAACAGAGAGATGCGATCTATATTTAATAAATCAAATAAATACCTGGCTGGGCTTGCCAGCGCTCGCCGGTCAGCCATCCTGGCTGTCCCGGTGAGCATGGCGGTGTTGCTGGCAGGTCGCGGTTCTAGCCGGCCTTGAGGGTCAATTGGTCGGCATAGCCCTGGCTATCTGCACGGTGCACGCTGGCACCGCGACCAATGCCATAGTATTGAAAGCCCTTGTTACGCATCAGTTCCGGATCATAGAGATTGCGACCATCAAAGATCAGTGGCTGCTGCAGGCGAGCCTGCATGGCCTGGAAGTCCGGAACCCGGAAATTTTGCCATTCCGTGCAGATCACCAGCGCATCGGCACCCTCCAGGGCCTCATCGCGGCCGGGACAGAGCTGGAGCCTGTCGGTATCCGGATACAAGGCGCGTGCCACATCCATGGCCTCGGGGTCATAGGCTCTGACCCGGGCGCCGGCCTGCCACAGGGCCTCCATCAAAACCCGGGAGGGCGCTTCCCGCATATCGTCGGTTTTAGGCTTGAATGCGAGCCCCCACAGCGCGAAGGTAAGACCTTTGATTTCCCCTTTAAAGTGTTGATCTATAAGGTTAAATAGCTTCAATTTCTGACGTTCATTAGTGTCTTGTACGGCATTCAGAATTTGCATGGAGCAGCCATGGGTCTGGGCCGAGCGCTGCAGGGCTCGGACATCCTTGGGCAGGCAGGAACCGCCGTAGCCACAGCCGGCATAGATGAAGTGGTAGCCAATGCGTGGGTCAGAGCCGATGCCGTGACGCACCTGTTCCATGTCTGCCCCCAAATGCTCGGCAAGATTGGCAATTTCATTGATCAGGCTGATTTTGGTGGCAAGCATGGTGTTGGCGGCGTACTTGCTAAGCTCTGCCGACGGGATATCCATGAACAGCATGCGGTCCGAGTTGCGGTTAAACGGTGCGTAGAGCTCTCTGAGACTGCTGCGCACCTGGTCCGAGTCAGTGCCTATGACAATGCGGTCGGGGCGCATGAAGTCACTGACGGCGCTGCCTTCCTTGAGGAATTCGGGATTGGAAGCAACTCTGGGGGTCAGGCTGGACTGGCGGGCAGTGAGTTGCCGGCGGATGCTGTCCAGAACCCTGGCGGTGGTGCCAACCGGCACCGTGGACTTGGTGATAACCAGTTTGTCCCGCTGCATATACCGGCCGATGCTGTCGGCCACATTGAGGACATGCTTGAGGTCGGCAGAGCCATCTTCGCGGGGCGGCGTGCCCACGGCGATGAAGATCAGGTCGCTGACATTGCAGGCGTAGTCGATATCGCTGCTGAATTCCAGGTCACCCTTGGCGACAGTCTGGGCAATGAGATCCTCAAGGCCAGGCTCATAGATGGGTATCTTGCCTTGCTTGAGCAGGGCGATTTTGACTTCATCTGCGTCCATACAGCAGACCTTGTGGCCGACATTGGCCAGACAGGCGCCGGTAACGAGACCGACGTAACCACTACCTATAACAGTGACCTTCATAGTTCACTTCCTTTTGGGGCTGGTGGGCGAAAACTGTGGGGGGGAGAGGGGGCTGTTCTGTGGCAGGGGGCACAGTTCAAGAGCTGCAATGATGGATGCAGCAATCTGGATAATCAGAATCCGGGGCACAAAATAGCCATCAAGATCGGGGCCAGGCTTTGGCTTCAGAAGCGGCAGCCGGAATCCCCTGTGAATTCAATCAGGCAAGCTTAACGGGCAAATATTTAAGTTTCGTGAAACCGCCCGGGTTCGGGTTGCTGGTGGATTGCTGGTAGTTGTGAACGGGGGCGCCTTCAGTTGCAGACTGGTTCGGGCGAGACCTCAGCCAGAAGCCGGGAAACACGTTACAATAGGCCTTTACCAGATTGTAAGGTGAGCCGGTCGTGTCCCACCCTGATTCCCATAGCGATTCCCCCAGGAAAATTACCGAAGTATTTTCCGGGGAGCAGTTGCGGCAGCTGTATCGACAGATACTCGATAGCGGCGCCCTGGGCCGTTCAAGGCATTATCAGCGGCTGCTGGAATTTCTGATTGACTGTGCCATCGAAGATCGTGCGGTCAGAGAACTGGATATTGCCATCGAAGCCCTCGGCAAGGCCGAGGATTTTGATGTGGCCTCTGACTCTTCAGTTCGGGTCTATATCCATCAGTTGCGCAAGAAGCTTGATCAGTATTACCGGCAACATGACTCCCGGGCCCGGTACCAGTTATCTATCCCCAGGGGGCAGTACCGTCTGGCTGTCATTGAGGCGAAGAGGGCGGCGCAGCCAGACCCGCGCAGCAAGCGCTGGGCTCAGCTGCTGTATCCCTCGCGGCCAGCTGTCCTGTTGATGTCACTCATTGCCATGCTGCTGCTGGCCAACTTGCTGTTCCTGGTTCAGGGCGGACAGCAACAACTGGAAAGCCCCAGGACAGAAGCGGCCAGGCATCCGGTCTGGCAAAGCGTGCTTGCTGATGAACGGCCTGTATTGCTGGTGATGGGGGATTACTACATCTTTGGTGAGCTGAATGCCAATGGCAATGTGGCGCGTATGGTCAGGGAATTCAATGTCAATTCCAGCGGTGATCTGGAAGCGCTGCAATTCAGTGATTTTGAGCGAGCTGAAAATTATCTGGATCTGGACCTCAGCTATATGCCGGAAGGGAGTGCCTTTGCCCTGACCCGCATCGTGCCGATACTGGAAGCCGGTGGCAAGACAGTGAATATCACCATGATGTCTGATCTGACCATGGCCGACCTGCGCAGCAATCATATTGTCTATGTTGGCTATATTTCCGCTCTCGACAAACTAATGGATCTCAGTTTCTCAGGGTCCGAGTTGCAGATTGGTCGCAGCTACGATGAGCTGGTGCATACTGAATCGGCGGCGTACTTCACCAGTGATGCCGGCTTGCCGGAAAAGGGGCAGCGTTTTCGCGATTATGGTTTCTTTGCCAGTTACCCGGTAAGCGCCGATACCCAGGTGATTCTGATCTCCGGGATGCGTGATGCTGGTGTCATGCACACGGCTCAATCCCTGGCCAACTCTGAATCCCTGAACGAACTTATTGCCGCCATAGATACCGACACCGATGAGGCGGTTGGCAGTTTTGAGGCACTGTTTGAGGTCTATGGTGTAGACCGGATGAATTTTGACGCACGCATCGTGCATGCGGCACAGATAGACCGGCGCGCCAAATGGCAATCCGAGCTGGCACAATCCTATCCTGCAATCGATTAGGCAATCCGGGCCCGCTGTCAGCAGACGGCGACCAATGCCGGAGGATCAGGCGATCCTGTTGGCTGACACAGATTCCCGTCGTTTCTTGATGGCCAGGCGCTTGGCTTTGTTGTCGCCATATTTGTTGATGGAGAAGTAGGCGTTCTTCTGTTTGCGTCTGTTGCCTTTGCCTTCCTGCCAGGTCGCCACCCAGGAGTGATCCTTTTCCGAATAGCTGACGCCAATCTCACCTGACGAGTTCAGGGGGGAAATCTTGCGGGGGCTGTATTTGGCATAGGGCCAGTTACTGCCATAAATTTTTCGGCCTTCCTCGTCACGTTTCTTTTTGGCGGCGGCGATAGCCTTTTGTTTGCCGCCATATTTTTTAAAGGGGAAGGATTGCTGGAAGCTCTTACCGTCGTACTTGATACGCACCCAGGCACAGTTGGTGCCACGGGATTCGATAATGCTTATATGGTGAAGTGCGCTTAATTTTTTCAAGAGAACCTCGCTTCATTCTTGGTGCCATTCAATACCCGGATTCAAATCAGGGTGTTGGCGACTGCAGAAGGCCGCGGGCGGTGAGTGGAAACCAGAAGGTCACCGGGGCGCGGAGTTTGAAGTGCTACTTGCAAACGCTGCTCGACAGCAAAACTGTCGGAGCTAAAACCAGTGTACACCTAACAAGCGAGTCGGGCTAGGCGTGGGCTGCCATGTGCTGAATAACCCCGGGCTTGCGGCTTTCAACGTGGGAAATGCTGTATTGGTAGGATTTCGCGCAGGGGTCCATATCGACAGCTTCATCGATGGCGGCGGCGAGATCGGCCTGGGCAGCCTTGCGGGTCAAGTAAGGGCCAGAAATTTTGACCTGGAGACTTGGCTCGTTTGGGGCTGTTGCGACTATGTAAAAATTCTTTGCGTTCACTGCCTCGTGTACCACTAGCCGGCTGTAATGGCCGACCCGAATGTCGTCAGAGTTGGGGGCTGGCGGCCCCGTAAGTTTGGCTCTGACGTCTAAACCGCTGGCCTTCAACGGCTATTATCGGCCGCGTATTAAAAACCAACAGCACTGTTTATACAAGATATTCCGTTACGATTCCGCGTGGCGCGATCCTTGTTGCCACCTTGTCAGTTTCTGTCGGCACGACTTAATCGGAGCTTAATCCGCAAGTGACGCCGTGATTGCCGACTGGGTCACAAAGCGGTGTAAAACTGACCGGTCTCAACTAGTTTACGTCCGCAGCCGGCGTCAGGTTCAGTACTTTTACGTCCCTGTGTTCAAGTTTTTGCGGAGCTGGCCTACACTGTGCGCCGCAGGCCCTGGCTTGTACAGACAATCCAGGCCAGCAGTACTGGCCCGGCACAGGGCTTCACTCTCTGGCAGTAAGCAATTTCATGAAATTATCCATCGTCATGCCCGTTCTCAATGAGTCCGCGCGCTTGCCACAACAGCTTGCAAGCCTGCAGAGTCTGCGCGCCCGGGGGCATGAGTTGATCGTCGTCGATGGTGGCAGCTCGGATAACAGCCGAGAATTCGCTGCCCCCCTGGTTGACCAGCTACTGGAAAGTAGCAAGGGTCGGGCCCGGCAGATGAATACCGGGGCTGCCTGTGCGGGTGGTGATTGGCTGCTGTTTCTGCATTGCGACACCGAGCTGCCGGAGCAGGCGGACCTGTGCCTGGAGGCGGCCCTGGCTGCAAAGGGGGCTGTGTGGGGCTGGTTTGATGTGCGCCTGAGCAACCCTGCCAGTTCCTATGGGCTGATTGCCTGGTTTATGAATCGGCGGGCCCGTCTGACCCGCGTTTGTACCGGGGATCAATGTCTGTTCGTAAAGCGCAGCCAGTTCCGGGAGCTGGGCGGCTTTCCTGACTTGCCCCTGATGGAGGATATCGCCATGAGTAAACTGCTTCGTCGCCGGGGCCGACACTGCGTGGTTGCCCGGCCGGTGGTGACATCCAGCCGCCGCTGGGAAGAGCGGGGTCTGCTGACAACCGTGTTGCTGATGTGGCGACTGCGCCTGTTGTACTTTCTTGGAGTGGCGCCGGAGAAGTTGCGGCGTCGCTATTACCCGGAGCACTGAATGGCAGGGTTTGCCTATCCACAGGCACGTATTCTGGTCTTTGCCCGTGAGCCGGTTCCGGGTAAGGTCAAAACCCGCTTGCAGCCCACGTTGGGGGCTGCGGGTTGCCTGCGCCTGTATCGGGCACTACTGGCGCGTACCGTGGCTCAGGTTGAGGGTGACGCGCTGGCGCCCTGGCAGTTGTGGGTTAGCTCGAATCCGGATCATAAAGAATTTATAACGCTCTGTAATAAAAGGAATATATATTCACAGGAAGGCACTGATCTGGGGCTGCGAATGGATCATGCCAGCAGTTCTGCGCTGGCGCAGGATGGGGTAGATTCGGTGTTGCTGATTGGTTCTGATTGCCCGCTGCTGACGCCGGACTATCTGGCCCGGGGGCTGGCCGCTTTGCAGCGCCATGATCTGGTCCTGGGGCCAGCCGAAGACGGGGGCTACGTGATGGTTGGTCTGCGCCAGCCCCGGCCGGCGTTGTTCAAAGGGCTGGACTGGGGCACCGGGCGGGTTCTGGAGCAGACGTTGGAAATCGCCGCAGATCAGGGTTTGAGTACAGAGCTGTTGCCGCCGTTATGGGATGTGGACAGGGCCGGGGATCTGGGCAGGCTGGCCCGCCTGGATGATGAACTGAGGGCGCTGTTGGCGGAAATTGGCTGGGTCGAACAGGGCGGAGCGAGCTAGCGGGACAGCAGTTGTTCCAGATTGAGCAGTTTTTCCGCCAGACGGTCAGCATCCACCTGGTATTCATTGCTGATAATGCGCTGGTGCAGCTGCACCACGCGGGTAGCATTGACTTCCGGCAACTGCTCGATAGTCTCGCGCAGGCGTGCCAGTTGCTCTGTATCCACGGGGCTTTCCTTGCCGGCCTTGCTGGCTTCCAGGGGCCGACGGCGATGGGAATTAATGGGCGTCACTACCGCTGCACGTTGCGCAGTTTCGGATCGGCCGTGCTGGGAGTCTGATTTATTCACCGTGCTGCTTTGCTTCTACTGCCGTCTGTCTGTTGTTGGGGTTGCCAGGTTCAGTCCGGGACAGGACTGGCCCGCAAGTGGCGGGTCTAATCTATAACGACTGGTGCAATAATATCTTTAAGCGGCTCAAGCGCTGCCAGAGCGATTCAGGCAATTTATCTTAAAAATCCTCTAACACTATGTAATTAAAAGAACTATTCTTTGATTTTCAGCTGGGCTGCCAGGCCTGTCGAAGGCGGCTCTGCAAGCTGGCCCGTGATGTGCTGTGCAGTGCGGCGTAAGTAAATACTTTGCCGGGTGCAGAATTTTTTTTCAGTTTTTTTCTGTGTCGATGACCGCCGCACCATAACTGCGCAAAAACTCTTGTGGAAAGCGGCTGGGTTTGCCTGTGCTCACCCGAATTCCCACCAGGTCCCAACAGCCCCTCAGGATGGTTTGCTCGCTGGCCGGGTTAATGAGCTGAAAGCGTCGTTGCAGGCGCAGCTTGCCATCGCAATGGGTGAGCCAGGTGCCGATCAGTAATCTGTCACCGCTGAAGCTCGGCAGATAATAGTCATAACTGGCATGTCGAATGGCGACCCCGCGGTCGAGAGTCTGGTAGTCAGCGATGGTGAGGCCCAACTCGGCGGAGTGGGACCAGGCGACTTGTTCACACCAGGCGATATAGCAGGCGTTATTGGTATGGCCCATGCCGTCAATGTCATGGTCACTGACCAGCAGTTCATTGCTATGGGGGCGAGGGTAATCCCAGTTCATGAAAAATCCTTTTCCGGGCGCGCTTTGCCAGCACCACCCTGATTGCCGTGGTAGATCAATGAATTTACCCGTATTTGTCCCTTACGGGCTGTTTTTCCTACAAGTTTTCATGTGATTATTGACCAAAACCGGTCGGCTTATCACAGGAATGTGATGCTGTTCCCTGGATCCCGGGAAATTCCTTGCTAGTGTTGTGTGGCCCAACAAGTGGCAGCATCCTCATCCGGGCTCTGGTGCTGATAACAGTGCCGACTCGCAGTCGCAGCGAGGGCTTGCTCGATCATTAGTTGTATTTAGTAGTAAATACTGTGACTGCTGGCGCCGTAACAAGTTACTGGTAGCCAGGCCTCGCTGCTGGAGCAGAAACGGGCAGGTCTGCAGCATAAGAAGAATATACGTGGAGAATACAAGATTGCACGCAGTCATCGACACCGAAAACAACGCGTTTAACGAATACTGGAACAAACTGGTGGCAGCTGATCCGGGCCAGAATCCATTGTATGCGCCGGCGCGCGAGTTTGCCGACCTTGCCGGCCAGTCTTTCATCGACCACTCTTTCATGGTGGTATCCGAGCAAGAGCCGGTTTTCGGTTGCTCGCTCACCCTCAATCAGGACAAACAGGGTCGGCGTCGACTCGGTTTTCTGGGCAGGGAAGCTTCCAACCTTGTCAATCGTCGCAGCCTGGTTAAAAGCAGCAATAATTTTCAGCCCGAAGTGATTCGGCTGATGCAGGATCATTTCCGGCAATTGATCGATGAAGTGCAACCGGACACGCTTGAGTTTCTGGACCCGGTCAGTTGTGGCTTGATGTCACCACTGACCCAGGTGCTGTTGGAATGTGGCGCCTTGCCTTCGGTGAAAAAATGTCAGGTGATCAATCTCGCCCTGCCCAGGTCTGATTTGCTGAACAAGGTGGACAGTCAGTATCGCAAGTTAATCGAGTGGGGAAATGAGAATCTGTGCTTCGATGTCATTCGCGGTGATCGTCTGGGACAACTGGGTTCCAGTCTGCCTGATCTGTGCAACCTCGCTGCCGAATCAGCGACTGTTGACGGAGTTGATGCCTGGTCCGATTTTGAAGCCTTGATCGAGCAGGGCAAGGGCTTTGTTGTGCAAGCCTGGTCTCCTGAGAGTGATTCGAAAACAGACCGGATCAGCGGCCTGTTTATTCATAACCACCATAGTTGCCACTACGTACTGGACGATTCGGCCCTGCATGTGGATGACCTCGGTCTGCTGCATGCCTTGCTGTGGCGAGCCATCATGCATAGCCGCAACATCCAGTGTCGGCATTTTGATTTTGGCGGCTGGGCCAGCAATCACAGCAGCATCGATGCAGAAAAATTTGGCGGTGTTGCCCACACCCGCATCAAGGTTTCCCTGAATACTCTGTAGAGCATTCCCGGCCAGCGTGCCTGCGTTGACTCGTTTGCACTGAGCGGGTCTAATGGAGCGTCCGACAGGCTCTCCAGAAAGCCTGTATTAAATCAATCAGCCTTATCTGCTCAAGCATCAGTGCCCCATGGAAGCCAATACCAGCATACTCCTGATCGATGATGACGAGAGTCATCGTCTGGCACTGACTACGATTCTCAAATTTATCGGCGAAGACTGCTGTGCTGCCGACAGTGCAGATTGGCCTGATGTTATGAAGCAGCTGGAGCCGGGCATGACCAGCCTGGCGCTGATTGGTCGCATCAGGGCAGGCAGCCTTGAACAGTTACTGGCCGGCTTGCATGAATGGGAAGCGGGCCTGCCGTTTGTATTGTTGGGCGAGCATGATATTCCGTCAGATCTGCCAGCACCCCTGCTTACCCGAATCACGGCCCGACTCGACGACGAGCCGAGTTACCAGCCACTGCTGGACGCCCTGCACAAGGGCAAGCTCTTCCATGAGCATTTCAATCGTTTGCGTGATGTTGGCGGGGTCAGGGATTTCAATATGTTCCACAGCCTCGTGGGACAGTCAGCAGCCATCCAGAAAATCAGGCATATGATGGGGCAGGTGGCCAGCAAGGAAGTCAGTGTGCTGATTACCGGTGAGTCCGGCACGGGTAAAGAAGTGGTGGCCCGCAACCTGCATCTGAATTCCTCGCGGGCCGAAAAACCCTTTGTGCCAATCAACTGTGGCGCCATCCCCCGTGAACTTCTGGAAAGCGAGTTGTTCGGTCACGTCAAAGGCGCTTTCACCGGTGCCATTTCCGACCGTGCCGGCCGCTTTGAACTGGCCGATGGGGGGACGCTGTTTCTCGATGAAATCGGTGACATGCCCCTGAGTATGCAGGTGAAACTGCTGCGCGTTTTGCAGGAGCGCAGTTTTGAGCGGGTGGGGGGTGTGAAAACCATCCAGGCCGATGTGCGAATTCTTGCTGCCACCCACAAGGAATTGGAAGATATGATCGATGCTGGCGAGTTTCGCCAGGATCTTTATTACCGTCTCAATGTCTTTCCAATCGAGGTGCCGCCACTGCGGGAGCGGGCGGAAGATGTGCCTTTGCTGCTCAATGAGCTGATTTCCCAGATGGAAGCCGAGCAGCGTGGCTCGGTACGCTTTAACTCGGCAGCCATCGCCAGGCTCAGGGATTACCACTGGCCGGGCAATGTGCGGGAACTGGCCAATCTGGTGGAGAGGATGGCGATTCTCTATCCCCACAGCATTGTTGGCGTCAACGATTTACCGGAAAAATTCCGGCAGGAAAAACCCCGCCTGCAGCCGCTTGCAGCCACCTCCCCGGATGCGCCTGAAGCGACGACTGTCGATAGCAGCAGCAAGTCGCCAGACGGGCCGGCAGCAGCAAGCCTGGAGGAAAACCTGGCGGCAGCTGCTGAATCCGGTTCGCTGCTGCCCATGAATGGTCTGGATCTGAAGGAATACCTCACCAATCTTGAACGTGACCTCATCGAGCAGGCGCTGGATGACAGCGATGGCGTTGTTGCCAGGGCTGCTGACCGTCTGCATATCGGTCGCACCACCCTGGTGGAAAAAATGCGCAAGTTTAACCTGGCCCGACGTCAGGCCGAGGAAAAGCAGCAACAGGATGGGGATGATACGGACCAGGCTGAGGACGGGGATCAGGCCGCTTCTGCCTGAGCAGGGCAGCAACCGGAGGCTGCTCAGGGCAGGGCTGTGACCTGCTTGCCCGCCACCAGGGCATTCTCCAGTTCGAGTTCAATGCGCAGTCCCGAAGGATTGATCTGCTCTATGCGTACCAGCAGATTATTCCAGTCCGGGGCCAACCAGATGATGGTCTGACGGCCATTGGCTTGCTCCCGGACCCGTTCCAGTTTGACGGCGTTCAATGGCCCCAGAGGTGTCTGCAGGACTTCTTCGCCGATACGGCGGTAACGGTGAGTCTCGATCTCCCCACCATCAATCAATTGGTATTCGTAAACTGACTCGCCGGAGCTGGCCAGGTCCATGGCCAGTGCAAGCTGGTAACTCAATTGGTCGAGGACGCCGGGCTGCAAATCCACATTCCAGCTCTGCTCGTCTTCCACGCTGCGTGCCAGCGCGGCATCCCAATTAAAGCTAATAGCCTGATTTTCGGTAGTGATGCCGGTGATCAGGTATTGATAGTTATCAGGCACTATCTGGCCATCCTGCAGGCTGAATTCGCTGACCTGTTCCAGGTCACCCACATTAATGCCCGCCACCTTGGCTTCCAGTGAGGTATTCAGGCGATAGTGGCCGTTGTCGAGTTTCACCAGATGTCGCTCGGCATTGCCGCGTATGCCATTGGTAGAAGCCTGGTAGTAGGCTGAAAACTCTTCCACATCGGCCTGCAGGCTCAGGGGGAAACCGAGAAGCAGGAACAGGCAGCTGAGATAGCGAATACTCATGGATGTACCTGAATGCCTCCGGCAGGCAGTAACTCGTCGTCCAGCAAGGCCTGGTTGTCTCGCATCTGCAATCTGTCGGCGGCAAACCAGCTCACTACCTTGGGATAGAGCAAGTGTTCCTTCTCCAGGACTTTTTCGGCCAGACTGGCGGCGTTATCCTCCGGCAGGATACTGACCTTGTCCTGGGCTATCACCGGCCCGCCATCCATTTCTTCAGTGACGAAGTGCACCGAGACGCCATGTTCGCTGTCGCCGGCGTCGATGGCCCGCTGATGGGTATGCATGCCCGGGTATTTTGGCAGTAGCGAGGGATGAATATTAAGCAGGCGACCCGAGTAGTGGCGCACGAAGTCGGCGCCCAGCAATCGCATAAAGCCGGCCAGCACTACCAATCTGGGCTGGTACTTGTCGATACAGTTCTGAAGCGCCAGATCAAACTCTTTACGGTCCTGGTACTGGCTGTGATCAACCACCTCGGTGGCGATGCCGTCCCGTTTTGCTCGTTCCAGGCCAAAGGCATTCGGTCGGTTGGAGATCACGGCGCTGATCTTGTAATTCGAATGCAGACTATGATCGATCAGCGCCTGCAGGTTGGAGCCATTTCCGGAGATCAGGACAACTATAGGACAATGGGTTTTCACTGGGCTTCTACCTTTTGGCTCAAACGAATTCGACAGCCTGATCCTGCGCCGTCTTTTCCCTGATCTTTCCAATCAGAAATGCGTCTTCACCCTCGCGATTGAGCAGATCCAGTGCCACCTGGGCATCCTGCTCGGGAATGCAGAGCACCATGCCAATCCCGCAATTGAAGGTGCGCAGCATTTCCATTTCCTCAACATTGCCCTGCTGCTGCAGCCAGCTGAATATTTCCGGTCGCGACCAGCTATCGGCCTTGATTTCGGCACAGGCATTGTCCGGCAGTACCCGGGGCAGATTCTCCACCAGGCCACCGCCGGTAATATGGGCGATACCATGGATATTTACCGTGGCCGCCAGCTCACGCACGGTATTGACATAAATGATCGTGGGGGTCAGCAGGGTTTCACCCAGGGTACTGTCGGCGAAGGGCTGGGCCAGATCGGCACCGGAGACCTCGATAATCTTGCGAATCAGGGAGTAGCCATTGGAATGGGGGCCGGAGGAGCGCAGGCCGATCAGCTGATCACCCACATTCACCGCATTGACGTCGATGATCTTGCTGCGTTCAACCACACCCACTGAAAAACCGGCGACATCATAGTCTTCGCCCTGATACATGCCTGGCATCTCGGCGGTTTCGCCACCGATCAGGGCGCAGCCAGCCTGTTCGCAGCCGGCGCCGATGCCAGTGACCACATCCCTGGCGGTAGCGACATTGAGGCCGCCGGTGGCGTAATAGTCGAGAAAAAACAGGGGCTCAGCGCCGCAGACAATCAGGTCGTTCACGCACATGGCAACCAGGTCTATACCAATGCTGTCATGCTTCTGCATCTCCATGGCCAGCTTCAGTTTGGTGCCTACGCCATCGGTGGCCGAAACCAGTACCGGCTGCTGGTACTTGGCCGGAATCTCGCACAGGGCGCCGAATCCGCCGAGCTGGGACAGCACTTCCGGACGGTGAGTGCGGGCCGTGACCTGCTTGATCTGTTCAACCAGGGAATTGCCAGCATCAATGTCGACTCCGGCATCCCGGTAGCTCAGTGAAGCCTTCTGCCCGGAGTTGGCATTTTTCTCTGATGTCATGCTTTTAGTCCTTTATTCACGCGCATTGCAACAGGCGTGAAGTTTAGCAAGAAGCCCGGTATGAGTCAGTGACTGATTGCGTGCGCCCAGTGCAACATGCTGAACATGAATCTCGGCTGAAGCAGGGGTTAGGTGATTCGCCGTCAGTACAGTATTATCCCGCCTATGTTGAAGTGCAGTCCTGTGATTCGCTCCCTGATATTGCTTGCATTTCTGGCCCTTGCCTTGCCGGTCGCCGGCTTGCAGGTGGCCGGACTCTACAGTCATCGGGTGGCGGTGGAAAATGAAAGCGACGCCGAGCGTAACCGGGCGTTTCGGGTGGCCATGGAAGCGGTCATTCTCAAGGTTACCGGCGATCCCCGCTGGCTGGATCATCCCCGGGTCCGGCAGGCGGTGGAGAATGCCCAGAATTATGTCGAGGCAATCAGCTACAGCAGCGAAATGCTGCCCGTGGCAGCCGCCGAAGAAGATCAGCAAACCGGGCCACAGCCAGAGACCCCGACCGAGTCAGAGCTGGCCGACAGCCCGGCTGATGAGCAGCCCGCCACAGTTCCGGCCCCGCAATTTGTTGAGCAGCGCTATATCGATCTGGATTTCGCCGACGGGCTGATCAATGAAATGCTGGCGGCAGCTGATATTCCCGTCTGGGATGACAATCGCCCCAGTGTGCTGGTCTGGATGGCGATTCAGGATGCCAGTGGCTCGCGGCATATGCTTACCGCCGACAGTGATCCGGAAATGATGGCCTTTATGCAGGATTTCGCCGAACGCCGCGGTGTGCCGGTTATTTTCCCCTTGCTGGACTTTGAGGACCGTCGCAATCTCAGTGAAGATCAGGTCTGGGCCCTTGAGGAACAAGCGATTGCCAATGCCAGTGCCCGCTACGGCGCCGACAGTGTGCTGGCTGGCCGGGTGCTGTTTACCGCCAGCGGTGAGCTGGTAGGGTTGTGGCAATTCCAGTTCCAGGATCAGCTGGATGTGTTTGATGGCTTTGCCACTTCCCCGGAGGACTATTTGCTGGCGCCACTCGATCGTATCACCAGTGAGCTGGCCGGTTATTTCGCCATCAGTCCCGATGCTTCACCGCGTTTTGATGTGCGTCTGCGTATCGATGGTGTGGCGGATCTGGGCGACTACTCGGCGCTGATGGATTATGTGGCGAATCTGGGACTGGTGGAAAGCGTCAGAACCACAGGTCTGGCGGGCGAGCGTATCGAACTGCTGCTGGGTGTTCTGGGTAGCGCCCAGCAGCTGAACGAGCTGATTGCCCTCGACCGTGATCTGTTGCCGATCCAGAGTACCGGCAATGAAGCGCCGGCCTTGTTGCATTACCGGTGGACCCGTTAGCGATGAGTGCCCACAGCAAGGAAAGCAGCAGGCCTTTGCAACTGCCACTGGGCATTCGTCTCAATGATGAATGCCGCTTTGAGAATTACCATATTTCCGAGGCCAACCAGCCGCTGCTGGATGCGCTGCTGGATGAGTCTCCGCCAGCTTTGCTCTATATTCGCAGTCAGCCGCAACAGGGCCTGAGTCATCTGTTGCAGGCGCTTTGTCATCAGCAAAGTCTGCAACAGCCTGAACAGGGCGCGGCTTTTTACCTTCCCATGAGAGAGTGTCTGGAACTGGGGCCGGAATTGTTGGAGGGAGTATCCCAGCTGGGTCTGTTGTGCATCGATGACCTGCAGTTGATAGCCGGTAATCCTGCCTGGGAAAGGGCGCTGTTCAATGCCTTCAATGACATTCATGGCAGCGCTACCCGGCTGGTGATCGGCGCCCGGGACACGGCTTCAGACCTGCAATTGTCACTGCCCGATCTGCAATCACGCCTGCAACTGGCACCGCTGTATCAGTTGCATATGCTCAATGATGATGACAAGAAACAGTTGCTGCAATTAAGAGCCCGTGCCCGGGGCATGAACCTCAGCCCGGCCGTGGCGGCCTACATCCTGGCCCGCACCGAGCGCAGCCTCAAGGCCCTTGTCCAGGTGCTGGACGCCCTGGATGCCAGCAGCCTTGCGCACCAGCGTCCTCTTACCATTCCGCTGGTGAGGGATACCATGGCCTGGTGAGGCGCAAAAGCTGCTGCCGCCAGCTAGATGGGCTCCTGAAAATGGTCGCGATACTGGCGAATAAACAGAATCAGCAGCACAAAGATGGCGACACAAAGCAGCACTTCGATAATCCCCAGCCAGCGCCGACCCGGATCGAAAGCCACCAGTACCGCGTGGCAAAAGTACAAAAGAATGGCAAAACTGAACCAGGCATGGGGGCGTGGGCGTGCCTGCAACAGCCCTGGAGCAAATAACAGCAGTGGCAGGGTTTGCAACAACCAGACCACCGGCCAGGCCAGACTCGGTCCCCCCAGTGCCAGGTAGCTGCTGACAGCAAAATAAAGCAGCAAGCCGCCATAGCAGGTCAACAAAGCGTGGCGGATGCGCTGCAGGGGCGCTGGCAGTTGTCGTTGAGGTGCAAGGTCCATCAATTCAACCTGGCTGCCAGCTGGCCCAGACGCTTGCCCAGAGCGATGCAGAGTGTGTTTTCATCGTCAGTGAACGGCTGGTCACCGTCCACGCCAGACAGATGACTGGCGCCGTAGGGAGTGCCGCCGGCTGTAGTACTGTTCAGGGCTGCCTCGGTATAGGGAATTCCGCAATACAGCATGCCCTGGTGCAGGAGGGGAATAGCCATGGTCAGCAGGGTACTTTCCTGGCCGCCATGCAGGGAGGCGCTGGAGGTAAAGCAGCAACAGGGTTTATTGATCAGGGCGCCGGAGGTCCAGAGGCTGGTGCCAGCCTCGAGAAAATGTTTCAGTGCCGCAGCCATATTGCCAAAGCGGGCAGGGCTGCCCAGCGCCAGGCCGGCACAGTGGCGCAAATCCTCTTCGCTGCAGTAGATAGCACCGGAATCCGGTACCGCCGGCTGGCTGGCCTCGTGGTCCGGCGAAACCGGGGGAACCGTGCGCAGGCGTGCTTCAAACTCGCCGCTGCTCTCGATGCCCCGGGCGATCAGCTGCGCCATTTTCGCGGTGGCGCCATTACGGCTGTAATACAGCACCAGAATATAGGGCTGAGTCATGCATCGGCCCCGATCAGTTCCAGCACTTTCTCCGGAGGCCGGCCGATAATGGCCTTGTCACCCTTTACGACGATGGGGCGCTGGATCAGTCGTGGATGTTTGCACACCAGATCCAGTTTGATGGCCTCATTCAGGGTTTCATCGCCAAGGCCCAGTTCTTCATATTCCGGTTCACCACGGCGGATAATATCCTCGAGGTTCATGTCGAGTTTTTTGAGCAGGGCTTTCAGTTCATCGCTGCTGGGCGGAGTCTCCAGATAATAAACAATTTCCGGATTGATCTCGTTTTCTTCCAGCAGCGCCAGAGTTGCCCTCGACTTGGAGCAGCGGGGATTGTGGTACAAAGTAATCGCCGTCATGTTCTTACCTCGTTCATTGCCGGGCCTTGCTGAATCGTTCCTGGCCCAGCTCTTTTGCTAGTGTAGCATCCATTTGTTCCTGAAATTCGCGAATGCGTTGCACCTGCTCCGATTCACCCAGAGTGAATGTGGCGTCGGCATTGGCTTCCCGTAGCGCCTGCCACACTTCGATCAGGGTAGCGTCGCTGACGGAATGGGTAGGCAGAAAGCGCACCGGATCTTCGGCCGTGATAGTAATCAGGCCAATGTCTTGCAGCAGGGTAAGGGCGTCTTCAATGGCTGCCGGACTGCTGTTGAGCTGGCGCATGATTTCCTCTTCATTGAGCGCGGTTTCAGCATTGTTGAAGCGTTCGATGATCAGATCGGCCACCGCCAGGGCCATGCGTTCCTTCTGGCTGATGCTGAGCCGTACCGAGGCGCGGCCGGTGCGAATTTTGGCCGGGTTCTGATGATAGAAGGCAATGCTTGAGCCAATCAGAGCCACCAGCCAGCCTATATAGATGAAAAACATGATGACAATTGCCGACGCGAAGGCGAGGTAAATCGATTCGCGAGCGGAGGAAACAAAAAACTCCTGAAAGAAGGTGCCCATCAGTTTCCAGATAATGGTTGTGACGAAGCCACCAATAAATGCAGAACTGAATTGCACCCGGGTGTTGGGCAGAAAACCATAGGCAAAAGCGAAGGCCAGGGACATGAGTATCACTGGTGCCAGGGTGGCAGTGAAACTGATAATGACACTGCCGTAGGCCAGGTTCTCAATGAAAGACTCGAAAAAATTGGTATTTACATAGGATGTAATGCTGATAGAGATGAACAGCAGCAGCGGGCTGACGATGACGGCGAACAGATATTCACTGATACGGCTGGCCCAGCTGCGGCCTTTCTTGACGGCCCAGATATAATTAAAGGCCGATTCGATCTTGCGCATCATGTCCAGAACGATATAAATCAGCAGGCCGATACTGGTAATACCGATCAACTCCACGCGCAGATTATCCACATAGGTCAGGATTTGCTGGGTTACTTCCACGCTGCGATCCCCCAGCGGTTCCAGCAAGGCCATCAGGGTAGGTTCCATGGCATTGTGTACCCCCAGGCTTTTCAACACTGCAAATGTCAGTGCAAAGAGGGGAAAGAAGCCTATCAGGGTGGTGAACACCAGGCTCATGGCGCGCAGTGACAATTGCTCCTGAAACAGATCCCGGATAATGGCAGTGGTGATCTGGGCGGTGCGAATCAGCAGTCGCTTGAACAGGGACGCCTGGGAGAGGCGGCTGCGCCAGAGCCATTCATTGCAGCGCTGCTTCAGTGAGTCGCGCAATTCCTTGAGGCGTTTCAGTTCCAGGGCCATGTTTGTCCAGGCGGGTGCTCGCGGTGAGAATTCATTGCGTTATTATAAGGGATAAAGGCCATGGGCACAGGACAAGCAATGAGTTCCGACCGTAAAGCCATGACAGGTCACATCAAAGGTGTGGTGCAGGGAGTCTGTTTTCGCGCCGAAACCGCCAGACAGGCCCGGCATCTGGGCCTGACCGGCTGGGTTAGAAACACTGCCGACGGGGATGTGCAGATAATGATGGCCGGACCGGCAGAGGCGCTTGCAGCCATGCAGCGCTGGTTACAGACCGGCCCGGAACTGGCCCAGGTCACTGCGGTTGAGCTTCGCGACTGTGAAGATCCGGGTGAGACAGCGTTTGAGATTCGCTATTAGTCCCGCTACTAGTCCCGCAGTTGGATCTGCCGTCAATGCACCGGATTCACATGTTCCGCCAGGAAGCCGGGCAAATCGTCCTTGTTGAGCATTTGCTTTTCGCCCGAACGCCGGTTGGTGTATTCGACGATGCCGTCGGCCAGACCGCGGGGAGAGATCACCAGGCGGTGGGGGATGCCCAGCAATTCTGATTCGGCAAATTTCACGCCGGGGCTGGTCTTCTTGTCACGATCATCCAGTAGCACTTCCAGGCCCCGGTCCATGCTTTGCTGATAGATGGATTCGGCAAATTCCCTGACCTGCTCGGATTTCTGTGCATCCAGCATGATAATCATCAGATTGAAGGGGGCGATGTTCTCCGGCCAGATGATGCCCCTGTCATCATGATTCTGTTCGATGCAGGCGGCTACAACACGGGTTACGCCAATGCCATAGCAGCCCATGCTCATCACCACTGATTTGCCATTCTCGTCCAGTACCGAGGCGTTCAGGGCCTGGCTGTATTTTTTGCCGAGCTGGAAAATATGGCCCACTTCAATGCCGCGTTTGATAGCCAGCCGGCCTTCACCATCGGGACTGATATCGCCTTCGTTAACCTTGCGGATGTCGGCAATTTCCGAATACTGGCAGTCCCGCTGCCAGTTGGCATTGCGCAGATGCAGGCCTTCCTGATTGGCGCCACAAAGGAAATTTTTGCTGGCCACGGCGCTGTGATCGGCAATGACCCGCAGCGACAGATCAACCGGGCCCAGGCAGCCAGGAGGGCAGCCCACTGTTTTCTGAATCGCTTCATCACTGGCAAATTCCAGTGGGCTGGCGATGCCGTCGAGTTTCTGTGCCTTGGTTTCATTCAACTCCTGATCACCGCGCAGCACCAGGGCCACCAGATCATCGCTGCGCTCACCATCCTTGTTGGCGGCATGGACAAACAGGGTTTTGATGGTTTGCCGGGCTTCGATTGCCAGCAGCGCACAGAGCTCCTCGATGGTTCTGGCAGAGCCGGTTTCCACCGATTCGAGTGCCAGTTCGGCAATGTCATCGGCGTCGGGATCGGGGATGTTGCCCTGGGCCAGTTCACGGTTGGCCGCATAATCGCCCTTGCTGCTGAAGATGATTTCATCCTCACCGGAATCGGCCAGCACATGAAACTCATGTGATGTGCTGCCACCGATATTGCCTGTATCAGCCAGCACCGGGCGATAGTCCAGACCCAGGCGTGAGAAAATGGCGCAATAGGTCTGATACATGACCTGATAAGTGTCTTCCAGGCACTGCTCGCTGGCATGGAAAGAATAGGCATCTTTCATGATGAATTCGCGGGCGCGCATGACACCAAAACGGGGGCGACGCTCGTCCCTGAATTTGGTTTGAATCTGGTAGAGGTTGGCAGGCAGTTGTTTGTAACTGGCATACTCGCCGCGCACCAGATCGGTGATGACTTCTTCATGGGTAGGGCCGAGACAGAAGTCCCGCTCATGGCGGTCTTTAAAGCGCAGCAGTTCCGGTCCCATATCATCCCAGCGGCCCGATTCATTCCACAACTCGGCCGGTTGCACTACGGGCATGGAGACTTCCATGGCCCCGGACCTGTCCATCTCTTCCCGCACAATCTGGCTAACCTTGTGCAGCACCCGCAGGCCCAGGGGCAGCCAGGTGTAAAGGCCACTGGCCAGTTTGCGAATCATGCCGGCGCGCAGCATCAATTGATGGCTGGCCGTTTCCGCATCAGCCGGAGTTTCTTTTACAGTCGCTAGGAGGTATTTACTGGTACGCATCGCTATTAAACAAATAAGTGGTTAAACAAATCGGGCCAGAGAGACTGGGTCTGTTAAAACCAGGTCTGTGAAAACAAGAAAGGCAGCCTTGGGCTGCCTTTCCTGGGTGTTTGCTCTGTAACGGTCAGGCCCGGGGGCCTGCTGACTTACAGGGCGTATTCTTTCAGCTTCTTCAAAGGCAATACCTTGACACGGGTAGTGGCAGGCTTCCTTGGGATGTCCATGGTTTCACCCGGACGGAAAGGATTGGGAACACCTTTACGAGCCGGACGAGCAGGACGAACAACTGATTTGATTTTCAGCAGGCCGGGCAGAGTGAATTCGCCAACCGCGCGCTTCTTGATATGACGCTCGATCAGTACGGCCAGTTCGTCAAGAACAGCGGCTACTTCTTTCTTGCTCAGCTCGGTGTTGCCAGCAATCTCGTTGAGGATTTCAGTTTTGGTGTATTTCTTCTGAATGGCGGGAGCTTTTCGTTTTGCAGCCCCGGCTTTTTTAGCGGTGGTTTTAGCGGTCTTTTTCTTTGCAGCCATGCCCAGTCTCTTCTGTTTCAATTGTTGATTGGTAAATTATTATTGTCGGTCGATCCCCTGTTCAGGGGAGGCCTGGTGAATCTCGTAACGCCAGGAAACTGTTGCTGCCCGGAGCCTGAAAATTCAGCGTCCTTCAGTGACCGTCAGGGGGTGTATTTATAAATCATTCACCATAGTCAGGCAAGCAGAAAACCTGATAATTACCGATTTAAATCAATTTTTCTTGCGCCGGTTTTTGTTTTTGCCAGCCCCTGCCAATTCATTGTGCAGCCAGTAGTCCATCCACATCCTTGCGACAAACTGCTTTGTTGAAAAAGTCAATTGCTTTGACTGAACAAAAAGCACAATCTGAATTGTCCTGAAGCACCACATAAGAGCAATGATTGTACTGGGGAAGCTTTCGCCTAAACCGCCGTAATGACTCCTGCCGATTCTGCCCGGCAATGAATTTATTGCCTGGCGCCGGGCTTCCGGCAATGTCACAAGCGGGTAGCTGTACAGGGGGTCAGCAGGCCAATAATCCCTGGCAAACTGCCAGTAATTCGCCATGGAGCCGGATAAACAGGGTGCGAGGCAAAAAACATATAATGTATAATCGCCGGTTTTCACGAATCCGGGGCCATTTGGGTACCGGTGAAGCGTGGCCCGGTCGGCCACCGGGATGGACTCAGGAAAGCGTTTCCCATGCCTATTTATGAATATCAATGCTCAAAATGTGAGCATCGACTGGAAGCATTGCAAAAAATCAGTGATGCGCCCCTCAGCGAATGCCCCGAATGTCATGAGCAGAGTCTGAAGAAACTTGTTTCTGCCGCCAGTTTTCGCCTTAAAGGCGGCGGCTGGTATGAGACTGATTTCAAGAAAGAGGGTCGCAAGCAACTGGCGGAATCCGATTCCGGCGACTCCGGCAATGCCAAATCATCGGCTGAGGCGGGAGCGGCAAAGACCGACAGTAAGGGCGGGAAGGCCAGCAAGGAAACCGGCAAGCAGGGCGACAGCAAGCCCGGGGCGGCAGCCAGTAACCCGGCCCCCTCAGGGGATAAATGAACCATAGTCGGGTCCGGCCCGCATCTATATATAGACAGTAGACAGGAAAATTATTATGCGCAGCCATTATTGCGGTGAACTGAACGAGAAGCTGGAAGATCAGGAGGTAGTCCTGTGCGGCTGGGTGCATCGCCGTCGAGATCACGGGGGTGTGATCTTTCTTGATGTACGTGACCGGGAAGGCATTGCGCAGGTGGTTTTCGACCCTGATACCGAAGAAAGTTTCGCTATCGCCGAGGGTGTTCGTAATGAATTCGTTATCCAGGTAAAGGGTCGTGTGCGTCTGCGTCCCGAAGGCACCATCAATGAGGACATGCCCACCGGCAAGATCGAAGTGCTGGGCAAGGAACTGGAAATCCTCAACGCCGCCAATACGCCGCCGATCCAGCTGGATGAACATGAGAAGGTGGGTGAGGATGTTCGTCTGCACTATCGCTATATCGATTTGCGTCGTCCGGAAATGCTGGAGCGTCTGCGCTTTCGCTCCAAGGTTGCCAATACCGTGCGCAATTTTCTCGATGACAATGGCTTTCTCGATATTGAAACGCCGCTGCTGACCAAGGCGACACCGGAAGGTGCGCGAGACTATCTGGTACCCAGCCGTACCCATCCCAACCGCTTTTTCGCGCTGCCGCAATCACCGCAGCTGTTCAAACAGATCCTGATGGCAGCGGGTATGGATCGCTATTACCAGATTGCCAAGTGTTTTCGTGATGAGGATCTCAGGGCAGACCGGCAGCCTGAGTTTACCCAGATCGATGTGGAAACCTCGTTCATGGATGAAGAGCAGATCATGGAGATCATGGAAGCGCTGATCGTCCAGGTATTCAAGACTCACCTGGATGTGGACCTGGGCAGTTTCCCACGCATGAGCTATGCCGAGGCCATGCGTCGCTATGGTTCCGACAAGCCTGATCTGCGCATCGACCTGGAACTGGTGGACATCGCCGAGCAGATGAAAGCGGTGGATTTCAAGGTCTTCAGTGGTCCGGCCAATGATGCTGACAGCCGAGTGGTTGCCTTGCGGGTGCCCCAGGGTGCCAGCCTGAGTCGCAAGGTGATTGACGATTACACCAAATTCGTCGGCATTTATGGTGCCAGGGGCCTGGCCTGGATCAAGGTCAATGACATTGATGGCGGCGTCGAGGGCCTGCAGTCACCCATCATCAAGTTCATTGGTGAGGAAGTTGTGGCGGGCCTGATGAAAGACCTGGCTGCCGAGACCGGCGATATTATTTTCTTTGGTGCCGACAAGGCCAATGTGGTTAATGAAGCCATGGGAGCATTGCGTATCAAGGTTGCCCAGGATCTGGACCAGGTCAAGGACATCTGGGCGCCGCTTTGGGTGGTAGACTTTCCCATGTTTGAACAGGACAGTGACGGCGGACTTACCTCATTGCATCACCCGTTTACTGCGCCTTCCTGCAGTGCCGAAGAACTGGCGGCGAATCCCGCCACGGCCCTGTCCCGCGCCTATGACATGGTGCTCAATGGCACCGAACTGGGTGGCGGATCGGTGCGTATCAACAAGCCGGACATGCAGGCAGCAGTATTCAAGGTGCTGGGAATCGATGATGAGGAAGCCCGGGAAAAATTCGGCTTTCTGCTGGATGCCCTGGCCTATGGCTGTCCTCCCCATGGTGGTATTGCTTTCGGCTTTGACCGCTTGATCATGCTGATGACCGGTGCCAGTTCCATTCGTGATGTGATTGCCTTCCCCAAGACCCAGTCTGCTGCCTGTCCGCTGACAGATGCCCCGGGGGCGGTCTCCAGCAAGCAATTGCGGGAGCTGAATATTCGCTTGCGGGAAGTGGAAAAACCATAAACGGCAAAATTTGCTCAGGCAGGTGCCGACACACTAGGCAGGAATAAAGAACAGGCAAGACGGTGCCAACAGGCGCCGGCAGGAGAAGAACATGGCAGGTCACAGTAAATGGGCAAATATCAAACACCGCAAGGCGGGACAGGATGCCAAGCGGGGCAAGGTATTTACCAAGATTATCCGTGAACTGACAGTTGCGGCCCGCAACGGCGGCGACCCCAATGACAATCCCCGCCTGCGGGCGATGATCGACAAGGCCCTTGCGGCCAATATGACTCGCGATACCATCGACCGGGCAATAGCCCGGGGTGCCGGCACCGCCGAGAGTGAGAATCTCGAGGAACTGGTTTACGAGGGTTACGGTCCCGGCGGCGTTGCGGTTCTTTGTGAGTGCATGACCGACAACAAGAACCGCACGGTGGCGGAAGTACGCCATGGCTTCAGCAAGTTTGGCGGCAGCCTGGGAACCAACGGCTCGGTCGCCTATCTGTTCGAGAAAACCGGCGTGATTTTCTTTCCCGCCGGCAGCGACGAAGAAGCGCTGATGGAAGTGACCCTGGAAGCCGGGGCTCATGATGTGGTGAGCAATGACGATGGCAGTATCGAGGTGCACACCACACTGGAGACTTTCGGTGCAGTTCAGGATGCCCTGAAAGAAAAAGGCCTGAATCCCGAGCGTGCGGAAATGACCATGTTGCCGTCCACGGAGGTGGATCTTGATCTGGATGGCGCCGAGAGCCTTCTCAAGCTCACCGAACATCTCGAAGACCTGGATGACGTACAAAACGTCTACAGCAACGCCAATATCTCTGACGAAATAGCCGCAAAACTCTAGGGACAGGGCTTGCGATCTGAAAGCCACCATCATGCCGGGAGGCGCAACGCTGGGCAATGGCCATTATTCTCGGTATAGACCCTGGTTCCAGAATCACCGGTTACGGCCTGATCAACAGTGTCGGCAACAAGCTCGAGTATGTTGGTTGTGGTTGCATTCGTACCGACAAGCAGCCGATGCCGGAACGCTTGCACAGCATCTTTACCGGCCTTAATGAAATTATCGAACTGCATGGGCCAGAGCAGGCTGCCATCGAAGAAGTGTTCATGGGGCGCAATCCGTCTTCTGCCATTAAATTGGGCCAGGCCCGTGGCAGTGCCATGGTGGCCTGCCTCTCCCATGCCCTGTCTGTGGATGAATATTCTGCCCGCCAGGTGAAACAGGCCGTGGTGGGTGCCGGCGGCGCTGACAAGACCCAGGTCCAGCATATGGTCAAGGCCATACTGGGGATCAGTGATACACTGGCCGAAGATGCGGCTGACGCCCTGGCGGTGGCCATCTGTCACGCCAATACCCGGGCCAGTCTGATTAAAATGGCCGGGGCGAAGTCATTCAGCCGGCGACGTTTGCGTCGCTAGGGCGCCAGCAAGGCGCAGGGAGAGAAGCAATTGATCGGGCAAATTACCGGAACGCTGGTAGACAAAACTCCGCCGGATATTCTCGTCCGGGTGGGGGGGATTACTTACGAGCTTCAGGTACCCATGAGCACTCTGTTCCAACTGCCCGAAGCTGGCAAGGAACTGACCCTGCACACCCATTTTGTGGTCAGGGAAGATGCACAATTGCTCTATGGTTTTTATGAGGCCAAGGACAAGGCCATGTTTCGGGCCCTGATCAAGGTCAATGGCGTGGGGCCGAAGATGGCGCTGGCCATACTGTCCGGTATGGATGCCGATGAGTTTGTCCGCACCGTGCGCAACAACGATGTGGCCACCATGGTGAATATGCCGGGTATCGGTAAGAAGACTGCTGAACGCCTGATAGTCGAAATGCGCGATCGCCTGGCCGAATGGGGCGAAAACGAAGCAGTTTCCCCGGCCGGACAGGGGGCTGCCAGCGCCGGCAACGCGCCGCGCAATGAGGCCGAAACCGCGCTGCTGAGTCTCGGTTACAAACCCCAGCAGGCCAGTCGCGCAGTGGCCCTGGTAATGAAAGAAAACCCGGCAATCGATGACAGCGAAAGCCTGATCAGGCTGGCTTTGAAGAGTATGTTATGAGCATGGATGAAGATCGCTTGATGGCGGCCGATGCGATGCCAATGGAAGACTCCCAGGACCGGGCCATTCGCCCCCTGAGTCTTGGCGACTATGTCGGCCAGAATGAAGTAAAAGAGCAGATGGATATCTTTATCTCTGCCGCCCGCAATCGCAATGAGCCCCTTGATCACACGCTGGTGTTCGGTCCGCCGGGGCTGGGCAAGACGACGCTGGCCAATATCATCGCCAATGAACTGAAAGTCGCCATCAAGACCACTTCGGGTCCGGTGCTGGAAAAAGCCGGTGACCTGGCAGCCATGCTCACCAATCTGGAAGCGGGCGATGTCCTGTTTATAGACGAGATACACCGGCTCAGTCCGGCGATTGAAGAAATTCTCTATCCGGCCATGGAAGACTATCAGCTGGATATCATGATAGGTGAGGGGCCCGCGGCTCGCTCTATAAAGTTGGACCTGCCCCCTTTTACACTGGTGGGCGCAACCACGCGCGCCGGCCTTTTGACCTCACCGCTGCGTGACCGCTTTGGCATCATCCAGCGCCTGGAGTTCTATTCCATCGATGAGCTGAGCAGTATCGTGGCCCGATCGGCCGGAATTCTGGGAACGGTAATCGATGACTCCGGTGCCAATGAAATTGCCCGGCGCTCACGGGGCACCCCCCGTATTGCCAATCGCCTGCTGCGGCGCGTTCGGGATTTTGCCGAGGTCAAGGGCGACGGGCAGGTGGATGAGACCGCCGCCAGCGCAGCGCTGGATATGCTTAATATCGACAAACACGGCTTCGACCAGATGGACCGCCGTCTGTTGATGACCATGATTGACAAGTTTGAAGGCGGGCCGGTGGGCATTGACAGCCTGGCGGCGGCCATCAGTGAGGAACGTGATACCATCGAAGACGTGGTGGAGCCCTATCTGATTCAACAGGGCTTTATCATGCGCACACCGCGGGGGCGGGTTGTAACCCAATACGCCTACCGTCACTTCGGGCTCAAGCCCGCGAAAAGCATTGAGGATCTGTTCGACAGTAATGATCCAGACCAGACCAGGCCCGGCTGAGGCGGTGATATTGTCAGAATTCGGTCACAATTGACCCGAATATCGCCTTAATTCGTCGTCAACTGGCAAGTTTTGCCCAGTTAAATGCCAATACCCGAAACTATTTCAGCATTTGGCCGAATAAATTCTTTGAATCCGCGGATTTCCTGCGCGAAAACAATGTCATAGTGATTCCAGACCCAATCCAGTTCCAGGAGACTGCAGTGTGAATGAATTAAGTCCGATCCAGCTTATTATCGAAGCCAGCTTCGAGGTCCAGGTAGTGATGTTTATCCTGCTGGCCCTGTCGGTGGTGTCCTGGGTCATTATCGTGCAGCGCTATCTGGTGTTGACTGCGGCCAGAAATGGCGTGGTGAGTTTTGAAGAGCGCTTCTGGTCCGGTATGGACCTGAGCCAGCTCTACAAGGAAGGCAGCCAGATGCAGAAGGAAGAAATGCCCATTGTCGGCATGGAGAATCTGTTCCGGGCCGGATTCAAGGAATTCATGCGTTTGCGCCAGAAGGCCTCGGTGGACAAGGAAGCCGTCATGGAGGGTGCCCAGCGGGCGATGCGGGTAGCCTATGCCCGCGAGGAAGAAAAACTGGAGCGGCATCTGCCGTTTCTGGCGACTGTCGGTTCGGTGAGCCCATATATTGGCTTGTTCGGAACGGTAATCGGCATCATGAATGCGTTTCTGGGGCTGGCCAATCAGGCCCAGGCCACCCTGCAGGTGGTGGCGCCGGGTATCGCCGAGGCATTGATTGCCACCGCCATGGGGCTGTTTGCAGCGATCCCGGCAGTAGTGGCCTATAACCGCTACTCGGCGATGCTGGATGCTGTCAGCAGCAGCTATATTACCTTCACCGACGAATTCTCCAGCATTCTGCATCGGCAGATTCACAGCAACTGAGGCCATTGTGAGCACAGCTATCCCCGGACAGATGAGCGGAGCAAACTGATATGGAAACCATGACAAGGAAGCGGCGCAAGCCCATGGCCGAGATCAATGTGGTGCCCTATATCGATGTCATGCTGGTGTTGCTGATCGTTTTTATGGTAACCGCGCCCCTGTTGAACCAGGGAATTGAAGTGGATCTGCCCCAGGCCAATAACGAGCCGCTGGATATCGATGAGAATCTTGAAACTCTGGTAGTCTCTATCACGTCTAATGGAGAATATTTCCTCAGTCTTGGCGCTACCGGTGAAGACAGGCAATCGGTGAGTCTCGATACTGTCGGTGAGCAGGTGAGCCGGATCATCGGCGCCAATCCACAGATTCAGGTGCTGGTGGAGGGGGATGCCCAGGCCAACTGGGGTGCCATGATCAACTTGATAACGACCCTGCAACAGGCCGGGGTCAGCAATCCCAACTTCATTACCAAACCGCTTGAATCACTGTAGCGGCGATGCCTTGCCCAATGACAAACTGGCGATGAACAAAACCTTTAACAATCTGATTATTTTCAATGGCTATCCACTGGCGGTGGTGGTGGCGGTCAGTATGCATGTGGCCCTGATTCTGACTCTGGTGCTGTTGCAGGGGCGCAACAACGCCGAGGCTCTGGAACTGGTGCAGCCCACGGTGGTGAAGGCCCTGTTTATCGACGAAAACCCCCAGGTGCGTAATGAACGCATCATCGAGCAGCGTCGTATCCAGCGTGCTGAAGAGCAACGTCAGGCCGAACAGGCCCAGCGCCGGGCTCAGGAAGAAGCGGCCCGCCGCGAAGCTGAAGCCGAGGCGGAACGTCAGCGCCGGGCGGAGGAACAGCGTCAGGCGGCAATCCGGGAGCGGGAAGCGCTTGACAGGCAGCAGGCAGAACAGGCCCGCCAGCAGCAGGAGCGGGAACTGCGAGAGGCGGAGCAGCGTCGCCAGCGGGAGTTGGCGGAAGCCGAGCGCCGACAACGGGAAGCTGAAGCCGAACGAGCCAGGCAGCAGGCCGCGGCGGAGGCTGCAGCAGCGGAAGCGGCCCGCAATGAATTCGAACTGGTGCAATCAGCTACCGGACTCATCCAGCAATTGGTGCAGGATCACTGGTCCCGTCCGCCAAGTGCCCGCAATGGCATGCGGGCCGTGATTCAGATTCGCATGTTACCCACGGGTGAATTGCTGGACGCCACCATTACCCAGTCCAGCGGTGATCCGGCCTTTGACCGCTCGGCAGAGAACGCAGTCTACCGGGCCGCACCTTTTTCCGAATTACAGGATTTGCCGATTAATGTTTTCAACAATAATTTCAGAAGTCTTTCTCTGATCTTTGAACCCCAGGATTTACTTAACTAGCTATGCAAAAAATATTACTGAGCCTTTTATTACTGACTGTTTCCCTGACTGCCAGGGCGGAATTGAGCATTCAGATCACCCAGGGTGTAGACAATCCAATCCCCATTGCCGTGGTGCCATTCTCCTGGGAAGGCAGTGGTGTGCTGAGCGAGGATGTGGCCCAGATTGTCATCAATGATCTGGAGCAGGTGGGTGAATTCAGAGCGCTCTCGCGCGGCAATATGCTGAGCATGCCCAGCGAGGAAAACGAAGTGTTTTTCCGGGACTGGCGCGTACTGGCCCAGGATTATCTGCTGGTGGGCAAGATCAACCGTACTCCCGGCAGCCAGCTGGTTCAGGTGCAGTATGAATTCTTCGACATCAATCGTGAATTGAAGCTGGCCGGTGAGATACTCACCGGCAGTGTCACCCAGCTGCGTGACATTGGTCATGAGATCAGTAATGTGGTCTATGAGCAGGTAACTGGGACTCGTGGCGCCTTTACAACACAGATTCTCTATATCGTTGCCGAGTATGGCACTCAGGGCAATGTCAGCTACCGGCTGGAGAAGGCCGACTATGATGGGCAGCGTCCCCAGGTTTTGCTGGAATCGGAAGAGCCCATTATGTCTCCAAGCTGGTCACCCAATGGCCAGGATGTGGCCTATGTGTCTTTCGAGACTGACCTGCCGCGCATCTATATCCAGAATATTGTCAGTGGCCAGCGTCGCCAGATTACCAATTACCCCAATATCAACAGCTCGCCGGTCTGGTCACCGGATGGCAGCAAACTGGCCATGGTATTGTCCAAGGATGGCAGCCCGGATATCTACGTTCAGGACCTGAGCAGCAATGAACTCATCCGGGTCACTGACCACCCGGCCATCGACACCGAGCCAAGCTGGACTCCCGATGGTAACTCCCTTGTGTTCATGTCTGACCGGACCGGTCAGCCGCAGATTTACCAGATCGAACTGGGGGCGCCTTCCTACCTGGTGGAGCGCCTGACTTATGACTGTTTTCAGTGTCTGAAGGCGCAGTTTCTGCCGGACGGGGTCAATCTCGTGCACGTGCGCCGGGAGACCCGGCAAGACCCCAACTACCAGATTTCCATATTTAATATAGAAACACTCAGGGTGATCAGTCTGACCGATACCTCCCTGGATGAGTCGCCCAGTATCGCGCCCAATGGCAGTATGATCATGTATGCCACCAAGGCCAACGGGCGGGGCGTGCTCGATGCGGTGTCCATTGACGGTCGCGTGAAGTTCCGTTTACCATCGTCGCGAGGTGATGTGCGTGAGCCCTCCTGGTCGCCGTTTTTCGACTGAATCCATGTCTGAAGCAAACCCGATTCAAACCCTTGACGACTAACAAAAAGTTACAAACTTTAGCGGCCGTTCGCCGCTATTATGGATATCAACGGGCGCCCCACACAGAAACAGGAGCGCCCAATTTGCTAAAAACAATGCCTCTGGAGGATCGTAAGCGTGGTAAAGCACTTCAATCAATTTGTTAAACTGACCGTAATAATAGGCTCTTTGCTGGCTCTGGCAGCCTGTAGTTCAACTGGCGAAACTGACGGCAGTGAGACAGGGGGCGATGCTTCCGGCTCCAGCAGTTCCTCCTCCAGCAGCAGCTCGGCGCGTACCAATCCCGGTTCCGGCAGCGGCCAGTTGACCCAGGAAGAGATTCGGGCCCAGAACGCCCTGGAACAAACCGTGTTTTACTTCGATTTTGATGTGGCTGAATTCCAGCCCCAGGATCGTCAGACCCTGATCTACCACGCCCGCGATCTGGCTGCCAATTCCAGCAAGCGCGTGCGTCTGGAAGGCCATGCCGATGAGCGTGGTACCCGGGAATACAACCTGGCCCTGGGCGAGCGCCGAGCCAATGGCATTCTCAATTTTCTGATCGTCAATGGTGCCTCCCGCTCCCAGATCGAAGTAGTGAGCTATGGCGAGGAACAGCCGGCCGCCACTGGTCAGACTGAAAGAGCCTATGGGCTGAACCGACGAGTAGAAATCGTCGAACGATAAAATCAGGTAACTTATGAAAGCACTGCTCTCCGGAAAAACCCGAATCTTCACAGCCAGCTGCCTGTTGCTGCTGGCCACATCCGCATCAGCGCAAAACAGCGCTGTGGTGGAATCCCGTGGTGTCACGCCCGGGCAGGGCAGTGCTTCCACTTCCTCCTCTTCTACCAGCAATAATGACGCTCTGTCCTTGTTGCTGGAACAAAATCAGCAATTGCGGGCCGAATTGCAGGCCGTCCGTGCCATGGTGGAAGAGCAGGGCTTCGAGATTCGCAAGCTGCAGCGGGATTCCCTGAGCCGTTACACCAATATGGATGATCGTCTGACGGCGCTCGAATCGGCAGCCGCCCGGGCGCCAATTGCCGCCAATCCCGGTACCGCTGCCAGCAGCGCTGCCAATAGAGCCGCTGCGCCAACCGGCAACAGCGCCGGCAATGCCAATAGCACGACGCTGGCGAACACTGCCGGCACGGCAGGCAATAATGCCACCGGTGCGGTGTCAAGCGGTAATTCCAGCAGAACCATTGGTGGTGTCAGCAATAGCAGCGCGACCAGTAACACCGCTGCCAGCAGCAGTCGCAACAGCAGCCGGGGAACATTGCAGCCGGCGGTGCTGAGTGAACAACAGCTTTACCAGATGGCCTATGATTCGGTCATCAACAGTAATTTCGAGCGCTCTCTGGCGGAATTTGACCAGTATCTGAGCATCTATCCCCAGGGCCGCTTCGTGACCAATACCCATTACTGGAAAGGGCAGGCCTATCTATATCTCGAGCGTTTCGCCGAGGCTCGGGATTCCTATGAAATGATTCTCGAGCAATACCCGGATTCAGCCAAGCTGCCCGATGCCATGTATGGTCTGGGCCTGGCCTATCAGGGCCTGGGCAATATTCCCCGTGCCCGGCAACTGATGAATGATATCAAGCGTCGCTTCCCCAATACCGGCGTTGCCAATCTGGCCGACACGCGTCTGCTGAGTCTGGACTGAGTAATGGTTTGTGCCGGCTTTGCCCAGGCAAAGCCGGTGCTTTTGACAAATGACTGACTCGCCCAGCTTACGCATCACCGAGATTTTCCATTCCCTGCAGGGTGAAGCCCGCACCGTGGGTCTGCCCACTGTGTTCGTGCGCCTCACCGGCTGTCCCTTGCGTTGCCAGTACTGCGATACTGCCTACGCCTTCGAGGGCGGCAAGATGCAGAGCCTGGACAGTATTGTGGAGACGGTGCAGCATCACGGCGCCAGGCATGTCACCGTCACCGGCGGCGAACCGCTGGCCCAACCCAACTGCCTGCCGCTGCTCACCCGTCTTTGCGATGCCGGCCTGGAAGTCTCGCTGGAGACCGGTGGTGCCATGGATATCAGCGATGTAGACGAGCGGGTGTCGGTGGTACTTGATTTAAAGACACCTGGCTCTCTGGAAGCAGACAGAAATCGCTATGAGAATATTTCAGTGCTCAAGGCCAAAGACCAGGTGAAATTTGTCATCTGCAATCGCGATGACTATGACTGGTCCCGGGCCAAGTTGCAGCAGTATGATCTTGGTAGCAGAGTTGGCGAAGTGCTGTTTTCCCCGTCCTGGCAGGAACTGCCGCCGGCTGAACTGGCGGACTGGATTCTCAAGGACCGGCTGCCGGTACGGATGCAGATGCAATTGCATAAACTGATCTGGGGTGACGAGCCGGGAAGGTGACAGCGATCACGGCGCCAGTGCCGGATCGGGGGCAGACTTGGCCTTGAAGCTGGGCTGATAGTTGGCTTGTCAATTGGCCTTTCAATTGGTCTCCCAGCGATGATCCTGCAAGAAGCAAGTAGTTGGAGAATTCAAGTGACTGACAATCAATCAGCCCCCAGGGCAGTGGTACTGGTATCCGGTGGCCTGGACTCCGCTACCTGTCTGGCTATTGCCCGGGCCCAGCATTTCGACTGCTATGCCCTGAGTTTCGACTATGGCCAACGCTCAAACAGTGAACTGCAGGCCGCCGACCGGGTTAGTAAAGCCCTCGGTGCCATTGAGCACAAGACCATCCGCCTGGACATGGGTGCCCTGGGCGGCTCGGCCCTGACCGATGACAGTATTGCCGTGCCGGAAGACGGAGCTGATGACGGCCAGATCCCGGTCACCTATGTACCGGCCCGCAACACCGTGTTCCTGTCCTATGCCCTGGCCTGGGCAGAAGTGCTGGAAGCCGAGGCGATCTTCATCGGCGTCAATGCCGTGGATTACTCCGGCTACCCCGATTGCCGTCCGGAATTCATTGCCGCCTTCCAGCAGGTTGTCAATCTGGCCACCAGGGTTGGGGTGGAAGGGGGCAAGATGCAGCTACAGACCCCGCTGATTGATCTCAGCAAGGCAGAAATTATCAAGACCGGCAGCCATCTGGGTGTGGACTATGCCATGACCGTCTCCTGCTACCAGGCCGACCAACAAGGCCGCGCCTGCGGCCACTGCGACAGCTGCCGCTTCCGCCAACAAGGCTTCAAAGACGCCGACCTGGATGATCCAACAAGATATCAGTAGCCACTGCAGAACTACCGATGCCAGTAGCCTGTATGCACTGGATTTACAGCAAAAATACCAGCGTTTCCCGCTGCCAGCAGAGCTGTCCGGAGAAGAACCCAAAAACCACCAAAATCAACCAGGAAATTCGCCCCAAGTACTTGTTTTTTCGATTTATGACAGTAGAATACCCGCCTCCTGCTGTGGGTCGTTAGCTCAGTCGGTAGAGCAGTTGGCTTTTAACCAATTGGTCGAAGGTTCGAATCCTTCACGACCCACCATATTTTCCTTATCACCACCGAGCCTGCCGCCGCTCAAGTTTCCATTTCAAGTAGATTCGAACCGCCCAAGGTTCGAAAGCCGCGAGAGCGGCGCAGACAGCGCGAAGCGCTGCCCCGAAGGGGTGAGTAATTTGGCTTAGCCAAATTGCGAATCAAAGCTGCGAAGCAGCGCAGACGGCGCGTTTTCCGCGCCGCCCGCAGGGATCGCCCCATCTTACCGCCCCAAACGCAGAAAAAAGGCCCTACACCGC
>MRWG01000159.1_pt1 | contig 85251 bp, 88 predicted proteins | sample 1013341 | NCBI WGS metagenome assembly MRWG01 (sample SAMN06117577, study PRJNA244670) | biofilm metagenome | biome: Water; feature: Cathode Biofilm; material: Biofilm; isolation source: microbial consortium enriched at the cathode of a solar microbial fuel cell | place: USA: District of Columbia ...
GGTGTAACGGCTCTTACGCATTCGTCTGCTCCTACATAGGTTGGGCAGACTCTACATCATGGTGAGGGATTTCGCGGGGGGCAGGTCACTCTCCCTATGCGGTGGCGCTGGCAGACCAGGCGCTGATCATCCGCCGCGCCTCGCGCATGGCTCAGGACTTGCTGGGAATCAGTGATCTGCCGCCCACCGGCTTGCACCTCAGCCAATGCAACCTGCCGCGCGGGTTCCCGGCTCTGGCGCCGATCGCCAATGCGGTTCTGCGGCTGCAGCAGACCCGGCGCATACCGGTGCTGTCGGGCGGCCGCTACTACACGCTGGTTATGTCACCGGTGCTGGACGTGCATCACAAGCAGATCGGCATTTCGATCACCGTCACCCGCTTTGACATCGAACCCTTCTACAACGTTCTACGGCTGGTCAGCAAAGTCGCCAGGGTGGGCTTTTGGACCCATAATCTGGATTCCGGAGAGACTTATCTGTCGCCGGAGGCCAGGGAGATTTTCGGGGTCGGGCATAGCTCCAGCGCCCGGTCTTTCGAAGATATCCTTGCCCGCGCGCACCCCGAAGACCAGCCGCTCCTAAGGTCCTCGCTCGCCAAGCTGCAGAAGGACGGCGGCTCCTTCGAATTCGAAGCGCGGTTCTTTAACGACTCGGGCGATGCCAGCTGGCTGAAGGGCAGCATGACCGTGTTTCAGGATTCTCATGGCGAAATCGTCCAGTTTATCGGCGTTTGCTGGGACAAGGACGAAGTGGACGACCGGGACTTGCTGATTGACTGCGGTACAGCGATACAAGACCGCCTTTCCATCGGCGTGTTTTCCATTGACGCTGTAAACAACGTGCCCTCTTGGAACCCGGCAATGTTCTACCTGCTCGGCTATGATCCGGAAACAACCCGGCCTTCAGCGGAGCTTTTGCTGGAGCAGATCCACCCGGACGACCGGGACGCTGCCAGAGACGGATTGCGGGATGTGCAGGTCGAGGGCCGGCCTCTGCATCACTCGTTGCGGCTGCGCGCTTTGGACGGGACCTATCTGCGGGCGCTTCTGTTTGCCCAAGCCAAACGGGAAAAGGATGGCCGGATCTCCCAAGTGTACGGCGGCTTGCAGCTGACCGTCACTGGCACCGAACAGGCACCGGACGCTTAGGCGCAGGCTGTCAGAAACCATGGAGGACCGAGAGATCACAGACCGTCCGGCATTCCGGCCACACTGCACGCTACCGGGTTTTGCTGCCCGAGGGGGTGCCGTTTGCCATCCTCCCGCCAGCTGTCCTGCAGGCGGCACGCGCAACTGCTGCAGAGGTGCCGCTGATGCTGCCTGAAGACGCGGATGTGAACGCCGATGTGCTCGGCAAGGCCTTTCTTGCGTTCCCGTACGGGTCGTTCATTCTGGATTGGGATGGCCGCATCCTTGTCTGCAACCGGCGGGCAGAGCGCAGCTTCTGTCCCTTTTCCCAGTCTGGGAGCGGCGACTTGGCAGGCACATGCTTCAGCAAATTGACGCTGTGCGACCGGGACGATGTGATCTCCAGCTTGCGCAAGGGCGCCGCTGCCGGCTCCGTGTCCTTTCCGATGGCCGCGGGCAATCTGACCGCACCGCTGCCGGACACTGAATTCCGGATCTCGCTGCTGCGGTCGGCCACCAAGGGCGAACGGCTGATGCTGCTGACCCAGGACCAGCTGCGGCTGACGGCGGACAGGCTGCGGCAGATGAACGAGATGCGCGGCAAGCTGCGCGGTGAATTGTCCACCGCCAAGGATGCCAACGCAAAGCTGCAGGAAACCCTTCTGTCGATGGAGGCCTTTGCCCATGCCGCCGCGCATGATCTGCGCACGCCGATCAACACCATGACCGGTTCCCTGCAATTCTTCTCCGAGCATTACAGCGCCGCACTGCCGCAGACCGCCAGGGAATTCCTCCAGCACATGGCCCGGGCCGCGCGGCAGATGGACCAGCTGACGACGGAGCTTCTGGAGCATTCGGTATCAACCGCCTCCGGCACCAGCTTTCAGGAAGTTGTCATGGCAGATGCGGTTTCAGAAGCCTGCGATAGCCTGCACCAGGCGCTGCAGGAGTGCGGCGCCAAGACCCGCGTCTACGGCACGGGCATCACGCTGCAGGCGGACCCGACCTTGCTGCATCTGGTGCTGACCAACTTCCTGTCCAACGCGATCAAGTACCGGGATCCGGCCCGCCCGCTGGAAATCACCATCAGCATGGAAGGCATCGGGCGGGAGCAATGGGTGCTGTCTGTTGCCGACAACGGCATGGGGTTTGATCCGCGGGAGAAGCACCGGATTCTCCAGCCATTCCACCGGGCGCACCGCGAAATCGAAGGCAGCGGCATCGGGCTGTCGACTTGCGCCGAAATTTGCCGCCGCCACTCCTGGAAGCTCACTGCCGATGCCGAACCCGGCAAGGGTGCAATTTTCAAGATTTCCTGCGGCTAAGGCCTTCAGCGCGACCGCCAGACCAAGCAAACCGGACCATCCGGAAGGGCCCCAAAGACCCGCCTCGCCGCCCCTGTCAGCTTGCCGCCATGGCGGGAACCCGCCCGGTCACATGGTCGACCATGCTGAGGAGATCGGACAGATTGACTGGTTTTCGCAGCACCCAGCGGATATTGCGGCTGAGGTTGAACAATTCGCCGCCTGAAAACAGGCGGCTGCCGGTGATGCAGACCACTGGAATATCCGGGCGCAGCAGGGCGGCATAATCTGCCACCGGCAGCGACATCTCCTCCCCGATCTTCAGGTCCAGCACCAGCACGTCCAGGGGCAATTCGGTCAACGCAGAGATGGCGTCGCTGCAGCTGGTGACGGCGGTAACATCATATCCCGCTTCCTGCAGCGCCATGTTGAAGGTGAAGCGGACGCCGGCGTCATCCTCCAGAAGCAAAACTTTGGCTGTCACTTAGATACCCTGTACCGGCGTGGCTGGTGCCGGGATCACGCGATCTTAGCGCATTCACGGCTGTTCTTTTGCCCCTGACAGGTGAATCGCGAAGCGTAGTCTCGAAACCACCGTGAACCGTCATGCGTTCATAAGGGATACTTGTTTCTACTTAAAATTGCATGACCTGTATATCTCAATCACATAATTTCTTCGTAAAAGCCGTACAGCCCGGCAAGGCGCAGCTTTGAAACCGCCCCTTGCCGCGCGTGCCGTCAAAGCCGCTCGATCGCCAGCGCGATACCTTGACCACCGCCGATGCACATCGTGATCAGCCCCTTGGAACCGCCGGTCCGCTCCAGTTCATAAAGCGTTTTCAGGGTGATAATGGCACCTGTGGCCCCCACTGGATGCCCCAGTGCAATGGCGCCGCCATTCGGGTTCACCTTGGCCGGGTCCAGCCCCAGTTCTTTGTTCACAGCCAGCGCCTGCGCGGCAAAGGCTTCGTTGGACTCGATCACGTCGAAGTCGCCAGCCGACAGGCCGGTTTTTTCCAATAGGTTGCGTACCGCGGGCACCGGACCGATCCCCATCACCTCGGGGCGCACGCCGGCATGGGCGTACCCCAGAATCCGCGCCTTGGGCTTCAGCCCCGCCTTCTCTGCCGCCGCAGCCGTGGCCAGCACCATGGCCGCCGCGCCGTCGTTGATTCCGCTGGCATTTCCCGCGGTTACGCGGCCGTCCTTCTGGAACACCGCCCTCAGCCCGGCCAGCGCTTCCAGCGTCGTGGCCTTGGGGTGTTCGTCCACCTCAAACGGCACCAGGTCGCGTTTCACCTTCACCTCCACGGGGGTGATCTGCGATTTGAAGTGCCCGGCCTCGATCGCTGCCGCCGTGCGGGTCTGGCTGGTGAGTGCGAACTCATCCATCTGTTCGCGGGTGATTTCATGCTCATCCGCCACATTCTCTGCCGTCACCCCCATATGGCCGGTGCCGAAGGGACAGTTCAGCGCGCCCAGCATCATGTCGAGCGACTTCACGTCGCCCATCTTCGCGCCCCAGCGGCTTTGCTGGATGATGTAGGGGCTGCGCGACATGTTTTCGGCGCCGCCGGCCAGCGCGAACTCGGCGTCGCCCATGGCAAGAGATTGATAAGCTGAGATAATTGCTTGCACGCCGGAGCCGCAGAGGCGGTTGACGTTCATCGCCGGAACCGCATCCGGAACTCCGGCCTGCATTGCGGCAACCCGGCTCAGGTACATGTCGCGCGGCTCTGTGTTGATGATATGGCCAAACACCACATGGCCGATCTGGCCGCCTTCGACGCCGGAGCGTTCCAGCGCGGCCTTGGAGACCGTGGTGGCCAGGTCGATCGGCGCAGTGCCCGCCAGCGCGCCGCCAAAAGTGCCGATGGCGGTGCGGGCGCCGTCCAGGATCACGATGTCATTCATAGTCTCTCTCCTCGTCAGATTTCCCCCATCATGCACCCGCAGCATTGATCTGTCTGCTGATACGTGCCGTCATCAACACGCGGTGTCACCAGGCTGTCACCCCCCATGCACCGGCTGTACACCACCTGTGCACCGCCGCAGCGCGGCATCGCCGTCTGCGGGAACATTTGACAAATCAGCCGCATCAGCGCAGAGAATCCGTCATGACGGAAAACACAGACGATATCCTGACCCTGCTGCCCGCCCGCCTGAAGGAGGCCCGCCGCGCCCAAGGCCTGAGCCTAGAGGCCGTGGCGAATCTCTCCGGCGTCAGCCGCTCGATGGTGAGCCAGATCGAGCGCGGCGAAAGCTCCCCCACCATTGCGACGCTGTGGAACCTGACCCGCGCACTGCAGGTGGACTTTGCCGGGCTGCTGGAAGCGGCTGACATGCAGGACCGGATTGAAGTGCTGCGCGCCGCGGATGTGCCCAAGATCGAGAACATGGGCCAGGGCTGCCGCATCCGCATCCTTTCGCCGCCGGAAGAGGCCGGCGGGCATGAGGTTTATGACATCCGGTTCGACCAGGGCGGTGCGCTGGTCAGCCAGCCGCACACCCGCGGCGCGGTGGAGCAGCTGACGGTGCTGGAAGGGGAGATCGCGGTGAGTTCCGGCAATGCCAAGGACCAGCTGCGGGCCGGCGATACCGCCCGCTATGCCGCTGATGTCGCGCATTCCATCACCGCTCCCGAGGGGCCCGCGCGGGTGTTTCTGATTGTAAAGAATGCCTGACGCTGGTGACTGCGTTCAGGCGAAACCTGCGAGAGTCGTTGCGGGAAAACGTGGAAGCGGTTTGACAGCCTGCATCGGCAGGAAAGCCCCTTATCGGATTTTATGCGAACAAAGCCCTTGAACGACTCGGGACAACGGCCCATATGTGGTCCGCTTACGTTATTCTTGTCGATCCACTGTCTCCCGCTCTGCGGCGTTTTCAGTCTCTCGATCCAGACCGACTACGCCAGGCTGCCGCACTTCCGCGGGCAGCAATCATCAGGAGACTACGGATATGGCCACTGGCACCGTAAAATGGTTCAACACCACCAAAGGCTTCGGCTTCATCGCACCCGACGGCGGCAGCAAAGATGTGTTCGTGCACATTTCCGCTGTTGAGCGTTCCGGCCTGACCGGCCTGGCGGACAACCAGAAAGTCACCTTCGACATCGAAGCAGGCCGTGACGGCCGCGAGTCGGCGGTGAACCTGCAGCTGGCATAAGCCAAGCAGACTTGCAGATTTGAAACGCGGTCCCTGAAAGCGGGCCGCGTTTTCTTTTGGGCTGTCAGCCCTTGTTCTTCTCATCCCAGAGTTTGGGTTCCCAAAGCTCCACCTTGTTGCCTTCGGGGTCCAGTATCCAGGCGAAGCGGCCGTTCTCATGGGTTTGCGGCCCTTGCAGGACGGGAATGCCCGCCGCTGCCAGCTGCGCAATCATGCCGTCCATGTCGTCGACGCGGTAATTGATCATGAACGTCGCGGTGCTGGGGGCAAACCACGTGCCGTCCGGGTCGGCAGTGGCCCAGACTGTCAGGCCGCCGTCCTCTGCCCTGTCGTCCTGCCAGTTCAGAACCGCCCCGCCGAAATCTTCCAGCACCAGCCCCAGGTGATCCTTGTACCATGCCGCCAGCGCCTTGGCGTCGCCGCGTGCTTTGATGAATACTCCGCCGATGCCTGTGACCCGTGCCATACTGCAACCCTCCGTTTCCCTGGGTTCAGATAGTCCGGAATGGCGGAATTTCACTCACGCCTTCCAGTTTCACGGATTTTTTTCCGCAATCCTGAAATCCTGTATTCCGGAAACACATCCGCTATGCTAGACGTGCGACTCGAGACACCAAGGGAGTTTGCGCATGTCCACTGCTTTTCTGACCGACATCTCCGACACGCTGGCCCAGATCGAGGCCGAGGGGCTGTACAAGCGCGAGCGAATGATCACCTCCCCGCAGGGGGGCGAGATCACGGTTGGCGGGCGTCAGGTGATCAACCTGTGCGCCAACAACTATCTGGGCTTGGCCGACCACCCCGCCCTGATCAAAGCCGCCAAGGACGCGATGGAGCCGAAAGGGTTCGGCATGGCCTCTGTCCGGTTCATCTGCGGCACCCAGGACATCCACCGGGAACTGGAGCAGCGGCTGGCGAAGTTCCTCGGCAAGGATGACGCGATCCTGTTTGCAGCCTGTTTCGACGCCAATGGCGGACTGTTCGAGCCATTGTTGGGGCCGGAGGATGCGATCATCTCGGACTCGCTGAATCATGCGTCGATCATCGACGGCATCCGGCTGTGCAAGGCCAAGCGCTACCGTTACCTGAACAGCGATATGAACGACCTGGAGGCCTGGCTGAAGCAGGCCCGCGAGGACGGCGCGCGGCATATCATGATCGCCACCGACGGCGTGTTCTCGATGGACGGCTACTTGGCCAAGCTGCCGGAGATCCGGGCGCTGGCGGACAAATACGACGCCATCGTGATGGTGGACGACTGCCACGCCACCGGCTTCATGGGCAAGACCGGCGCCGGCACGCCGGAGCATTTCGGAGTGGACGTGGACATCCTGACGGGAACCTTGGGCAAAGCACTTGGGGGGGCCATCGGCGGTTATATCGCCGGGCCGCAGCCAGTGATCGACCTGCTGCGGCAGCGGGCGCGGCCCTATCTGTTCTCCAATTCGCTGCCGCCATCGATTGTTGCTGCCGGGCTGGAGGCGATCCGGCTGGTGGAGGAAGGGGACGGCCTGCGGGCGCAGCTGTTCGAGAATGCGCGCTATTGGCGGGCGGGGCTGGAAAAGCTGGGCTTTGACCTGCTGCCGGGCGAGCATCCGATTATCCCGGTGATGCTGGGCGAGGCGCAGCTGGCGCAGGATATGGCGGCAAGGCTGTTTGACGAAGGCGTCTATGTTTCCGGTTTCTTCTTCCCGGTGGTGCCGCGCGGGCAGGCCCGTATCCGCACCCAGATGAACGCGGCGCTGACGCGGGAGGAGCTGGACCGGGCGCTGGCGGCGTTCGGCAAGGTGGGTCAGGAACTGGGGATTGTGTCATGAGCCGTCCGAACACGATGAAGGCGCTGGAAAAGAGCCGCCCGGAGGAAGGCCTGTGGATGGTACAGGCGCCGGTGCCGGAGATTGGCCCGGACGAGGTGCTGATCAAGGTGAAGAAGACCGGCATCTGCGGCACTGACATTCACATCTGGAACTGGGACGACTGGGCCGCGCACACCGTGCCGGTGCCGATGATCACCGGGCATGAGTTTGCGGGCGAGATCGTCGAGATCGGGCGCAATGTCACCGATCTGACGGTGGGGCAGCGCTGCTCCGGCGAGGGGCATCTGATCAAGACGGACTCGCGCCAGAGCCGCGCCGGCAAGTTTCACTTGGACCCCGGCACCCGCGGCATCGGGGTGAATGAGCAGGGCGCCTTTGCGCAGTATCTGAAGCTGCCGGCCTTTAACGTGGTGCCGCTGCCGGATGACATTCCGGACGAGATCGGCGCGATCCTGGACCCGCTGGGCAATGCGGTGCACACGGCGCTGAGCTTTGATCTCTTGGGCGAGGATGTTCTGATCACCGGAGCAGGCCCCATTGGCATCATGGCCGCGGCGGTGGCGAAACATGCCGGGGCGCGGCATGTGGTGATCACCGACATTAACCCGGACCGTTTGAAGCTGGCTGCGCATGTGGTGCCGGCGGTGCGCACGGTGGATGTGTCCAAGGAAGAGCTGCAGGATGTGATCCGGGAGCTGGGCATGAAGCAGGGCTTTGACGTAGGGCTGGAGATGTCCGGTTCGCAGGCCGCACTTGATCAGATGGTGGAGGCGCTGGTGATGGGCGGCAAGATTGCGCTCCTGGGTATTCCGCCGGGCAAGTCGCCGGTCGACTGGTCGCGGATCGTGTTCAAGGCGATCACCCTCAAAGGGGTCTACGGTCGCGAGATGTTCGAGACCTGGTACAAGATGATTGCCATGCTGCAGAACGGGCTGGATGTAAGCCGGGTGATCACCCACCGGTTCGGGGTGGATGATTTCGCCGAAGGCTTTGCGGCGATGAAATCCGGCTCCAGCGGCAAGGTGGTGCTGGATTGGACGTGATAACGGGCTGAGGGGGCTTTGCCCCCTCGCGCCTTGCGGCGCTCACCCCCAGAGTACTTCTGGAAAGATGAAAGCGGATCAGGGTTTCAACGGCACTCTGCCCGCTTCCGTCAGCAGCCAGCAGTCGCGGCCTTCGAACACCGCGGCGCTGAGCGGGCGGCCGTAGCCGGCGCCGCTGTCGAGGTTGACGCGATTGCCGTAGTGGCTGGGTCGGTCCACCGGCGTATGGCCATGCACGATCAGCTTCGGATGGGGGCCGGTGTGGTCGTGGAAAGGCTGCCGGATCCAGACCAGTTCGTCCTCATGCTGCTGGGCAAGCGGCACTCCGGGACGTATCCCGGCGTGCACAAAGGCTAGCTCCGGCGTCTCGTGCAGGGCAGGAAGGCTGCGCAGGAATTCGGCGTGCGGCGCCGGTATCACTTCCTTGGCTCTGGCGTGCAGATCGTCGAGCCGGGTGCGGTCTTCGAATGTCAGCCCGTAGCTGGCCAAGGTCTCAACTCCGCCGATCCGCTCATGCAGCCAATGGTAGCCGATCAGGAGATGCGGATCGTGGCGGGGCGTCTCCTCCAGGAACCATTCGAACATCCGGTCGTGGTTGCCTTTTAGGCAGATCCAGTCCCGGCCCTGCTCCTGGCCGGCCATCAGCCTCTCGATTACTCCGCGGCTATCGGGACCGCGGTCGGTATAGTCGCCAAGGAAGACGATGCGGGCATCCTCGCCGCCGTCGGCTTTGATCCGCTGCAGAGCGGCATCCAGCATCTCCAGTTGGCCGTGGATGTCTCCTATGGCGTAGAGGGGGGCGGTCATGGCGGCTCCTTTCTGCGGATCTGCCGGAGTGATGGCGCATTGCGCCGCCCGGCTCAACCCCGGGAATGCGGGAGCGCGGCTGGCAATCCGGACAGAGCGCGCCACGTTACTGGCAACGGCGGCTTGCCATCAATCTGAACAGGGAGGATTGGAGATGGAGGGAATTGCGCGGTGGTTTATGCTGGCCGCGGTTGTGTCGGCGCTTGGCGGCATGGTCTGGGGCATACAGATGTCGGCGAGCCAGGACCATCTGCTGTCGCCGGCCCATGGGCATCTGAACCTGCTGGGCTGGGTCAGCTGTTCGATCTATGCGTTTTATTATCAACTGCTGCCGGCCGCGGCCGGGGGCGTGCTGCCGCGGCTGCATCTGGGCGCGGCGCTGCTGGCGCTGGCGCTGCTGGTGCCGGGCATTCCGCTGGCCATCCAGGAGCGCGGCGAGGGGCTGGCGCAGGCGGGATCAGTAGCGGCGCTGCTGTCGATGCTGATCTTTGCCGCGGTTGTGCTGCGGCACCGGCCGAAAAAGGCGGTGTTTGCGCGCCAGAAGGGGCATTGAAAAAGCCCCCGCGGCGGTGGCGGGGGCTTTGGCAGTCTTGCGCAGGTCCGTTTAAACGACGTCGAACTCCAGCGGCTTGATCTGGTTGAACAGGCCGGTTTCCGCAAGCTTGGCGCGGATCTCAGCCGGGACGGGCTCATCCACGTAAAGCAGCGCGATGGCCTCGCCGCCGGCCTCGGAGCGGCCCAGGGTGAAGTTGGCGATGTTGACGCCGTTGTCGCCCAGGGTGTGGCCCAGGGTGCCGATGATGCCCGGCACGTCCTCGTTGGTGGTGTAGAGCATATGCGCGCCCACATCCGCCTCGATGTTGATGCCCTTGATCTGGATGAACCGCGGCTTGCCGTCGGAGAACACGGTGCCCGCCACCGAGCGCTCGCGCTTGGAGGTGACGGCAGTCACCTTGATATAGCCATCGAAGGCACCGGATTTGTCCTGGTTGGTGGTGGAGATCTGGATGCCGCGCTCCTTGGCGACAACCGGGGCGGAAACCAGGTTCACCTCGGGGTTGGACCGCTTCATGATGCCAGCGATCACCGCGCAGTTCAGCGCGTCCAGGTTCATGCCGGCCGCCGCGCCATCATAGAGGATGTTGATCGCCTTGATCGGCTCATCGGTCATCTGGCCGACGAAGCTGCCGAGGTGGTCGGCAAGCTTGATCCAGGGGCCCATGACCTTGGCTTCCTCAGCCGTCACCGACGGCATGTTGAGCGCGTTTTCAACCGCACCGGTCAGCAGGTAGTTGGACATCTGCTCTGCCACTTGCAAGGCGACGTTTTCCTGCGCTTCGGTGGTGGCGGCGCCCAGGTGCGGGGTGCAGACCACGTTGGGCAGGCCAAACAGGGCGTTTTCCTTGGCCGGCTCCTCAGAGAACACGTCGAAGGCAGCGCCTGCCACATGGCCGGAGGTCAGCAGCTCCGCCAGCGCGGCCTCATCCACCAGGCCGCCGCGGGCGCAGTTGATGATGCGCACACCCTTCTTGGTCTTCTCCAGGTTTTCCTTGGACAGGATGTTGCGGGTCTGCTCGGTCAGCGGCACATGCAGGGTGATGAAGTCGGCGCGGGCGAGCAGTTCTTCCAGCTCCACCTTTTCGACGCCCATCTTGTCGGCCTTCTCCTGGCTCAGATAGGGGTCATAGGCGACCACTTTCATCTTGAGGCCGCGGGCGCGGTCGCAGACGATGCCGCCGATGTTGCCGGCGCCGATCACGCCCAGGGTCTTGGCGGTCAGCTCGACCCCCATGAACTTGGACTTTTCCCACTTGCCCGCGTGGGTGGAGGCAGAGGCCTCGGGCAGCTGGCGGGCGGCGGCGAACATCATGGCGATGGCATGTTCGGCGGTGGTGATCATGTTGCCGAAGGGGGTGTTCATCACAATGACGCCGCGCTTGGAGGCGGCTTCCTTGTCGATGTTGTCGGTGCCGATGCCGGCGCGGCCGATCACCTTGAGGTTATCGGCGTTCTCCAGAATCTTTTCCGTCACCTTGGTGGCGGAGCGGATGGCGAGGCCGTCGTACTGGCCGATGATTTCCGCCAGTTTTTCCTTGTCCTTGCCCACGTCGGGCAGGAAGTCGACGTCGATGCCGCGGTCGCGGAAGATCTGGACGGCGGCCTCAGACAGCTTGTCGGAGATGAGAACTTTGGGAGCCATGTTTGCGGTCCTTGTTGCGGGGGCCGTTGCGGCCGATTGTGCGAAGTTTTGTGCGAGGACTGCGCCCGGCCCTGAGTGGGCGTGAAGCGCCCTCCCGTGGGGAGGGTCGGGCGCTGCTCGGCGGTGCCGCCGGGCACAGGTGTTGCTCAGGCGGCCTCGGTCTGGGCCGCGATCTCGGCCTCGAAGGCCCATTTGATCCAGGGCATCAGCGCGGCCACGTCGGTGGCTTCCACCGTGCCGCCGCACCAGATGCGCAGGCCCGGAGGCGCGTCGCGGTAGGCGCCGATGTCAAAGGCCACGCCTTCCGCTTCCAGACGCTTGGCCACGGCCTTGGCAAAAGCGGCGCCGTCCTGGATGCGTTCGTCCGTGAACTTGAGGCAAACGCTGGTGTTGGAGCGGTATTCCGGCTGTTCCGCCAGGAAGGCGATCCAGGAGTTGTCCTGCACAAAGCTTTGCACCGCGGCCAGGTTGGCGTAGGCGCGTTCACGCAGGCCTTCCATGCCGCCCACCGAGCGGGCCCAGTCCAGCGCCAGCAGGTAGTCCTCCACCGCCAGCATCGAGGGGGTGTTGATGGTCGCGCCCTGGAAGATGCCGTCGATCAGCTTGCCGCCCTTGGTCAGGCGGAAGATTTTCGGCAGCGGCCAGGCGGGGGTGTAGCTTTCCAGCCGTTCAACCGCGCGGGGGCTGAGGATGATCATCCCGTGCGCCGCTTCGCCGCCCAACACCTTCTGCCAGGAGAAAGTGGTCACATCCAGCTTGTCCCAGGGCAGATGCTGCGCAAAGGCCGCGGAGGTCGCGTCGCAGATCGTCAGCCCTTCGCGGTCCGCCGGGATCCAGTCACCGTTGGGGACGCGCACGCCGGAGGTGGTGCCGTTCCAGGTGAAAACAACGTCATTGGTGAAATCGACGGTGCCCAGGTCCACGATCTGGCCGTAATCGGCGGTCTTGACGGTGGCGTCCAGCTTGAGCTGTTTCACAACGTCGGTGACCCAGCCGGAGCCGAAGCTTTCCCAGGCCAGCATCTCGGTGCCGCGGGCGCCCAGCAGGTTCCACATCGCCATTTCAACCGCGCCGGTGTCCGACGCCGGCACAATGCCGATTTTGTAGTCTGCGGGAATGTTCAGGATCTCGCGGGTGCCCTCGATCGCCGCCTTCAGCTTCTCCTTGCCGACCGCAGCGCGGTGCGAGCGGCCCAGCGGCGCGCCGGCAAGTTTCGACAGGTCAAAGACGGGAGGTTTGGCACAGGGGCCCGAAGAAAAACGCGGATTGGCCGGCCGCGATGCCGGTTGTGCAATAGCCATATATGCTACCCTTCCAGATAAGCGCCCCTCGTTGGGGAGGGGTGTCCCGGGTACAGAGCTAGGCTGCTGCAGCGCGGCATGCAACAGAAAAATCAGAAGAATGCGGCTGTTGGAATGTTTTTTGCGACATGATTTTCCACCATCGGAAACAGCCGCCCTGAAATGGCGAACAGGACCGCTCCTTATGATGCCGCCGGTCATGAACGGCTTTTTGCCGTCTGGCCGAGGCCCCGGCGGCCCGCTATGACAAGGAGAATCCTGAGGAAACGGAGCCTGCCGATGTTTGTTGCCAGCCTGATCTGCAATCCCGCCAGCCCGGTGCTGGAGCCCGCCCTGCCCGAATCGCTGCGTAATGCCTGGGGCGGCGGCGAGGCCATCTGGCTGGCGCCAGGCGTCGCGGCCGAGTTTGCGCTGGAGCAGATGCCGGGCAACCGCTGGCAGGTCTGGGAGGATTTGCAGCAGATGGGGGTGGATCTGGTGATCCAGCCCGCCGACGGTCGGAAGAAGAAGATGCTGCTGGCCGACATGGATTCGACCATGATCCAGCAGGAATGCATCGACGAACTGGCCGAGGAAGCGGGTGTTGGCGCGCGGGTCAAGGACATCACCGCGCGGGCAATGAACGGCGAGCTGGATTTCGAGGGCGCGCTGATCGAGCGGGTCGGGCTGCTGCAGGGGCTGCCGGAGACGGTGATCGGCAAGGTTCTGGACGAGCGCATCACCCTGATGCCGGGCGGCAGGCAGCTGCTGTCGGTGATGAAGGCAAATGGCGCCTATGCGGCGCTGGTGTCGGGCGGGTTCACGGCTTTCACCTCCAGGGTGGCGTCGGAGCTGGGCTTTGACGAGAACCGGGCCAACACGCTGCTGGCGGAAGGCGGCAGGCTGACCGGCGAAGCGGCGCGGCCGATCCTGGGCCGCGAGGCCAAGGTGGAGGCGCTGGAGCAGATCACCGCCCGGCTGGGAATCGGCGAGGCGGATGTGATCGCGGTGGGCGACGGCGCCAACGACCTGGGCATGCTGAAACGCGCAGGCGCAGGCGTCGCGCTGCACGCCAAGCCATCGGTGGCGGCGGAATGCGAAATCCGCATCAACCACGGCGACCTGACGGCGCTGCTCTATATCCAGGGCTACTCTGAGGCCGATTTCAAAAGCTGAGCCCGCTCCCGGGGCCGCAATCCGGGGAACTCCCGCGCCCGCAGGTGCGGCTGCTGGCGCAGCCGCACCTTGGCGGCCTTGGGCCCGGCGCTGCGCAAATGCGCAGCGCCGGGCCCAACGGGAGGAGGCCTGTTCGCAGAACAGGCTGACGGCGGGCGGGAGCCCCCCCCTTCGGCGGGGCCGCAAGGGCCGCGGACCTTGTCGGCCTGCAAAAGCGTGGTTTTCACACTTCCATTATTTAACAAATATGTTAATAATGAACCCATGACCCCGCTTCTGAAATCATTTGCGGCCCTGTCGGACGAGACCCGCATGTCGATTGTCGACCAGCTGATCACCCAAGGCGAACTGCCGGCGGGCGATCTGGCACCGGGGGCGGCCATTTCGGGGCCGGCCATCTCGCGCCATCTGAAGGTGCTGCGCGAGGCCGGGCTGGTGACCCAGCGCGCCGATGGCGCAAGGCGGCTCTACTCCGCCCGGCCCGAGGGCCTCAGGATGATTGCCGAATGGACCCAATCCCGCAAAGGGTTCTGGGACGGCAGCCTGGACCGGCTGGAGGCGGCCCTGAGGGAGGACGGCGCATGAGCGGCCTGCAGTTGCAACGGATCTTCCCGGTCAGCCCGGAGGCACTGTTCGATTGGGTGACCACGCCGGACAAGCTGCTGAGATGGTGGGGACCGGAAGGCGTCAGCATTCCGGAGCACGATCTGGACCTCAGCCGCACCGGACCCTGGCATTCCATCATGCAGAACAGCGACGGGCAGCGGTTCCATGTTTCCGGCCAGGTAACCCATGTGGATGTGCCGAAATCCGTCGGCTTTACCTGGGCCTGGCACGATGAGGACGGCAGCCGCGGCGCCGAGAGCCATGTGACCTTTACTGTCGCCGCCGCCGGAGACGGTGCCATGCTGCTGATTGATCACCGCGATCTGGGCGATGACGGGATTGCCGCGCGCCATGACGAGGGCTGGACCTCGACCCTGCGCAAGCTGGAGGCTCAGCTCACCGCAGACGCCTGACGCACAATTCACGCAACCAAGGGAGAAGACCGATGCCAGAGTTCATTTTTGTCTACCACGGCGGCAAGACCCCGGAGAGCGAGGAGGAAGGCGCCAAGGTGATGGAAGCCTGGAAGAGCTGGATGGGCTCGATGGGGGACGCACTGAAGGTGCCGGGCGCGCCGGTGGGAATGTCCAAGACCGTCAGCGGCGGCGGCGTGGCGGACAATGGCGGCGCCAATCCGGTCTCGGGTTATTCGGTTGTGCAGGCGGCCGACCAGGACGCGGCCTGCGAGATGGCCAAGGGCTGCCCGATGGTGGCGGATGGCAGCGGCTCGGTCGAAGTCGCCGAAATCATCGAGATGGAGATGTAAGAAAATGCCCCGGTTCACGGCCGGGGCATTTGATTTCAGAACAGCGGCGCCGCTGCTTTCTTAGAACAGCAGCTCCGCTGCGGGGCGGATTGCGCCGCATTCCAGCCCGCGGCGGCTGTAGAGCGTCTTGTTCATGTACTTGCGGGTCTCCGGGTGATCTGCGTCCAGCACGCCGAGGCTGACCAGCAGCGCCGCAATCGCGCATTCGCTGGCACGGGTGGTGCCGTCGGCGATCTTCAGCGCAACACCCAGCTTCTGTTCCGGCAGGATGGCGATGAACACCGCCTCGGCACCGGTCTTGATCGCCACCTTGCCGCCCATCGCCCGCATCAGGTTGGTGCAGCAGCGGGTTTCGCCGGCCACCAGCTCGGGATGCGCGGTCATCGCGGCAACCAGCTGCTGCGCCGCCTCCGAGGCGCGGTCGGAGCGGTCAGCCGCACTGGCAAACCAGGCCATCGAGCGCGCCAGCCCGGTGACGGTGGTGGCGAAGTTCGGCGCCGAGCAGCCGTCAATACCGTAGCCTGGGCTGTCCTGGCCGGTGGTTTCCTCAAACGCGGCCAGGCAGGCCTGCTGCACCGGGTGGTCCACCTCGATGTATTCCGCGCCCGCGCCCAGGTATTGGGTCAAGGTCAGGAAGCCTGCGTGCTTGCCGGAGCAGTTGTTGTGCACCTGGCAGGGGCTGCTGTCAGTCTTGATCAGCTCATTGCGGGCCGGGATGTCATCCGGCAACTGCGGGCCGCAGCGGAAATCTTCGTCCTTCAGCCCCAGTTGGCCGAGCCAGGCATTGACCCGGTCCGTGTGGATGTGCGCACCGTTGTGCGAGGCGCAGGCCAGTGCCAGCTGCTCGGACGTGAGGCCATAGCGCGCGGCGGCGCCGGAGGTGATCAGCGGCAGCGCTTGGATCATTTTGGCAGAGCTGCGCGGATAGATCACCGCGTCGGGGTCGCCCCAGCTGCGCACCACCTGCCCGGACGCATCGCAAATGACGGCATGGCCCAGGTGCAGGCTTTCCAGCAGCGGGCCGCGCCAGACTTCGGCCATGGGCACAGGTTTCGGCATGAACTCTCCCCTTATGTTTAGTTGGCGAAATCCTGCCAAAACGCACTTTCGCCCGTGGTGCTTGTTACGTTAGTGTGGTTGTGTAGCGCAAGCGAGGGGATCGGGACCAGACAGCGGACGAAACGCTGCGGGCCCTTTGCTTGGTTTTTGAGGTAAGAGAACAGTCTTGGAGTCGGGACAAATGGCATTGAAACTCGCCCGCGTGGCTGCGGGCCTGTGTCTGGCAGCATTGGCAACCACCGCATCTGCGCAGGAAACGTCGAACAACCGGGTTGCGGCCAAGGTCGATTGGAGCGTCTTCGAGGGCAACGACCCGAATGAATGCTGGGGCGTGTCGGCTCCGAAGGAAACCGTGAACACCCGCGACGGCCGCGTGGTGGCGGTGCGCCGCAGCGAGATCCAGCTGTTTGTCACCTACCGCGAGGACGCCACCCCCAAGGGCGAGGTGAGCTTTACCGGCGGCTATCCGTTTGCGCCGGGCTCCACCGTCAATATGGCGATCGGCGACTCCGAGTTCGAACTGTTCACCGAGGGCGAATGGGCCTGGCCGGCCACCCCTGCGGATGACGCCAAGATCATCACCGCGATGAAGCGCGGCTCTGATGCGGTGCTGACCGCGCGGTCCGCCCGCGGCACCCAGACCCAGGACACTTTCTCGCTGCTCGGCTTTACCGCCGCGGTGGAAGACGCCGAGAAGCGCTGCAGTAAATAAGCGCTGAACGGAAGGATTTTCAGGAAACCCCGGCCCGCGCCGGGGTTTTCTTGTTTGAAGGCCGCGGGCCGCGTACCATGCGGCAGGAGGTGCTTGCCATGCTGCGTAGCGTCATTGGTGTTCTGATCATGCTGACACAACCCGTTTTCGCCGATCCCGCGCTGGAATGCGGCGATGCCGGCTCCCAGGTGGATATTGGCGAATGCGTTGCCGAGGACGAGGAGCGTGTGGAAGCCGCACTCGCTAAGGCGTTGAGCTTTGCTCTGGATGCGGCAGAAGAACTGGACGAAGTTACCGGCCGGAGCGCCGCAGCCCCCGCGCTTGAGGCCGGGCAGAAGGCGTGGGAAGCCTACCGGGCCGAGCATTGCGCCTTTGTGGGGGCGACATACGGCGGCGGCTCGGGGACGGGCATTGCGATCCGTTCCTGCTGGACACAGCTGGGCCGTGCCCGGATTGATGAGCTGATGCGGTATGCCGGGTAACCGCTATGCAAGCAATTTGGCAGGATTCCTTTTGATCTCCGTTCGAAATCCTATATAGAGCCGCATCCGCCCATCAGCATCGAGTCCGAAAGCCATGACCGCCAGCGCGCCGATCACCCAAGACGTATTGACCCTGCCCCGCAAGGACCCCGAAGGCGGCAAGATCAATCTTGTCGGATTGACCCGCGACCGGATGCGCGAGGTGCTGATTGAGCACGGCACGCCTGAGAAACAGGCGAAAATGCGGGTTGGCCAGATCTGGCAGTGGATCTACCAGTGGGGCAAGCGCGACTTTGCCGAGATGACCAACCTGGCCAAAGCCTACCGCGCGCAGCTTGCGGAGACGTTTGAAATCCGCGTTCCCGAAGTGGTGAGCAAGCAGGTGTCGACCGACGGCACCCGCAAGTACCTGGTGCGGATTGCAGGCGGCCATGAGGTCGAAGTGGTCTATATCCCCGAGGACGACCGCGGCACCCTGTGCATCTCCTCGCAAGTGGGCTGCACCCTGACCTGCTCCTTCTGCCACACCGGCACCCAGAAGCTGGTGCGCAACCTGACCCCGGCCGAGATCGTCGGCCAGGTGATGATGGCGCGCGACGATCTGGAGGAATGGCCGGTGCCGGGCGCGCCGAAGGAAGAGACCCGGCTGCTCTCCAACATCGTGCTGATGGGCATGGGCGAGCCGCTTTACAACTTCGACAACGTCCGCGATGCGATGAAGATCGCGATGGACCCGGAGGGGATCTCCCTCAGCCGCCGCCGGATCACGCTGTCGACCTCCGGCGTGGTGCCGGAGATTGCCCGCACCGCGCAGGAAATCGGCTGCCTGCTGGCGATTTCCTTCCACGCCACCACCAACGAGACCCGCGACGTGCTGGTGCCGATCAATAAGCGCTGGAACATCGACGAGCTGCTGCAGGCGCTGGCGGATTACCCCAAGGCGTCGAATTCAGAGCGGATCACCTTTGAATACGTGATGCTGGACGGCGTGAACGACACCGATGAGGACGCGCACCGCCTGATCGATCACATCAAGCGTTACAATATCCCGGCCAAGATCAACCTGATCCCATTCAACGAATGGCCCGGCAGCCCGTACAAGCGGTCCTCCAACAACCGGATCCGGGCGTTTGCCAATATCATCTATCAGGCGGGGTATGCCTCACCGATCCGCAAGACCCGCGGCGATGATATCATGGCGGCCTGCGGACAGCTGAAGTCTGCGACCGAACGCGCCCGCAAGAGCCGCAAGCAGATCGAGGCCGAAGCCGGGATGAAGTGATCCCGGCTCCGGCCCGTGTGCGGCAGGGTCCCCGGCTGCCTTAGGTGAAGAGAAAGTCGTCCTGAGTGAGCGTGCCGTTGAATCCAGCAAGCTCAATCTCGTATTGTCCGTAGTAGCTGATGAACGTGCTGCCGCCGCTTTGGCTGATCAACAGGTCGCTGAAGCCGTCCACAGAGGTGCCTGAGAACTCGATCTTGTCGCCGCCGCGCCCGAAATCCGTTATCACTTCCTGTTCGTAGTAATCAGCCGAGACAAACACAAAGGTGTCCGCGTGGCGGCCGCCGGTCAGCTGGTCCGATCCGTCGCCGCCGATCAGGCGGTCCCGGCCGTTGCCGCCGACCAGCGTGTCATCGCCGGCTCCGCCGGAGAGGGTATCCCAGCCGCCGCCGCCGACCAGCTTGTCCGCTTCATCCGTGCTGCCGGAATACTCATCATCGTCCAGGCCGCCGATCAGCATGTCCGCGCCTTTGCCGCCGACCAGCCGGTCTTCGCCGTAGCCCCCGATGAGGGTATCCTGACCGCCGCCGCCTATCAGCCTGTCGGCGGCCTCACGGCCGATCAGTGTGTCGCGGCCACCGCGTCCGAAAACTTTGCTCTCCTGGCCGACTGCCAGAACCGTTTCAGCTTCGGCGCTGGTGTCGATCACCACCATGCCGCTGGATTTGACCCGCACGCTCCACTCTGCCGTACCCGCGCTGCTGCCGTAGATGTGCTGCAGGGCCTGCACGTCGAAGGTTCCCAGCTCAGTCACGTTGTAGCCGGCATAGGTATAGGTCATCACGGTGTTTGCCTGGGTATCCAGGTGATCAGCCAAGGTGGTGTCCCCGTCATGCGGGTGTTTCAGGCCCAGCGCATGGCCGATCTCATGCAGAACCGTCTCATAGCCGAAGGACCCGGGCATTATGTTGCCGCCCTCAATCGCCAGGCGGCCCTCGTTGGTCGAATAGCTGCTGGCCCAGGGGTAATCCGCCCATCCGGCAGCCGAACCGCCATCATAGCCAAAAACATTGATCATCGCCGGGCCGCCGGTTTCGACAAAGATCACACCCGAAGCTTCCTCGAACTCGTCCAGGGCCCTGCGGAAGTACTCCCTCTGCTGGCTGTCGAAGGCCCAATAGCGGTAGGCTCCGTAAGGATCGCTGCTGACGGGGTCCAGTTCGCTGGAGCTGGTGAAACTGTAGGTCACCACCGTTCTGGTTCCCAGATCAGACAGGCTGTTCCACCGGAAACTGTCGCTGGACATATATGCCAATAGCGCTGTGTAGTCTGTGACTTCGGACATCAAGCTTCTCCACTGCTCAACCGCCGGTAAGTTTTTGTTTGTAAATGTGGCCAAGTTTGGCCCGCTTCCGGGCGAAACCCGCTCACTTCCGCGGTCGTTGTCTCAGTTTGCATGAACACGGATGGAAATCAGCGAAAATAATCCATCTTGCTTAAGCCCGGGCTTGCGGGACCGAACCAGCCGCACGCCTGACTGACTCTGCGGCGGGTGGTATGTTGCAGGAAAGCACCAGTCATCCGCCGCCCCATTTTCACCCCAGACCGGCACAAATTCCGCCATCTGCCGAGGACAGTTTCCAATGCGTGAACAAATGTTTTGAAAGGTAATCGGCTTATGCAACCGTCAGACAAACAGGCCCAGCCCGTCGACCCCAGCGTTCTGGAACTGATCCGCAGCGAGCGGCAGAAGGCGCTCAGCCCGCGGGAATGGAAATTCCGCCTGCGCGGCTATGGCTATGGGGTGAAGACCGTGGCAGGCACCCCGGTCCTTACCCGGCTGACCACGGGCGACGAAATCGGCACGCTGCCGCCGGAACTGGCCTGAGCCCGGCAGCAGCTAAAGCCCGCCCTGGCGCTTAGCGCTCGCGCCCCGGAAGGGTTTCGCGCGGCGGCGCCGGTTCCCAGTTGTCGATGATCCGCACCGCTTCCTGCGCGGTGTCGACCACGCGGAACAGGTCCAGGTCCTGTTCCGAAATGGTGCCTGCATCGGCCAGCGCATCCCAATTGATGATCTTGTCCCAGAAGTCCTTGCCGAACAGCAGGAACGGCACGCGCTCCATCCGACCGGTTTGGATAAGGGTCAGGCTCTCGAACAGCTCATCCAAGGTGCCAAAGCCGCCCGGGAACACGCTGATTGCCCGCGCCCGCATCAGGAAGTGCATTTTACGGATCGCAAAATAGTGGAAATTGAAGCTGAGGTCCGGCGTCACATAGCCGTTGGGCGCCTGCTCATGCGGCAGCACGATCGACAGGCCGATGGAATGGCCGCCCGCATCCGCTGCGCCGCGGTTGCCCGCTTCCATCACACCGGGGCCGCCGCCGGTCACCACGACATTCTGGCGTCCGCCGCTCTCCTTTGATTTTGCCGTCATAAGCCGGGCGAACTCACGCGCCTCGTCATAGAAATGCGACAGATCGGCCAGCGTCTGCGTGCGCGCCTTATCCTTGTGCTCCGGATCCGGAATGCGGGCACCGCCGAACATCACGATGGTGCTTTCAATGCCGCGCTCGTTCAGCATCAGCTCCGGTTTCAGAAGCTCCAGCTGCAACCGCACCGGGCGCAGCTCCTCCCGGTACATGAAATCCTGGTCGGCGAACGCCAGACGGTAGGCAGGCGACCGTGTCTGCGGCGTGGCGGGCACATGCTCAGCCCGGTTCCGGTCGGTATGGGCGTCGCTGAAACGGCTGTGGCGGTCTTCGGTCATGGGCAATCCAGGTCAAAATAAACAGGACTTCCTTTGTAGCCGCCCTTGACCGTTAGCGCCAATCAAGAATGCAGGAACTGGCGCGGCCGGCTTGCGCCCCGGCGCCGCGCGGATAAGCTGCGCGCTGAGTGAGCGGGGAGCAGAACACATGAACTGGCAGCAGGAAATCATGGCAGCGGCAGAGCGTATCCGCCCCCATGTGCAGCAGACACCAGTGCTGCAAACCCGGGGGTTCGGGCTGGACGTCCCGGTGGAGCTGAAACTGGAGCATATGCAACACACCGGCAGCTTCAAGGCCCGCGGCGCCTTCAACACGCTGCTGAGCCAGGAGGTTCCGGCAGCCGGTCTGGTGGCGGCTTCCGGCGGCAATCACGGCGCCGCGGCGGCCTATGCGGCGCATCAGCTGGGCCACAAGGCGCGGATCTATGTGCCGGAGATGGCGGGCCCCGCCAAGATTTCCCTGATCGAGCGCACCGGCGCCGATCTGCAGGTGGTGCCCGGCGCCTATGCCAACGCGCTGGAACAGGCGCAGGCCTATGAGCAGGAAACCGGCGCCATGCAGGTCCACGCCTATGACGCGCCTGCCACCGTTGCGGGCCAGGGCACCTGCTTTGCCGAATGGCAGGCCCAGGGGCTGGCAGCCGATACCCTGCTGATCGCCGTGGGCGGCGGCGGGCTGATCGGCGGCGCGATGGCCTGGTTCCAAGGCGCCAGGAAGATTGTCGCGGTGGAGCCGGAAACCTCCTGTGCGCTGAACGCGGCGCTGGCGGCAAGACAGCCTGTCGATGTTGACGTCTCCGGCGTTGCGGCCAACGCGTTGGGCGCCAAGCGCATCGGCAGCATCTGTTTTGAGCTGGCCGCGGCACAGGGCATCGACTCTCTGACTGTGCCGGACAGCGCCATCACCGCAGCCCAGACTGCGCTCTGGCGCGAACGGCGGATTCTGGTGGAACCCGCTGGCGCAACGGCGCTGGCGGCGCTGATCTCCGGCGCCTACCGTCCCGCCCCGGGTGAACGCGTGGCGGTTCTGGTCTGCGGCGGCAACATCGCTCCGGACCCGCTGGGATAATACTTGCGGGCAGCCAGCCGCCCGGCTATCGCCAGTACATGTCCGCAACCATTGCCGATACCATCTACCAGGCGTTGAGCGAGCGCATCATCACCGGCAGCCTGCCTGCCGGGGAAAAGCTGCGCCAGGACCACATCGCCCGCGAGTTCGAGGCCAGCCACGTGCCGGTGCGCGAGGCGCTGTTGCGGCTGGAGGCGCATGGGCTGGCACAATCCGAACCCCGCCGCGGCACCAGGGTCAGCGCGCTGGACCCCTCCGAGATCCGCGAGGTGATCGAAATGCGGGTCGCGCTGGAGGTGCTGGCCCTCACCCATGCCTTCGCCCGCCTGACGCCGGAGGATACCGAAGCGGCCGAGGCCGCCCGGCTGGCCTGCGACGCGGCAGAGGACATGGCCAGCTGGGAACGCCTCAACCGCGCGTTCCACCGGGTGATTCTGGCGCCCTGCGCGATGCCGCGGCTGCTGGCCTCGATCGACGATCTGCATATTGCCGCTGCCCGCCATCTGTTTGCCAACTGGCAGCACCAGTGGACCCGCCGGGTCGACGCTGACCACGCTGCCATCGTTCAGGCGATGGCGCGCCGCGACCCTGCGGCCGCCTGCGAAATCCTGCGCCGCCACCTGCGCCGGGTGCGCTAAGCCGCCGGAACCCCGCAAAACGCCGCCCGGGGCGGCCATTTGGACGCAATCCGGGCATGACCTGCACCTCGATAGCCGCTATGAAGCTGCGACTCAAACCGATGCCGGAGGAACCCCCATGTCCAACGCCCAGCTGGAAGCAGCGATCGAAGCCGCCTGGGAGGCGCGCGACACCATCACCCCCGCCACCACCGGCGAACAGCGTGACGCCATCGAAGACACCCTGAACGCGCTCGATTCAGGCAAGCTGCGGGTGGCTGAAAAGCTGGAGAACGGCGACTGGCATGTGAACCAGTGGGCCAAGAAGGCGGTGCTGCTGGGCTTCCGCATCAAGGACATGGAAATCCACGAAGGCGGCCCGCAGGCCGGCGGCTGGTGGGACAAGGTCGACAGCAAGTTTGCCGGCTGGGGCGAGGCAGACTGGAAATCCGCAGGCTTCCGCGCGGTGCCCAACTGCGTGGTCCGGAAATCCGCCTATATTGCCCCCGGCGCGGTGCTGATGCCCTCCTTCGTGAACCTCGGCGCCTATGTCGATGAGGGCACCATGGTCGATACCTGGGCCACCGTCGGCTCCTGCGCGCAGATCGGCAAGAACGTCCACCTGTCGGGCGGCGTCGGCATCGGCGGCGTGCTAGAGCCGATGCAGGCCGGCCCGACCATCATCGAGGACAACTGCTTTATCGGCGCCCGTTCGGAAGTGGTCGAAGGCTGTATCGTGCGCGAAGGCTCGGTTCTGGGCATGGGCGTCTTCATCGGCAAGTCGACCAAGATCGTCGACCGCGAAACCGGCGAAGTGATGTACGGCGAAGTGCCGCCTTACTCGGTGGTTGTCGCAGGCTCGATGCCGTCGAAGAACAACATCAGCCTTTACTGCGCGGTGATCGTGAAGCGCGTTGATGAGAAGACCCGCTCCAAGACCGGCATCAACGAGCTGCTGCGCGACTGATCCGCGCTGCACTGCTGAACGACAGGAACGCGCCCCGCCCGGGCGCGTTTTTCTTTGCCTCCGGCGGTTGGGGCTTTGCCCCAAACCCCAGGATATTTCCAGCCAGGTGAAGACTGGATCCTCTATTCTTCTGGCCCGGAAATATCCCGGGGTGAGGCCTTCAGGCCGAGGGGCAGCGCCCCTCCTGTGCAAAACCCTTGCCGCGCAATAAGCCTGCCGCTAATAGTATTACATCTACACATAAGAGGGTCAGATGCAGACCATATTTGCCCAGCGCGCCCGCCTGCCCCAAGGATGGGCAGAGAACCTCCGGCTGACGGTTGAGAACGGACGGATCTGCTCCACGGAAACCGCCGCCGAGCCGCAGGCGGGCGATGCCAGAGTGGACGTGCTGCTGCCTTCCCTGGGCAATCTGCATTCGCACAGCTTTCAGCGTGCCATGGCTGGCATGACCGAATACCGCGCGGCGGGCAAGGACAGCTTCTGGACCTGGCGCGAGCTGATGTACCGATTCATGGACCGCATCACACCGGAGCAGTACGAGGCCATCGCCGCGCTGGTCTTTATGGAGATGCTGGAGGCGGGCTATGCCTCCGTCGGGGAGTTCCACTACGTTCACCACCAGCCCGGCGGTGCGCCTTTTGAGTCACTGACCGAGCTCAGCGAGCGGGTGTTTGCCGCCGCCAGCGAGACCGGCATCGGCCTCACCCACCTGCCGGTGCTCTACACCTACGGCGGCGCTGCAAAACAGGCTCTGAACGGGGGCCAGAAGCGGTTCGGAAACTCGGTCGCGGAGTTCTCCAATCTCGTCACCCGCGCCCGCGGACTGGCCGCACGCGACCTGCCGGAGGATGCCAGCGTCGGCATCGCGCCGCACTCGCTGCGGGCCACCTGCCCCGAGGATCTGGCGGAGGTGCTGCGGATCCAGGACGGGCTTCCGGTGCATATCCACATCGCCGAACAGCCCAAGGAAGTGGCGGATATTTGCGATTGGCTGGGCGCGCGGCCGGTTGAATGGCTGCTGGCGAACGCGCCGGTGGACGGCAAATGGTGCCTGATCCACGCGACCCACATGACAAGTGCCGAAACCATCGGCATGGCACGCTCCGGCGCCGTTGCAGGCCTGTGCCCGATCACCGAGGCCAACCTGGGCGATGGCCCCTTCAACGGGGTGGAATACCTGGCGCAGGACGGCGCTTTCGGGGTCGGGTCAGATTCGAACGTGCGGATTTCGCTGCCGGAAGAATTGCGAACACTGGAATATTCCCAGCGCCTGCGGGATCTGGCGCGCAACGTGCTGGTGCCGGGCGAGGGCTCGGTCGGCGAAACCCTGTATCTGGGCGCGGCCAAAGGCGGGGCGCAGGCCCTGGGCCGCGATGCCGGGCGGATCGAGCAAGGCGCGCTGGCGGATCTGGTGGCGATTGACAGCAGCGCGCCCGCGCTCTGCGCGCTGAAGCCAGAGCAGCTGCTGGACGGCCTCTGCTTTGCCGCGGGCGATGACACTGTAACCGATGTTTGGAGCGCCGGGCGCCATGTGGTGCAGCAGGGCCGCCATATCGCCCGGGACAGCGTGGTCGCAGGCTACAAGACAGCGGTGAAAGAGCTTTTGAACAGTCTCTAAACAGGCAAAATCCGCACTTGGATCACAGTGCCGCCGCCGGTGATGACCGCGCCGGCGGCGCTCTGCGTCACTATCCCCTCTCCGGGGCCAAGGCGGTCTATGCCTGCAACGTCCAGGATGCCGGAGACAACGAACAGCATCTGCGGGCCCTCAGTATCCGGAACTATGCCGTCCGCCAGAACCTTCGGTTCTGCTGTTACCTGTGCCGGATCATAAATCACGTTGAAGGCCTTGCACGGCCCGGCGCGCAGGCGGCACTCCAAATCCACGCCGCCATCGAAGCATAAAGGCTGCAATGGCCGCGCCTCCAGCCGTGTGCCTTCGTTTGACAGGCTGTGGCCGGCCCCTTCGGTCACGCAATGGATACGGGCGAGGCCGGGAAAGGCGGAAAACGGGCCGTTTCGGGTGATGTCCGCCAGGCTCACCCGCCAGACCATATGGCCGTCCTGTTCATGCACGGCCAGCTCGCGCGTCACGCCGCCGCCGTTTTTCCACGGCACTGCCTGGGCGGTGAGAGCGGAAATGCGCATCGCAGCATCCTCAAGGTCAACCATCAAGCCTCGACATAGAGCCTGATTGCGCAAGACCGCAAGGTTTCCGTTTCCTGCCGGTCCAGCCCGCGCTGGCCGCGCAATTTGATTGACCATCCCCCTGCCCCGGCGCTATGGCGGCGGCATGGAAAAGAAGAAACCCTCCCGCCAGCAAGTCTATACCCTGCTTGTCCAGATCGGCCGCAAGGACGGGGACGGCCTGCCCGACGGCGCCACCGGTGCCGCGCTGATGATCTATGCCTCCGGCGTGGACGAGGCCGAGGCGGTGCGCGAGACCGTGGCGATCCTCAAGCAGGCCGATACCGCGCCGCTGGATGTGACCGGCTATGGCACGCTGGAAGAACGCGAAGCCGAAGGCCATGAGATCGGCGAAGAGGAGCGCGGCCTGATGCAGCGGGCGCTGGAGGAAAACGCAGTAATCGTTGCGCAGATGACCCCGTTCTTCGACGGCGAGGAGCCGGTATTCCATTAAGGCCCGGCCTCAGTTCTGGCTGCCGAACCATTTGCGGTAGAGGGCGTCATAGCTGCCGTCCTCCTGCATCGCCAGCAGCGCCTGGTTGACCTCCTCCACCAGCGGTGAGCCGGCCGGAAACACCAGCCCGTAGTTTTCCCGCAGGAAGGGCTGGCCAACGGTGTGGCCAAAACGGTGGCCGCCTTGCTGCACGTAGTAATTCAGCACCGGCGCGTCAAAGACCACCGCCGTCACCTCGCCGCGCTCGAACCCTGCCAGCATATCCTCCAGCCCGGCATAGGCGGAATAATCGATTTCGCGCCGGTTCAGGAACCCGGCTGCGGTGGAGCCTTCGATCGTACCCACCGACTTGCCATAAAGATCGTTCACCGAGTTCACCGAGCCGCTGATCGCCTCCACCGTCATCACCGCGGTGATCTTGGCGACGAAGACCGAGACGATGAACAGAGAAGACACCACCAAGACCACGCCGAATACGCGGCCCACGGGCGTGCGCGGCACACGTTCCTCAAACCCGCCGTTCACCACCAGGTTCAACGCCCACCAGAAGGAGGGGAACCAGGCCTCTTGCAAGGGCCGGTCGAAATAAGGCTGGGCGCGGCGCTCAAAGGCCCACATCACCATGCCGCCGCCGAACAGCAGCAGAAAGGCGATGCCGATGGCCGCAGCCAGGTCCCACGACAGCAGCGCCCGCAGCAGCGACGGCTGGCGGACGTCATCCGCCTGCACCATGATCTGCAGGCCGCTTTCGAAAATCGGCTGGCTGAAGTCCATCAGCACCTCGCGCCGGGCGGTGATCGAGATGTTGGCGGCTGCCAGATCCGCCTCGCCGCTGCTGACACCGCCCAGCATGTCCGCAAAACTGTCCGTGCGGTTGATGCGGTACTCCCAGTCCAGCCGTTCTGCCAATAGATTGAGGAGTTCCAGCGAAAACCCGGTGTCCGCCCCGTCGTCCAGCATCGAGAATGGCGGCCGGGTGACGGTGTTGACCGTCAGCACCTGCGCAGACAGCAGTTGCCCCCACAACAGGAAACAGGTGGCGGTGATCAGGCGGAGGTACAGCACTGGAACGCTCGGATGGGCCTCTGGAACGGTTTCAAAGTCCTTAGGCGGTTCGCCTTTTTCACGCAAGCGCCTTGCCGCGAACGGGTAAACGCCTGTGGCACAGGCGCAGACAGACAGCCGCGCTTCCTGTTTCTGTTGGGCTCAGCCGGGCACGTGCCTGGATGATCCCCCAGCACGGCTGCGGCTTCTGCTCCGCTTGCACTGGCGTGAATTGCGCCGTGTGCCGATCCGCGCTAGGCCTGTGGCCAACGGAACATCAGGAGCCTTTCCATGCCGCAAACCGACCCCGCCCGTCTGACCGCCGATCTGATCCGCTGCCCTTCGGTCACGCCGGAAGAAGGCGGCGCGCTGGTGCTTCTGGAAAAGCTGCTGAGCACGGCAGGCTTTGACTGCACACGCACCGACCGCGGCGAAGTTTCCAACCTGTTTGCCCGCTGGGGCGCCAAGGGGCACGCCAAAACCTTCGGCTTCAACGGCCATACCGATGTGGTGCCTTTGGGGGATGAGGCCGCCTGGACCATGCCGCCCTTTGGCGCGGAAGAGAAAGACGGCTTCATGTACGGGCGCGGTGCCACCGACATGAAATCGGGCGTTGCCGCCTTTGCCGCCGCCGCCGTGGATTTCGTCAAGGAGACACCGCCGGACGGCGCCATCATCCTGACCATCACCGGCGACGAGGAAGGCGATGCGGAGGACGGCACCACCGCGCTGCTGGATTATATGGACCGCGAGGGCGAGAAGATGTCGGTCTGCCTGGTGGGCGAACCCACCTGCCCCGATGAGATGGGCGAGATGATCAAGATCGGCCGCCGCGGATCGCTTACGGCCTGGTTCACGGTGACCGGCGTGCAGGGTCATTCCGCCTATCCCCACCGCGCCAACAACCCGCTGAACGCAATGGCGCGGCTGATGGACCGCCTGGCGAGCCATGAGCTGGACCAGGGCACCGAGCATTTCGACGCGTCCACCCTGGCGGTTGTCACCATCGACACCGGCAACACCGCCACCAACGTGATCCCGGCGCAGAGCCGCGCCACCGTGAATATCCGCTTCAACGACGCCCACACCGGCGCCAGCCTGACGGAATGGCTGCAGGATGAGGCGGACAAGGTGGCGGCGGAGTTCGGGCTGGAGATCGCTGTGCAGGTGAAAATCTCCGGCGAGAGCTTTATCACACCGCCAGGCCCGCTGTCGGATCTGGTCGCCGAAGCCGTTGAAGCGGAGACAGGCCGCAAGCCGGAGCTGTCGACCACCGGCGGCACCTCGGACGCGCGGTTTGTAAAGGACCATTGCCCGGTGGTGGAGTTCGGGCTGGTGGGCAAGACGATGCACCAGGTGGATGAGCGGGTCGAGGTCGCGCAGATTCATCAGCTGAAGGCCATCTATACCCGCATTCTGCAGGACTATTTTGCCAAGGCGTGACTTCACGTGAACCGCACCCTGATCATCATGGTCAAGGAGCCGCGTCCGGGGCGGGTGAAGACCCGCTTGGGCCGGGATATCGGCGTGATCCCGGCCACCTGGTGGTTCCGGCATCAATCCGACCGGCTGATCCGGCGTCTGCGGGACCCGCGCTGGCAGATCGTGCTGGCGGTGGCCCCGGACCGGGCGGTGAACTCGCGGGTCTGGCCCGCTGACATGCCGCGCTTGCCGCAAGGCAGCGGCGATCTTGGGCAGCGGATGAAGCGGATGCTGACCATGCCCGGCCAATTGGCAGGGCAGCGCCCGTCCCGCCCCTCCACGGGGCGGGCGCTTTACGCCTTCCCCGCGCGGGACGGGCGCAGTTCCGGCAAAAGAGTCGGTCCCGTCTGCCTGATCGGTGCCGATATCCCCGGCATCACCCGAGCCCATATTGCCCGCGCCTTTGCTGCGCTTGGCGATCATGACGCGGTCTTTGGCCCCGCGGATGATGGCGGTTACTGGCTGGTGGGCGCCAAACATCCCTCCCGCCTGCCCCATGGCCTGTTCGGCAATGTCCGCTGGTCCACGGAAAATGCGCTGGCCGATACCCTGCGGACCCTGCCCGGCTGGCGCATTGCGCTGACCGATACCCTGCAGGACGTCGACACTGCGGCTGACCTGCCGCGGTGCTGACTGCGCGCTTTTCTCCATGACGCCGCCCCGCCGCCGTGCTACGCGGGAAACATGAGCCGTATTCCCTCCAAGGCCGAAATCCTCGACTGGATCTCCGCCAACCCGACCCATACCTCCAAACGCGACATTGCCAAGGCCTTTGGCATCAAGGGCGCCGACCGCATCGACCTCAAGCGCATCCTGAAGGAACTGGAGGCCGAGGGCCATTTGCAAAAGCGCAAGAAAACCTACCGCGACCCGGACCAGCTGCCGCCGGTGACGGTGCTGCAGGTGAAGGCGCCGAACGAGGATGGCGACCTCTATGGCCGCCCGCTGGAATGGCACGGCGAGGGCGTGGAGCCGATCATCCTGATCCTGCCCAAAGCCTCGGACCCGGCTCTGGGCGAAGGCGACAAGATCCTGGCCAAGCTGCAAGCAGTGCCCGATCAGGACCACAACTATGAGGCGCGGCTGATCCGCCGGATCGGCACCAGCGCGAAACGGGTGCTGGGCATCTTCCGCGCAGGGTCTGAGGGCGGGCGGATCGTGCCGATCGACAAAGCAGCTTCGACGGAATGGACCGTGGCGCCGGATGCTGCGAAGGACGCCCGGGACGGGGAACTGGTCGAGGCCGAACAGGCCGGCCCCAAGGGCCGCTTGGGCCTGCCGCGGGCGCGCATCGTGGAACGGCTGGGCGACCCTGCGGCGCCCAAGGCGGTGTCCCTGATCGCCATTCACCAGCACGGCATTCCCGACCGCTTCCCCGACAAGGTGGTGGCCGAAGCCGATGCGGCCAAACCAATGGGCCTGAAAGGGCGCGAGGACCTGCGCGATCTGCCGCTGGTCACCATCGACCCGGCCGATGCGCGCGACCATGACGACGCCTGCTTTGCCCATGCTGATGACGATCCCAAGAACCCTGGCGGCCATGTGATCTGGGTGGCGATTGCCGACGTGGCGGCCTATGTGCGCCCAGGCTCGGCGCTGGACCGCGAGGCGCGCAAGCGCGGCAACTCCAGCTATTTCCCCGACCGGGTGGTGCCGATGCTGCCGGACCGGCTGTCGGGCGATCTGTGCAGCCTGCACGAAGGCGTGCCGCGCGCCTGTCTAGCGGTGCGGATGCAGGTCGACGCCGAGGGCCACAAGATCGGGCACAAGTTCGTGCGCGGGCTGATGCGCTCCGTGGCCTCGCTGAATTATGCCGAGGTGCAGGACGCGCAGGACGGCAGCCCCAACGAGAAGACCGCGCCGCTGCTGGAAGATGTGATCAAGCCGCTGTTTGCTGCATATAAGGCTCTAACAAAGGCAAGAGCCGCACGCGAACCGCTGGATCTGGATCTGCCCGAGCGCAAGATCGTACTGGATGACGACGGCCATGTGACCTCGGTCGCCTTCCGCGACCGGTTGGACGCGCACAAGCTGATCGAGGAGTTTATGATCCTCGCCAATGTCTCCGCGGCGGAAACGCTGATCCAAAAACGCTCGCCGCTGCTGTTCCGCGTGCATGAGGAACCGGCCCCGGAGAAGCTGGAGGCGCTGCGCGAAACCGCGCGTGCGGCCGGACTCAACCTCGCCAAGGGGCAGGTGCTGCAGACCCGGCATCTGAATGCGCTGCTCAATCACGCGGCGGGGACGGATGATGCGGAGCTGATCAACATCTCCACTCTGCGGTCGATGCAGCAGGCTTATTACAATCCTGAGAACTTCGGCCACTTCGGCCTGGCGCTGCGCAACTACGCGCATTTCACCTCGCCGATCCGGCGCTATGCCGACCTGATCGTGCACCGCTCGCTGATCTCGGCGCATGGCTGGGGCAATGACGGGCTGAGCACCGAAGAGATCGAGCGGCTGGAAGAAACCGCCAACCATATCTCCGATACCGAGCGGCGGTCGATGATTGCGGAGCGCGACACCACCGACCGGTATCTGGCCTCCTACCTCAGCGAGCGGGTCGGCAATGAATTTGAGGGCCGGATCAGCGGCATCGCCCGCTTTGGCGCCTTTGTGAAGCTGGACGAGACCGGCGCCGACGGGCTGGTACCGGTGCGCTCGATCGGACGGGAGTTCTTTCATTTCGACCCGCAGGCCGGCACGCTGACCGGGTCTGACACCGGTTTGACCCTCGCCATCGGCCAGCGGGTCACGGTGCGGCTGACCCAGGCGGCGCCGGTGACCGGCGGGCTGGAGCTGGAGCTGCTGGCGCTGGAGAATGCGCCGATGCCATCCGGAGGCGGTCAGCGCGGCCGCCGCAGCCCGGCAGGCCGGACCGTCAAGCGCAAGGCGGCAATGTCCAAGCACAAGGCCGCCAAGGTGAAACGCAAGGTGGAACGCAAGCGGCCGAAATGAGCGGCTGTCCCCGAGGGGACAGTGCGCAGTTTTGTCAGGCCGGGATCTCCAGCGGCGGCCGGATACGGTAGGTCAGCGCCCGCTTGATCAGCCAGCCGTGACGGACCGGCTCTACCTCCCGCGGGTTGTTGAACAGAACCGCGCGGGTGCCCTCGAACCGGTCCCAAGCGGGGAAGGCCGCGGCGAATTCCGGGATCAGCCGGCTTTGGCAATGCACAAACAGGGCAAAGCGCGCGCCCTTGGGTATGCCCAACCGGATAGTGGAACCAGTCCTGCTCTCGGGCGTGAGGTAAGACGGCTGGCCCCAGCGCAGGGCCTCCTCGATCCGTCCGGCCTCCGGCGTTTGCGCGGCGGTGTCAAAGATCAGCCGCCGCAGCGCCAGCAGGCCTGCGCGGGCCTGCACGTCGGGCACATCGAATGCAGCTTCAATATCGGGGCTGGCAAAAGGCGGGATCATGGCAGCGGGACCGTCTCAAATACCCGGTTAACATAAGGCTTGAGCACCGCATCGTCGAGAATGCGGGCCACCAGGGCTGTCCGGACCGGAGTCGTCCCCATTGCCTGCAGCATGGAGGCGACGCTGAAATCGGCGCTGGAAATCTGTGAGCCGAACAGGAAGTCCTGGCCTTTCAACAGGGCTGCGATGGCCCTCAGGTCCTGGTCCGCGCGCTGGTTCCGCTCATCCTCGCTGAACCTTGCAGTGCCTTGAAACGTCAGCCCCTTGTGAACGGAGTGGCGGATGGCACCGGTGACGGGCCGGCGGATCAGCGCCGGGATTTCCTGAAAGTACTTGTCGCGGATCACGGGCCAGACCGCGTCATTGTCCCAGCGGTCGCGCACCACGTGGAAGTAGAGCGTATCTTCTGCCATCCGGATCAGCATCTGCCCCTGCGCCCGGTCCCGTGCGCCGAGGGCGGCGTCAAAGTCGGTGCCCTGCTGCTCCAGCCAGGCGCGGATGGCGCTGCTGTCCGGCACCAGTCCGCCGGAGGTGCGCAGCACCGGCAGCTTGCGGTGCGGCATTCCACTGGGGTTGTTCAGGTCTTTGCGCGTCCAGCTTTGGCCGGAAAAGGCCAGCAACAGAGCCGCTTTGACGCAAAACGGGCTGAGGCTGAAGACGGCGCCGTTGCGGGGATAGGTCAGTAGGGTCAGCATGGGGGGTTCCTGTCGTTTCGGGCTGGGGCAGACTAGATTCGCATGGTGACAAAAACTGTCATCAGGCGTAGAGAGAATAGACTATGTCCCGCACGCACCGTCTCTTTCAGCTGATGCAAGCCCTGCGCCTGGGGCCCGGCCCGCATACCGCGGCGGAGCTGGGTCGCGACCTGGGTGTTTCGGCCCGCAGCATCCACCGCGATATTGCCACGCTGCGCGAGATGGGAGCGGTGATTGATGGCGAGGCGGGCTATGGCTTTACGCTGATCGAGGACAATGCCCTGCCGCCGATGGGATTCCGCGACACCGAGCTGGAGGCGCTGGTGCTGGGCCTGCGCGAGGTGGAGCTGATCGGCGATCCGGAACTGGCCACCGCGGCCTCGGAAGCCTTGCGCAAGCTGCAGGCGCGGCTGCCGCCGCGGCAGGCGCACCGGCTGCGCCATGCGGTGCTGGCACCCTACCGGTTCGAGCGCCCGGTGCCGCCGGCGATTTCGGCGCAGGACCTGCGGCAGGCGGCCTGGGACGAGGTGGAAGTGCGCTTTGGCTATACCGACGGCCATGGCGCGGTGACAGAGCGGCAGGTGAAACCCCTGAGCGTTGTCTACTTTGACCGCTCCACAGTGCTGATTGCCTGGTGCGGCCTGCGCGATGCGGTGCGGGTGTTCCGGCTCGACCGGATGCGGGGGCTGGAAGTGACGGACCAGAGCTTCCGCCCACACCGGGTGCCGATGCTGCGCGACGCGTTGGAGCAAATGCGCGAGGAGCGGCAGGCGGCGGCCCGCACATGCAAGGACTGACCTCTTTACCCAGGCTCCGCCGCCGTTAGACTGGCGGGGAGCAGTGTATAAAGAGGTGCATCATGCGCAGATGGGTTGCGGCGTCCCTGGTGGCAGGCGGGGCCATGGCGGCACAGGCCGCACCGGACGATTCCCTGAGGCCCGCCGAGAGGCCGGAGGCGGCCAGCCAGGACCAGCAAAATGACAGCTATCAGCTTGCGTCCGCCGCCACGGATTTGCGGCCCGCGGCGCGGCCTGCGGTCTTGAAACAGTCAGAACCGCAGCCAGCGGCGGCAGAGCTGAATTTCCAAGGCTGGATCCAGGGCTTTCGCGACCGCGCCCTGGCCCAGGGCATCAGCGCGCCGGTTCTGGACAGCGCCTTTGCCGGCGTCAGCTATGATCCGGAAGTGATCCGGCGCGACCGGAATCAGTCGGAATTCACCAAGACGATCTGGGAATACCTGGACAGTGCGGCCTCGGAGCTGCGGGTGAAAAACGGCAAGGCGGCGGTGCGGGAGAACCAGGCGCGGCTGGATCAGATCGAGGCCAAGTATGGCGTCGAGAAGGAAATCGTGGTGGCGGTCTGGGGGCTGGAGAGCAGCTATGGCACCTTCCGCGGTAAAATGGATGTGATCCGCTCGCTGGCGACCCTGGCCTTTGACGGGCGGCGCGGAGCGTTCTTCGAGGGCCAGCTGGTGGCGGCGCTGAAGATCCTGCAGGCAGGCGATGTTGCCGCCCGCAAGATGACCGGCAGCTGGGCTGGTGCCATGGGGCACACACAGTTCATCCCGACGTCTTATCTGGATTACGCGGTGGACTTCACCGGCGACGGCAAGCGCGACATCTGGTCGGACAACCCGGCGGATGCGCTGGCATCCACCGCGGCCTACCTCAAACAGTTCGGCTGGGTGAAAGGGCAGCCCTGGGGGGTGGAAGTGGCGCTGCCCAAGGGGTTTGACTACACCTTGGCCGACCGGGACATCGAAAAGATGCCGTCGGAATGGGCGGCCTTAGGCATCAAGGGGCTGGACGGGCGCGCGGTCACGGATCACGGGAAAGCCTCGATCCTGCTGCCGGCGGGCAGTGCGGGCGCGGCCTTCATGATCTTCCAGAATTTCGCCGTGCTGGAGCGGTACAACACGGCGGATGCCTATGTGATCGGGGTTGGGCATCTGGCCGACCGGATCAGGGGCGGCGCGACGGTCCAAGGAAGCTGGCCGCGCAGCGACCGGGCACTGACCCGCGCGGAGCGCGAGGAATTGCAGCAGCGGCTGACCTCTGCCGGCTTCGATACAGAGGGGGTCGATGGCAGGATCGGGCCCAAGACAATTGGCGCGGTGCGGGCGTATCAGGCGGCCAACGGGCTGACACCGGACGGATATGCCTCGCCCAGGCTGTTGCAGCGGCTGCGGTAAGGGGGCGGCGAGGGCCAGCCCCCTCTTGGACTGCCGGCCAATTCACCCCGGGGATATTTTCAGCCAGGTGAACAAAGGAAAGGCCCCGCCAGGCGGGGCCTTTTGTGTTTATCGGCCTGTGCTTGGCGGTCAGCTGGGCGACATCCCGCGCAGACGCTCGGACCGGCGGCGCAGCATCTCGACCGTGGTCAGGAGCCCGATGGAGATCACCACCAGGATCGTCGCCACCGCCAGGATCGTCGGCGAGATCTGCTCGCGCAGGCCGATGAACATCTGCCAAGGCAGCGTCTTTTGGCCGGCGGAGCCGACGAAGAGCACCACCACCACCTCGTCGAAGGATGTGATGAAGGCAAACAGGCCGCCGGAGATAACGCCCGGCAGGATCAGCGGCATCTGCACCCGGAAGAATGTGGTCACGGGCCCTGCCCCCATGTTGGCCGCCGCGCGGGTGAGCGAGCGGTCGAAGCCCACCAATGTCGCGGTGACGGTGATGATCACGAAGGGGATGCCCAGCGCCGCATGGGCCAGCACAACGCCAAAGTAGGTGCCCTGCAGGCCGATCCGGCTGTAGAAGAAATACATGCCCGCGGCCGAGATGATCAGCGGCACGATCATCGGCGAAATCAGGATCGCCATGATCGCACGGCGGAACGGCACGTGCGGCTGGCTGAGGCCGATGGCCGCCAGGGTCCCGAAGCCCACCGACAGCAGCGTCGCCATCGGTGCGATCTTCACCGAGTTCCACAGCGCCTGCTGCCAGTCGTCGTTGGTGAAGAAATCGCGGTAGTGCTTGAGCGAATAGCCCTCAGGATCGAAACGCAGCATTTCCGGGGTGAAGGTGAAGAAATCCTGGGCGTTGAAGCTGAGCGGCATCACCACCAGGATCGGCGTGATCAGGAAGACGAAGATCACCCCGCAGATCACCCGGAAGGTATAGTGCCACAGTACCTGCCCCGGGGTGAGATACGGCGCCAGATGGGCGCGGTAGCGTGAGGTTGCGATCCAGAACACAAACCAGCCGGCGAACCAGCCGAACAGTGCCCCGATCACCGCGGCGACGAGACCGCCAAGCACGAAGCCCGCCGCCGCAAAGACCGCAACCAGCAGCCAGCGCAGCGGGGTTTCCTTGTCCGTCAGCCCGGCAAAGACGAAGCCGATCACGCCCAGCAGCGCCGCGCCGACCAGCACTCCCAGCAGGCCGGAGCCCTGGGCCGTGCCGACGAAGAGGCCGAAGAACGCCCCCGCGGCGGCGGCAGTGGCTGCCGTGAAGCCGGGGGTTTGGTTTTCAACAGGTGTCAAAGCCATTTCGGTTATCCCAGTTTCACGTTGTCGATGCCGACGATCTTGTCATAGGCCCAGTAGAGCGCCAGGACGATCACCAGAAGGATGGTGCCAAGCGCGGCCGCAAGACCCCAGTTCAGCGACTGCGAGATGTGGAAGGCGATCCGGTTGGAGATGAAGACGCCCTTGGTGCCGCCCACCAGTTCCGGTGTGATGTAGTAGCCGATGGCCAGGATGAAGACGAGGATCGACCCCGCGCCGATACCCGGCACCGACTGCGGGAAATAGACCCGCCAGAAGGCCGTCCAGTTGGTTGCGCCCAGCGATTTTGCCGCCCGCAGGTAAGTGGGGTTGATGGTCTGCATCACCGAATACATCGGCAGGATCATGAACGGCAGCAGGATGTGGGTCATCGCCACGATGGTGCCGAACTGGTTGTTGATCATCACCAGCCGGTCGCTGTCGCTGACCAGGCCCAGCCAGACCAGCGTGTCGTTGATCACGCCCTGCTGCTGCAGCATCACTTTCCACGCCGAGGTCCGAACCAGAAGCGAGGTCCAGAACGGCAGCAGCACCAGGATCATCAGCATATTTGCGGTGCGCGACGGCAGGTTCGCGAGGATCCAGGCGACCGGGTAGCCCAGCACGATGCAGCTGCAGGTAATCGCCAGCGACATGATCAGCGTGCGCAGGAACAGGGTGCCGTAGATACGCTCGTCCTCGGGCCGCAGCTCCGGCCCGTCCGGGCTTTTCTGCAGGTCGGCGGCGTTCAGGAAGTAGCCGTTGGTGTATTTGCCGGCATAGGTCTTGAGCGTGCGCCAGACCTCAGGATCAGCCCAGTCCTTGTCCATCTTGATGAAGGCGTCGCGGGCGGACTCGGTTTCCATCTGGCCCGCTTCGATCAGGGCCGCGGCGTCCTGCAGCAGGCGCTGCGCATCACCGCTGAAGGCCTGCGCCGCCTGAGGATTGGCCGCCAGGTCGGAATGGAGTGCCATATAGACAGGTGCCCAGGGTTCTTCCTCGGCCGGGCTGTCGTTATCCTCTTCCTGGATGGTGCGCGCAAAATTCAGGTAGGCGCCGCTGGCCTTCGGCAGTGCGTCGCGGGCCGTCTCAGACAATTGGAAGGGCGGTTCATCCCCGGCGTCCGCACGGCTGGCCAGCCACTCCGGGTCGGCAAAGACCGACATGAAGGTCTGCGGCTCTTCCCACGCGGGATCAAGCGCCGCGAATTGTTTCAAATAACCCTCGCCCACTTCATCGACGCGGCGGCCCGCCTTGCGGAACAGCGAAGAAATGCCCGGCGTTTCATAGTTCAGCCGGGTGCCGACGCGGGTGTGCTGTTTGCGCTCGGCGGCCACGACGAGGTCGTAGGCCAGTGCCTCATAAACCGCGTCGGGGGGCGCTTCGCCGCTGTCGGCGTCCCAGTCCTGCACCGCCACCACGGTCTGCGGAAGGGTGTCCTGCACGATGCGGTTCTCAACCGAGCGGAACAGCATGTCCGCAATCGGGAGAATGAAGGTCAGCAGGACAAAGAGCAGAAGCGGCGCAATCAGCATCAGCGCGCGGATCTTCTGCATCCGGAGGGCCCGGGCGAGGCTGCGCTTCAGCGGCCTGCCGTCGGCGGCCAGCACCGGACCGGATTGGGTGATGTCACTCATGGGGTTCCCCGTCGGGTCTTTTATTTTGTGGGGCGGGGGCCTGCGCATGGCGGCCCCCGCCGGGCCTCTCATCAGGAGGTCAGATTACTTGGCCAGCCACGCCTGGAACTTGGCGTCCAGATCATCGCGGTTGTCGGCCCACCATTCGTAGTCATAGGTGTGGACGTTGCCCGCGTTTGCCGGATCGGTCGGCATGTGCGGCGCCATCTCGATGCCCAGTTCGGCATGCTTGCCGACCAGCGGTGCCGAGGAGGCACGGGCCGGGCCGTAGGAGATGTAAGCAGCTTGGTCAGCCAGACGCTGGGTGTCGGTGGCGAACTTCAGGAAGTCCATCACACGCGCCTTGCGGTCTGCAGGCAGGCCTGCCGGGATCACCCAGCCATCAAGGTCAAAGGACTGCATGTCCCAAAGCATGCCGATCGGCTGGTTCTGCTCAGCGATCGCCGAGAACAGTCGGCCGTTGAAGGTCGAGCCCATCACCACTTCGCCATCGGCCAGCAGCTGCGGGGTTTCGGCGCCCGCGGTCCACCAGACCACCTGGTCCTTGATGGTGTCGAGCTTGGCCAGCGCCTGGTCGACACCTTCGTCGGTGCCCAGCACGTCGTAGATTTCATCTTTGGCGACGCCGTCGCAGTACAGCGCCCACTCCATGTTGTCGATCGGGCGCTTCTGCAGCGAGCGCTTGCCCGGATACTTTTCGGTGTCGAAAATCGCGCAGACCGAATCCGGCTGGTCGATCAGGTCGGTGCGGTAGCCGAAGGTGGTCGAATAGACGATCTGCGGCACGAAGCAGTCGCTGACAATCAGGTCGCCGAAATCTTCGGACGCCGGGGTGCCGTCGGGTGCAGCAGCCAGAACTTCGTCATGGTCGATTTCTTCCGCCAGGCCTTCGTCGCACAGGCGCATGGAGTCGGAGGCCACGGCATCCACCAGGTCCCAGGTCACATTGCCGGCTTCGTTCATGGCGCGGATCTTGGCCACGGCTTCAGCCGAGCTTTCATCCCAGATGATTTTCACGTCGGGGTTCTGCGCCAGGTAAGGCTCGACATAGGCCTTATGCTGGCTGGCCTGGTAGGCACCGCCCCAGGACACCAAAGTCAGCTCATTGGCCATTTCTTCGGCAAAAGCCGAAGGGGCGCAAAGGGCGGTGGTCACCGCCAGTGCAGACAGTTTGCTGAGTTTCATAGAGAGTCTCTCCTTGTTGAATTTCACAGATGTGAAGCCCCCGGTCGTTCTTCTGCCGGGGGTTCGGCGCGCGCGGATCAGGCGTCCAGCGCGCGGCAGTCTTCCGGCAGCCAGCCGATTTCGATCTGCTGACCGGGCTGCAGCCGGGCCTGGTCCGGGGCGTTCCGGGTCTTGATGATGAATTCATCATTGCCGGCCACCCGCAGACGGGTGCGGAAGATGTCGCCCATGTAAATGAACTCCAGCACTTCCGCCTTTAGCGTGTGGACGCCTGCCTGCAGGCGGTCCTTGTTGTATTCCACCCGTTCCGGACGGATCGAGACGCGGGTGCGCTCGCCCGGCTGGGACACGTTGACCGGCTTGCAGTCGATCAGCTCGCCATCGTCCAGCTGAACCAGTGCAATCCCGTTCTTGATTTCCTTGACGGTGCCTTCCAGCGTGTTGTTTTCGCCGATGAACTGAGCCACGAAACTGTTTTCCGGGCTTTCATACAGCTGGTCCGGCGGCGCGATCTGCTGGATGCGGCCGTCGTCAAACACCGCAACGCGGTCCGACATGGTCAGCGCTTCGGTCTGGTCGTGGGTCACATAGACCACGGTGATGCCGAGGCGATGCGCCAGATGGGTGATCTCGAACTGCATCTTCTCGCGCAGCTGCTTGTCGAGCGCGCCCAGCGGCTCATCCATCAGCACCAGTTCCGGTTCGAACACCAGCGCCCGCGCCAGCGCGATCCGCTGCTGCTGGCCGCCGGACAGCTGGGCCGGGCGGCGGCCGCCAAAGGCCCCCATTTCCACCATGTCCAGCGCCCGCTTCACTTTTTCTTCACGCTCGGACTTGCCCATGTTGCGGACTTCGAGCGGGAAGGACAGGTTTTCCGCAATCGTCATATGCGGGAACAGGGCGTAGTTCTGGAACACCATGCCGATGCCGCGCTTGTGCGGCGGGATGTTGTTGATCGAGGTCCCGTCCAGGCGGATGTCGCCATGCGTCGCGGTCTCAAACCCTGCCAGCATCATCAGGCAAGTGGTTTTCCCGGACCCGGACGGGCCAAGCATTGTCAGAAATTCGCCCTTGGGCATGGTGAGGTTGAGATCTTTGACAACGAGATTTTCGCCATCGTAGCTCTTTTGGACACGTTCGAATTCAACGAACGCATCAACGTTTGACGCATCAGCCAAAGCAGGCTCCCCGTAGTTTTGTCATCCGGCAGATTTTCTCTGCGCTTGTTCGAAGTTAATCACACCAAAGCTACCAAGCGCTAGGTATGAAAAAAATATTCTTTCAATCGCTGGAGTACGAAATTCATACTTCGGCCTCCTGCCCCAGGAAAAAGAATACCCTTACGGAAGCCTAGTCCCGTTGCGCAAGGATCAACCGGACATTTTGCGACGCACCCCGGACATTTTGCGCCGCCCAATGGAATTCAGCAGCCCGAAAACGACGCTTTCAGCCCCGTCACCGAAGAAAAGGCCCGGCAGACAGGCTGCCGGGCCGCAATGAGTCGCAAGCTGGACCGGCGCGGCTGCGGCGCCGGAGAGGAGAATCAGGCGCTGTGCATCAGGTCCTGCGCCTTCAGCTCGGCATAACATTCATCCAGCGATTTGGTGGCGCGCTCGATCAGCACGTCGATCTGCTCCGGGGTGATCACCAGCGGCGGCGAGATGATCATCCGGTCGCCGACATGTCGCATCACCAGGTTGTTGGCAAAGCAGCGCTCGCGGCAGATGTAGCCGACGGTGCCAGCCTCAGAGGCAAAGGCGGCGCGGGCCTCCTTGTCGGGGGTCAGGGCGATGGAGCCCATCATGCCGGCGATCTTGGCCTCGCCAACCAGCGGGTGATCGGTCAGCGCCTCCCATTTCCGCTTCAGATACGGCGCTGCCACGTCGCGCACATGGCCGAGGATGTTTTCCTCCTCCAGGATGCGCAGGTTTTCCAGCGCCACGGCCGCCGCCACAGGATGACCGGAGTAGGTGTAGCCGTGATTGAACTCGTCGCTCGCGATCACGGAGGCAACCTCATCGCTGACAATCGAGCCGCCGATCGGCGCATAGCCGGAGCTGAGGCCCTTGGCGACGGTCATAATGTCGGGGCGGATGTTCAGGGTCTGGCTGCCGAACCAGTTGCCGGTGCGCCCGAAGCCGCAGATCACCTCATCCGCGATCAGCAGGATTTCGTATTTGTCGCAGATGCGCTGGATTTCCGGCCAGTAGCTGTCCGGCGGCACGATGACACCGCCGGCACCCTGCACCGGCTCGGCGATAAAGGCGGCGACGCGGTCTTCACCCAGCTCCAGAATCGCCTCTTCCAGCTCGCGGGCGCGCTGCAGGCCGAATTCCTCCGGCGGCATGTCCCCGCCCTCGGCCCACCAGTTCGGCTGGTTGATGTGGTGAATATCCGGGATCGGCATCCCGCCCTGCGCGTGCATACCGCTCATCCCGCCCAAGGAGCCGCTGCCGACGGAGGAACCGTGATAGGCATTCTTGCGGCTGATGATCACGGACTTAGACGGCTTGCCCTTCAGCGCCCAGTAATGACGCACCATGCGGATGTTGGTGTCGTTCGCCTCAGAGCCTGAGCCGGCAAAGAACACATTGTTCAAGTCACCCGGCGCCAGTTCAGCGATTTTTGCAGCCAGCGCGATGGCAGGCACGTGGGTGGTCTGGAAGAACGTGTTGTAATAGGGCAGCTCGCGCATCTGGCGGGCCGCGACCTCCGCCAGCTCCTCACGGCCATAGCCGATGTTGACGCACCACAGGCCTGCCATCGCATCAAGGATCTGGTGGCCCTCGCTGTCGGTCAGATGCACGCCGTCAGCCCGGGTGATGATGCGCGCGCCCTTCTGCGACAGCTCGCCGTTGGCGGTGAACGGGTGCATGTGATGGGCCGCGTCCAGCGCCTGCAACTCGGAAGTCGGCATGTGGTTGGTGATCACGGTCATGGGACTCGCTCCTGAGAAAAACTGATTGGCCCCAGAATATGATCAAATTCTCGGGTGTCAATCGAATCAGTTCGCGCCCTGCAGCCCCTGAACAACCTGATCCATGCCCTGGCAGACGTCCCTCTCCATCGCCAGTGCGGCCATCTCCGGGTCCTTACGCCGCAGTGCGTCAAGAATGTCCTTGTGCCGGTCCGGAAAGCTCTGGGTGCCGAGCCGCCCGCTGACCACCCGCAAAGAGGGGCCGAACCGCAGCCATAAGCGGTCTGCAATATCACTGAGGATGGGGGCATTCGCATGCGAATAGAGCGCCGTGTGGAAGCTGTAATTCTGAACCAGGTATCCCGCCACATCACCAGTTGCGATGGCTTTGTCCAAGGCATTGTCGATGGCCGCCAGCTCCTCGATAACCGCTGCGCCGATATGCGGGGTCGCCCGGCGCGCTAGCTCGCACTCAATTGTTTTTCTAGCAAAAATAAGCTCCTCAAGATCATCCGGTCCAAGCAGGGGAACCGACACCCGGCGGTTGCCCTGGAACATCAGCGCCCCGTCCGAGATCAGCCGCCGGATCGCCTCGCGGACCGGTGTCATGCCGGCCTCCAGCGTCTCCACCAGGCCCTGGATGGTCACCGCCTGCCCGGGCACCAGCTCGCCGAACAGAATCTGCGCCCTGAGCTTTTGATAAACGATCTCATGCGCGGGCAGTTTTGCTGGGCTGTCCTGTGCCGCAACGGCTGGTGAAGTCGTCTCTGTCACCGGTGGTTTCCCTCCTGAATTTTGGCCAGCTTGCACCATCCCGAGGCAAGTGAAAACATAAAGAGTATTGCCCAACGCGGCAAAACTTGATCAAATCCATTTACAGCCGGACTGCGAAACCGGCACGCACAGGGAGAAATTCATGACACTGAAAACGATGACCATGACCGCCGTCGTTGCCCTCGGCACGGCTGCTGCGGCCGCGGCGGAAGAGGTTCGCGTCTACAATTGGTCCGACTACATTGATGAAAGCCTGCTGGAAAAGTTCGAAGCCGAAACCGGCATCGACCTGATCTATGACGTCTTCGACAGCAACGAGGTACTTGAGACCAAAATGCTGGCGGGCGGCTCTGGCTATGACGTGGTGGTGCCGACCGGGTCCTTCCTGGCGCGCCAGATTCAGGCCGGCGCCTTCCAGAAGCTGGACATGTCCAAGCTGCCGAACAAGGAAAACATGTGGGACGCGATCGAGGAGCGCACCTCGCGCTATGATCCCGGCAACGAGTTTTCGATCAACTACATGTGGGGCACCACGGGCATCGGCGTGAATACCGCCAAGGTCAAGGAAGTGCTGGGAGAGGACGCACCGGTCGACTCGCTGGAGCTGGTGTTCAACCCGGAATACATGGAAAAGCTGGCCAGCTGCGGCGTGCATTTCCTGGATGCGCCGGACGAGATGATTCCGGCGGCCCTGAAGTATATCGGCGAAGACCCCAACAGCATGGATGCCGATGTTGTGGAAAAGGCCGAACCGGTTCTGATGGCCGTGCGCCCCTATGTCACCAAATTCCACAGCTCCGAATACATCAACGCCCTGGCCAATGGCGATATCTGCGTGGCCTTCGGCTGGTCCGGCGACATCCTGCAGGCGCGCGACCGCGCGGACGAAGCGGATAACGGCGTCGAGATCGCATTCAACGCGCCCAAGGAAGGCGCGCTGATGTGGTTCGACCAGATGGCGATCCCGGTCGATGCCCCGAACCCCGATGGTGCCCACAAGTTCCTGAACTTCATCATGGACGCAGAGAATATGGCGACGGCGTCCAACTACGTCTATTACGCCAATGGCAACAAGGCGTCCCAGGAACTCCTGGAAGAGGATGTGATCGGCGATCCCGCGATCTACCCCAACGAAGAAACCGTCAAGAACCTGTACATCAAGGAAGGCTACCCGCCGAAAGTACAGCGCAAGGCCACCCGCATGTGGACCAAGATCAAATCCGGCACCTGATCAGCCGCACATGACCCGCGGGGCGCATTCACCGCCCCGCACCCCCTCACGCGCCTGGCAGTGCCTCGCGCGGCCAACCAATACATCCGCGCGACACTTCGCAGAAGAGGCCCGGCTTGACTGCTTCCGTATTCGAACCTTGGAACGATCCTGAGGCTAAGCCCTTGATCCACTTCCAGAACGTCACCAAGCGCTTTGGTGAATTCACTGCCATCGACAATCTGACCATCGGCATCTACGAGCGGGAATTCTACGCGCTGCTGGGGCCATCGGGCTGCGGCAAGACCACGCTGATGCGGATGCTCGCCGGGTTCGAAACCCCGACTGAGGGCAAGATTTTCCTGGCCGGGCAAGACATTGCCCCGGTGCCGCCCAACAAGCGCGCCGTGAACATGATGTTCCAGTCCTACGCACTGTTCCCGCATCTGTCGATCTGGGAGAATATCGCCTTCGGGCTCAAGCGCGAGGGCATGCCCAAGCATGACATCAACGACCGGGTCGAAGAGATGCTGCGGCTGACCCGGCTGGAGAAGTTCGCCCGGCGCAAACCGCACCAGATCTCCGGCGGCCAGCGGCAGCGGGTGGCGCTGGCGCGGTCGCTGGCGAAGGCGCCGAAGCTGCTGCTGCTGGACGAACCGCTGGGCGCGCTCGACAAGAAGCTGCGCCAGGATACCCAGTTCGAGCTGATGGATATCCAGGAGAAGACCGGAACCACCTTCGTGATCGTGACCCACGATCAGGAAGAAGCGATGACGGTCGCCTCCCGCGTCGCGGTGATGGATCACGGAAAGATCGTTCAGGTGGCAACACCGGACCGGATCTATGAAACGCCGAACTCAGTCTATGTCGCTGATTTCATTGGAGATGTGAACCTGATCGAAGGCACCGTCAGACCCAATGGCGGCGGCAGTTATGCAATGTCCTGGCGCGAAGGCCAGCCGCCGCTGAACGTGCAGTCGGGCAACGAATTCTCTGACGGTCAGAAAGCCCATCTGGCGATCCGCCCGGAAAAGGTCTCCATCAATGCCGAAAAACCGGCGGCAGCGGACAACGCCGTGCAGGGCCGCATTCTCGACATCGCCTATCTCGGCAACATCTCCACCTATCATGTTGAGCTGCCGACCGGCGCGGTGATCAAGGCGCAAACCGCCAACACCCGCCGCATCGCCCGCCGCGACTTTACCTGGGAAGACTCTGTCTGGCTGTCCTGGACAGCCACGGCAGGCGTTCTGCTGGCAGAATGATGCGCCGCTTTGTCCTGATCGCCATCCCCTATGCCTGGCTTCTGGCGCTGTTCCTGGTGCCCTTTGCCATCGTCCTGAAAATCTCGCTGTCGGATTACGCGGTCTCAATCCCACCGTACGTTCCGCAATTCGACTGGGCTGAGGGTATCTCAGCCTTTCTGGCGGAGCTGGATTTTGAAAACTTCATCTGGCTGACCGAGGATGATCTTTACTGGAAGGCTTATCTCAGCTCCTTGCAGATCGCGGCCGTCTCCACGTTTCTGACTCTTCTGGCAGGCTACCCGATTGCCTATGGCATGGCGCGGGCGCCAGAGGAATGGCGGCCGACGCTGATGATGCTGGTGATCCTGCCGTTCTGGACCTCCTTCCTGATCCGCGTTTATGCGTGGATGGGGATCCTGTCGAACGAAGGTTTCCTGAACCAGTTCCTGATGTGGCTGGGGGTGATTTCGGAACCGCTGACCATCCTCAACACCAATTCCGCGGTCTATATCGGCGTCATCTATACCTACCTGCCGTTCATGATCCTGCCGGTCTATTCAGCGCTGGAGCGGCTGGACGGCTCGCTGATCGAAGCGGCAGAAGACCTGGGCTGCTCGCGCCTGACCGCATTTTGGCTGGTGACCATCCCGCTGTCGAAGAACGGCATTATTGCCGGCAGTTTCCTGGTTTTCATCCCTGTCCTGGGTGAGTTCGTGATCCCGTCGCTGCTGGGCGGTTCCGACACGCTGATGATCGGCAAGGTGCTGTGGGAGGAGTTCTTCTCCAACCGCGACTGGCCGGTGGCATCCGCCGTGGCGGTGGTTTTGCTGCTGCTGCTCATCATCCCGATCGTGCTGTTCCAGCGCAACCAGCAGAAACAGCAGGAGGCCGAGCAATGAACCGTATGACCTGGTTTAACGCCGTATCGCTGACCCTCGGATTTGCCTTCCTGTACATCCCGATGGTGATCCTGGTGATCTTCAGCTTCAACGAAAGCAAACTGGTCACCGTTTGGGCAGGTTTCTCAACTAAATGGTACGGGGAGCTGCTTCAGAACGACGCCTTCCTGAACGCCGCTTGGGTGACACTGAAAGTTGCCGTGTTCTCCTCCACCATGGCCACCGTGCTGGGCACGATCGCGGCCTATGTTCTGGTGCGCGGCGGGCGGTTCATGGGGCGGACGCTGTTTTCAGGCATGATCTATGCGCCGCTGGTGATGCCTGAGGTTATTACCGGCCTGTCGCTGCTGCTGCTGTTCATCGGCATCGGCCTGGATCGCGGGGTATTAACCATCGTACTGGCGCACACCACGTTTTCCATGTGCTATGTCTCGGTGGTGGTGTCCTCCCGCCTGGTGAGCTTCGACCGCTCGCTGGAGGAAGCGGCGCTGGATCTGGGCTGCTCCCCGGCGGAGGCCTTCCGCCTGGTGACCCTGCCGATCATTGCGCCTGCGGTGATTTCGGGGTGGCTTTTGGCCTTCACCCTGTCGCTGGATGATCTGGTGATCGCCTCGTTCACCTCCGGTCCCTCGGCCACCACCCTGCCGATCAAGATCTTCTCCGCCGTGCGCCTGGGCGTCAGCCCCGAGATCAACGCGCTGTCGACCATCATGATCAGCATCGTCACCGTGGGCGTCATCACCGCCTCGCTGGTGACCAAACACCAGGTGGCCCGCCAGAAACGGGAGGAACAGGCTGCGGTGCGCGCCTGATGCGCCGGATCTTTTCCGACTACGCCTATGGTCCCGGCCCGCGCAGCAACTGCTGGTGGGACGAGACCATCGCGGCGCCGGACTGGCCGGTGCTGCAGGGTGAAGCATCCGCCGAAGTGGCGATCATCGGCGGCGGCTTTACCGGTGTGTCAGCCGCGTTGCATCTGGCCGAAAGCGGGGTGTCCGTTGCGGTGCTGGAGGCCGAAACCCCGGGCTGGGGCGCCTCTGGCCGCAACGGCGGGTTTTGTTGCCTTGGCGGGTCGAAACTCTCCGGCCCGGCAATGCGCCGCATGTTTGGAAAACCGGCGGCAGAGTCTTATGAGGCAGGCGAAGAAGCCGCAGTGCATCTCGTGCGGGATCTGCTGCAGACCCACGGTATCGAGGCAGACACGCACTCGGACGGGGAAACCCAGCTGGCGCACAATGAAAAGGCCGCGCGCCGCCTGCGCGCGCAAGCCGAAGCCATGCGCGCCGCAGGAGAGGAACCTGATTTTCTAACCCGCAGTCAGCTGGCGCAGAACGGTCTGAACGGCTCCTTCCATGCGGCGCTGACTACGCCGGTTGGCTTTGCCCTGAACCCGCGCAAATACCTGTTCGGCCTGGCTAGCGCCGCACAGAATGCCGGGGCTAGCCTGTACCAGCACAGCGCTGCCCGGTCGGTGCGGCAGGACCGCGGCGGATACAGATTAGAGACTAAACAGGGTGTTTTGCGGGCCGCCAAGGTCATCATCGCCACCAATGGCTATTCCTCGGAAGATTTGCCCGGCTGGCTGGCCGGACGCTACATGCCTGCGCAGTCCACCGTCATGGTGACCCGTCCGCTGACGGAGGCCGAGCTGCAGGCGCAGGGCTGGCGTTCGCATCAGATGGCCTATGACACCCGCAACCTGCTGCATTATTTCCGGCTGATGCCGGGCAAACGCTTCTTGTTTGGAATGCGTGGCGGGCTGCTGGCCTCGCCGCGGGCTGAGACCGCAATCCGGCACAAGCTGCGGCAGGATTTCGAGGCGATGTTCCCGGCGTGGCATACTGTGGAAACCACCCATTGCTGGTCTGGCATGGTCTGCCTGTCCCGGAATCTGGTCCCCTTCGTGGGCGCGGTTTCAGAGATGCCGGGCATCTATGCCGGTCTCTGCTACCACGGTAACGGCGTCGCCATGGGCAGCTATGCCGGGCGGCTGCTGAGCGATCTTGTTCAGGATCGAACGCCTGATTTGCCCTACTCTCCCGTGATGCAAAACATGCCGCGCTTTCCCTTTGGCCGCGCCCGCCGGATCCTGATGCCGCCCGCCTATGCGCTGCTAGGCCTGATGGACTGAAGCGCCGCGCGCTCCAGCTCAAACGCCTGCCGGTCCTTGGCGCTGCCGCGCTCCGCCCGCCACAGGCAATAGGCCGCCATACGCCAGTGAAACCAGGGCTTGAGTGCCAGCACCCGGCCGGCAATCCGCGGGTCGGGATAGGCGGCAAGGAAACTGTCCTCCTCCGCCTTCGACAAAGGCGCCCCCCGGTACATCAGCTGCATGGCGGGCGACAGGAACAGGGCCAGATCCTCCGCCGGATCTCCGATCTGCGGGCATTGCCAGTCGATCAGGGTCAGCGTGCCGTCATGCGCCAGCAGATTGCCGGGCACCGGGTCACCGTGGATCAGAACCGGCTGCGGCAGCGGTGGAACCTGCCCCAGCGGCCGCATAGCCGCCAGCGGGTCCCGGCCTTGGCAGTATTTCAGAATATCAAAGGTCTGTCCCTCCAGCGCGGCGCTGCCGTTCGCGCCTTCCGGCAATCCTGGCGGCGGAGCCAAGTCGTGCAATCGCCCCAGGAGTTGCGCAACATGGCCAGTGTCCTGCCGCCAGGGGCTGCCGTTCACATGCGCATACCCCAGCCACCTGCGGCCTTCGAAGACACCGGTCTGCACCAGCGGCGGCACCATCCCAGTGCCGGACAGCGCCGTCAGCACTGCGGCTTCCCGTGCCGGATCATTGGCGAACAAGGGATTGCCGCCATCTGCCGCGTACAGCTTGATCACCAGCCCGCCTGCCCGCCAGACATGGTTCGAACGCCCCCCCGCCAGACGGCGGGGGGCGGGAACATGCAGGCCCGTTGCAGAGAGATGTGCAAAGAAACGGGCTTCGAATTTGTCAGGCAGCGGTTGCAGGGCGGTCTCCGGTGTTATGCCGCCCCGTTCTTAGACAGTTTTTCGGCCAGCGGATACCGCCGGGTCAGCTTTGCGGATCGCGAAGCGCGCTCACCGAAGAGGCCAGGACCACAGACCCGCCTTCGGTGATCAGGCCCACATCGCCGCCCTGCATCCGGGTTTCGTTCACCTTGAAATAGATCTCGGCGTATTCCTGCAACAAAAGTTCGTCGCCTTTTCTGCTTTCGATGACAAACTTATACTCCCCTGCCTCCAGCGGATTTCCGTCTTCATCCAGGCCGGTCCACTGGTAAGGCTCGGCTGAGACCGGCAGGGTGACGCGCTGCACTTCGGACCCCTTGGTGTCCTGTACGACCAACGTGACCGAATCCGCAGCCGCTGCCGGGTTAGGCGCAATGGTGATCTCGCTGCTGCCGTCGAAATAGCCCGGAGCCACGCCCCGCGCCTCCATCCCGACCCAGCCGGACAGCGCCGCCATGTTGGCCAGACCCAGCTGTGATTGCAGGCCTTCCAGCAAGGTGTTGCTCTTGGTCTGCTGCTCCACCATCGAGAATTGCGCCAGCTGAGCCGCGTATTCGGTCGAATCAAGCGGTTCCAGCGGGTCCTGATTCGTCGCCTGCGCGGTCAGCATTTTCACGAAGGTTTCGAAGTCGGACGTCAGCCCGGAGGTCTTCTGGGAGGCCGCCGGCTGCTGGAGTGTTTGTGCCGCAGGGCTGCCCGCGGAGGTGACTGCTGTTGTCATGTGATCAGACCCTCATGTCCACGCCGGTTTCACCCAGCCGTAGGTTTTGAATTACTGGTTCAGTGCCATCCGCCGCATCGGCGCCGCGCGGCCCTGTGCCGCCGGAAGATGCCCCGCCGCCGCCCGCATCATCTGCGGACTGGCCGCCGGTCTGGCCGCCGCTGAATTCAAAGGAGATGTCCTCATACCCCATGCGGCGGAATTCCTCGGCCAGTTCGTGGATATGGCGGCGCATCAGATCAGCGGTTTCCGGCCGCTCTGTTTGGATAATCATCGTAATGCCCGTCTCACTGGCGACCACACGCATTTTCACGTGGCCCAGCTCCTGCGGGTTCAGCGAAACTTCAACTTTCTGCTCACCTTTGGCCGCAAAAGCCTCGGCCAGCTGCGCCGCTATCATGCGCGGCGTCTCCGGCCGGTGCACCGTGCCTGTGCCGAAGGAGGCCTCCGCCAGCAGCTGCGTCAGTCCCGGCACCTCGCCGGACAGGCCAAATGCGCCCTGCAGCGAATCTTCGGACCCGGACAGCAGTTCTGCACCCGCCGAACCCGCGCCAAGCCCGCCGGCAATCAGCGGCTGAAGCACCGAAACAGCAGGCCGCTGCGGGTTCGGCGCCGGCGCTGCCGCGGGTGCACGGAACTCTCCGCTCTTGAGATCGCTGAAAAACGCCCTGCCGGTCTCGCCAGCGTCAGCGTCCGCCGGGACATCGCCGGTGAGTGCCGCTACTGCTGACTCGGCCCTCTGTCCTGGCCCCTTTGGCGCGGTCTGGCCAGCTGTCAGCGCCTGCACTATGCCTTGCGCGGCTGGCATGTTCGGTTGAGCCGCTCCGTCAGGCCGGGTGGCAGCCTGCTGGCCGTCTGGCTGCAAGGATTGAGAACCGGGTATCGCCATTGCGGAGTTTGGAACAGCGGGCGCCTGACCAGCGGCTGCAACGCCTTTGTTTACATGACCCTGGACGGTGCCGGATTGCTGTTGCCCGGTCGGCGGTTGTGCATTGGCAACTAAGGCCGCCTTAACCGAGGCCTCCGCAGGCACGCGGGTGGTGCCTGAACCTTCGGTTCCTTGCGGCACCTTCAAATCTGCGTTTCTTTCGCCTCGCTCCGCTGTGTTTCGACCCAAGACAGCCTCTGCCTGAGATTGCCCGGGAGCCTGAATTCGAGCGATTTCTTCAGATGTTTCAGTCTGGCCGCCGCCTGCGGCCGCCGGGTTTTGCCCGACCGCCGCACCGTCTGCCTGCTGCGTGCCGTCAGCAGAAGGAGGGACAGGCTGCCCTGTAACGATATTCTCACGCGAAGGCCTCTCTACGCTGGACACACGTTCGCTCTTGGCCAGTTGATCCGCGCCGTCTGCAACGCTGGAAGAGCCATGAGGCACTTTCTCACTGGCAGCTTTAGGGTCGGAGTCCGGTCGCACCTGCCCTTCGGCCACTGCGGCTTCTTCAGAGTCTTGATGTGTACTGGTGCCAGCCAGACCAGCATTCGCCTCGGCCTCGGGCAGTCCAGCTTCAAGCTCAGACACTTCGCCCGACGTCTCGGCCACTCTGGCTTCAGGCTCGTCAATTCCGGTTTCGGCCGCGTCTGTCTGGGCGGCTTGCGATTCGGTGCCCGCTTCTGCCTCCGCCACTCCGCTCTTGCCTGTAACCGCTTCAGCGGCCGCGTCTTCGGGCCCGGATTGAGCCGCGACAAGATCAGCGAAATCATTGGAACTGGAGGATTTGTTGGATGACTCCCCGGTTGCGGCCGGCATCTTGCCAACAGAACCGGCTTCAAAGCCAAGGATCGAATTCATCATCATAATTGTGTTCCGGACATTCTATCTCGACCCGGACAGACTTATCCCAAAGCGGTTACGGCAATTTTAACCGGTTCCGGCGCAGTTTTAGAAAATCGATGAAATTCGACGTCAAACCGGAGAACCGGACATGTCAGATCTACTGCCCACCCCGCTGCAGACTGCATCTGCAGTGCGTCCAGTACGGCCCGCAGGCAGCGACCCGCTGCGCGAGGCCGCTATTGAGCTGGAAGCTTCCTTTCTTGCGCAAATGCTGAAGTCCGCAGGCCTTGGCGAATCCCGCGAAGGTTTCGGCGGCGGCGCAGGCGAGGACCAGTTTTCCAGCTTTCTCATCCGCGAACAGGCCAACCAGATTGCGCGCTCCGGCGGCATCGGCCTGGCCGAATCACTTTATCACGCATTGAAGGAGACCGAAGGTGAGTGACCTGAAACCGCAAAAGCTCATTGATGAGCTGGACCAAATCCTCGACCGCGAGCGCACTGCCCTGATGGAGGGAGACCTTGGCAAGCTGGAAGGGCTTCTCGCGAAAAAAGAGAAGGTGATCGGCAAGCTGAACTCTGTATCAGAGCTGGAGCGCGAGTCTCTGGCGCAGGTTCAGACCAAACTGTCGCGCAATCAGCAGCTGCTGGACAGTGCCATGGACGGCATCCGTTCAGTCGCGGCGCGCATGGCCGAACTGCGCCGAATCCGCAAGGGCCTGGACGTTTATGACCAGGCCGGACGCCGGAACCGCTACGGCACCCGCAGCGGCGCCAAGCTGGAAAAACGCGCCTGATGCAATTTTGGGAAAATTCTAAAAAACCAAATCCCGGCATTAGCACTCCTTTAGCAACTGATGGGCCAAAGTCGCCTTGCACCTCAAGAGGGGTGGCGCGGAAGCCAGAGGGCGGAACGCACAGTCAGAAAGACGTCAATTAACGCCCCGCCGGGGCACAGAATTAAGGGGCTAAAGCGCCCCGCAGCTAAAGGAAAAAGCTATGACCAGCATTCTGACAAACAACGGCGCAATGGTTGCTCTGCAGACTCTGAAGACTGTGAACAACAGCCTGGAAGAGACCCAGAACCAGATCTCGACCGGCAAAGAGGTCGGCATGGCCAAGGACAACTCCGCTGTCTGGGCCATTTCCAAGTCGATGGAATCGGACATTCAGGCGTTTGAAGCCGTTTCCGACGCCCTGGACTTTGGTGAGGCCACCGTCGCAGTTGCCTCCTCCGGCATGGAACAGATCGTGGAAACCCTGAAGGAAATGCGTGAACTGGCGGTTGCTGGTGTTTCGCAAAACGTCGACCACGACAAAATCGAAGCTGACCTGTCGAAAAAGCGCGAGCAGATTGAATCGATCATCGACTCCGCATCGTTCAACGGTGCCAACCTTCTGGATGACACCGTCACTGCGCAGCTGGATGTTCTGGGCGGTCTGAACGCGGCGAGCGATATCATCGTGATCTCGGGCATCGACACCGCCGGCAACATGGACACCACCGGCATGACCTCGCTGACCAATGCCAATGCGGCGACGGTGCTGAGCGAAATCGAAACCATGATGACCTTTGCGATCGACAGCGCGGCTCAGCTGGGTGCGGACAGCAACCGACTGAGCGACCAGAGCTCGTTCGTGTCCAAACTGACCGACTCGCTGAAGTCGGGTGTCAGCACCATGAGCGACACCAACATGGAAGAGGCCTCGGCGCGGCTGAAGGCACTGCAGACCCAGCAGCAGCTGGCGGTGCAGTCGCTGACCATCGCCAACCAGGCGCCATCGACCCTGCAGCAGCTGTTCCGTTAACAGCCTGATCCGGGGCGCTGATGGCGCCCCGGTCTTCCCTCTCAGAGAACCTGAAGAATAATACGTTAGGAAAACACGTGAATGCCCTTCTGAAGGCGAAGAGTGCCTATTCGGCGGCAAAGACCCCGACCCGGACAGCAAAGAACTTTGAATACGAAGTGGTCACCCGCGTCACCCGCCGGCTGATCACGGCTGCCCAAAAAGGCAGCGACGGGTTCAATGAACTTGCTCAGGCGTTGAACGACAACCGCAAGCTTTGGTCGATCTTCACGGCGGATCTCGCAATGAAGAGCAATCCCCTGCCAGATGACCTAAAGCAAAATCTCTTCGAACTGGCGGAATTCACGCGACAACACACCAGCAAAGTGCTTCAGCGCAAGGCCAACGTCCGGCCCCTGGTGGAAATCAATACGGCCATCCTGCGTGGCCTCCGCAGCGGAGCTTCCTGAATATGAGCGGACTTGTCCTGAAACTTGCCCCCAAGGAGCGTGTCCTTGTGAATGGCGCGGTGATTGAAAACGGCGACCGCCGCAGCCGCCTGTCCATTGTAACCCCGGATGCCAACATCCTGCGCCTGCGCGATGCCATCCACCCCGAAGAAGCCAACACACCGGTGCGCCGGGTCTGTTATGCCGCGCAGCTCATCCTGTCCGGCGATGCCGACCCCGAGGAAGAGCGCCTGCCGATGCTGCGCCGGATCGAGGAGCTGAGCCAAGTGTTCACGGACCCGGACAGCCGCGCCTCGCTGGCAGAAGCAACCGACGCCCTGATCGGCAACAACCATTACCGTTGCCTGAAGGCATTGCGCACCTTGCTGGCGCGCGAAGACCGTCTGTTTGCTGTCCGGCCGTCATAACCTTCCGGCCGTTCAAGCCGGCCGCTAGGACTGCCCTTGCAGCCCCGTTCGGCAACCAGGGTAAAGCGGTCACACAGGATTCAGTCCTGCAGCGCTAGACCGGTTTCAATTTTGAACAACACGCGCTGCGACCAAAGCGCCGGGGGCCTCATCAGCGATCCCCGGCGACTGGATTTTTATCCCGGCGCAACGGCCTGGAGGCAAGCAGCTCCGCAGCAGCTTTTTTGAAACGCCTCATTAGGGCAGGCACCGGCTCAGTGAATGCGTTGTTCATCCGCCGGTTTTCAAGGCGGAACAATCCCGAGCCTCCACAGCCTTTCCGCTGCTGGGCGCTTCCTCATTCCGATCCGCAAAATCTGCTATCTAAAAGGCCGCGCCGCGGGCCTGTGCCGGGCGCCGGCTTTCATCTCTTCAGTGACAGCAAGCCGCCCCTTAGCGTCCCGCCTTGGCACGGCGCAGCAGCAGCAGGAGGCGGTTGAAACTGCTGGTGATACCCTCCGCATCCTCGCGCCCGAAAAAGACATCCAATTCGGGCCAAAGCTTGACGGCCTGGTCCAGCACTGCGTCATTGCCCTCAGCATAAAGCCCGGCGCGGATCATCACCTCGGATTGCTCATAGGCGCCCAGAAACTTGCGCACTTCCTGGATGGCTGCGTTTTCGTCCGCCGTGGCCGCAGCGGGCAGGCTGCGCGACACCGAGCGCGACACGTCGACCGCGGGGAACCTGCCGCGTTCGGCAATTTCCCGGCTCAGCACGATATGCCCGTCCAGAACACCGCGCAGGATATCGGCAATCGGCTCATCCATATCGGAGCCGGCCACCAGGACGCTGAAAACCGCGGTGATGTCGCCCTGCCCTTCGCCGCCAGGGCCGGCCCGCTCGCACAGCCCGGTGATCAGCGGCGTCACCGAAGGCGGGTAGCCGCGCAGCGCGGGCGCCTCTCCCGAGGCGGCAGAGATTTCACGGTGCGCCTCGGCAAAACGGGTGACAGAGTCGGCCAGGAACAGCACGTTCTTACCCTGGTCGCGGAAGTGCTCCGCCACGGTCATGGCAGCCCAAGCACAGCGGCGCCTGACAAGCGCCGACTGATCGGACGTCGCCGCCACCACCACAGCCCGGCGCATGCCCTCGGGGCCCAGCACCTGTTCGACAAAGTGATTCACCTCACGGCCGCGTTCGCCGATCAGAGCCATCACCACCACATCCGCTTCCATGGCTTTGGCCAGTTTGGCCAGCAGTGAGGACTTCCCCACCCCGGAGCCCGCAAAAAGGCCCACGCGCTGGCCGCGCACAATCGGGAGAATCGTATTCAGCAATGCGTGCCCGGTGGGCAGCCGTTCCCCCATGCCGCGCCGCCCGGCGGCCTTGGGCGGGGCCGCCATCAGATCCCGTGGTGCAGATCCTGGCAGCATCGGGCGGCCGTCCAGCGGCTCGCCAAAGGGGTCGATCACCCGGCCGATCCAATGATCGCTGGGGGCGAACTCCGGCGAAGGATGCAGCAGAACCGCATCGCCGATCGCGGCACCATCAGGGGCGCGGTCAGGCAACATACTGATGTTATTCCCTTTAATCTTCAGGACTTCACCATGCAGCTCATCGTCGGGACCGCGGCGCAGCACCAGCCGGTCACCGATCCGGGCGACTGATGCCAAGCCGCTGATTTCTATCTCTCCGCCCGCGATCCCAGTCACCCGGCCCATCTGCGTTGCCAGGCGCGTGCTGGCAATTTGACGGGTCAGTGCTTGCAGCTCTGCTTTCATGGCGGCGGTCTCCCTTGGTGTCCTGAAAACAATTTCTAAAGGAATCGGGGTTAAGCCTTGATTGAAATCGATCAAGGGAGAAGCCCTGGTGTTCACAGAATTGAACGTATTCAAAATTTCCTATTCCATGGCGACCCATGCCGGCAAGCGCCAGGCACTGGTAGCTCAGAATATCGCCAACGCCGATACGCCCGGGTACCACGCCAAGGATATCAAGCCCTTCACGGAAGTCTTTGCCGCAGGCGCCCGCCAAAGCAGCATGAGCGCCACCCGCGACAGCCATTTGAATGGCACCGCAGGCAGTCAGATGGACTGGGCGGTTATGTCCGACGAGACCGGCAGCGACCCCAATGGCAACTCGGTTTCCGTTGAGGCGGAGCTGCTGAAAGGCGTCGATACAGAACGCCAGCACAAGCGTGCCATGGCCATCTACAAATCCTCCATGAACATCCTGCGCGCCAGCCTGGGCAAAACCTGAGGAGGTATGAGAGATGAGTGAATTTTCCAAAGCCCTCTCCGTCACCGCCAGCGGCCTCAAGGCGCAAGCCGCGCGCCTGCGCCATGTGTCTGAGAACATTTCCAACGCCGACACGCCGGGATACCGCCGCAAGGCAGTACCCTTCGAATCGGTGCGCGAGCTGCGGACGGATGTGGAGCATGTGCGCACCGGCCGGGTTACCCTGGACCGCAGCGAGCTGGACAAAGTCTACGACCCATCGCATCCGCTGGCTGACGAAAGCGGGCATTTCGAAGGCTCCAACGTGGATCTGATGATCGAGATCGCCGACGCCCGCGAAGCCCAGCGCAGTTATGAGGCAAACCTGAAGATGTTTGAGCAGACCAGGTCCATGTCCGCCTCGCTGATGGAACTTTTGAGACGCTAACTGAAATTTATTGGAGATCCAGAATGGATATTCGCAGTCTTTCCGCCGCCAGCGGCTATGCCGCCGCCCGCCCCGCCACCAAAGCTGACCCCAATCACGAAAGCACCGGTGCCGGCGCCCAGCTGAAGCAGAGCTTTGAAGACTTCACCGCGACCCTGCAAAACAGCGAGCAGGTCTCGGTGCAGGCGATGACGTCGCAAGCTGACCCGCATGCGCTGGTGCAGGCTCTGGCGCAGACCGAACTGGCGGTCGAAACCGCCGTTACTGTGCGCAACAAGGTCGTCGAGGCCTATCAGGAAATCCTGAGGATGCCGGTCTGAGCCATGATGAGCGAAAGCCTCTTCTATGACACGCTGCGCCAGGCGCTGTGGGCCGCTGTCACCATGTCGACGCCAATCCTGGTCGTCGCGCTGGTGGTCGGCCTGACCATCGGCCTGTTTCAGGCCCTGACCTCGGTGCAGGAAATGACCCTGACTTTCGTGCCCAAGCTGACAGCGATCCTGGTCGTGTTCTGGATGACCATGGGCTTCATGACACAAACCTTGGTGGCCTTTTTCGACGGCCACGTTGTTCCAATGATTGCCGGAGGCTCGTAATGGGAACCGCAGGTTACGCCACGATTTCACGCCAGTCAGGCCTGATGCGGGAAATGCGCGTCATTGCCAACAACATCGCAAACTCCGCCACAACCGGATACCGCCAGGAAGGTCTGATCTTTTCGGAGTTCGTGCAATCCTCGCCCGGTCAGCCGTCCGTGTCGATGTCGCGTGCCAATATCTTCAACACCTCGATGGAGCAGGGCCAACTGACCAATACAGGCGGCACCTTCGATTTTGCCATCGAAGGGGATGGCTTCTTTATGGTCGAAACCCCGCAAGGGGAACGGCTGACCCGCTCCGGCGCCTTTTCCCCCAACGCCGCCGGTGATCTGGTGACCATGGATGGCTACCGGGTGCTGGACGCGGGCCGCGCGCCCGTCTTTGTGCCGCCGGATGCCGGCAAGATCGAAGTGGGTGCGGACGGTTCGCTCAGCGCAAACGGGCGTCTGCTGGGACAGCTGGGCCTTTTCAAACCGGTCGAAAAGCACACGCTTGTGCGTGAGGACGGTGTGATGTTCCGCGTTGAGGGCGACATCGAGGAGAACTTCGACTCGAAGGTCCTGCAGGGCTTTCTGGAAGGCTCCAACGTGAACGCAATTTCCGAAGTGAGCCGGATGATCGAAGTGCAGCGCGCCTATGAGATGGGCCAGAGCTTTCTGCAGACGGAAGACGAGCGCATCCGCAATGCCATCAAAAACCTGATCAAGTCCTAGGAGAATCCAGATGCGTGCCCTCAAGATCGCAGCAACCGGCATGAGCGCCCAGCAGTTGCGGGTGGAGACCATCTCCAACAACCTCGCCAATATGAACACCACGGCCTACAACGCCCGCCGCGCCGAGTTTGCAGATCTGCACTACCAGCAGATTTCGCGCGCCGGCACCGTGAATGCTTCGGACGGCACCGTGCTGCCGACCGGTGTGCAGGTTGGCCTCGGTGTGCGCCCGGCGGCCGTTTCCGTGCATTTGTCCCAAGGGGCGCTGCAGCAGACCAACAACGACCTGGATATCGCCATTGACGGCAATGGCTATCTGGAGGTCACCCTGCCCTCCGGCCAGTCCGCCTATACCCGCGACGGTGCGCTCAAACGCTCGGCCGAAGGGCTGATCGTGACTTCGGACGGTTTCGCAGTGTCGCCCGAAGTCACCATCCCCGACGATGCCACTAGCATCTCGATCAACGCCGAGGGCGAAGTTTACGGGTATTTCCAAGACTCTCCCGAAGGCCAGTTGCTGGGGCAGTTCACCCTGGCCGGCTTTACCAACCCCAAGGGTCTTGAGGCGATCGGCAGCAACCTGTTCACCGAAACCGAAGCCTCCGGCCCCGCCACCGTCTCCACCGCTGGCGAAGACGGGCTCGGCACCCTGCGCCAGGGATACTTGGAAGGCAGCTCGGTGGATGCGGTGCGCGAGGTGACGGAGCTGATCGAAGCCCAGCGCGGTTACGAAATGAATGCCAAGGTCATCTCGGCTGTCGACCAGATGATGGGTGCAACCACACAGGTGCGCTGATGAAACTTGCTCTTGCCTGCCTGACCGCCGCCGCGCTCTGCGCCCCGCCCGCCTGGGCGGACTACCTGATCCCGCTGCGCACGATCCGCGCCAAGGAGATCGTCAACCCCGAAGATCTGGCGCTCAAGAAGGGCGAGATCCTTGGCGCGCTGTCGGACCCGGCAGACGTCACAGGCATGGAAGCACGTGTCTCGCTCTACGCGGGGCGGCCCTTGCGGCCCGGCGATATCGGCCCGCCGGCCATCATTGAACGTAACGACCTGGTGACCCTGATCTTCCGTCAGGGTGCGCTGTCCATCGCCGCGGAAGGGCGTGCCTTGGGCCGCGGTGCCGCTGGTGAAGCTGTCCGGGTCATGAATCTCTCTTCCCGCACGACCGTCACCGGACGGATCAAGGAAGACGGCTCCGTCGAGGTAAACTGATGACTATGAAATTTTCCCCCGCCAAACCGCTGCTTTTCGGGCTGGCCCTCCTGGGCGCCTGCGGCCGGATGGATCACCTGGGCAAGCCGCCCTCCTTCACCCCTGCGAATGAGACGCCGGAGCATGTGGCGATGCTTTACGAGGGACTGCCCGCGCAGACCCAGAACCGGCGCACCGTTGACGGATCCTCGCTGTGGAGCGGCTCGCAGCAATCGCTGCTCGGCGACCGCCGCGCGATCAAGCGGGGGGATATCCTGACGGTGGTGATCGAGATCGACGAAGAAGCGGAAATTTCCAACGACACACAGCGCTCGCGGTCGGGGTCCGAAAGCCTGAACATGCCTCAGCTTCTGGGCTTGCCGCAGCGGCTGGACCGGAAACTGCCGGAAGGCGCCACCTCGGCAGACGCGGTGGAGCTGGGCAGCTCCAGTTCCGCCGGCGGCAAGGGTTCCGTGAAACGCAGCGAGAAACTGGAGCTGCGGGTCGCAGCCACCGTTGTCGACGTGCTGCCCAACGGGGTTCTGGCGATCAGCGGCACCCAGGAGCTGCGGGTGAACTTCGAACTGCGCGAACTGCTGGTGACCGGGTATGTCCGGCCCCAGGACATCAGCCGCCAGAATGAAATCACGTATGACAAGATTGCTTCGGCGCGCGTCTCTTACGGCGGCCGCGGCCAGATCACCGATGTTCAGCAGCCGCGCTACGGCCAGCAGCTGCTTGACGCTGTCCTGCCGTTCTGAGGGTTATTATGCTGTCAAAACTCCTGCCAGTCATCCTGCTGATCCTCGGAACCGGAGGCGGCATCGGTGCCGGCATCATGCTGATGCCCGCACCGGAAGAAGAGCACGCTGCCGAGCCCGGCAGCGCCGCCAAACCCGCTGAGGAAGCCGCAGAGGAAATCGCTGAAGACGGCGAAGAGAACCAGCGCGAATACATCAAGATCAACAATCAGTTCGTCGTTCCTGTCGTAGAGCGTGATCAACTGACTTCACTGGTGGTGGTGTCTCTGAGCTTGGAGGCCAAACAAGGCATTGGCGAAAAAGTCCGCACCTTGGAGCCAAAACTGCGCGATGTCTTCCTTCAAGTCCTCTTTGACCACGCCAACATGGGCGGCTTCCGCGGTGCGTTCACCCGGTCTGATGTGCTGGAACCGCTGCGCACCGCCCTGCGCGAGGCGGCGCAGAAACACATCGGCAAGGGCGTGTATGACGTGCTGATCATGGAGATTTCCCGGCAAGACGTCTGACCGCCGCACAGCAATTCAAGCAAAAAAGCCGGCCTCAAAAGGCCGGCTTTTTTTTGCCGAAAACAGGTCTCTTCCGCTCAGCCCTCCAGCAGCCGGGCCATCTGGTCCTTGGCCAGCTCGGCCTTGTGCCGTTTGCGTTCAGCTGTGGCCATCGTTTCAACCGCATGTTTGCGGCCGAACGCCTTGCGCAGCTGATCCATGCTTCGCAGTTTTTGCGCAGTGGCCTTGGCCAGCTCCTGGTTCAGCTGCCGCCGGGTGCGGGAATGCCAGCCCTGCCATAAAAGATCCGCTCCCAATGCCTTCATTGCATGATCGCCATCGGCCTGTGCGCGCGCGGCCTGCACTTGCTCGTTCAGTCTGGCCAACTGGCCGCGCAGCTCCGCTTCCCGGGCCAGAACGGGCTGAATTCTGGCGTGTTCCTGCATGTATTGCGCAGCGGTCACCGCTGCCATCTGATCCAGCATTTTCTGCTTCATGTGACCTTCCCCTTGGCACGCTTGCGCATCTCCTCGGCAAAACGGATTGCCGCTGCCACCGGCGCGTAGTGCTCTTCCAGAATTTCATCCCCGATCTCGATCGCCGCGTGCAGCGCCCGCGCGGTTGGCGGATCGCTGTGGATCGGGATTGCGTTTTCATTGGCAACCCGCCGGATCGCCGCGGCAATCTCATCGACTCCCTTGGCAACACAGACGGGGGCGGCGCCCGGCTCACGGCTCCACTGCAGGGCAACCGCATAGTGGGTCGGGTTTACGATCACCACATCTGCCTTCGGCACATCGGCCAGCATCTGGCCCATCGCGATCTGCTGGCCGCGCTGGCGCCGCTGGCTCTTCATATGCGGGTCGCCTTCGGCATCCTTCATCTCATCCTGGATTTCCTTGCGCGACATCATGTTCTTGCGGATATGCTCGGCATGCTGAAAGGCGGCGTCAACGATCCCGATTGCCAGCGCAATGATGAGAGCGAGGAACAAGAACTCCATCGACAGCTGCGCCAGCATCAGAACCACGGATTGCGGGCCGGTGCCGGATGACGCGATCATCTCCGGCAGCCGGTGGGACAGATAAACGCCCAAGCACACCGAGTAGAGCGTCAGTTTCACGAAGCTTTTCAAGAACTCGAACAGGCCGGCGCGGCCGAACTTGTTCTTCGCATTGGAAACAATCGAAATGCGCGACAGTTTCGGCTCCAGCTTGCTCGGGGCGAAGACCATCGCCCGCTGGCCGACAATGGACAGCAGCACAAGCGCGAAAGGCACAAGAAACCATGGCAGCACCGGCCGGAAAGCACTGCCGATGAAGCCGCCCACCGGCGCTGCCGCGGGACCTTCGAAAAACAGCGGCGCCAGCCGGTCTGGCTGGTCAAGGTAGGCCATCAGTGCAGTGCCGATCCCCTCAACGCTGCTGCTGCCTGCGGTATAAAACGCGATGATCAGGCCCAGATAGGCGGCAGCCACCGACAGGTCAGTGGATTTGGCAACTTCGCCTTTTTCCCGGGCCTTTCGGAGTTTCTGCTCCGTTGGCTCGAATGACTTGTCTGAGTCGTCGTCCTGTCCGCTCATGGGATGCCGCCCCCGGGGTTTGCGAAGAAGGTCATCAAGGCGCGGGACCAGACATCCAGGATCACCGGGCTGCCGACCATCAGGATGAACAGCCCCATAAGGGTAATCACCGGCGCGCCGACCATGGCCACCATCAGCTGCGGCATCGCCCGGTTGATCACGCCAAGGGCCAGGTTATAGATCACCGCCGTGATCACAAAGGGCGCCGCCAGGGTGAATGCCAGCGAAAAACTTTGCGAGACCCGGAAAACGCCCCATTCCGTCAGGCCGGCGGCACCCGGAAACTCGCCTGCCGGAAACATCCGGTAAGAACCGATCAGCAGCTCCGCCACCCGGACATGCAGCCCCATCAGGGTGGCAAGGGTCACGCCGGAGATCATCAAAACAGCGCCAAGCGCCGGCATCGGCTCTGCGCCGATGCCGCCCAGCACCTGCGACAGCGACGTGGCTTGCGCTGCCATCGCGCCCGCGGTCTGCAATGCCAGCACAAAAATCCGGACGCCGATACCCAAAGCCAGGCCGATGATGGCCTCAGTCACCGCAAAACGGGCGTAAGCGAACACGTTGTCTGGCTCGGGCAACGCAGGCAGCGCCGGTGCCACGACGAACGTAAAGGCCACGGCGACTGCCAGCTTGACCCGCGTGGGGACATAAAGCTCCCCCATTGCGGGCAGAACAGACACCATCGCTGCCACTCTCAGGAACACGATGGCGGCGTGCCAGAAACCCGCCCCCAGCATCAGAACCAGTTCCGGAGGCAGAAAGTCCAGGTTCATGCCTGCACCATCCCGACGAGGGCAGGCCGTGCTTCCAGGCCGATTTCCTCAAACGACAGTACCGGATTGGTAATACCGCGCGACTTCAAAATTGTCCTCAGATACCGGCGGCGGCGAGTCGAGGTCACCACCGCGGCAAACACGCCCTGATCGGTGATCGCCGAGAGCTTGTCGCTCAGCCCGTCCGCAAGGCGGTTGAAGAGATCCGGCGGCAGCGCGATATCCAGGCCGGCACCCTGCGCATCGACCTGATAGGTCGAGAACTTGTCCTCCCATTCCGGCGCCAGCTGGATCAGCGGAATGGTCCCGTCCTCACGCTTCATCTCGGACACCAGCTGGAAGCCAAGGCGCTGGCGCACATGCTCGCAAATCACTTCAGGCTGTGTGACGTGCAAGCGCGCTTCCGCAATAGATTCCAGAATCAAGGGCATGTTCCGGATGGACACCCGCTCCTCCAGCAACAGCCGCAGGACCGCATGAAGCGTGTCCATCGGCACCTTGTCCGGCACCAGCGAATCCAGCAGCTTGCGGTTCGCCTCGGCGCGGAAGCCGTCGGACAGCTGCGTCATTTCATCCAGCAGGCGGCGCAGGGATTTGAGCGTCAGCAAGCGGCTGAAGTTCTGCTTGATGACCTCCAGCAAATGGGTTGCCAGGATTTCCGGCGGCGTGACCACGGTGGCGCCCGCCAGCGCCGCCTGTTCCTGCGCCTTGGCAGAAATCCAGCGCGCCGGTGCGCCATAGACCGGCTCCGTCACATCTGTGCCTGAGGGCAGCGCATCGTGATTGTCGGGCATCAGGGCCAGGACCATGTCGGGATGCAGCGTGCCGCGCACCTGTTCGACGCCCTGCACCTTGATCACATAGGTGCCGCGCTCCAGATCGTGCTGATCGGTCAGGCGGATTTCCGGCAGGATCAGGCCGAATGTTGTGGCGATGTGGGACCGCATATTTGCGATCCGCGCGTCCAGGCCAGTGCCCTCGTCCAGTACCATGCTGACCAGGTCGGGCGCAAACTCCAGATGCAGATCATCAAGATCCAGAATATCGCCCAACGGCCGCGAGGCCGAAGGATCGGAGGCTTCCTCGATCTTTTCCTCGATCTCGGCTTCTGCATCGTCCTTCTTTTTCTTGGCCATCCGGAAAGCGGCATAGCCCAAGACCCCGCCGCCGGTCACGAAGGGGAGAAACGGCAGGCCCGGCACCAGCGCAAACAGCACCATCAGTACAGCAACGGTGGTCAAAGCTGCCGGGTGGCGGCCGAACTGTTCGAACAGAGCAATATCAGTGGCGCCAGTGGTGCCGCCGCGCGCCAGCAGCAGTGCCGCAGCAATGGAAATGATCACCGAAGGGATCTGCGAGACGAGGCCGTCCCCTACCGTCAGAATGGCGTAGGTCTCAAACGCGCTGCCCACAGGCATACCGTGGACCAGAACCCCCATAATAAGCCCCATGACGAGGTTCAGCAGGGTGATCATCAAGCCAGCAATGGCGTCGCCTTTGACGAATTTCGATGCACCGTCCAGCGAGCCGAAAAAGGTCGTTTCCTGCTGGTCGCGTTCGCGCCGCTCCTTGGCAGTCTGGTGGTCAATGGCGCCCGCGGACATATCCGCGTCGATCGCCAGCTGCTTGCCCGGCATCCCGTCCAGGGCAAAGCGGGCGCCCACTTCGGCCATCCGCGCTGCACCCTTGGTGATCACCATGAAGTTGACGATCAAAAGAACCCCAAAGACAACCAGGCCGAGGAACACGCTGCCCCCCATGACAAACTGGGCGAACCCCTCGATCACATTTCCGGCCGCATCGGTGCCGGAGTGGCCTTGGCCAATGATCAGCTTGGTGGAGGAGACGTTCAGCGACAGGCGCAGCATCAGCGACGCCAGCAGAATCGTCGGGAAAGAGGAAAAATCCAGCGGTCTTTCGATGAACAGGGTGATCGTGAAGATCAGAATGGCAAGCGCAAAAGAGGCCGCCAGACCGACGTCCAGCACCCATGCAGGCATTGGCAGGATCATCATCACGATAATTGCCATCAGCGCCAGCGCCAGCAGCACAGTCGGGCTGAAAAGTTGATCAGTGGTCAGCTTAGGCACAATTATGGCCCCACTTGTTGAGTGCATTCAAAGGGTTGGTAATCCCGCCAGAAGCCTGGGCCGGTTGCCTCAGGGCTTTCCAATGCAGAAAAGGCGGAACGACCCGCAGCCGTCCGGATGCCGGACGGCCGGAAGCCCGGGAGGCGTGGGCCGCCTTCGCAGCGGCGGCTGACGGCGCAATCCGGTGCATTTTGGCGTTGAAGAAAAGTGCAGGACAGGCACTGGCGGCGGCCACAGCCTCGCGTGCCATGCGCGCTGTGCGCGCACTCAGCCCTTGCAGGCAAAGTTTAAAATTGTTTTCCGGCATTCTGCCCGTTCCAGATCAGGATTCACCCGCTCATCAGGTTACCGGCAGCCAGTTGACAAAGTGTTATCATCCAAACGCAAAGGCCGCCCCGGGCGGGGCGGCCGTAACGCAGTCAGCCTTGAGCTGGATCACTGGGTTTCTTCAGGAGCGTCCGCTGCTCTGCCGATCTGGTTCAGCAAGTCGGCGATTCCGCCCCGCGTCCCCTCGCTGCTCTCCACCAGGGCCCGCGCATAGGCCAGCGGCGGCAGGCTGTCCGGATCCTGGACGGTTTCGCCGATTCGGGTGGTGACAGAAGCGACTGTCCCGAATTGCGCGCCCTCTTCCGGCTCGATTTCCTCTATCGCCCCCAGGTTTTCAGAGTGCCAGAACCCGCGGGCGGCTGCGTCTTTCTCATTTTCGGCCAGCAGGTATTCCCCAGCGCGGCCGTATTCGCCGTTGCGCCACAGAGCCTCGGCGCGCAAGCGGTTAGCTTTGGAGCCATCCAGCCCCATCAGCTCCACCAGCGCCCGGTGCGGCTTATCCAGGGCAAGCGCGGCTTCAGCCATCATCAGGCGGCGGGTTTCATCCTGCGGCGCCAGGGACAGCTTGTTGAGCAGCTCCTGAGCGAAGTCCGCGAAGCCCAAGTCCAGCAGCCGGCGGGCCACCGGCACAGCAACCGGAGCCGCCTCAGCCGCCGTAGCCCGGCCGGCAAACACCAGACCGTACTGCAGGAAGGTTACATCATCCGCGCGTTCTGCCAAAAGCAGCAACAGCGGTTCCAGCGCTACAGCCCGGGCACCCGGTCCATCGCGTTCCGTCAGTTCGTTAAGCTCCTGAAACGCGTCGTGGAACTGTCCTATCAGCGCAAGCGACGAAACATGAGCCTTGCGCAGATCGGCACCAAGCTCCGTGTCCCGGTTTTCCAGCTCGTAGGAGGCAATCAGGTCCGGCACATCCGGCGACAGCGCTTTGCGTTCTTTCACACTCAGGGCAACCAGATCGATCAGCGCGGCTGGTGCGTTCCCGGTGCGTTCCGCGACTTCGCTGGTCAGCTCTTCAGCGACTTTCTCAGTGTCGCCCTTAAGTTCTGCAATCGCCGCCTCGGCCAGGTTGATTTCCGGCACCTCTTCGATCCCGGTCCGGTCTACGGCCCTCAGCACGGCTTCAGCGACATGGTGCTCGCCGGCTTCGGCAAACATTTTGCTGACCCGCGGCCCCAAATGCACCCGCAGGTGCGTCGGCAACTTGGAAAATGCTTGCTGGATCGCATCGGTGTTTGAGTTTTTCTTGACCGCACCGTCGGCCAGCGCGCCCCAGAAAGCGCTGTTGCTTTCGCAGGCCTGCTGCCCGGAGAACGGGTTTTGAGGCGGAAGATCAACTCCATCCATCAGCAGGGCCATCGCCTCCAGCACGGCCGCATCCGGGCTGCCACGCTCTGCGGCCGGAAGGATTTCCAGCATGGAGCGGGCTTCGGCACCAAAGCCGAAATAGAGATAGATCCGGGCAAGAGCGAAAACCCCAGCCGGGTTCACGTCGTCGAACTCCTGGACCAGCGCGCTGCGCAACGGTCCGATCTGATCGGCAAACGGGCTCTCATTGCCCCAAGTGTGAATTGCCACGTCCCTGTCTGGAATGCAGTGCGCTGCCTCGTTGCTGCCCTCTGTCAGGGCAGCCATCAGGCCAGTTTCGCGGTCGATTGCCGAAGTGACGGAGATGTGGTCGAGCGGGTTCAAAGGCCTGTCCGAACGGCCCAGAGGATCGAGACCGGCAGCAGTGCCAGCGCCAGGAAGCCCGTCCGGCGCAACGCTCACCAGCCCCTGGTTCGCTGCCCGGCCGATCTGCTGCAGCAACCGCCGCTCGGATTCCTTGACCACCGAAGCGCGTTCGGTCTCCGCCAAGTCGAGCAGCATACCGGTATCCGGCAGCCCCGGCAGCATAGCTGCGGCAACGTCTTCCGCGGCCGCCGGTATGCTGCTGCCGTCCAGCGGCAAAACGACATCAGTTGGTGTCTGTTCTTCCGGCCCAGCAGGTGCTGGTTCGGGGCTAGGCGCCTCGGCACTGTCTTGTGGCCGGACTGTGCGTGCCGGTTCAGACTGGCCGGCAACCGTGGCGGCCAGTTCCAGCGCCATCCGCGCGTCCGCCGCGGCCGACCGGGAAAAACTGAAACGGTAGCCGCCGCCCGCAACCGGCGTGGTGATCGGAAGGATGCTGCCAGCTGTGGTGTATTGCGGCTGCGGTGCGGGTTTGCCGCCATCGCGGATATCAACCACGAGGTAGCCGTTCTCCTGGACATAGGAGGTGACTGTGCACTCGCAGCCCAATTGCAGCCGCAGCGGCTGGCCGGGGCCGTTCTGTTCCAGTGATTGCAACCGGGTGCGGGGAATAAGGTTGAAGACGCGGGAGGTATCGAAAACCGCTTCGGGGGCATCAATGTTGACGGTCGCAGTATTGCCGCTTTGGGTCAGAGACCAGTCCGCGCCGTCTGGCAGACGCATCACCAGGCGCGTGAACCCTTTATGCTCGCCGGAGCGGGTCACGACTGTCTGTGCCTGGACTGTGCCAGCCGTCAAAACAACGGCCGCCGTGGCAAATGCTCGCCAGATCATGCTGCGTCCTGTTTCACCGATTTGAGGGCTTCTTCCAGCTCCGAGAAGCCGGGACGGAAATGCGACGGGGTATTCTGGCGGCCGACCTCAATGCAGATCGCGGCGGCATGGTTGTGCAGGTTGGCCACCAGCACTTCGCGGATCAGCTGATAGAAATGCGCGTCTTCTTCAACCACGGCCTTCACCTTGCCCGCGAAGGGGGCGACAAGGCCGTAGGAGAGAAACACGCCAAGGAATGTCCCCACCAGGGCGCCGCCGATCAGTTTCCCCAGCACCTCGGGCGGCTGGTCGATCGAGCCCATGGTTTTAATCACGCCCAGAACCGCCGCAACGATCCCAAGGGCAGGCAGGCCATCGGCCATGGTCTGCAGCGCATGGCTGGAGTGCAGCGCGTGGTGAAGGTTGGCCTCCATCCGCTTTTCCAGCACCTCTTCAACCTGATGCGGATCGTCATAGTTCATCGACGCCGACCGCATGGTGTCGCAGATCAGGTTCACGGCTTCCTTGTCGCCCAGGATCTTGGGGTATTTATTGAACACCGAAGAGTTTTCCGGGTCTTCGATATGCTGTTCCACCTCAACCGGATTGGCCCGGGCGATTCGGATCAGCGCGAACAGCAGACAAAGCAGATCGCGGTAGTCGTCCGGCTTCCACTTGGGTCCCTTGAATACCTTGCCGATGTCCTTGAGCGTGTGCTTGACGCCGCCCATATCGTTGGCAATCAGAAACGCCCCGACAGCGGCGCCGCCGATCATCATCATCTCAAACGGCAGCGACTTCAGAATGATCGCCATCTTGCCGCCGGCCAGAAGGTATCCGCCGAACACCATGGCAAAGATCACCACAATGCCTACAATCCCGATCATAGGTCCACTCCGAATTCCGTTGGTTTTTATTAGTTTAGGCGAGTCGTCCTAAGGAAAGACTAAGCCCGCGCGCCCAAGTCATTCCCTGGGCACGGCTCCGTTGCGTCCGGCCAGGACCACGCTGATGGTGTAGGCGGCTTCCGGGCTCAGGCCCGCCATGATCCCCGCCGCGGCCTCCGGCTGCATCCGGGCGAGGAAGCCTGCTGCAAATGCAGGGTCCATTTCCTCGAACAGGGCTGCGGCCTCCTTGGGCTTCATCTGCTCATAAACTGAGGTCAGCCGGGTCACATCCGCCTCGGTCGCCCCATCGGCCAGGGCGAGGGTCGCGCGCAGCTTCTCTTCTGCCTGCTCCAGCGCCACCAGCTTCTTGTTGATCGCCTGATCGGCAATCTCCAGCGCCTTCATCCGGTCCTGAATCTCCGCCTCGCGGGCGGCCAATGCCTGTTCCCGCTCCCGAAAGGCCGCCAGCATCGTCTGCAGCTCAGCGGAGGACGGCATCGATTCGCCCCGCGGCTCTCCCTTATGCGCAGACTCTTCCCGGCCCGGCTCCTTCAGACTGGCCACTTCGCGGGCAATTGCGGGCCCGGCCTCCAGTCCCAGCCGCACCGCGGCAGAGCCGATCAGCAGGACCGCCAGCATCATCAGCGTGCCGCCCCGCCGCAAGCCTTTGGGTTTCTTAGCCGCCTTCGCCATTACGCCACCCGGTTCTGGCTGCGGTTATGGCGGACGAACATCAGGCCCGAGGGCTTGGCCTCTTCCTGGCTTTCTTCGGCCGGCTGCGATTCGGCCTCATAAGCGGCTGCCATCTCCTCATCTTCGGCAGCGGGTTCCGCTGCCGGAGCCGCAGGCCGGGCCTCGGGAATATCATGCATCGACGCCATCATCAGCTCCAACCGCTGGGCCACCGATTCGGCGCGCCCCGTCAGCTGCTGCAGCGCCTTGCTGGAGCCATCAGACACCTGTTGCGCCGATTTCAGCGACTTGTTCAGGTCATCAACCTGGGAGGACAGCACGGCGACTGCGCCGCCCACGCCCTTTTCCAGATCATTGAACCGCTTCAGCCTGCGTGACAGCACCAGACAATAGAATCCGGCGCCCAGTGCTCCGGCCGCAAGCAGGATATCAGCAATAATGTCCATCCTGTCCTCCTAGTTCAGTACGAAATCCATAATCAGCAGATCACGCACCCGGCCCTGGCCGGTGGCAATGTTGATCCGCCGCAGCATCTGCGCTCTCAGTTTCGGCAGAGCCATCGGATCGGTCAGATCCTCAAGCTCCAATGCTCTCAGGTAGCTGTTCAGGACATCGACAACCCGCGGGAGGATTTTCTCGACCTCGGCCTGGTGCGCCAGGTCGACCTCAAGTTGCGCGCGGAACCGCAAATGCTTGATACCGCTGGCTTTGCGCAGGGTAATCACAATCGGGTCCATTTCGATAAAGGCAAGATTGGCGATATCCTCCGCCGTCTCACCAGTGTCCACGCCTTCTGGCGCCTCTTCGGCCGCATGCGCCGGTTCTGGCGCTGCTTTCTGACCAAAGGGAAGAAGGCCTGACTGAACGGCAAAGAATCCGCCGCCCGCCCCCGCCAGAGCCAGCACAACCCCGATGATCAGGGGCAGTTTGCTCTTCTTGGCCGGGGCATCTGCTTCTGTATCTACTGCAGCGTCTGTCATGGCTATCCCTAAAACGTCGTGCAGCTTCTTCATAACCTGCGAGGAACTAACCGAATGTTAAGGCCGATCCGTCAAAAAGGTTGCACGCCGGACAGAACGCCGGTGCGACGGAGGTTAATGTGCAGCAGATCAAGAATGTCTGGGCAGAAATGGACATGCGGAAGCGTCTGATTGCCGTGGGCGCCACGGTAATTATGATTCTCAGCGTGATCGCGATGTCCCATGTGGCAAGCAAGCCATCAATGACACTGCTTTATGCCGGGCTGGAAAGCGGCTCGGCCGGAGATGTGGTGCGGGCGCTGGAACAGCGCGGCACCCAATTTGAAGTGCGTGGCGGCTCGATCTACGTGCCGTCCACGCAGCGTGACGAACTTCGTATGACATTGGCCAGCGAAGGCCTGCCGGCCAATGGCGGCAAAGGGTATGAGCTGCTCGATTCGCTCAGCGGCTTCGGAACCACCTCGCAGATGTTCGATGCCGCCTACTGGCGCGCCAAGGAAGGCGAATTGGCCCGCACCATTGTCGCCAGCCCGCATGTGACCCAGGCCCGGGTGCATATCGCCAACACCGGATTGAACCCCTTCCAGCGCACGGTGGAGCCTACCGCATCGGTTTCCGTCGTACCGATGGGGTCGCCGATCACACCTGCGCAGGCCAACGCTATCCGTTTCCTGGTGTCCTCCGCTGTCACCGGCCTTGCGGTGGAAAACGTTGCTGTGATCGACGCCAATGGCGCTTTGATCGGCTCGTCGGATGCCACTGCTGCAGCCGGCGCCGGCACGGATGACCGTTCGCAGACGATTCGCGAGCGGGTCATGCGCCTTGTCGAGGCCCGCGTCGGCCAGGGCAATGCCGTGGTCGAGGTCAGTGTTGAAACCGTGACCGACACCGAATCTATCCGCGAAAAGCTCGTTGATCCCAAAAGCCGTGTCGCCGTCAGCACAGATGTCGAGGAACGCGCCGATTCTTCCACCAACCAGGCGGGCGAAGTTACCGTTGCCTCAAACATTCCCGATGGCGATGCCGCCTCCGGCCAGGGGTCCAAGGCCAACACCAGCGCTACCCGCGAGCGGATCAATTATGAAATCTCCGAAACCGAAAAAGAAATCCTCCGCGGTCCTGGGGCCATCAAGCGCCTGACCGTCGCGGTGCTGATCAATGGCACAGCCGTCACCAACGACGCCGGCGAAACCGTTTTCCAGCCCCGGCCGGAAGACGAGCTGGCCGCCATGCGGGAACTGATTTCCGCGGCGGTCGGCTTTGACGCGGAGCGTGGCGACGTGATCACCCTCAAGTCTATGGAGCTGCCCGCCGTGGAACCCCAGGGCACGGTCGCGACCGCCTCTTTCTTCGATAACCTATACTTTGACGCCATGTCTCTGGTCCAGATCGGCGCACTGGCCCTCGTCAGCCTGATCCTGGGCCTTTTCGTTGTCCGCCCGATTCTCTCGAACCAAGCCACGCCGGTAGCTGCGCTGCCAGGCCCTGACGGCGGCGGCCTGCCTGCGTTGCCCGGTGTCGGCGGCGACGGCTTCATGACTGCACCGGACATGGGTGCAGGCCTCGCGCTTGATGGTGAGATTGAGAACAACGAAACCGGCCAATTCGAACCGATGGGCGGCCTGCCGACGATGGGCACTGGCGACATGATGGGCGCAATCGGCCTGCCGTCAATGGGCGGCGGCATGGATGATCCCGTCGACCGCCTGCGCAACATGATCGGCGAACGGCAGGAGGAAACCGTCCAGATCCTGCGCGGCTGGCTGGAAGAGAATAAGGAGCAAGCTTGATGACGATTGCGCATTTGCTTGAGGACTTCGGATTTGAAACGCCCGCTGAACCGGTGGTGCCGGCGGTCTCTGAGGAAGTCATAGAAGAACAGCGGCTGGCTTCCTTCGAGAAAGGCTACAGCGCCGGCTGGGATGACGCTGTAACGGCCAAGGATCAGGAAACCACCCGGATCTCGGCCGAATTGGCCAACTCGCTGGAGGACCTGAGCTTCACCTATCACGAAGCGCAAAGCCAGCTGCTCGATTCGCTGGATCCGATGTTCAAGGTGCTGACCAGTGCAATTCTGCCGGATGCGATGGCGGCCTCCTTCGGGCACCACATCGTCGATCAGCTAGCAGGAATGGCAAAAGGGCAGACCGATCAGCCGATGCAAATTGTGGTATCGCCGGGCGAAGGCGCACCCGTGCGCAACCTGCTGCCGCAGAACTTTTCTGTCCCGGTCACCGTGCGGGAAGACAGCACGCTGTCCTCCGGCCAGGCCTACCTGAGCGTCGGCAGCACCGAATGCGAAATCAACTGCGATGCCCTTCTCGAATCGATCCAGGATTCGATCGAAGCCTTCACCTATCACGCGAAAGAGGACAGCCAATATGGATGACGCCGCCGATCTGAACAAGAAAGCCGCTGATGCCAAAAACCCCTTTGTTTCGGTTCCCGTCGAAGTGGTTGTTTCGGTGGGCAAGGCCCGGCCGCTGATCCGCGATCTGGTCAGCCTGGGTGAAAACGCGATCCTGACGCTCGACAAGCGGGTTGAAGATCCGGTCGATCTCTATGTCGGGGACCGGCTGGTCGCCCGGGGCCAGCTGGAAGAGCTGGAAGGCGAGCAGGCCGGACAGCTGGCCGTGCGCCTGACGGAAATTGCCGATCTGCAAAGCGGTTTGGGATGACACACAAGACCCTTGTGCGGGCGGCCCTGGTTTCAGCTTTATTGCTGGCCATGCCGCAGACCGCCCTGGCTCAAGAACTGAGCCTTTCGCTGGCAGACGGTGAGTCGATTTCGGCCCGCTCGATCCAGCTGATTCTGCTGATTACAGTGCTCAGCCTGGCCCCCGGCCTGCTGATCATGATCACCTGCTTTCCGTTTCTGGTGACGGTCCTGTCGATCCTGCGCCAGGGCATCGGTCTGCAGCAGGCGCCGCCAAACATGCTGATGATCAGCCTGGCGCTGTTCCTGACCTACTTCGTGATGGAGCCGGTTTTTACCGAAGCCTGGAGCAGCGGTATCAGCCCGCTGCTGGAGGAACAGCTTGAACCGGGCGAGGCCATCTCACGCAGTCTGGAACCGTTCCGGGCATTCATGGCCAACCGTCTGGATCCGGACACGTTTTATGCCATTGCCGACCTCAGGCCGGAAACCCAAGGCATGGATCCGGTGCCGCAAGCGCCGCTGTCCGCGCTGGTCCCGAGCTTCTTGCTGTCCGAAATTGCACGCGCCTTTCAAATCGGCTTTCTGGTCTTTCTGCCGTTCCTGGTGATCGACCTTGTGGTGGCAGCGGTCCTGATGTCGATGGGGATGATGATGGTGCCGCCGGCCATTGTGTCCCTGCCCTTCAAACTGGCGTTCTTTGTTGTTGCAGACGGCTGGAGCCTGATCGCCACGGCGCTCGTGCGCAGCTACTATCCCTAATCCTCAAAACCGTAAAAAACGAACAGCCCGGGCCGTGTGATCTGCCCGGGCTTTTTCTGTGCGAGCGCTCCTGCCCCGCCCCCTTCTTGAGCATTCTGATACCCGCAGCAGATGGTGTGACGTGCATGGATCTCAGCGTAGAGCAGGCTGGGTTCAGAGATTTCTGGCACCCATTATAAACCCGGGACAGAGCCAGTTCTGGCTCCCAGCCGCACACTTGCCTTGGTGCAGCCGGAAATGAGAACGCTCCCCGTTTGACCAAACCACAGCTCTCTACCCTTTCGACCCATTGATGCGGCTTGCCCGGCTCGGCTGCACTCTGAGTGCGGGGTCCGGCGCACGGCCGGGCATGCAAGCGCGGCGCGGGGAGAACCACAGAAGGGTGGCCTGCCCCCTGACAGAAAACGCCCCGGCTTCAGCAGGTGAAGCCGGGGCGTTTTCTGTCAGGGTTGCGGTGCCCGTCAGCGGACGACGAATTCCGCGTGCAAGGCACCCGCGGCCTTGAGGCTTTTCAGAATGTCGATCATATCCCGCGGCGACACCCCCAGAGCGTTCAAGCCTGACACGACCTCCGAAAGCGAGGTTGTCTCCGGCACTTCTGCCAGCTGGATCCCCTCTTCTTCCTCGATCGCAGCACCCGTGCGCGGCACAACAACGGTTTCCCCATCCGCAAAGGGGTTGGGCTGAACCACCAGCGGCGTCTCTTCAATGCGGAGCGTAAGATTGCCTTGGGCCACGGCCACGCGGGAAATCCGCACGTCGCTTCCCATCACAATGGTGCCGGAGCGCTGGTCGACAACCACCCGGGCTTTGCGCTGCGGCTCAACCAGAATGTTCTCAATCCGGCCCACCGCATGCGCCGTCGAGCGGGTGTTGGTGCGGCCGATGTCGACTTCGACAGTCCCGGAATCCCGCATCAGGGCAACGTTGCGGCCGAATTCGTTGTTGATCGCCCGTTCGATCCGCCCGGCCGTGGTGAAATCCGGCTCGCGCAGCGCCAGCCGCATGGAGCTGAGCGAGGCCAGATCGAAATCAATCTCCCGCTCAACACGGGCACCCGACGGAATCACGCCCGCCGTCGGGACCCCCTGCGTCACTGTCGCAGCCTCGCCTTCGGCCACTGCACCGCCAGCCAGGATTGTGCCTTGGGCGACAGCATAGATCTGACCATCGGCGGCGTTCAGCGGCGTCATGATCAGAGTACCGCCAAGCAGGCTTTTGGAGTCGCCAATGGCTGAGACCGTCACGTCGATGGTACTGCCGACACGGGCAAAGGGCGGCAAGGTGGCTGTCACAAAAACGGCCGCCACATTCTTCGGCCGGAACTGCTCACCGGTCACGTTGACGCCAAGCCGCTCCAGGATGTTGGTCATGATTTCTTCGGTGAACGGCGAATTGCGCAACCCGTCACCGGTTCCATCCAAGCCGACGACCAGGCCGTAGCCGACCAGGTCATTGCCGCGGACCCCGTCGAATTCCACCAGGTCCTTAAGCCGGATAGTGTTTGCCTGCGCCGCCACCGGCAGCAGAAACAGGCAAGCAAGGAAGAGACGCAGAAAAGCCATCATGAGATATACTTCAACAAGGACAGCTGCGAGCTGCGGGCGGTGATTGTATAAAGGCCCTCAAGCTGCGTCTGCGCCTCCTGAAGCCGGGTGTAGGTTTCATACGGATCGGCCGAGACCAGGTTGTTCTTGACGATGCTCAGGCTGGTTTTCGACGCCTCGTTACGGGTATTGACCGCCTCGAGCTGGCCCTCGATGAAACCAACGTCAGCCTGCAGATCAATCAGCCTGTCCGCACTTTCAGTCAGCTCGCTGCTGGCCTTGATAACCAGATCGATCTGCACGTCTTCGGTCAGGCCGAGGCTGGGCTCATCCGCGAGAGCAGTGATTACATAACTCTGCAGAGCATGCTTGAGGTTTTCATCATCGGCGCGGATCCCCAGGGTCACCTGTTCTCCCTCGCCGACGGTAACCGGCTGCAGCGAAGTAGTGGAACCGCGGTACATGACGGCATCAAATCCGGCCGGATCGTCGAACCAGTCCTTAACTTCCTGAATGATGTCATTGCTGGTTGTCAGCCCCGAGACTTCCGTAAGGATGGCCGTCATCAGCGTACTGGTGTCATTCAGCGGTTTGGTGTCCGTTGCAGTGCCCGCAAAGATCGTCCGCCCCCCGACAGCGGTGTTCATCAGATTTATGGCGCTGGACAGCCTCTGCTTGGCCTGGCTGCCGAATTGCTGTGCATTTTCCGTGTCAAGCGCGGGCGACAGTCTCAGGATGTCGTTGCGCATCGCCTCCACTTGGCTGTGCACCTTATCAAGGCTGCCTTGCGTGGCGGTCGCAAACAACCGCACTTCGCTATTGGCAACCATATAGCTGCCGATCCGGTTCAGCGAGCTCTCCAGATCTGCAAGATAGGTGAAATCGCCGCCCAGCCGTTCGCTCAGGTTCGCCGATTTTCCAGTGGCAAACTCTTCGGACAGAGTGGTGACGTTTTCCTTCAGCTCCGTATTGCGGCTGCGGAGAAAGAGGTGCTGCGCCATATCGCCATAAGAATTCAAAATCATGGGTCAGATCCTCAAAAGTGTTTCCATAAGTTCGTCGACAACGCTGAGCACACGGGCGTTGGCGGCGTAATATTTCTCAACCAGCATCAGGTTCTGCAGCTCGGCGTCGGTGTCGACGCCGAGCGCCAGTTCCGCCTGGCTCAGCTCATTGAAACTGGTAGCGGCAAAAGTCGAAGCGCGCGCAGCGGTTTCATTGTCCTGGGCAAACCTGGACAACAGGTTCGCACTCAGCGTCGCAGCTGACATGTTTGCGGTGCCAAGACCGACTGAGGACACCGTGCGGGTGGTGTTCAAAGCGTCCGAATAGGCCTGCAGCAGGCTGGAGTTGCCTGGATCCCCGGGGGCCGCGGCGTGAATGCCATCGCGAAACCGCCAGGTCTCACCGGTGCCATCCAAAGCCACCAGATCATTCAGCTCGATCCGGTTGGAGAGTCCAACGATGTTCGACGGATCGTAGAAGGCGCCACCGTCGGTGAATATACCTGCATCCGTGGCCCCGATGGTGGCATCCAGCGCCGGGTCCTGGAACCGCTCGATAAGATCGGCGGCCATCGCGTCCAGATCCTCTTGGGCCTCAACCGCGGTCACATCACGGATTTCAAACTGCGCGGTCAGGGTGCCGCCGCGCAGCGGGCCGTCAGGGCTGGTGTCGATTGCTCTGCCGTTCACCTGGAGACCGGAGATCATGCCGTTGCCCAGAGTCATGTGCGGCATGATATCCCGCGACGGCGTAAAGCTCAGCTCAGACGCCTTGTGGTCCAGCAGCATCACCCCGCCGGTGGAATAAAGCGTGACCTGGCCGTTGTCGCGGCGGACAACATTAACCGGAATGATCCCGTTCACCTGGTCGATCAGCTGGTCGCGCTGATCCTGCATTGACACGGCGTCCATGCCGCCGACCTCAACAACCATGATCCGGGCGTTGAGCTTTTCAATCTCCTTCAAGGCCTGATTCACGGTGTCGACCTGGCTGCCGATCGCGCTGTCCGCATTGACCCGCAAGCCGCGCAACCCTTCGGCCGTGCGTGAGATGGAGTCTGCCAAGGCATTCGCCTTTACAGACAGATCATTCAGCCGGGGCTGAGAATCCGGGCGCGAGACCGCTTCGATCAGCGACGACTCGAAATCCGAAAGCTGGGAGGCAAGCGACATCTCATCATCGACGGTGCCCACCAGATCGGACATCCGGCTGAAGAAATCGGCCTCCGCCTTGGCGGCGCCGTATTCTGCTTCGGCAACCCGGCGGTTGGAGATCAGCACAGGATCATTCAAGCGCTGGACGTTTCCGATCCGAACGCCGGGGACGCCGGCCCCGGGGCTGTTCAGATCCTGAACCCGGCGTGTGTAGCCGGGGGTCAGCGCATTGGCCAGATTCTCGGCGACCACTTGCGAGGACCGGCCGGCCGCGCTCAGCCCGCTCATGGCGCTGTTAAGGGCGGAATTAATAGACATGTTCAGCCTGCTTTCGTGGAGCCAATGTCAGGGAGCATCAAGCGCGTTAGCGCTTGATGTTGGTGGTTTCCTGCAGCATCTCGTCAACGGTCTGGATGACCTTGGCGTTGGACGAATAGGCCCGCTGGGTCTTGATCATGTCGGTCAATTCGGTTGCCACGTCGACAGCCGATTCCTCCTGCGCGTAGCCCAGGATTTCACCGGTCGGCCCCTCACCGGCATCCCACAGGTAGAACGCCCCGGAATCGTCAGTCGGCTTGTAAGTCTGGCTGTCCAGCGCCTGCATGCCGTTGATGTTGGAGACATCCACCAGCGGAACCTTGTAGATGACCTTGGTGTCGCCTGAATCATAGGAGGCAATCACTTCACCGGACGCGTTGACCTCCACCGAAACGAAGGAACCAACTGCCGTCCCGTCCTTTTCCGTCGTGCCGGGCACGAACTCGTCACCCAGCTGGCTCATCCCGTTCTGTTCGCCAATCACACCGATATTGATCTCGACAGGCCCGCCCGCAACGTTGATGGTCACCGAACCGGCGGTTGCATCATAGGCACCACCAGTCACGGTTGCCACGCTTTGAAGCGTGCCTGCAGACGCCGCGCTGTCATCGAATGTCAGAGTGTACTCGCCGATGACCGTTGCACCGGTTGCGGAGTCCACGATTTGCATCGTCCATTCGTTAGTGCCGCTGGTCGCCGGCGGCGTGGCAACACTTGGCGAATAGGTAATAGTCAGCTCTTCGGAGCGGCCCATGTTGTCGAAATACTGAACCACTTGCTCGACCGGGTCGCCAGAGGCACCGGGATCGGTTTCGGCTGCCGGCAGGTTCGCCGTCAGGCTGATTTCGGTTGTCGGCTCCGCCGACAGGCGGTTCAGGTCGATGCGGACCGGCTCCAGGGCATCGGCGGTATCCCTTGCCACATCCGGGACTGTGCCATCAGCCTGCGCGGGCCAGCCCATCAGGACCAGACCGGACTCGGTCGACAGGTACCCGCTGGAATCGGTCCGGAAGGATCCGGTGCTGGTCAGCATCATGGACGGGCTGCCACCCGCCTCGACCTCTGTGATCGTGGCAACGGGCAGCATGCCGCGGCCGCGCACCGCCAGGTCGGTGGCGTTATTGGTCGAAACCAGCGGGCCGCGCTCGTCGATCAGCCGGACGTTGGTCGTGCGCACGCCGCCGGCCGAATAAGTGCCGCCGGAGCCGGACAAGACCATGGAATGGAAATCGGTCTGCACCCGCTTGTAGCCGCGGGTCGAGGAGTTGGCGATGTTATCGGAAATGGAAGCCAACCGGCTGGCGTTGGCGCTCAATCCTGAAACGCCCGCGTTCAGCGACGAAGAAATGGTCATAGCACGCCTTTCTGCTGCATCTAATCATTCTGGATGCAACAGCTAGCGCAGGAGCGATTAACGGGCGGCTAACAGATAAAATATGACTCATCTGCCAGCCGCCAGCCTCAATGTTTACAGAGGCTTATTCGCGCAAAAAGATGATTTCGATCCGGTCGTTGCGGGCAGCCATCGGATTCCCGACCGCCAGCTTCCGGTCAGCATGGCCGGTGACCCGGTGAACCCGCCCCGCATCCAGCCCGCCCGATTCGAGCAGCGTGCGGGTTATGTCTGCTCGTGCATGGGAGAGCTCCCACACCGGATTCTTCGCCAGAACAACCGGGTGCGAGCGGATATGGCCGCCAATCGCGACGTTGCTGGTCACGCTGTCGGAGACCCGTGCAATCATCCTGACCAGATCCCGGAACAACGGCTTCGGCTCCGCCTGGTCTTGTTCGAACAACGGCATGTCTTCAGTCGCGAACAGCTCTATGATCAGTCCTTCATCGGTGACGCGGGTGACAATATGGCGGGCCATTGCAACCGACACCATGCTCTCACCGCCGCGCCCGGACAGCTGTTCCTCGATAGCGCGGAACTTGGAATCATCTTCCTCGCGCTTTTCGGTCGACTCGACACCCGTGTCGCCCTGCGCCTTCTGGGCATCCATCGGATTGATATCCGTGGCCCCGGTCCCGGATTGCGGCTGAATATCCTCGGTGAACATACTGTCACCCTGGAAAGCGCCATTGCCGCCACCGGACACCCGGCTTAGCGGGATTGATGGCGAGAAGTAATCCGCCAGACCTTTGCGTTGTTTTTCCGTCGTCGCGTTAAGCAGCCACATCAGCATAAAGAAGGCCATCATCGCGGTCACGAAGTCGGCATAAGCCACCTTCCATGCGCCGCCGTGATGACCATCGCCACCACTGACTTTTTTCCTCTTGATGATAATGGGCGCCACATTGCTCTGTGCGCTCATATCCACCACCACTATTTTCACCCATCCCCGGCATAGCAGGCGGCGCGTTAAACGGGCCTTAACAATTAAATTTGCCGGCAGTTAAACCCCATGCGCCTGGCCCTCAACCGTGCAGCCGGCAACGCTTTTCCAGCGGCAAATGCTGCATCTTAAAAACCTCTTATCTTGACATCGAATAATCTTATCAAACGTTGATCGGGGACAAACAGCTGCCAAGGCCCCGGGGCTAGTGTCCCCTCAACACGGCACATGGGACACTGAAAGGAGATCATCATGCTGACCCGCAGAGCCGCACTGATGGGGGCAGCCGGCGCAGCAGCGCTGCCTGTACTGGCCAAAGCCGCCAAGGCTGACAGCACCACTGTTCACGAGGCCGCCGCGCCGGTTGACCTCACCAGCCTCAAGCGCATCAAGCGCGAGCTGGTGGCACCGCCCTTCGTGCATGAACACGAGCAGATTGCGCCGGGCGGACCGCGCATCGTCGAATTCGAGATGAAGATCATCGAGAAGGAAATCGAAGTCGACCGGGGTGCCTATTTGCAGGGCATGACCTTCGACGGTTCTATTCCAGGCCCGATGATGGTGGTGCATGAGGGCGACTATGTCGAACTCACCCTGATCAACCCGCCGGAAAACATGCTGCAGCACAATATCGACTTCCACGCTGCAACCGGTGCTTTGGGCGGCGGCGCTCTGACCCTGGTGAACCCGGGCGAAAAGACCGTTCTGCGCTTCAAGGCGACACGCCCGGGCACCTTCGTCTATCACTGCGCCCCGGGCGGCCCGATGATCCCCTGGCACGTCGCCTCGGGCATGGCCGGCACCATCATGGTTCTGCCGCGTGAAGGCCTGTCGGACCACAACGGCGATCCGGTGAAATACGACCGCGTCTACTACATCGGCGAAAACGAATTCTACATTCCGAAGGACGAAAACGGCGACTACATCCGTTACGAGGATGTCGGTGAAAGCTATCCTGACACGCTGGAAGTCATGAACGGGCTGATCCCCAGCCATGTGGTGTTCAACGGCAAGGTCGGTGCTCTGACCGGCGAAAACGCTATGAAGGCGAAACAGGGCGAAAAAGTGCTGTTTGTGCACAGCCAGGCCAACCGCGACACCCGCCCGCACCTTATCGGCGGCCATGGCGACCTGGTCTGGGAAGCCGGCAAGTTCAACAACGTGCCGGACCGCGATCTGGAAACATGGTTCATTCGCGGCGGTTCTGCCGGGGCAGCGCTCTATGAGTTCCTGCAGCCAGGTGTCTACGCCTATGTGAACCACAACCTGATCGAGGCGGTGAACCTCGGCGCAACGGCCCACGTGGTGGTCGAAGGCGAGTGGAACAACGACCTGATGGAACAGGTGGTCGCCCCGACCGAATACTCCGGCGCCTGACCTTCTGCCGGGCGTGACACAGGAAAGGGCGGCTGCATCACGCGGCCGCCCGTTTTGCCTTGAGGGGATGCTGACATGAAAACTGAGCTGATTGCCGCCGGGCTTGCCGCGGCCATTGGACTTCCTGGCCTTTGGTTTTCCAAGGCCGCGGATCCGGAACCGCTGGCAGAGACCGTTTTCATAAAGGCGGACACTATTGCCTACCGCCCCATCGGAAACTTTCACCGCAATGGCAAAAGCGTGGTGCCCCCGGAACAGCAGCGCCATGTGGGTGCCTTTGAGATCATGAAGCATCAGGTCTCTGGCGCAGAATACGCAGCCTGTGTGGCGGCGGGCGCCTGCAAGGAAGCAGACAGCGCCCCGGCAGAGGCCAGTCTGCCGCAGACTCATGTCAGCTGGCATGACGCTGCCGCATATGCCGAGTGGTATTCCAAGGAAACCGGCCACAGCTGGCGGCTGCCCGACGAAGCCGAGTGGCAGCTGGCCGCAGCGGAAATCTTTGGCGACGAGGCGGTCGAAACCGACGGCGGCGATCCGGCCCAGCGCTGGCTGCGCCAATACGCCCGCGGCGTAACCCTGCGCGGGCTGCCAGGACCGGCACAGGACCCGAAAAGCGAGCTGGGCACAAACAGCAACGGTCTGACCGGATTAGGCGGCAATATTTGGGAATGGACCGGCGGCTGCATGCAGAACGGCGAGGTGCGCAAGGACGGCAGCCTGGAGCTGGGCGATCCTTATTGCAGCGCCCGCATTACCGGCGGCCGCCACCGGGCGGTTGTAATCGATTTCATCCGCGACGCCAGCGTCGGCGGCTGCGCGGTCGGGCTGCCGCCGGATTATCTGGGATTCCGGCTGGTGAAAGACGGCTGACAGCGGCGCAGCCGAAGCCCTCCCGCGCCCGCAGGTGCCCCGGCTGCGCCGGAACCCCTTGGCGGCCTTGGGCCCGGCAGCTGCGCTGCGCCTTCTTTCGGAAAGCTATTACGCGCCTGGCTTGAACCACTCTTGCCCCGCCAATTTGCCGCCTGCGCCTCAAGCGCAAATCGGGTGCGTGATGAGCCGCCCCCGATTCTGTTAACCCGGCGCAAAAAGTCCGGTGCGAGTTAAAAGCCGCCGCGCTGTGCGCCAGCACAGCGCCACGCCCAACTGTTAAGGACCTCCGGCACGAGGCCCTGGAACAGGCTGGAGCGCCCCGCTCCGGGATCAGGACGCCCGGCTGTACCGCACGCCTTCGGGAACATGCGTGTCAAAGCTGCTGGCGATGATGCGGGTCAGCGGACGGCCCTCGGGCACAATCTCCAGCGCGCCGTCATCCAACTGCACCAGATCGCCAAAGCGGGCCGCGACCTGCACCAGATCTGCATCCAGGCTTGCCGCCAGATCGCCGAAACGCTGCCGCAGCTCTTCCCGGTCCAGCCTGAAATCGCACATCAGCATCTCGATGGCGCGGCCCCGCAGCAGATCCTCCTGGCTCATCACATGGCCGCGCGCGCCGGTCAGCTGGCCCGCCTCAACCCGCTGCACATAGGCAGGCGTGGCCGCCGCGTTCTGGATATAGCCGCCAGCAAAGCGGGAGATCGACGAGGCACCGAACCCGATCAGCGTCGGGCAGGTGTCATCGGTGTAGCCCTGGAAGTTCCGGCGCAGGTGGCCTGTGCGGGCGGCCATCTCCAACCCGTCACCGGGCTTGGCGAAATGATCGATGCCGATTGCAGCAAAGCCCGCCGCGCCGAATGTCTCCGCCGCCAGCCCGGCCAGATGGTAGCGGGCCAGATCGTCCGGCAGCGCCTCTTCCTTGATCAGCTTCTGCCGTTTGGCCACCCATGGCACATGCGCGTAGCCGAACAACGCCAGCCGGTCGGGATCCAGGCTCAGCACCTTCTCCACCGTGTCCGCCATCCGCGCCTGCGTCTGATGCGGCAGGCCGTAGACCAGATCGGCATTCAGCGAGTTGATCCCCGCCGCGCGCAGATCCTCCACGCAGGCCTTGGTCACCTCAAACGGCTGCGCCCGGCCGATCGCCTGCTGCACCAAGGGATCGAAGTCTTGAATACCGATGCTGGCCCGGTTCATGCCTTCCTCTGCCAGCGCCGCGATCTTGTCCCGGTCCACCATGGTCGGGTCGATCTCCACCGAGAACTCCCAGTCCTCAGTCTGCGGGAACACCGCCTTCACCGCCCGTGCCAGCCGGTGGATCAGGTGCGGCGGCAGAATAGTCGGAGTTCCCCCGCCCCAATGCATCCGCCCCATCCGCAGGCCTTTGGGCAAAAGCGGCGCCACCAGGTGCAGCTCCTGCTCCAGCGTGCCGATGTAGCTTTCCACCGGGCTCAGCGTCTGGGTGCCTTGGGTCCGGCAAGCGCAGAACCAGCACAGCCGTTCGCAAAACGGGATATGCAGGTAAATGGACACCGGCACATCCGGATCCAGCGCCTGCAGTTCGCGGGCCTGCTCCGCAGCACCAACGGCTGCTGTGAACACCGGCGCGGTCGGATAGGAGGTGTAGCGGGGCACCCGGCTGTCGAACAGCCCTAGGGCTTGGAGGCGGTCAATCTGTTTCATGAGTTTCCTATGCCCCTTTTACGACTCCCCCACTTTGCGCAGGATCAAACCGGCACTCGGAATTCCGAACCGGCGGCAAGCCAACCTTCACGATCAACGCACTGGATTCACTTGAGAAAACGATCAGCGGGTAAATTTTCCCGAAATTCGGCAAAGAGGCACATTTTCCGTTTGACGCCCCTTGCGACTCCGCTTATACGCCGGTTCCACGACACCTGCCCAGGTGGCGGAATTGGTAGACGCGCTAGCTTCAGGTGCTAGTGTCCGTATGGACGTGGAGGTTCGAGTCCTCTCCT
>MRWG01000250.1_pt1 | contig 85241 bp, 62 predicted proteins | sample 1013341 | NCBI WGS metagenome assembly MRWG01 (sample SAMN06117577, study PRJNA244670) | biofilm metagenome | biome: Water; feature: Cathode Biofilm; material: Biofilm; isolation source: microbial consortium enriched at the cathode of a solar microbial fuel cell | place: USA: District of Columbia ...
TCAGCGCCGATTTCAGGGCAAGCCCTCCGGGCCGGGGCCATTGTTGCGCACTCCGGCGTTACTCATCGCTTATTTAGCCCGGCTAAACTGCGCTCTTCGCGCCTTGGATTGCGCAATAATGACTCCCGGCGCGACGCGACTTATTATTGAGACCGCTTCTAGGTGCCACCGCCTCCGGCCTGATCGCCGTTCGCCTCGCGCTGCGACTTCTCGAGCTGCGCGTCAACAACGGCCAGCGTACTCATGTTGATCACCCGGCGTACCGTCGCGGACGGGGTGAGAATATGCGCGGGGCGCTTCAGGCCGAGGGTTATGGGTCCGACCGCCACGCCTTCGCCGAGTACCGTAAGCAGGTTCATCGCAATATTTGCCGCTTCTACGCTCGGCATGACGAGCACGTTGGCCTGACCGGCCAGCGTCGAGTCCTGCAGTATCGAATCGCGGATAGCAGGCACGAGCGCGGCGTCCGCGCGCATCTCCCCATCCACCTCGAGATCCGGCGCCGCCTTGCGGATCATCGCCAGTGCCTCGCGCATGCGTCGTGACGCTTCGTTGTCCCGGGTACCGAAATTCGACGCGGCAAGTAGCGCGACTTTCGGCGTGAGTCCGAAGCGCCGGACGCGTTCCGCCGTCATCAGCGCCATTTCCGCGATCGCTTCCGCGCTCGGATCGTCATTCACGTAGGTATCGCAGATGAAAAAAGTGCCCTTGCGTAAGACGAGTACATTCATCGTCGCGATATGCCGGGCCTCGTCGTCGACACCGAGTATGTCGGTAATGTGATCGAGATGGTTGCGAAAGTGGCCATGCATGCCGCACAGCATTGCGTCCGCCTCGCCGTTCTTGACGAGCAAGGCCGCGATGACTGTCGGACTCGTACGTACCGTCATGCGGGCGTCGCTGATCGACACCCCGTTGCGTTTCATGATCTCGTAGTACGCGTCGGAATACTCGCGGAAGCGACGATCGGATTCCGGATTCACGATATCGAAATCGCGCCGCGACTCGATCCGTAATCCCAGTTTCGCGATCCGGCGACGAATGATCGCGGGACGTCCGATCAGGATCGGCCGCCCCAGGCCGTCGTCAACGATATGCTGAACGGCACGCAGGATCGTCGGCTCTTCGCCGTCGGCATAGACAAGGCGTTGCAGTTCCCGTTTCGCGCGTTCGTACAATGGCCGCATGAGCAACACGGACTGGAACACGTGCCGGCTGAGTTCCTGGCGATAGAGTGCCAGATCCTCGATCGGCCGGGTTGCAACCCCGCTTTCCATCGCCGCTTTCGCCACCGCCGGCGCAAGCATCGAGACGAGGCGCGGATCGAAAGGTTTCGGGATCAGATATTCCGGCCCGAAGCGCAATTCCTCGCCGCTGTAGGCCGCGATAACCACCTCGGATGCTTCCTGCATCGTCAGCTCCGCGAGGGCGTCGACGCAGGCGATCTTCATCGCTTCGTTAATTGTCGTGGCGCCGACATCGAGTGCCCCGCGAAACAGATAGGGAAAGCACAGGACGTTGTTCACCTGGTTCGGGTAGTCCGAGCGCCCGGTCGCGATAATCGCGTCATCGCGCACTTCACGCACGAGTTCCGGCAGGATCTCGGGAGTCGGATTCGCCAGCGCCAGGATGACCGGCCGATCGGCCATGCGCCGCACCATGTCCTGCGTCAGCACCCCGGGCGCGGAAAGACCGAGAAATATATCGGCGCCTTCGATAGCATCCGCAAGCGATCGTGCCTTCGTAGCGTGAGCGTAATCGCGTTTGTGTTCGTCGAGGCTCGCCGGGTCGCGATCCGCGTTGACGACACCATTGCGATCAACGAGGAGTACGTTCCTGCGATCCAGTCCAACGGACTCGAGCAGCTTCAGACACGCGATTGCGGCGGCGCCGGCGCCCGAGGTGACGAGCTTGACGGCACTGATATCTTTTTCGACCAGACGGAGCGCGTTTTTAATCGCCGCGGTGGCAATGATCGCGGTACCGTGCTGGTCGTCGTGAAAAACCGGAATATTGACCCGCTTGCGCAATTCACGCTCGATGTAAAAGCATTCCGGCGACTTGATATCTTCGAGGTTGATACCACCGAACGTCGGTTCGAGGCTCGCAATGATATCGACGAGGCGCTCGGGGTCGGATTCGTTGATCTCGATATCGAACACATCGATGCCGGAAAACTTTTTGAACAGGACGCCCTTGCCTTCCATAACCGGCTTTGCCGCGAGCGGACCGATATTGCCCAGGCCCAGTACCGCGCTACCGTTCGTAACGACGGCCACGAGATTTCCCCTGGCGGTGTACAGCGCGGCGGTATCCGGGTTTTTCGCAATCTCTTCGCAGGGCGCAGCAACTCCGGGTGAATAAGCCAGCGCCAAATCGCGCTGGTTCGCCAGCGGTTTCGTCGGACTGATCTCGATCTTCCCCGGCCGGGGAAACGAATGGTACTCGAGTGCGCTGGTATTAAGTTCGTCGTCCATTGCGGAACTCCGTTATCGGTTTGTGGTGCACACAGGCGATACACCGGGGGGGACGGCCGGGACCGGCAGATTCGTCCGTCGGTCCACTGCTGTGGCCCGATCGGACAGAAGCAATCGTCGTTATTACTGAAACGGCATGCCGGGAGGCATGCGTCCGCCCATCCCGCGCATCATGTTCTTCAGCGCGCCCTTCTTCGTCATCTTCTTCATCATTTTCTGCATCTGGTTGAACTGCTTCAGGAGTCGATTGACGTCCTGAATCTGCGTTCCCGACCCGGCGGCGATCCGTTTTTTGCGCGAGGTCTTGATAATGGCCGGGTGCAGCCGCTCCTGCATCGTCATCGAGTCGATGATGGCGCCGAGCTTCACCATTTCCTTGTCGTTGACACTGTCCTTCACGTGGCTGGGCAATTCGGCCGTGCCCGGCAACTTGCTGATCAGCGATGACAGGCCGCCCATGTTCTGCATCTGCACGAGCTGGTCACGGAAATCCTGCAGGTCGAAGCCCTTGCCCTTTTTCAGTTTGCGGGCGACTTTTTCTGCTTTTTCCTTGTCGACCTTCTGCTCGACTTCCTCGATGAGGCTGAGCACGTCGCCCATACCGAGGATCCGCGACGCCATGCGATCCGGATGAAACGCCTCGAGCGCCTCGGTTTTCTCGCCGACACCGACAAACTTGATCGGTTTGCCCGTAACCTGGCGTACGGACAAGGCCGCACCGCCACGGGCATCGCCGTCCGCCTTCGTCAGGACGACACCGGTGAGCGGCAGGGTTTCGTTGAACACTTTCGCCGTGTTTACCGCGTCCTGCCCGGTCATGGCGTCGACCACGAACAGCGTCTCGTGGGCCTGGACCGCGGCGTGAATAGCCGCGACCTCGCGCATCATGTCCTCGTCGATTGCCAGCCGACCGGCGGTGTCGACGAGCAGCACATCCATAAACTGTGTACGAGCCAGATCGCGCGCTGCCGTCGCTATTTGCTCGGGTTTCAGCGCCGGGTCCGTCGGATAGCACACAACCCCGACTTCCTCGGCCAGGATCGACAATTGTTCGATTGCGGCGGGTCGGTAGACGTCGCAACTGACGACCGCGACTTTCTTTTTCTGCCCCTGCGACAGATAGCGGGCAAGTTTCGCCGTCGAAGTGGTCTTGCCCGCGCCCTGCAGGCCAGCCATCAGGACCACCATCGGTGGCTCGACCGCGAAATCGAGACCAACGTTGGCCTCACCCATCAGGCGGGTGAGTTCGTCACGTACGATTCTGATCAGTGCCTGCCCGGGAGTGAGGCTGCCGATGACTTCTTCGCCGATTGCACGGGCTTTGACCTGCTCGGTGAAGTCCTTTACGACCGGCAGCGCGACGTCACCCTCGAGCAGCGCCATGCGGACATCGCGCAGGGTTTCGTCAATATTCGCTTCAGTCAGGCGCGCGCGCCCGCGGAGTTCCTTTACGACGCCGGTAAGGCGCTCGCTCAAATTCGAAAACATAGATCAGGCTTCAGAAATTGCTTGATGATCGTGTGCCGAAAGGCTACCACCCTTCCATGACTTCTTCGAGCGGGAACACGAGCCCGACCGTCGACCAGACCTCGCTTACCCGCCGCACGACGGGTTCCGCCCGGGCGATCCACTCCGGGTGCCGGTCGCGCTTGTCGAAGACCTCAAACGGCTCCGGCTGCGGATCGGTATCGCCAAACCGGTAGTAGAAGGATTTGACGAGTTGCTCCATGCGTTCCTTGCCGTACGCAACCACCCGGATCGCCTTGTTCGCGCTCAAGCCGGTCGTCGCGACGTAGTAATTGTATTGTTCCCAGTAGCGCAGGTAGGCATCGAAATAGTCCATTTTCAGTACCGCATCCGGATCGGCCCCGGTATACACGAGATCGCGCCGCACCCAGTCTTCGATATTCCCCCGGATCGCAAACCTGCCGTCTTCCGGCAGCCCGCCGGATTTCTCGTAAGTTGAAATGCACGACGCGACCGGATGCCTCACGGTAAGGATGTTCTCGACCGCCTGCCCCAGGATGCGGTGAAAGAAGCCGCCGGCATACGTGCCCTTCAGCAATTTCTTCGGCACGACGATTTTTCCCGAATGCGGTGCATTCTTGCCAAAGTAGATTTCGACCATGGTCAGGTATTCAGCCATCGTCTGGAGGCTGGAGATCCAGGAGTTCACCCCTTTCTCGAAGCGGAACGGGCCGGCGTCCGGAAATCCGTCGTGTGCGATGACGTTCGGTACTTTCGTCGGGTCGTAGCCCATGGCGCGATACAATTCTTTCGTCAGGTACGAGCCGCCGTTTCGCGGGATGCCGATGACGTTCACGAAATGGAATTTCAGCTGGATGTCCTTGATCGTGTCGACGTCGCCCGTCAGCAGCGCGAGGAGCATTTTGTAGGCGCGCCCTATCGCCTCCTGCCCGAGCTTGTGGCTCAACACGCGTTTCGCATTTTCCGGCGCTTCCTCGACGATGCGCCGTTGGTCGCTGATCATAATTTCGCTCAACTGATCGCCCCATTGGGCACCTTCAAACGGCCTGTCTTCGACGATATGCAGCAGGAAATCAATAAACACCGGGGACACCGGGAGTTCGTTGTCGGTCAGCTTGATTTCTACGCCCATGAAGTGCCCTGCCGAAGTTTTGAGTGATCGTTTAGCGGTGTAAATTTTGCCCGGGCATTATCTACCGAAACGCCCGCGCTTGGTAATCAGGGCGGTGATCCGGTAACCCGCAATCGTCCGTCAATCGACGTAGCGGTCGAGCAGCCGGTTGAAGTTTTCCAGCGACAGCAGATGCGCGTAAATCCGCGCGAGATGACCGTCACGCAGCAGTGATACCTGCACCGACTCCTCCAGCTTGAGCAGCCGTTGCTCGTTCACCCGCATCAAACCGGCAACGCGAACCGGTCGCTTCCCGCGGGGATGAAAATCAGCGTCGAACGGTTCGAACAAATCCAGTTCATCGATCGATTGGCAGAATCGTTCGGTTACGCGCTGCTCACGATCCATCTCCGTGATCAGCACTTCAAACTCGCGCCAGGCCGCGGTGGGCTGCCCCGAAGCGTCGATAAGATTGTCGACGCCGCCGACGAGCGCACCTTCATCAACGCAGATCAAGGCTTCGCCGGCGGGATTCCCCGCGTTCTCGAGGGTCACCGTAAAAAACGGATAGCGCCTGACGTAGGCCGGGCAATAGTGATTTGCGCTCCACGTACCCGCCTCGTCGATAAACAGGTTCGTCCCGGAGTCGAGCCCCGTGATAATAACCGGCACGGCGACTCCGAGGCCGTCGCGGACGAATGCAATCGGGTAATCGCGCGACGCGCGGGGAAACTCGGCCGTGGTTACGTAGATGAAATTGAGGCGGCGCGCAAACAGCGCGCGCCGCGTCGCGACCCCGAGCCGCCGATGCTTGTCTTTGTCGAACGGAACCGCCGACCCGTAGCCGGGAGGCTGCGGGATATCCATGCAGGGGGTTCCGCTTATTCGCAGGCGGCGGGCGGCAGCGGGTCGTCGGTAAGCGGGTCCGCGTCGGCTTCGGGGATCGAAATCGGCGTCATTGACGGATCCTGGACGTAGGCAAAGTCGCCGGCCTGGTAATCACTCTGGCCGCCACCCTCGGTGGAAACGAAAATACCGCCATCGTGAACCTGGTAGTAATCACCATCAGGATTGTTGCCGCAGTCGCCGGCACACGTCCGCATCGAGTAATCGGTGCCGCGGATCCCGATCGTCGCGACCGCCGTGCGCACCCGGTAACCGCTGCGATTGCGACGCCCGATCGCGCCGGTGACGGCACGAAAACCACCTTTGACGAGACTGAAGAAACTGCGGTTTTCCTCTTCCTTTTCGGCGACCTGATATTCCTCGATATGGAATCGGGAATTCGGGCGCAATATGACCGATGCACCGTCGATGAACTTCATTCGAACATAGCTGTTCGAACTCGTGACAACCGTGTCACCGGAATTCACCGCCTCGCCCCGACCCAGACTGCGAATATCGCCTTGCTGTGTTGCCGCGGCAGCACGACCGGCAACGGTGACGACTTTTCCGGCTTCGGCCGCCGCGAAAGCGGAGCCGAATGGGCTGACGACCAGGAGCACAATAACGCCCGGGATCCAGGCATGGCTCGACAACAGCTTGTTCGTGATCATTTATGAGCACTCCATCGATTCTGAGCCGGAGCCTTCCTGTGTGACTCCGCCGTCTTCGCCGTCGTCACCCTCCCCGTCTCCGAGTACGAGTTCGTCTTCGTCGTCATCGTCGTCCTCTTCTTCAGTTTCCGGTTCTTCGCCGAATTCATTCACGAGCGGTACCTGGAAGAAGTTATCCTGCGCAAGCCCGATGATTTCGAAAATGCCGTCGGTTATCACCGTATCGTCACCACTGACGGCACCGCGCGTGATAATAAACATATTACGCTCGCCGAGATCGATGAGACCGCGCGCGCCAATCGTTAACGGGCCATTCAACAATGGCGCCGCCGGACCACGTTCACCGAGGACCACCGTCACGTTGGGATTATTCGGCAGGCCGGAAATCGTCGGGAAGTTGAAAAACGCGCTCGCGCCGAGCGGTTGCAGGTATGGTTCGTTTTCGAAGAAGATCGGCCGTGTCGTATCGATCGGCGAGAACACCGCGAGCAGACTGCTCGAGGATGTCGTCAGCCCGCTGACATTGAACGGACCGTTCGTGTACATCTTCGTGAACGGGTTCGGGCCACGAACGTTAAACGTCTGGTTAATGTTGATACCGTTCTGCGCGAAGATCTGTACGTTCGGACCGTGGCCCGGCGGCAACAGGCCGCGCTCCGTCATGATGCCGAACAAGGCCAGATCGGGCGCCGTTGGCAGGAACGGGGTCGCTCCGGTGATATTGACGGGTCCGCTGAACGTCGCCGTGCCGTTCGTCACCCCGACTGCGAGATTATCCGCGGTGAACCCGCCGTTAAACGTGAGCGCACCGCTGGCGAAGAAACTCGCCGCCTTCAGTACCGTACCGCTGTTGAAATTCACGCTCGAAGGGCCGATGAACGCGCGATTGTCGAGCCGGACGTTCGGCGTCTGACCGAGATTCTGCAGGGTCGTCGACATCGTTCGTGTCTTCACGTTTATGTCTGTCGTGATATTCGCGCGGGTCGTGAAATCCGCGTACTGGGCATCGATCAGACCGTTGACACCGGTCGTAATCGAGTTCTGCACATCAACAACCACGCGGCTCCCCGCGCCGCCGTTTGTATCCAGCAGTTTACCGAATATGACGTTGTTGCCGCGTACAAAACCGGAAGGTAACGATGCGATCCCTCCCGCCGGGTCCGTCGCGTTGAATAACGCAATGCCCCAGCCGTTCGTTCCGCCATTCACAATATGCTTGCCTACCGTCGCGTTGCCGCCGAACAAATACTGCGTACCGGCGTTACCGGTTGGGTTACTGACGAGGACGTCACCGGCAACGCTCAGATTGTTGACCGCCCATATTGCGAGCCCGGCATTGATATCTCCACCCATGGAGGGCGTACCGACGCCGCGCACGGTGATCTTGCCAGGCGCACTCACATTGCGTCCGAAGATCACCGCATTTGCCATCCTGCCGGAGACGACCGAGATATCGCCGACAACGTTCACCGTGTTCACCGGCAGCACCATCGCATCCTCGTCGGTGCCGATGTCGAGGAACGCGTAACTGCCGGGACCGCCGGTGACTTTTACATCGCCGTTGATCGTCGCGGCCTTCGCGGCAAACAAGCCCACGTTCACCATGCCGCCGCCCGCCTCGCGTGCGGTGATATCACCGTTTACGACGAGGTTATTCGCCGCCATTGTGTACATGTCGACGTAACTCGGCGCGGTGAGGTCCACATCTCCGTTCAGATTGATATTAAACGCACTCGCGCTGAACATGGCCGCGGTGCCGGATACCTCGACGGCACCGCCGACGGTAATCGTCGATGTCGCGGTATTCGCCTGCAGCGTGACCCCGGCGGAACTGTTGCTCGATATCGCCTTCAGCCCCAGCGTTTTCAGCGGGCCGTTCGTCGTCTCCGCGATGATTCTTGCGTTACCCGACTGCGCCGTCGCGGCGAGATTCATTGCATCGATGCCGCTGAATGCCTCGAGCGATACGCGTGCGGCGCTGCTGCCGCCGTAAGAGCCGCTGCCGCTGCCGCTGCCCATCGCTTCCGCCGTGACGTTCTTCACCTTAAGAAGTCGGCCGCTGTCGAGATTTACCACAGCACGCCCACCCGATTCGCCGGCGACGGCTTCGAGATTGCCCGCGGTGATATCGCGCTCGGCGGAAAAGTTGATATAGGCCGACCCGCCATAGGATCCGCCGTAGGATCCCGCACCGATCTCCGCTTCCGCATTGTTCGTGACAATGTCGCGCCCGGCGGATAAATCGAGACTCGCGTAAGACACCCCGTAGACCATCACATTGTCGATATCGATATCGTTCCCGGCATCGATTTCGACGTAGGCGCTGCCGATCGACGCGGACGCATCGATCGTCCCGTGTACCGTCACGTTGCCGCCCGCGCTCAGATCAATCGAAGCATCCGAACCGTACGCCACCAGCCCGCCCGGATTCATCGCCGTTCCGACGGTGATATTGCCGCCGGCGTCGATATCAATTTCGGCATCGTCGAACGAACCAATCGCGGTAATCGTGCCGTTGACAGCGACGTTGCCTGATGTTGCGTCGATAGTTACAAACGCAGAGCCACCGGAGTTTGAGGCGATCGCATTGATGTTTCTTGTCTGGACGTTGTTCCCCGCCCGAATCTCGATCGAGGCGTAGCTGTTGCTGGTCGCGGTTGCGTTGATCGTGTTGTTGATTGTGACGTCGTTGCTCGCGCTGTAGGAAATGGACAACTCGTCACGGGCGACGGCCGTCGTAATGCCGTTCACGACAAGGTTATTCGTCGCGAAAAAGTCGAGGAACGCGGAACCGGTCGATGCATCTGCCCGAACGTTGTTCACGGTAATGTTCGTTGCCATGATGTCGATCGACGCGTCGCCGTTGCTGCTGATCGCGCGAACATCTCCGAGATTAACGTTACCAACGGCGCTGATACTGATGTCCGCATCGTTGCCGGAGGCTGTCGCTACGACGTTACCCATCGAGATGTTACCGCCGGCGTCAACGTTGACGTCGGCGCTGCCGGTGGTCGCGGACGCCGTCAGATTGCCGGCGACGTTGATGTTACCACCGGCATCGATGTCAACATTGACCGTGCCGCCAGTGAGGTTCAGGTTCCCCGGCATGACCATCGTGCCGATGTTGATGTCATCGGCCGCGGACAGCCGCAGCACGGAACTCGCCGCGGCGATGCCGCCGGTGTTCAGCGTAATGTCGCCACCGCTGGAACCGGTAAAAATCCGTACGTTGCCGGCTGTGACCTTACCGAGGTTCACACTGCCGACCATCGTGCCGGCGGACGCGGTGAAATCACCCGCGATATTTATCGTGACCCCGGAAAGTTCTATGTTGCCGTCGGTCAGAATGTTCGTGCCCGATGAGCCGGAAAACGTAAACGACACCGGCGCGCCGCCGCCCGGCCCCGTCACCCGTAGCGTGAGAGCGCCGCTACCCTCCGTCGCGGAGATATTGGTTACACCGGAGCTCGCAAAGATCGCGTTGCTGGCCAGCACCGACACATCGACGTCAGTATTGAGCTGGTTTTCGATGAAACCAACCCCGATGGTAGAACCGTAAGAGCCACCGTATGAGCCGGAACCCGCGACGAGGCCGACCACCGCGGGATCGATGACGAGTTCACCGCCCTTGCCGAGTTGCAGGTTGCCGCGGACCTGGATGCCTTCGTGTCCGCTCAGTTCCACCTTGCCGCCGCGCTCGCCTTCGGTCCCGGCGCGCGCGGAAATTTCGGCGTCGCGACGGAATGCCATCGTACCATCGGCAATGACATTCACGGTGCCGCCATTACCCGCCCCGGATCCGTTCGCGTTGATTTGTGATCCCGCTGTCAGGGTGATGTTGGCATCGCCGGTGATGCCGACTTCGCCGCCCGATTGCCCGTTTTCCCCGGACACATCAATCGTGCCGGCCTGGACGATGTCCGCGCCCGCCGCGGAGAGATATATTTCGCCGCCGTCGGCGACGATGCGGCGCGCCTGCAGGAGTCCGTCATTGTTTACCGCGGTGGCGACGAGATCGTTCGCCACTTTCGCCGTCATGATGACCTGTCCGCCGTCGGCGAGGATCTGACCCGAGTTGTTCGCGCCCGCGAGACTCGATACGGTCGCTTCGTCGACGGCGAAACTGACGAGGCCGTCGTCGCTCAGATCGAGCGTCATCTGGCTGCCGGCCGCAAGCACAACACTGCCGAGCCGGGCGGAAATGATCCCGCTGTTGTTCGCGTAGTCGCCGGCAAGCACGACGAAACCGCCGTCGCTCACATTGATTTGGCCCGCGTTCTCTACCGTCGCGCCGTCCGGTGCGCCAGCGGGGCGCGTGAACACGTAATTGCCCGACATGAAGTTGTTGTTCGTGATGTCCATGACGCTCGCGGTGAGCGCCGCCGCGTTGACCTGGGCGCCGGGCGCGAAATACACGCCTTGCGGGTTGACGAGAAACACCCGTCCGTTGGCATCGATTTGTCCGAAAATCTGCGATTGGTTGGCGCCGACAACCCGGTTCAGGATGGACGCCGTCGCGCCGGGCTGGTTGAAAACGACATATTCATCGCTGTCGACCGAGAACGTCGACCAGTTGACCACTGCCCGGGCCGTCGACTGATCCACCTGCGTATGCGTGGCATTCGGTCGCGAAACGACGGCGCCGCCGGCAACGACGTTTTCGCCGCTCGGACCGGCAAGTGCGAGACCGGGTATCGAGGCGAGAGCCCCCCAACCGAGCCGGGACGGCGTGTTGCGGCGAAGAAAATCTGCGATCGGTCGTAATCTGAAAGCCCACGCGTTCATGGAGCTGCTCCTAGGAAATTCGGCGATTACCGTGCAATTGGCGTCATGCTAGGCCCGCATATCCGCCCGAAACAAGGTAATAATTCACGTAAAAACTCAAATTCATCAAAAATTTGCAGTCAATCCGAACCAAACGCGAAGCCCGTCACGTCCGTCGATGGATTCCTGCGACCCGATTTGCTTCGCGAGCTCCAGATTGATCAGATAACGCCCTGCCAGCAGCGATTCGAACCCGATGCCCGCACCGGAAATCGATTCACTCGATTCCACCCCGAGCGCCGCCGCATTTTTGCGCGTAACGGTGCCGCTGTCGCCGAAGATGAAGGCCCGGCTCGGCCAGTTATTGCCAAACACGAACTGACGGTGGATCTCGACGGTCGTGGCGTAGCCACCGTCGCCGGCGAGTTCCGAGGAGGCATACCCACGGACGCTCTGGCGGCCACCGACGCGAAATTGCTGCGTATCGACGATCGGGTCGATCGAACCGACCATGGTCAGTTTCGCGAACAGCGACCACAGCCCGACGATCGGCCGCAGGTGCGAGAGATCAACCCGCATCTTCGCGGTCTGGGCATTATTCTCCGGCCGCAAGGTGATCGGATCCCGATCATTGGCGTCGAAGTTCGTCGCGAAATTCGCGCTGATCGTGGAGAAGGAATTGTCTTCGTGCACCTTGCTGTACAGCAGGTTCAGGTTCATCAGGCTGATATCGGCTTTTGATTTCAGACCGAGTCCGCCGATCCGCTGGCGGGTGATTACCCGGTCGTAGGCAATCCCGACGTACAGGTTCTCCTTGCGGGAGCGGATCAGCGGATGCATCAAACCGAACCCGAAGTTGTCGCCGTCACCACTGATATCGAGACCTTCGAGGCCGCGCTGCAATTCGTCGCTGTCGACCTTGTAGTCATTGCGGCTGAAATACGCCGATGCCCGCGTCCCGGCGTACGACACCGGCGCGCTGTAGCGGAGATTGAAATAATCGAGCTTGCCGCCGTCGGCGTGCACGACATTGAAATCGATACGATCGCCGATGCCGAGGGGCGCATTGATGCCGAGGTCGGCCTCCAGCTTCCATTCGCCAATCGACGTACGGCCGTAGTTGTTGAAACGCGTCACAAAATCGAGACGCTTCTCTTCGGTACGTACGGTCAGATCAGATTCGCCGAATTCGGCACCGGGGGATACCACCGCCTTTGCCGTGAGACCGGGCAGGTCGTTCAGTAACAACAGGTCGCGCTCGAGGGCGCGCTCCGCGATGACGTCGCCAGGCGCGGCGCCGGTGATATGTCGTTGCAGGAACCAGTCGCGGTAGGCCTTGTTGCCGTCGACCGTAAGTTCGCCGATGCGTCCCTCGACGACTTCGAATTTAACCGTACCCGAACCGACCTTTTGCGCGGGGACGGTAACCGTTGCCACCGAATAACCTTTGGAACGGTAGTAGTTCGTCAGTTCGTCAGCCACTTCGTAGATTTCGAACAGGGTCATCGAACGGCCTTCGTGGGCGGCGATGACGCTTTTCAGTTCTTCCGTTGCGATCACGGAATTACCACTGATTTCGAAGCGCTGGATGGGAATTTTCATGCCGCCGGCGGGCACGCCGGTGGTTGCCGACGGCGCCGGGGCGCGCTCGAAATCCGGAGTACTCGGGGTTGTCGGCAACGTCGGTTGACGGCGGATTTCTTCCTGAATGACGCCGGGGGTCGGAACCGCTTGTGCAATAACGATCGACGGCGCAAGTGCCGCTGTAAGCAGCAGGATCCGCGATAAATCACGGACCTTGGAGTCGTACCTAGCCAAGGCAGATTTCCCCTAATTTAGATTTCCTGACAATGTACAGTATAAATCGGGTGTAACACATTGCAATTATTATTTATTTTGAGTTCGGTCAGTGTGCCGAAGGCGGACGGCGCGGCGCCGTCGCCAAACGCGAATTATCATACGCGTTTTAGGTCACCAATCCCATCAACTCCGATCGAGCACCCGGTCGAGGTCCGCCAGCATCCGTTCGCATTGCTGCAGCGCACTGGCCGAGCGATAGCGCGTCGCGAATTGCTCGGCCGCGCGGCGGAATGCCCGATCGCTGATCACCGTGCGCAGTTTGTCCGGCAGGCGGGCCGGCTGGTGCCATCGCGCCATGAGTCCACCGCCGGTCAGTTCCAGTCGGCGCCCCACCATGTGACGCTCGAGATTGTTCGGCAGCGCGAGTTGCGGCACCCCGGCGGCGAGAAATCCGGACACGCTGTTCAGGCTCCCGTTCGTAATAACCGCATCGGCAGTGCCGGCGACCACCGCCAGATCAACCGGCCGCGATGAAACGATGGTGCGTTCGGCGCTGAGGCGCGCGAACTCCTCCGGCGACAGCGCCGGCGCATGGATACACAGATTGCCATTGCTCGAGCGAAGCGCTGAGAGGAGTTCAGCACTGAGTCTCGCCACCGAGAGGTAGGCGAAGAGCTTCGGTCCGTCAATTGCGTGCCACTGCGGCGGTACGCCAAAGCCCTCGGCGGAGAAGCTGCCAAGGTAAGCAGCGCCTTCACGCACCCCGTAGTGATCGAGTTCGGGAAAGCTCAGGATCCACTCGACCGCCGTCGTGAACAACTCCGCGACCGCGGCGAGCGGCGCCGCCGCGTGCGCGCGCAACACCGTGTTGCAGGTGTCGAGTACGCGTTGCTCGTGGCTGACGAGTTGTTCGCGCTCGCGACCGCTCCAGTAGCGCAGCGCCGGCATCGGCGCCACCCGCGGCGGCACCGTGAACCCGCTGCCCGAAGAAACGACGCGCACACCGCAGATGCGCGCCGCAACGAGCGCGGTCGGACTATGGTCGACGATGAGCACATCGGGTCGCAGCGTGGGCAGTATGCGCAGCCAGGGCGCAAGCTGGCGGCGCAGGTGCTCGGGTCGGCTGAAGCCGAAATCGTGCATGATTTCCGGATAGGAGTTGAGCCTGACGAGACGCTCGGAAGGCGGGGTCGAACCCGGCTCGATCGGTACGACAGTTACCGCCATCCCGTCGAACACCTTGTGCGCACGCGCGGGGTCTTTGGCGATGAAGGCGACCTGATGCCCGCGCTCGAGCAGCCGCGCTATCAGCATGCGATAGCGCACGAGATGCCCGTAACCCTGCCCCAGTTCCCACGTAAAACAGATTTGTGTCATGTCACCCGTCGGCGTTCACCCGGCAAATTCCGTCACTCAACGCAGTTCGTCGAGGTCGGCGAGCATGTATTCGGTCCGCTCGCTGAGGCGGCGTCCGGCGTACTTGTGCGCGAAACGCGCCGCCGCGCGGGCGTAGCCGGGTTCGTGCAGAATTGCCTGCAGTTTACCGGCGATATTACCGGGATGCCGCTGCGGCGCGGCAAGTCCTGCCCCCAGCAACTCGATGCGGCGTGCGTTCAGGTATTGTTCCGCCGATTCCGGCAGACACAGCTGCGGCTTGCCGGCGAGCAATGCGATCGCCGACGTCGACAAATTCCCGTTACTGACGAAGGCCCGGCACTCCCGGGTCACGGCCGGCAACGATACGGGTGTCGTGCAGCGATGGAAAATCCCCGTCGGCAGATTCTTCGCCTCGGCGTCGGCAAGGCGCGGCGCGTAAAAGCACACCGAGACCGGTTGCGCGGCCAGCGCCGCGAGTGCCGCAAGACCCGTACGGCCAGGGGTAAGGTAGGCGAACACTTTCAACCCGTGCTCATTCGGCCATTGTGGCGGCGTGCCGAAATCATGATCGGTAAACATTCCGAGGTAGCGCCCGTCCGGCCGGCCGGCATAGGAATCAAGCTCTTCATAGATGCACAACCAGAGGCGATCGGCGGTAAAAAATTCGGCGAACGTCCGGAATGGCGCAATCCCGATCCGCGCGCCCGCGTCATTGATCACCGCGAGCACCGTCGCCTCGCGCGCGGCAAAACTTTCCGCCGGCGGGCCGAGCCAGTAGCGAAAGCGCGGCATCGGGACTGCCCGCGGCGGATTCCAGAAGCCGTAACCGCTGAGCACGAGTGGCAGCCGCGTAACGTGGTTTGCCAGCATGACCGACGGCGCATAATCACACACGAGGATGTCCGGCGCCGCGCGTTCGAGCGTCGCGAGCACGTCGAGCAGACGTGCGTGCACGACATCGGCGTCGTGGAACCCGGAATTGAACAGCACTTGCGGAAAGCTGTCCGCGTTGCGCATTCTGTCGGCCACCGGTGTGTGGCCGTGCGCGAGCGGGTAGACCGTGAAATTTTCATGCCGAAATACGGATTCCACGCGCGCCGGGTCCTGGGCGAGAAAAACGACCTCGTCACCGCGCGCGACGAGACGCCGGATCAAATCGAGATGGGGGACGATATGCCCGAGACCGCGGCCCAGCTCCCAGCAGAATGCGATCCGCGCCATCGAAATCAGGCGCGCGGCGCGGCGCCCGACGCACCGGGCGAAACCGCTATACACCAGCTGCCGGCCGCTTTAGATTGGTTCCCGATCGACTTCGACTGTGAGATCATCAACCACAAGCTATGCAAACCTTGAGTACCGCACTGGCGGCGATTGTACTGTACCTCGCCGCGTCCCTGCGCATCGCGATGCCGTCGGCGCGGCACGCCAGTGCGTCGCCGCACAAACGCACCCAGGCGATCGCGTTACTGTTTGTCGCCGCGCTCGCGCATGCGACCGTACTGTATGTCACGATCGGTGCGGCGGGCGGATTCGATCTCGGCATTTTCAACGCGGCTTCGCTCGCGGGCTGGGTCATCGGCGCGGCCGTGCTCGCGATCATGTTCTGGCGACCGATCGACAGTCTTGCACTCGTAATCTTCCCGGCCGTCGCCACGATGGTGGGTCTTGCCGTGTGGTTCCCGCACAGCCGGATCATGCCCGCCGCCACCCCGATTGGTCTGAAACTGCATGTTGTGCTGTCGATCATCGCCTATGCCCTGTTCGCGATTGCCGCGGTCCAGGCCATTTATCTCGGCATTGCCGACTACAAGCTGCGTAACCATAAACCGATCCTCGATTTCCTGCCGCCGCTGCCGACGATGGAAGTGACGTTGTTCCAGCTCACCGGGGTGGCATTCGCAACCCTGACGGTAAGCCTGGCGCTGGGCGTACCTTATGTTGGCGACGTGCAGGCGCAACACCTCGTACACAAAATCGTGTTCTCGCTCCTGGCATGGGGCATATTCGCCTGGCTACTCGTGGGACGCTGGCGCTTTGGCTGGCGTGGCCCGCGCGCGATTAAATTCGTCATCGCCGGGTTTGTGTTGCTCGCGCTCGGGTTTTTCGGTACGAAAGTGGTGCTCGAACTCATACTCCAACGTGTCTGATCGATGACCACCCTGACCATCGTCAGCCTCGTCACCCTGCTGTTCGTGCTCATCGGGATGTCGGCGTATTTTTCCAGCAGCGAGACTGCGATGATGGCGCTCAACCGCTATCGGCTGCGCCACCTCGCCGAGAAAGGTCATCGCGGCGCGAACCGTGCACAACAATTGCTGGAACGTCCCGATCGCCTGATCGGCGTAATCCTCCTCGGCAATAACTTCGTGAACATTCTCGCGACGCAGATCGCGACAATCGTGGCACTGCAGTTCCTCGGTAACGACGGATTACTGATCACGACGATCGCGCTGACCATTGTCATTCTGATTTTCGCCGAAGTGCTGCCAAAAACCTTTGCCGCGCTGAACCCCGAGCGGATCGCGTTTCCGTCCACCCTGCTGCTGAAACCCTTGTTGTGGATCCTCTACCCGCTCGTGTGGACGGTAAACGGCGTCTCCAACGGTATTCTCGACTGGTTCGATATTAATCCGCGCACGTCCGGCGCCGATCCCCTCGACCGCGAAGAACTCAGAACCGTGGTGAAGGAAGCGGGGGCGATGATTCCGCGCAAACACCGCCAGATGCTGTTCGGGATCCTCGACCTCGAGCATGCGTCGGTCGAGGACATCATGGTACCGCGCGCGGAAATCGACGCGCTCGATCTCGATGACGAATGGAGCGATGTAATCGGACAACTCGTCGCCTGCCGTCATACCCGCGTACCGTGTTACCGCGGCACGCTCGATAATGTGGTGGGGATACTGCACGTTCGGTCCCTCACGCGCCTCGTGCAAAGCGCGGAGGAGTTTCGCCCCGTCGATCTCGAAGCGATGTTACGTGCGCCGTATTTCGTACCGACACGAACGAATCTGCACACGCAGTTAATCAACTTCCAGCGACGACGCGAGCGACTGGCACTGGCGGTGGACGAATACGGGGACATCGAAGGTCTCGTGACGATCGATGATCTGCTCGAACAGGTTGTCGGAGAATTCACGACGGATCTGCAAAATTACGTTCGCGATGTTTATCCGCAGGCCGACGGGACATTCCTCGTGGACGGCAGTACGAATATCCGCGAACTCAACCGGGCGAATCGCTGGCACCTGCCGGAGCACGGCCCGAAAACGCTGAACGGCCTGATTCTCGAAGCGCTCGGCGACATCCCGGAAACCGGGACGAGTCTGCGCATTGAAGATTACACGGTCGAGATCGTGCACAGCACCGAGCATATCGTAAAAAACGCGCGGATCACGCCGCCGGAACCGGCGCCGCAAAGGCCCCACCCGGAACATTCCGAACACCCCGGCAAGGGCCTCGATGGTTAAGCGCGCATTGCGTCGACGGCAGCCTACAAGGCCTCGAGCGCTTCGGTAAGTCGGGTCACCGGTACGACCGTCAGTTTGCCAATTGCCGATTTTGGCGCATTCGCTGCCGGAACGATGGCGCGTCTGAACCCCTGTTTTTCGGCTTCGCGCAAACGCTCAGGTCCGTTCTGCACCGGCCGGATTTCGCCGGCCAGTCCAACCTCGCCGAATACCGCGAGGTCGCGCGACAGCGGCTTGTTCTTCAGACTCGAAACGACGGCGCTCAACAGCGCAAGATCGGCGCCCGTTTCCGAGATACGCAGGCCACCGACAATATTCGCGAACACATCACAACCCGCAGTCGAGATGCCGCCATGCCGGTGGAGCACTGCAAGCAGCATCGACAGGCGGTTGTGGTCCATGCCGACGGTTACGCGACGCGGATTGCCGAGCGCGCTTTCGTCGACCAGTGCCTGAACCTCGACGAGCAACGGCCGCGTCCCCTCACGGCTCACGAGCACGACGCTGCCCGGCACGGGTTCTTCATGGCGCGACAATAATATCGCGGACGGATTCGAGACCTCGCGCAAGCCCTGGTCGGACATCGCGAACACACCGAGTTCGTTGACGGCTCCGAAACGATTCTTGAATGCGCGCACGAGTCGGTAGCGTCCGGCCTGGTCACCTTCGAAATACAGCACCGCGTCCACCATGTGTTCGAGCACCCGGGGCCCCGCCAGGGCGCCCTCTTTCGTCACGTGACCGACGAGGTAGACAGCGGTACCGGTCTGTTTCGCAAACCGCACGAGGCGGGCGGCGGATTCGCGCACCTGCGACACGCTGCCGGGAGCGGATTGCGATTCCGCGCAATACACCGTCTGGATCGAGTCCACGACCAGCAGTTTCGCGTGCTGCCGACGCGCGACGTCGATGATGCGGTCGACATCGGTTTCGGTGAGCAACCGTAAGGAACCGGCGTTTAGTTTCAGACGTTCGGCGCGCAAGGCAATCTGCGCCGCGGACTCCTCGCCACTGACGTACAGTGGCGCGATACCGGGCATGGCCGCGACAAGTCCAAGACTCTGGAGTAACAGGGTTGATTTGCCGATGCCCGGATCGCCACCAATCAGCACGACGGAACCCGGAACGGTACCGCCTCCGAGCACCCGGTCGAGTTCCGCGATGCCGGAGCTCATACGCGTCTCGCGCTCCGGAACGACGTCAGCCAGGGTCGTCACTTCAGCATGTTGGCCGGCGTAAGACTGAAAACGCGGGCTCGCCGGTGCGCTGTTCGTTGATACGATCGTTTCGACCAGCGTATTCCAGCTGTCGCAATCCCCGCACTGGCCCGACCATTTCGACTGCGTAGCGCCGCAGTTCTGGCACTGATACTGCGTTTTTGCTTTCATTCGGCCGACTCGACGTAACGGGCGCGCATCCGGACCCGGCACAGTAATTCGTAGGGTATCGTGCCGGCGCTCTCGGCCACTTCCTCCACCGGTAAACCCGGTCCCCAGAGCATCACCGGGTCGCCCGCGCGCGCGAGCGGAACGGGCCGCAGATCGACGGTCAGCATATCCATCGACGCTTCGCCGATCACCTGCGTGCGCACGCCGTTGACGATGATCGGCGTACCGGTCGCCGCGGCCCGCGGGTAACCATCGCCGTAACCGAACGCAACAACCCCGACCGGCATACGCTCGGGACAAACATAGGCCTTGCCGTAGCCGACGCTCCCGCCGGCGTCGACTTCGCGTACCGCGATCAGCGACGACACAACGCTCATCGCCGGAATCAGCCCGTGATCGATCCCGCGCTTGCCGCGGAACGGCGAGACACCGTAGAGCATGATGCCCGGCCGTACCCAGTCGGCATGGCATTGCGGCCAGCCGAGTACCGCACCGGAATTCGCGATCGAACGTTCACCGGGCTGATCGGCAATCAATTGCTCGAACAACGCGAGTTGTTGCGACACGCTCGCATCGGATTCGCGGTGCGTGCTCGCGAGGTGCGTCATCAGGCGGACAACCCGTCCCGAGCGGCGCAGGCTTTCGATCGCCGCCCCGACCGCTGCGGGGTCGAATCCGAGTCGGTGCATGCCGGAGTCGATTTTGACCCAGACCGGAACATCGACGGGGGCGTTTTCGAGCCAGCCGACCTGCTCCGCCGTATGCACGACGGTTTCGAGCGCGTTCGCCGCGATATCGCCGATCTCTTCTGCCGCGAACGGCCCCTCGAGCAGGACGATCGGTGCAGCGACCCCGGCGGCCCGCACGCGCAACGCCTCTTCGATCGAGGCGACGCCGAACGCGTCCGCGTGGGACGACAGTGCTGATGCAATGCGGCCTATCCCGTGCCCGTAGCCATCCGCCTTCACGATCGCCATGATTTTCGCGCGCGGGGCGCAGGCGCGGACGATGTCGAGATTTGCCTGGACGGCGTGGGTATTTACGATGACCCGGGCGGGTCGACTCATCCTGGCTGCTCGGCCGCCGAGTAGTCGTCAAATGCGAGATTTTCGAACGTCGTGTATTCACCGAAAAACCGCAACTTGCGGATCCCGATCGGGCCGTTACGCTGCTTGCCGATGATGATCTCGGCAATGCCCTTATCGGGGCTGTCTTCGTCGTAAACCTCGTCGCGGTAGATGAACATGATCACATCGGCGTCCTGCTCGATGGCGCCCGACTCGCGCAGATCCGACATCACGGGCCGCTTGTCGCTGCGTTGTTCCAGAGAGCGATTTAACTGTGACAGCGCGACAACGGGCACATTCAGTTCTTTTGCGAGCGCTTTCAGCGACCGTGAAATCTCGGAGATTTCAGTCGCCCGGTTTTCGTTCGACCCGTGCACCTGCATCAGCTGCAGGTAATCGATCACGACGAGCCCCAGGCCATGCTCGCGCGAGAGGCGCCGGCAACGTGCGCGCAATTCGCCCGGCGACAGCGCCGGCGTGTCGTCGATATACATGTTTACTTCGGAGAGGATACCGACCGCGTGGGTCAGTCGGGGCCAATCGTCGTCGCCGAGTTTACCGGTGCGGACCTTGTGTTGATCGATACGCCCGAGCGAAGACAACATACGCATCGCAAGTTGTTCACTCGGCATTTCCATACTGAAAACCGCGACCGGCAGTTTCTCCTTCACCGCGGCATGCTGGGCGATATTGATCGCGAACGCGGTTTTACCCATCGACGGGCGGCCGGCTACGATAACGAGATCCGATGGCTGCAGCCCGGAAGTCATCATATCGACTTCGTAGAATCCGGTGGCGACACCGGTGATTGGATTATCGCGCTGGAACAGTTGATCGATACGGTCGAGCGCGTCGACCAGCAGATCCTTGACCCGACGGAAACCGCGCTTGCTGCGCGTTTCCCGGTCCGCGATCTCGAACACGTAGCGCTCGGCCTGATCGAGCAGTTCGTCCGCCGAGCGACCTTCCGTGCGGTAGCCGCTTTCCGCGATATCCGTGCCCGCGCGTACGAGCGAACGCAGTACGGAACGTTCGCGCACGATGTCCGCGTAGGCGGCGATGTTTGCCGCCGATGGCGTGTTCTCGGCAAGCTCGGCGAGATACTCGAGACCACCGACCGCCGCGAGCAGCTCGTTCTTGCCCAGCCATTCCGCGAGCGTCACGACATCGTAAGGTTTGCCGTCGTTCGCCAGCGATTCGATCGCGCGGAAAATCTCGTTGTGATCACGACGATAGAAATCGCCCTGGGTGATACGCTCGGCGACCTGCAGCCACGCCTCGTTGTCGAGCATGAGACCGCCGAGTACAGATTGTTCCGCCTCGATCGAATGCGGCGGAACCTTGAGTGAGTCCGTCGCCGTATTCCGCAGCTCTCCCGCTAATATGGCGTTGTCACTGGCCATCCGGGGCGCTGACTAGCTTGCCGTTTCGACGTCGGGACTATTCGGTGCCGTCGTCATCGAGTTCTATACTCGTGTCGGCAACTACGGCGTCCGCGTCAGCGCTGGGGATTGCATCTTCCGACACGATTTTGACCTTGATCGGGGCTTCGGCATCGGCGTGCAGATGCACCATGACGTCGTACTCGCCGAGTTCCCGCAGCGCGCCGTCGGGAAGCTGCACTTCGCGCTTTTCAAGCTCATTTCCCGTAGCGCTGACCGCCGCCGCGATCTCGGCCGTACCGATCGAACCGTACAACTTGCCTTCAGGACCTGCTTTCGCCGTGATCGTAACCACGAGATCGACCACCGCCGCGAGTCGCGCTTGCGCGGCCGCGAGGACGTCCGATTGCGCCTTTTCGAGTTCAGCACGCTGGGCCTCGAACTTCTCGATATTTTCCGCCGTCGCCGGGACCGCCCGCTTTTGCGGGATCAGGAAATTACGCCCGTAACCCGCACGCACGCGAACCTTGTCGCCGAGCGCGCCAAGCTTGTGGATCTTTTCCAGTAAAATGACTTCCATAACTCTGTTCCTCTAATCGAATATATCGTCACGTGCCCGGCGACGATCCGCAACCGGGGCTCCTCGTCTCAGTCCACCGGCGGTCGCCGTACGCGCAGCCCGCGTACGTCGAGGACCGTATCCGCGATGCCGGCAATCGCGAGGATCAATCCGACCCTGTGCGGCATCAGCAATAACAGCACATACAACCCGACCATCCAGCCTCGGGCCAGATTCAGCTTGTGCACGCGGTGGTGGAGGAGCGCGAGCCCCTGGAACGCGAACAATACCACCAGCACGATCAGCAAGTCACTCGCGAGGCCGCCCGGGGCCCCCGCGAATACCTGCAGCAGGGCCAGCACGGCGACCACGGCGGCCAGCGGCGAAATAGCCCGGGGAATGACGAGTGAGCGAAACTCGCTACCGAAGCCCCCCGGGTTGTACAGCGCCGACTGCCACCAGCGCGCGAGCAATACGGCCGTCATCCAGAACAGCCCGGTCATGACGAGTGTCGCCTCGTGCATGACGCTCGCGATTAAGGCAACGTCATCGTCCTTGAAAAACGTGCCGCCCTGGCTCTTTACCGACTCACCTATCTCCATCAGCCGTGCGAGCCAATGGGCCTGCATGTCAGGGATCAACATGCGGGTCGTCAGCGCGAACAAGGCGGCGAATCCGGCGCAAACGCTGAGCGCGAGCCCCTGGCTTTCGCTTGCGCGTAACACGAGCGCGGCGAACAAAACCGGGAGCCAGGTCGCTCCGACCAGGACCCCCGCCATTGGCTCGCGCAAGCGCGCGTAGTAAATAATGCCGGCGATCAATGCCGCGGACAGCGCGACCTGGATGCCTCGGGAGAAGCCGCCGCGCAGTGCCGCCAGGCCTACCACCGCGCCGCTCAAAACCATCAGTGGCGCGAACACCAACGCGAACACCGCATAGGCAGCCGCGCTAACCGATGCGGCCGTCGGGCTACGCATCGCAAATCTCGCGATCGCGCGCATCAGACGGCCTGCGTCACCCGCTCGCTAATGAGCGTCGCAGTAGGGGATCAGTGCGAGGTAGCGGGCGCGCTTTATGGCGGTCGAGAGTTGTCGCTGGTAGCGTGCTTTCGTCCCCGAGATACGACTCGGAACGATCTTGCCGCTCTCCGTGACATAAGCCTTCAGCGTGTTGAGATCCTTGTAATCGATCTCGACCACACCTTCGGCGGTAAATTTGCAAAAACGTCGACGTCGAAAAAACCTTGCCATGCTCTATCTCCCAATCCTAATCGTCTTTCTCGACGGCAACAGCTTCCTCGGTGTCGCCGGTTTCTGCCGCGGGCTTTTCCGCGGTCTCGGTGGCCGCTTCGGCTGCGGGAGCAGCTGTTTCTGCACTGCGGGACTCGCTGCGCGCCGCATTCTGCTCGCGACGTTCGCTGTTCTCTACTTCACGCGCGTCCTGTTCTTCTTTCGCTTTCGCCATCGGGGACGGCTCGACATCGGCCTGGTCGCGCTGAATCACGAGATTACGGATAACCGCATCGTTGAACCGGAACGCGCTCGTTAATTCATTGAGCGTCTCGGCGCCGCACTCGATATTCATGAGTACGTAGTGTGCCTTGTGAATTTTATTGATGGGATAGGCCAGTTGCCGACGGCCCCAGTCTTCGAGCCGGTGGATCGCTCCGCCGCTCGATTCGATCATCGAACGATAGCGTTCGATCATGGCGTTGACTTGCTCGCTCTGGTCAGGATGGACCAGAAACACGATTTCGTAGTGTCGCAAAGAGATTCCCCTTCCGGATTAAAGCTTCCCGTACAGTGCGGTGAAGCAAGGAGGTGTATTTAGGCGCGGCCGAATTCGCTGACGCCATTGTAGAGGGCGCGTATTCTAGGGAAACGGGGCCTCGAATGCAAAGACAGCGGCGATTAGCGCCTCACCGGACTAAACGTTGCTCCCGCGCTGACGCACCGCCTCGAACAGCCCGATCGCGACCGCCGTCGAAACGTTCAGGCTCGCAACGCTGCCGGCCATGGGAATTCGCGCGAGCAGGTCGCACTTCTTGCGGGTCAGGGCCCGCAAGCCCGCACCTTCGCCGCCGAACACGAGCCCCGTCGGTGCACTCAGATCGCAGTCAAAAAAGCGCTGTTCGCCGTCGTGCGTCGCCCCGACCAGCCAGATCCCGGCATCGCGCAAGGCATCGAGTGAGCGCGCGAGGTTCGGCACCGAAATAATCGGCACGGTGTCGAGGGCGCCGCTGGCCGCCTTCGCGACATGCCCCGTGATCGCCGCGGTATGGTCGCGTGGCACGAGTACGGCGTCGGCACCGGCGCCGTCCGCGACGCGCAGACACGCGCCGAAATTTTGCGGATCCGTTACCTGGTCGAGGGCGAGGAGCAGCGGTTTCGCGGGCGACGACGGGATCCCCGCGAGGTAGTCGTCGAGCGCCAGCGGCCGCGGAAAGCGCCGCCGCAGCACGATACCCTGATGAACCGCCCCTTCCGTGAGCCGCACGAGCGTTTTGGCCGGTGCTTGCTGCACCGTAATGCCCCGGGCGCGGCCGAGTTCGGCCAGTGCCTGGAGATCGGCGGACAAGTCGCCGTCGCGCAACCACATCTCGAGCCCGTCGGTTGCGCCATTCGTCAACGCCGATCGCACGGCGTGCACACCCCAACAAATGAAATGTTTCGCACCCATCAGGATTTCCGACGACGACGACGTTTGGGCGCTTGCGCGAGCGAAAAATCGATTTTGCGATCGTCGAGGCTCACGCGGGCGACGGTCACGTCGACTTCGCCACCAATCGTGAACGTCCGCCCCGACGCGCGGCCCCGCAGGGTGTGCCGGATTGGATCGAACTCGTAGTAATCCTGCGGCAACGACGTTACGTGGATCAGACCTTCGACGAATATGTCGGCGAGTTCCACAAACACACCGAACGACGTAACGCCGCTGATAACACCCTTGAACGACTCGCCCACTTTGTCTTCCATGTATTCGCACTTGAGCCATGCGACAACATCGCGGGTCGCCTCTTCCGCGCGGCGCTCGGTCATCGAGCAATGCGTGCCGAGAGCCACCATGTCGGCAACGGCATCCGGGGACTGTTTACGGCGTGCGATACGGTCTTTCAGAGCCCGGTGGACGATAAGATCCGGATAGCGGCGAATGGGTGAGGTGAAGTGGGCATAGGCTTCGAGCGCGAGCCCGAAATGACCGCGATTCGTCGCCTCGTAGGCTGCAAGCTTCTGGCCACGCAGCAGGATCGTTTCGATTAAATGCCGGTCGATACGGCCCGCTGCGCTCGCGAGTGTCTCCGCGAAATCGAGCGCCGTCGGGGCGTCGCCGCCACCAAGACTCAAACCGACACCGCCGAGAAACTCGCGTAAACCCGCAAGCCGTTCCGGATCGGGGCGTTCATGATTGCGAAACAGCGCCGCGCGCTCGTGCTTAATCAAGTCAGTTGCCGCGGCGACGTTTGCGGCAATCATGGCCTCTTCGATGAGCCGGTGCGCGTCGTTGCGTTGTCGCGCGTCGATGCGTTCTATCTTGCGCTCGTTGTCGAAGACGAAAAACGGCTCGCGCGATTCGAAATCGAGCGCCCCGCGCTCGGCCCGGCGTTCACGCAGTTGCTCATAAAGCGCGCACAAACTTCGAACGTGAAACTTCAGCGTACCTTTTGCCGGGGTTTTGTCTTCGGCCAGCCAGGCAGCGACCTCGGTGTAGGTCAAGCGCGCCTGCGAGTGGATAACACCGTTGTAGAAACGGCTGCGATGGATCTCACCGCGACCATCGAAACGCATTTCACACACCATGACCAGCCGGTCGACCTGCGGATTCAATGAGCACAGGCCATTCGACAGAACCTCGGGCAACATTGGTATCACCTGGTTCGGGAAATAGACCGAAGTGCCGCGCGCGCGCGCTTCCGCGTCGAGCGCGGAACCCGGGCGGACGTAATGCGCGACGTCGGCGATAGCGACGTACAGCGTGAAACCGTCCGCCGACTTACGACAGAACACGGCATCATCGAAATCGCGCGCGTCCTCACCATCGATCGTGACAAACGGCAGGTCGCGCAGATCACGGCGGCCTTCGATCGCATCGGCGGACACCTGCGCCGGGATCCGCGCGAGCTCCGCGGCTACTTCGGCCGGCCATTCAACCGGAAGATCGTAAGTCCGGATTGCGACGTCGATCTCCATGCCCGGCGCCATGTGGTCACCGAGAATTTCGACGATTTCGCCCATGGCCTGTCGCCGATGGTCGGGCTGTTCGGTGATTTTCGCCACGACGAACTGCCCGTTCTTGACCTTCTTGCCGGCTTTGGCAATGAGGATATCCTGGTTGATCCTGCGATCGTCAGGTGTCACGAAGCCGATCCCGCGTTCACGGTAGTAACGTCCCACAACCTGTTCGTTTGCACGTTCGAGAATTTCGACGACGTTGCCATAAGGTCGATCGCGTTTGTCATAGCCGCCGATGCGTACGAGTACACGATCCCCGTGCAGCACACCGTGGGCTTCACGATGGGACAGGAACACGTCGGCGTCGCCATCGTCGGGCCGGACGAATGCGAAGCCATCGGCATGGCCGAGGACCCGACCGGCGATCAGTTCCATGCGTTTCGCGATGCCGTAGCGATTGCCGCGCGTGTGGAGCAATTCCCCGTCGCGGGTCATCGCCTGCAAACGACGTCGGAGACCGACGATTCCGGGTTTTTCCACGACCTCGAGTGCTGCCGCGATATCGCGCAGCGCCAGCGGCGCCGGTGCCGCGTCGAGGAACGCCGCGATGTCCTGGCGGCTGGGAATGGACACTTCGTATTCACCCTGAGCGGGCGAGGATTTTTTCGACGAGCTTCGCCGTTGTTTGATTTTCTTCTGATTCATTGACTCATGCGGATGGGTTCGGTAGATTGCGCGCCTCTTTGCCGAGGTGGCGGAATTGGTAGACGCGCTGGCTTCAGGTGCCAGTGGGGGAAACCCCGTGGAGGTTCAAGTCCTCTCCTCGGCACCACTGTGTGCCTGACCCGGGCCGGTGGCTGCCCCGAGCTGTCCTGGACTTTTCGGTCCTTTGCGCGAGAATTCGCTCCGCCGTACCGTTATTCTTGATCGGCTGGTGGAAGCAGTGAAAGTGGCGCGACGAAAAATGGCGGGTTGAGCCACGGCCGCGTCGGGCCGGCCTGACCTTGGTGGCAGGCACGGCGGCACTATATAGGATGGTCGCCGTATGAACCAGACCGGTTCTGTTACGTTTCGTTCCCCGACGCTCCGGTGAGCGGCCGCTCAGGTTGCGCGGTTACAGGGTCCCGGCGGCCTGCCGGCGACTTGCCTCACGCGCAGTGTTATCCCCCGTAACCATGCCTGGTATGGCACCGGCATCACGCCGGTACCTGATCAGTATTCATTCAAAAATCCCATGCAGGTACCAGTGCTTCGCGCCGGATAATTCGCGGTAAATCCACAACCGCGCCCCGCTCGGGTTGGCCGCAACAAAGTAATCACGCCCGACGGGCTTGCCGTCCCACCAGCCGGTTTCGATGCGCTCGCGCTCTTCGAGAAAGCGCAGCGGCCCGTTGAGACTGAGTTGCCCGTCCGTAGGCGACAGTCGGATCGGCCGGCGCATCAACCAGACCGGTCGCGCCGGTGAACCGGCCGCCCGGTGGGCTTCAGCATGCCCGCTACGGGACTGTCCCGAAGCGACATTCGACCAGCGCCAGGCGCATTCCGGACGATGATCCGCAACCCGCTGCAGACCGCGCACAGCCTGTTCGCCAAGACGCGCGCGCAGGCGATCGAGAAAACTTGGCCAGTCCTCGGTGTTGCCATCGCGATGCTGCTGAAACAGGTCGTCCACGCGCGCCTGCTGCTCCGGGCTTACATCGTCGACATACAGCGCCAGCGCGCTGATCCGCCCTTTCAATTGCATGCGGCTCAGCTGTTCGCGCAGCAGCAGGACAAAATGCGCATATTCGCGCGTCGGCCGGGTCAGTTCGGTCTGGAAGTGCACCGCATCCCCGTGTGCGGCGTTCAGCGACCAGCGCAGGCGCCGTGTCACCGCCGCACAACCGCGCAGATAGCCCACGAGTTCGTGCAATAAACGTTCACCGGCGAGACCCAGTGACTGCGCGTTGCTCGTCTCCCAGGGGATCTCGATGCTGCTGTGGAATAATTTCGGCAACTCGAAACGCGGCCGCGGGTCGGCCGCCTGGCCCGTCAGGCGACGGAATGTTTCGATCAGCCGTGGTGCGGTTCTGCGCCCGAGCCCGGCATGGGGCAGACGCAGACAGTCGCCAATAGAACGTACTCCGATACTGTCGAGGACTGCCAGTTCCTTCGCTTCAAGACGCAAACTTTCGAGCGGCAGGTCGGCCAGCGTATGGCTCAACTCGTCCTTGTTGAAGATCAGCTTTTGTCGCTCCGAACGTGCAAGCACGGTTGCGGCCAGCGGCGTCGGTGCTACCGCAAGCGTTGCCCGGTAGCCCAATTCACGCAGCCCCCGGCGTACATGATTGAGCAACTCATCGATACCGCCGAACAGTTTCAAACTGCCTTTTATCTCCAGCAGCAAACCATCGCACGGCACCGGGCTCACGATCGGTGTGAACTGATAAGCCCAGGCACACAGTCGCTTGAGTGCCTGTTGCTCGGCGCGTTCGTCGCGACCGAGCACGGTTAAATCACCGAGAATTTCTGCCGCCGCCAGCGGCATACCCATGCGAACGCCGAGGCGACTCGCATGTTTGTTGACGAACGCCACCCTGAGTTGCTTGCCCTGGCCTTCAACGAGAACGCAGGCTCGTCGATCGGGATTGCCGGCCGTGAGAATGTCGAGCGAGAATTGCTGCAGGTGGATATGCAGCCATAACTGCCCCGGTGCAGGCAGCGAACGCGTATGCAATGCGCGTGCGCCGGCGGAGGGGATCGCATGGAGAGTCGGGACTGTCGGTTTTAATTTGAATTGTGTATCCAACATGGCTATTACCTTCCTGGGACGAGCCGGAACAAATCACCGTCTGTTCAGGCTAGTCCTGGTTAACCCATCACACAGCGCTCTCGGCGGAGATATCTGGCGAACGTTCTGCGGTTCGCGCGATATCGCTGTGTGCTCTATCCGGCCGGTACGGTTTTCCCCCGGACCGGAAACGTTCGTGAAACGAGCCAGGCTTGCGCTGCGTTTCGGGATTGATCCGGTGCTTTAAAATTCACAGCTCGAGCTTGCAACTGCGTGCACGCGAACCGCCGTGTGATTTGAGCAGACGCAAATCGTGACCACCATCGGGACTGACACTGAGCGACACCCGCAGCGCCGCCGGCGAGGCCTGCGCCGCAAAGGAACCGGGGCGGAACATGACCCCCCAGGTCTGCCCTTGCTCACAGGCCAGTTGCAGGCGACGCAGGCGCATATGTTCGGCAGCCTCTATCCAGACCATGGCGACGCCGCAATCAGCAAACCGCAGTGCCTGTTCGAACACCCACAGGCGGTACTCGGTATCGGCGGTAGTCGCTTCGTCCGGCTCGATGATCAGCAGTCGTTCGAGCACGATGCCTGCCGCCTGCAATGCCGGCGCGTAAGGTACGTGGGGCGGACACACCCAGATCGCCCATTGCTTTTCGGTAAGTCTGGCAACGGCCGGCAAGACGAGGCTCAGGGCGCCGACGCCTTCAGTTGTCGTCAACACTTCCGTCAGCGCCGCCTGCGGCCAGCCATGGTTCGGCAGGAAACCATCGAGCAGCGGGAGACCCGTCGTGATGGTCGGGTTGACCGCGGTCTCGCCAGCCCGCCATATCTTTGCGTGCTGCAACAAGTCTTCCAGCGCTTCCGCCGGCCGGTGATCGGGTTCGTTTATCTCGGGCATCTCTTTTTGTTTTTCTGTCAGAGCGTATCGCTTCAAAAATATCTGGCGCGGCATCACCACTCCCGACAATGCCGCGCACCGCGTTATGTCGTATGGGTTCTCAACACGCCAACCCCGAGACCTTCGATCGTGAGCGAATCGTGCCGGAGATCGACCTCGATAGGTTCGAACGCCGGGTTCTCCGGCAACAGCCAGACGCGGGAACCCTGTCGCTTGAAGCGTTTCACCGTCACCTCGTCATCGATCCGGGCAACGACAATCTGCCCGTTGCGCGCCTCGGGCGTTGCGTGCACGGCCAGCAGATCACCGTCGAGGATCCCGATATCGCGCATGCTCAAACCCTTTACCCGCAGCAGGTAGTCCGCCCGCGGTTTGAACAGGGCCGGATCAAGCTGATGCCGCGCCTCGATATGTTCGGTGGCCAGAATGGGGCTGCCCGCAGCAACCTGGCCGACCACCGGCAATGCCCCGTGCTCGGCGTAAGCTTGCGTAAGGCGAATGCCGCGCGAAGCGCCGGGGAGCAGCTCGATCGCGCCCTTGCGCGCCAGTGCACGCAGGTGGTCTTCGGCGGCATTTGCGGAACGAAACCCGAGGCGCTCGGCGATTTCCGCTCGCGTCGGCGGCAGGCCCGTCATGCTGAGACTGTCTTTGATTAACTCGAGAACCTGCAGCTGGCGCGCCGTGAGTTTTATCGTCATGGGTGATTAGCTGGTTTAATATACAGCTGTAATTATATACAGCTATTTTGTTTTGGCAACACACCGGATGGCCGGTTCGATGTTTCCGGCCGTTGGCGACGATCACGATCGCGTGCCCGGCGCGGGCCGCGCGAAACCCCGGGCAGGCGATCCCGGAACCCGGCGCAAGCAGAACCCGGTATACTCTCCGGATACAGCCAATGTTCGCCTCGCGCCCGCTATTCTCGATGTCATACCAAGCCGCATCGCGCCACCGCACCGCGTGAGCCTGCCAATCCACGACAAGATCCCGGTCCATGAGTAATTACGAAGACAAGATTCCCTGCACATTGATCCGCGGCGACGGTATCGGCCCCGAAATCGTCGACGCTACCATCACTATCCTCGAAGCGATGAAAGCCCCGTTCGCCTGGCAAGAACAGACCGGCGGCCTCGCGGCGATCGAAAGCGATGGCGACCCCTTGCCCGAGCGCACGCTCGAGAACATGCGCCAAACCCGCCTCGCCCTGAAAGGACCGCTGACTACCCCGGTTGGCTCCGGTTTCCGTTCCGTGAACGTGCGCCTGCGCGAAGAACTGAACCTGTTCGCAAACGTGCGACCCGGGCGCTCGCTGATCCCGGACGGGCGCTTCAATGATGTCGATGTCGTACTCATCCGTGAGAACACCGGTGGCTTCTACGTCGGAGTCGAGCACTTCATCCCTATCGGCGACGACCCGCACGCGGTTGCCGAAGCGTCCGGCTATCTCACCCGGGAGGACTGCCGGCGGATCGCGAAATTCGCGTTCGAATATGCGATCGCGACAAAGCGCCGGAAAGTCACCGTCGTGCACAAGGCAAACATTCTGAAGAAACTGACCGGCCTGTTTCTCGAAACCGTCACCAACATCGGCAAGGAATACGCGGGTCAGGTCGAACTCGAGGAACGCATCGTCGACAACTGCGCAATGCAACTCGTAATCAACCCGGCGCAGTTCGACATCATTCTGACGACGAACATGTTCGGCGATATCCTGTCAGACGAAATCGCCGGACTCGTCGGCGGACTCGGACTCGCACCCGGTGCGAACATCGGCGCCGACGCAGCCATGTTTGAAGCGGTACACGGATCGGCCCCGGACATCGCGGGACAGAACGTCGCGAACCCGACGGCGCTGCTGCTCGCGAGCGCGATGATGCTCGATCACTGCGAGTTGCACGCCGACGGTGACCGTCTGCGCAACGCGATCACCACCACGCTCGCCACGCCGGCGACGCGCACACGCGATCTCGGCGGCAAGCTGTCGACGACGGATTTCACCCGGGCGTTGATCGATAATTTGTGATTTCGGCGCTGTCGGCGACAGCGACCGTGGGGTGCGTCAGGCTGACGCGGCGCGCGCGAGTGCTTTACTCGTTTTCCTCAGGCGATCGATCAACACTTCCTGGAAGATCCGGTTCAAGCGCAACTGGCAGGGCAACGAAGCCCATTCCCTGAAGTCGCGATCAATCATCAGCACGATGGTCTCGCGGTTTGCCGTTACCGCCGCGGTACGGCCCGTATCCGAGAGATATTCCATCTCACCGAAACACTCACCGGTCTCGATATCGCTGATTTGCACGCCATTGATGCGCACCGACACGGCACCCTCGGCGATGATGTAAAACGCCTTTTCCTTGTCGTTTTCGGAAAACACGGTTTCGCCCGGCCCGAAGCGATTCCACTTCGCGATTTTGACGATTTCCTTCATTTCAGGCTTCGAAAAACTCTTGAAGAATTCGAGCCCCGCCATGCGTTCGAGTTTTTGTTCATCGGTGAGAACGAGCGACTCGTATTCGAGGATCTCGAGCACACGGTCGAGATCCGCGGTCAGGTCGCCGCACGACTTGTAGCGTTTCGTCAGTTGCTTTTCGAGCATCTTGCTGACGATGCGCCACAACTGTTGAGGAATTTCTTCGCGTACTTCGGGGAGCGGCTTTGGATCTTCCTGGCAGACCTTCTGGATCAGTCCGGTCAGGCCTTTCGCCGCGAACGGCGGCACCCCGGCGAGCATCTCGTAAAAAACCGAACCGAGCGAAAATATATCCGACTGTGTCGTGATGTCCGCGTCCTGTGCCTGTTCCGGCGACATGTACAACGGCGAGCCAAACCATCCGATGATCTGGGTCTGATCGACACCGAGGCGCTTCGCGATACCGAAATCGCCAAGCTTCGCCACGCCGTCCTGCGTCAGCATGATATTGGCCGGCTTGATGTCACGGTGCAGTACGCCCTGCCGGTGCGCGTAATCCAGCGCGTCCGCGGCCTGGCGGATGAGTTTGACCACGGTCGGGATCGGGAGCAGGTTCTGAGCCTTGCAATAACTGCGCAAGGTATCCCCGCCGGCGATGTATTCCATGACCATGTACGGCTGGCCATTCTCCTCGCCCGCTTCGTAAACTTTCAGGACGTTCGGATGGTCGAGACGTCCGGCGGACCGCGCCTCGTTCACGAACATGCGTTTCGCCATGTTTGCGCCCTCGTCGTCGCTGTCCGTATTCGTCGCGAGTTTTATCGCAACGGGACGATCGACGTAGGCGTCGTGACCACGATAGACAATACCCATCGAGCCCTTGCCGAGCACGTCTACAACATCGTACTTGCCGATTTTCTTCGGAATGTCGCTCATTCAGGCTGCGATACGGCTCGTCTTTGACAGATCGTAAAGAAAATCGACCCCGATTTCGCGCAGGACATCGACGACGTCGTTACCGGAGTCCTGTTTGCCAATCGTCTTCTTGCCCATGAAATGAATCAACTCGTTAATCGATTTGGCCATGGCAAAGTCTTTCGGGTTTTGCTTTGCCTCGGCGATGAAGGCGGTCTCGATCGTGACAAAGTCGACGGCGAGTTCCTTCACATACTCGTAGTTACCCTGTCCGCTGCCGAATTCATCGAGAATGAAGCGGCAGCCGAATTCCTTCAGGGTGCGCACGAGTTCCGCCGTCTCGGTAACGTTTGCGATGGCATCTTTATCGGCAATTTCGAAAAATATTTTACCCGGCGGAACGGCCGTTTCCATGAGCAGGTTGATGATGATATTCGACAAGTCGTCCCGTTTCATCGCCTCGTGCGAGAGCGGGATGATGACGGCGGCGAAACTGTCCACGTCGTCCGGATGCTCCGCCATCCACGAAAACGTCTTCCTGAGCGTCCATTCATCAATCTCGAAAGCGCGATCGGAATTCGCGAGTGCCTGCTTGAAAAAGCCCGGCGGCACGAGCTTTCCGTTCCGATCTTCGGCCGTCACGACGATATGCATGGCCGGCTGGTCGTCGTCGTCGACGAGCGAACTCACCGTTTGATGGAGGAGCACGAGGCGATCGCGGTCGTACGCCTTGCCGATATAGCCCACCATCTGCTCGAGCTGTTGCCGGTATTTGTTTTCGCTGCCGGCGATGTACACGGGCTTACCCTGCGCCGAGCGTGCCGTGTTGCAGGCCTCGCTCACAACCGTGAGCAGCTGTTCGGCAGTTGTCAGGCCGTCCTCGATCGCGGTGATACCGGCGTAGGCCTGAGGCGTGAGCACGGCGTCACCGGACTCCACGACGGCAGATTCCGCCAGCGATTCGACGCAGGCGAGCACTTTTTTATATGCGCCCTGCAGACCTCCCTTTGGCCAGAACACACCGAGGTCGGTACCACCGAGACGGCCGAACATGACCGCCTTGCCGGGAATCGCGGCACGCAACTGACGCGCAACGTTGTTCAACATCGTATCGCCAACCTCGATACCGTAATCGTCATTGATCGCCTTGAGGTTCGCGAGCGACAGCTGACACAGTACCGGCCCCGATGATCCGGCGGCACCATCGGGTCGGTGTCGTTCGATGGCCTGCACGAACGATTTGCGATTCATGAAGTCGGTCAGTTCGTCGTGCGTCGCGCGTGCCTCCACTTCACCGTGGATTCGGTTCACGACGCCGAACAGGGCGCGGTCGACGGGCCCCGCGTCATCGCCCTGCAGCGATTTCAGCGTACCGCGGCGCAGGTACATAGCGACCTGCTGCAAGGTCAGGGTGGATGCCTTGTCGCCACGATCATCGACGAACACGTAAGGGTTGAAGCCGGGACCGACCCACACGAGGGTTACCAGCGACGGCTTGCTCGTGTTCGCGTTCATGATCATGCGCTCGCCCGCTTCCAGCAGCTTGCCGCGGTCAAGCCAGCGATTCCATTCTTCGGGCAGCTCCTGTTGTGCGAGACTGGAATCCGTGGCTTCCAGGTTCCTGTCGCGGCGCGCGTGCAGGACCCTTTCCTGCTCCTCGCTCGCGCGGACAACCGAGGCCACTTTTTCCTCGTAGGCATCACGCTGCTCGCGGAGGATATCGTCGAACTCGCCCAGTATCGGCTCAAACACCCCGATGTCATCGTTGAATTCGGTATTGATCCGGCCGATCAGCTCCGTCACCCGATCGTTACGCTCGCCCGCTGTTTCGGTGAGCCCGTCGCGCAACATCGACACCCGGTTGAGCAGCTGACGCACCGGGTGGTCCGTGGCCTCGAAGAATGCCGGGTCCATCAATGCGGCCTTGTGCACCGGCGCCTGCAGGCGGGTTAACTGCGCTTTCGCGCTGTCGGTCACGAGCGCGTCTTTGATCAACACATCGAACAGGTTCGCGATAACCTCTATCGCATCGCTCTCGGCCTGACCGATCGAGCCGGCGTCGCCGCCCGCGCGGGTGATGGCATCGATAATACGGTGCTTGAGCCCGCTGACGTCGAGTGCCGGGGTTTCCTGCATGTGCGCGAGCGACCGCTGCAGTTGCGTGAGCCCCTCGATGATCTGTGTCGGCGCGTAGGTCGGCCCGGTCCCGCTCACGGTTATCGCTTCACTATCGCTCAGCGGCAGGAGTTCGCGTCGCAATGCCATTTGGGCCTGGGCGGCGGAATAGGCCTGTTGCAGGGACGGCGGAACATACACGGCCGGACCGCCGCCGAATCCGCCGAATGTCGCTTCGAGTCCCATCCCGACCGCGGTAGAGCCTGCGCTCACACCGCCTGCGTGCCCCGGCGGTGACGGCGCCCCCCCCGTTGTTACCGTGCCTGGTTGTACCTTGCCGGGCTGTACTGCCCCGCTCTGCGCACCCGGAGGCGATACCGCACCCGCTTGAACCGCCCCCGGCGCAGGCGGAACGCCCGGCGCGGCCGGGAACCCGCCGGTTGGCACAGCGCCCGCATCGATCGCCGGGTAGCCCGCTGCAGTCGGGTCGATCACATCGAAACCGCCCGCGGGCGCGGTGCCCTGCTGGTTCGGCTGCGCGGCGACGAAACGCGGTGGCTGCGCCGCCTGCACATACTGTCCTCCGTAACCGGGCTGGGGCGGATGCATCTGGCCGGGCGCCCCGCTCGCCGGAGGGTGGGTAATTTCAGTGGGCGGCGCGCCCGGAATGCTGTGCCCGCCGAGCGTGGAATCGAGCAGCGCATCCCCCGCGGGCCCGCTCGGGGAAGTGCTCTCGCTGCGTTTGATCGTCGACTTTTCCTTCTCGATGACCGGCAGCACCCCAAGCTCGACGAGCAACTCGTTCGCGTCCGAATAAAGATGCCCGAGGTTCGCTTCGAGAACCTGGCGCAAGGTCCGGTAAATCACGTTAACGGCAGTGCGATCGGAGCGCAGGTTCTTCAGTGCTTCAGCGAACACACCACCGACGACGGCGGGGCCGAGCGGATTCGAGCGGTCGTCGATTTCGCGTTTCGCGAGCAACGAAAAGCGTCGGTCGAGCTTGAACAAATCCTCTTTGAAACGCGGCTCGAGATCGGAAACGAGTTGCGAGACGGTGAGAAACTCCTCGAACTCGTCCTTGTCGATCAGGGACAATTCCGACACCGCGGGGCTTGCCGCTTCTTCCTGCGTCGCGCTGAGCGGGGAGTTCAGGATCGAAACGCCTTTTTGCAGCAGATTCGGAACCGTCTCGCGGATATCATCGCGACGCCCGCGGATTTCGTTTTGTCCGTCGAGAAAGCGTGTTTCTTCGAGGTTATTGCCGGCATCACGCGCCGCCAGGAACAGCGCTTCGTCGACGAGGCGCAGAAATTCATCCGTCGCGCGCAGGCCGAACTTCCGCGCTAATTCGAGCAGCGGTTCTTTCGCCTCGCTGAAGCGCTCCGAGAATTTGCCCTGGGTCCGGGACAGGCCTTCGGCAGTGTCCGGGACCGCGTCCGGATTCGAACCCGCGGCGAGCGACTGCAACAGGGCGATCGTCTGCGGGTCGGCATTTTCAAAACCACAGCCAAAACCGGAGCCGACCACACGAAAGATTTTCAGCGTCAGCTGGTAGTCGCTCTGGATCCCGTCGACGATGAGAGAAAAATACAGAATTGCGGATGTTTGCGGTTTGACGAGTCGCAGTTGCTGCTGCGATATCGCGACGAACAAGCCGGCGACGCAGAAATCCCGCACCGTGCACTGGACCGCGGGCCGGCCGTCAATTGCAACGAGCGCCTCGAGCCGGATCGGCAGACGGACGTAGCGCCGGCGCTCCGCGCCGCTGCCGGTTCCTATCGCATTGGTACTCATTGATTATGTCAGGCTCGTATTTTCGTCTTTACCGCCAAGCGTCCCGAGGCGGGAGTTTTCCCCTTCGTTTTGCGACCGCGACACGGGCGGGACGGATCCGTACCCAGCCCACGGATCAGGGCTTTTCAGGCATCACTTTGATTGTACCATCGAATTCGAGTGTTTCCTTACAAGTGCTGCAGTTTCCGTTTCAGCTCAGATAGTTAACAGATGCGCGCGGATGCGCGACAGGTTAGAATGCCGGCCCGCCGCGAGCACCGTGCACCCGGTGGCGGCGTCCGGCCAGCGCGCCGCGTGCCGCACTGCCACAACGCGGCAAACGTTATCGGCCTGAACTGCACTGAAATACGTAATCCATGGACACTGACCCGGCACCCGCACCCACAAACTTCATCCGTACGCTGATCGAAGCCGACATTGCCGACCGGCGTCTCACCGGCCCCGTTACGACGCGTTTCCCGCCGGAGCCCAACGGATACCTGCATATCGGGCATGCAAAATCGATTTGCCTCAATTTCGGCACGGCGAGCGACTTCAAAGGCATCTGCAACCTGCGCTTCGACGACACGAACCCGGACAAGGAAAGCGAGGAGTTCCAGGAAGCGATCAAGGAGGATGTGCGCTGGCTCGGGTTTGACTGGGAAGATCGCCTGTATCACGCCTCGGATTATTTCGAGGCCTTGTTCGATTTCGCCGTCCACCTGATCGAGCACAAGCTCGCCTACGTCGACAGCATGTCGGCCAACGACATCCGCGAATACCGCGGCACGCTGACCGCGCCGGGCCGGAACAGCCCTTACCGCGAACGTTCAGTCGCAGAAAATCTCGAGTTGTTCCGGCGCATGGCCGCCGGTGAGTTCGAGGAAGGCGAACACGTACTGCGCGCGAAGATCGACATGGCGGCGCCAAACATGAACATGCGCGACCCCACGCTCTACCGGATCCGCAACGCAAGCCATCACCGCACGGGCTCGCGGTGGAAAATCTATCCGATGTACGACTACTCGCACTGCATCTCGGACGCTATCGAGGGGATTACGCACTCGTTGTGTACCCTCGAATTCGAAGACCATCGTCCGCTGTACGACTGGGTGCTCGATATGCTTCCCGTGCCGTGCCATCCGCAGCAAATCGAATTTGCACGGCTCGAACTCAGCTATACGATCACGAGCAAACGCAAGCTGCATCAGCTCGTAACCGAGGGCCACGTCAGCGGCTGGGACGACCCGCGCCTGCCGACATTGAAAGGCATGCGCCGCCGCGGCTACCCGGCAGCGGCAATTCGCAAGTTTTGCAACGCGGTCGGGGTAACGAAGAAACAAACCACGATCGACGTCGCGGTACTCGAAAACGCCGTCCGCGAGGAACTCGACGCGTCGGCACCGCGCGCAATGGCGGTGGTGCGTCCGCTGAAGCTCGTGATCGAGAATTATCCGGACGACGATAACGACGAACTCGAAGCGGCGAATCACCCGAAGGATGAATCGTTCGGCTCGCGCAAGCTCGCATTTTCGCGCGAACTGTACATCGAGCGGGATGATTTCATGCTCGACCCGCCGAAGAAATTCTTTCGCCTCGGACCGGGGCGCGAAGTGCGACTGCGATACGCCTATCTCGTCACTTGCGAGCGGGTCGAAGTGGATCCGGACACGGGCGAACCGAGCGTCATTTATTGCTCGTACGACCCGGCGAGCCGGGGCGGTAATGCGCCCGACGGACGCAAGGTCAAAGGCACGATCCACTGGGTGTCGGCGAAACACGGAAAACGTGCCGAGGTGAGACTCTACGACCGGCTGTTCCAGGTGCCGAACCCGGCCGCGAGCGAGAATTTTCTCGACGAACTGAACCCGGATTCAGTCGCCCGTGTGACGGATGCCTGGATCGAACCGGCACTCGCCGAAGCGGCGCCCGGCGCGCAGTTTCAGTTTGAGCGGCTCGGATATTTTTGTGCCGATACGGTCGAACACACGAACGCCGCGCCCGTGTTCAACCGCACCGTCAGCTTGCGCGACACGTGGGCCAAAGAACGGAAGTAGCGCGCCGTTCAGGCACCATCCGTTCGCGCGATCGTTCGCGTCATGCGTAGCGCGGCCTCTTCGCCACAGTAGTAACGCGGGATCTGTTCTCCCCGCGCGTAGCCGAGTTCCTCGTAGAAGCGGATCGCGGATCGATTGTTTGCGCGCACCTCGAGCGAAACCCGTCGGATGCCGGCAACGAGACAGGATTCGTCGAGCCAGGCGAGCAGTTCACGACCTATTCCCCGGCGACGAAACTCCGGCTCGACGGCCAGCAGATTCAGATGCGCGTTCTCGTCGCCGAAATGCATCATTGCGAAACCACTGAGCTGACGCTCGGAGGTGGCGATAATGCCGACGGTATCCGGCGATCGGATCGCCTTGCCGAGCCGCTTCGGCGTCCAGCACCACCACGGCAGACCCGCCTCGATGAGCCGTCGTGACATGCGTGCGAGATTGTCGCCATCACGCGGCCGTGCGAGGCGAATTTCACAGGTTTCATTGCCGTGTTTATCGGACATTGCAGCGTAATGTTAGCGCGAACGTTTGGCGATGCCACGCGGAATTATCCGGGAACCGGGCCAATCGGCGCCCGACCACGGCGAACAGGTCTGTTAGAATTCGAGCGATGCCCTGGTAGCTCAGCTGGATAGAGCAATCGCCTCCTAAGCGGTAGGTCGCAGGTTCGAATCCTGCTCAGGGCACCATTCGTTTCTGGTCTGTTCCGGTCACACAGGCAACAGATCATATCGAGGACATGGGTAACACTTCGGGTGCGTGCGGGCCTCACCAGGGCTCGCAAGCAGCCCACCCCCGAGCGCGCTGACATGACGCGGGAACGACGCGAAATTTCGCATCGTCCCCCGGCTCGGCCGGTATCGCCGGGGCCAAACCACCCGGCCCGCTCGGCAAACAGCCTCCCGCCGCCGGTCGGCGCCTGCGACCACGCGGCGGCGTGCTTAGCCGCGGCCATCGATCAGGTCGCACGCAAACGCGACCCGGTCGTGCAATGCGGACAAACGATACGGCATCGGTATCAACCGCCTGGGCGGCAACCACTGATGCAGCAAACCAATCACGTTCGCATGGTTATACAGCTGGAACCAGGGGTTCAGCGACCGCCGCCGGTTCACCGGCGCGGCGATCTGCCGTAACGGGATCGCGCTCCAGGGCAAGACGAAAACAAAGTCGTATTTTGCCATGTAGTGCCGACACCGTTGATACAACCAGCCGGTCATTCTCTCGTCATCCCCAAAACCGCGGGACATCCAGAGGTTGAACAAATCCACCGCGCAGCGATCAGCCACGAATGCGGGCGCCGCGTCCTCGCGCGCATTCTTCCGCTCCAGCACAGCCAGGATCTCGTGGCGCAACCGCGTTCGCGATGACAGAAACCGGGCGTCCGCACCGAACAGGCCATCGTATCCCTCTTCGATGAGACGGCACCCCCGGCGTTCGGCAAGCGCGCGGGCGAACGTCGTCTTGCCGATCCCTGCACTGCCGGAGATCGCGACTTTCACACCCGCCACACCGCTGCGTGCGGTTCGCCCCGGGCCGGCCACCGGCCAACCGGGTTACGAGTACCGGCACCGTTCGCGAAGCCACGGGTGTGGACGCTCGGCGCGAATTTATCCACTGATCGAAGCGCCGCTATAACCCGGGATGGCGCTGCCTGCTGTCGCCGGGAGGCATCGGAAGGCCCGTGCCCGTTACGCCGCCGACTGCCACACCGCGGCGATCACCGGGTCGACGGACTGCGCGATATGCCCGGGTAGCGTTGTCTCGGTACCCGCCGGCGGATTGAAGGCAGCCATTGCCTCGACGAGTTGGGCAACCGCGGCATCGGCGAGGAAGGCCCCGCCGGCGAGTTCGAACCGTTCGATCGTACCGCGGCGCGTATACCAGTCGCGCACGAACACGGTGTCCGGCGTTCCGAGTAAATCGATGCGGAGATCATCGCCGGCGCCGGAAAACCAGAGCTGATCCGCCGCAATGTCCGCACCGAACGCGATCGTATCGTTCCGTTGCGATGTCGTCTCCACGACGACGTCGACCCCGTCGTGCCGAGCGAAAAAGTAGGTGTCACCACCGGTGTGTCCGACCAGGGTGTCGTTGCCGGCGCCACCGTAAATTGAATCGGCGCCACCGCCACCATCGATCCAGTCCGCGCCGGCGCCGGCGACGAGCCGATCATCCCCGTTGCCCCCGTACAGCGTATCGTTCCCCGCGCCGGCATCGATCACATCGTGGTGGGAACCGCCGAAGATCGTGTCATCCCCGGCGCCCGTCGTAATCGTATCCGCGTGTGGACCGCCATCGACGAACTTGTCGCCGACAAGGGCGACGACGACATCCTCGCCGCGGCCGCCAAAAACGATGTCACGACCGGCTCCGGGATTGATCACATCATTGCCGCCGCCACCCGTTATCCAGTCGGCCCCGCCACCGGCAGTAATGACATCGCTGCCGTTACCGCCAGAGACCCTGTTATTCCCGTCGCCCGCATCGATCGTATCGGCATGCGACCCGCCGTGAATCACGTCAGCGCCAGCGCCCGTCGTGATCAGGTCGTCGTGCGCGTCGCCATAAACGGTGTTGTCACCACTCAGGTCAATTATCATGTCCTTACCGGCACCACCGGTGATTTCGTCGTCGCCGAACAGTCCGTCGATCACGTCGTCGCCGGCATATCCGCTTATGCGATCCGGACCGTTGCTGCCACGCAGCGTATCGGCACGGCGGGAACCGCAGATCATTCTCATCTCGGGTACAAGCCATAAGTCGAACGAATCACGGGCGCGGAGACCGCTCTGGTCTTCGGCGACGACCTCGACCGTAACGCTTCCGGCCGCGGCCGGTGCGGTCCCGCTGAACGTCCGCGTGACCGGGTCAAACACGAGCCAGGCCGGCAACGGGGTACCGTCAGCGAGTTGCGCGGAAAGATTCAGACTGTCGCCGGGATCCGGGTCCACGAACGTATCGGTGTGGAGCATGAAATCGAGCACGTGCCCGGTGATCACCGTGTAGTCGACAATCGCGCTTGCAACTTGTGGCGCGGCATTTCCGGGCGGTCGCGCAAGCGCGAGTGTGAAGTCATCCGTTGCCGCCAGTCCCGTCGGATCCGTTGCCGTGATCCGTATCGACACAACCCCTGCAGCCGCTCCCGGTGGCTGACCGTGCAGTCGCCAGTCCTCGGCATCGAAATGCAGCCACGCGGGAATTGGCGAGCCGTCGGCTCGCGTCGCGGAGAGCGTCAGTGATTTGTCGCGATCAACATCGGTGAACGTCGAACCCGGGATCCGGTAGGAAAAATCGGAGCCGACACTTGCCTGCTGATCCGGGATCGGTGTCGCGACGACCGGCGCATGATCGTGATCGATAGTCTCGGCGGTCGCGGCGTCGACGAACCGCAAATCGTCGTCGGTAAAGGCGAATGCTTCGATCCGGTTGTCCGGGTGCGCAAACCAGTTCCGAACACTGATCGAATCGCCCCGGCTCACCGCGAGATACAGATCGTCGCCGCGTCGCTCGCTGCGCGCATCGGCGGAACTCAAGCCGGCGGCGAAAACAACGCGATCGGAACCCCGCGGATCCGTAATCACATCGTGGCCATCACCGCGGCTGAAAACATACGTGTCATCACCGCGGCCACCGTTCAACACATCGTCACCGGTGCCGCCACGCAATAGATCGCTGCCATCGCCAGCGACGATCGTGTCGTTGCCGTCGAACCCGCTGATCCGATCGACGACATTCGTACCCGTCAGTAAATCCGCCGCAACGGAACCCTCGATATCGAATCCCTGGCGCAACAGTTCTCCGTACGTGTAGGCAATCCCGTCGAATACGAACGTGTCGATAACCGGCGTAGCGCCGAAGACGTCGTCAGGATCGAATTCGTCGATGTGCAATTCCACGTCCGTTCCCGCGAACGTCAGCCTCAGGGACCCAATGCCGAGCTGCAATTCGCGGCGACTCAAACCGGTGAACTGCAGCGTTGCCGACCCGGCTAGCCCGCCGCCGAGCGCCCGCCCGATCGTCGTGCTGCCGGATCCCGGTGCGATTTGCACGGTGCTGCGCCGCGATGCACCGAACGCGTTGCCCGCGGCTGATGCGGCGAGCGTCACGCGCGACCCGGACGCTCCGGGGCCGAGGATGAACGTGCCATAACCGTAAAGATCAGAGGGACCGGAAACGTTCACGACCTCACCGCCCAGCAGTTCGACGTTGCCATTGTGCAGGCCGATGGTCGCGGTACCGACGGCGCTCGCACCGTCGCTGTCCGACATCGTGTAGGTGACGATCGCCTCGGCGATACCGCCGCCAGCGGGGATCACAAAATCCGTCCCGGCAGCGTAATGCAGCTTGTTACCGACGATGCCGACACTGCCGGGCCCGCTGGCCAGAGTCACCGTATCGAGCGTGAAATTCGCCGGATTGTCCCCGGCGTCGGGATCCCAATCGTTCGCAAGCACGTCGACGACGATTGCGCTCGTGCCCGTATCGAACCGCAGTCCGGCGATGTCATCCACCGCGGTCGGCGCTTCGTTGACGTTATTGACGGTTAAACGGAAACGGTCGGCGGCCGAGATCCCGGACGGATCTGTCGCCGTGACGGTAATGTCATAGACACCGATATCGTCGTTGCCGGGATGGCCGCTCAAGTGCCGTGTGTGTGGATCGAACGCCAGCCAGCTCGGCAGCGCGGCACCGCCGGCCAGCGTCGCGCGGTAGCTCAGCGCTTCGCGTTCCGGGTCGATGAACGTCGGCCCGGGTACGAAAAAGCTGTAGTCAGCTCCTTCGAGCAGAACGTGGTCGGCAAGCGGTGCCACAACGACCGGCGCGGCATTGAATGCCGAACCCCCGACCGCAAAGTGACGCGCAAGGATCGCGTCGGCCGCGGCGCCGTTGTCTTCGTGGTCGGACTCCCAGTAGACATCAAAACCGCCGTCCAGATCCGTCACGATTACCGGCCGTGACGCGCGTTCACGCGATTCGAGCGTCACCGGGATCTCGTCGCGCACGGGATTACCGGCGCGATCGAAATACTGCGCCCGCACGCTGCCGTACTCGGCGGGATGGATCCCCGGCTCGGAATGCCAGGCAATGACGAAGCCACCATCGTCCGTTGCCGTCACGTCGGCGTTGCGCTGGGGCAGCTCCGTGAGATTATTCACCCGCCAGGCAGCGCCGCGCGGGCTGCCAGACTCGTCGAGCAGGCGTGCATACACATCCTCGTCACCGTCGCGCAGATCGGCAGTCCACGTCAGCACGAACCCGCCACCGGCGAGACTCGCAAGCGCCGGGTCGCGATGATCGAACGCGGTGTTATCGTCGACCCGGATCGGCTCGCCCACCGGCGCGCCCGCGGCGCTGAATCGCCGTGCGAAAACCGACTCGCCGCCAGCGGCATTGATCCCGGTCCAGGCCACGATGAACTCACCGCTGTCGCAAGAGGCCAACGAGAATCCCGGATTCCCCGGCACCTCCGCGACGATGTCGACGGCAGCACCGATGGCTATCGGAACGGCCGCACTCGAGTAGCGCTGCAGCGTAATCGTCGCCGTGCTTCCGGTGCCGTCGGTTTGCCACGCCACGGCGAATTCGCCGTGCCCCAGGTTTATCGCGCGCGCTCCCCGCTTGTCGCCCGGCGATTGCGCACCAACAGGAAATGCGCCGCCGCGGGGCATGCCCGCTGAATCGTAAATCCGGGCCAGCAGTTGCCCGTCGGCGCGCTCCCAGACAGCGACAAAACCGCCATCGTCGACGGCTGCAACGGCGGGGCGGGAGCTGTCCGTGATTCCCCCGTCGAGCCTGAACTCCGCGCCGAGCACCGCCCCGTCCGCGGCATAGCGTTGCCCATGGATCGCGGCACCACTGTCCCACACGATGATGCGGCTGCCATCGCTGAGCCGGGTCGCGGCCGGATGGAAATTCCCCCGCGGTTCGGTCGAATTCACGCGGTAGCTCGTCGGCGCCGCGGTGATCGTGATGTCCGCGGCCTTGGTCACGCCAAGCACGAAGTTCGCTTCAGCAACCGTACCGGCACGGTCCATCGCGGTAACGGCGATGTCCCAGGTGCCGGTATCGCCGGCAAGCGGTAAGCCGTTGAACGTCGCCGTTGCCGGATCGAACGCAAGCCAGGACGGCAGGATGTTGTCCGGCGCTGGTTGCAGACGAAACTCGAGCGCGTCGCCGTAAGCTAAATCCGGATCGAAGAAAACATTGTCCTGAATCCGGTAGACGACGCTTTTGAATTCCGCGGCGGCAAGCGCGACCGTTGACTGGCGCGCTTCCACCGGGGTATTCGCCCGCAGTTCGATACGCTTTGATTCGATGCGGGTCGGCTGCGCCAGGGTCCATGGCGCCGCCGGGTCCGTCGAAAGACCACCGCTGTCGGTCGCGGTCCAGGTATGCACGATGCTGCCATCCGGCAGTACCGTCAGCGACGGCGCGTCGTTCTGAAAACCCGCCGCATCGACAAGCGTTTCGGTGCCCACTTTCACGCCGTCCGCGCCGTAGCGCTGCATGTAGAGATCGCCGATCCCGCTGATCGGCGCGGACAACCAGCTAACCACGAACCCACCGTCGGGGGTCGCGGCGACGGCCGGCTCGCCCTGAGTTCCGAACGTCGTGGAATTGACCCGAAACTCGTCACCGATCGGGGCGCCGTTCGGCGCGAATCGCTGGCCGAATACGCCGCCGCCGCTCGCATCCTGATCGTCGGAACACCAGACGACGACGAAACCTCCGGTCGCCAGCGCCGCCAGCCGTGGAGTGGATTGTCGATCGGCGGCCCACGAATTTACCCGGATCCCGGGCCCGTGCTGTGTTCCGTTCGAAGCATAACGTTGCGCAACGATGCCGGTATCGTCCCCGTCCGGAGCGTTCCAGGCGATGACGAAACCGCCCCCGATCAGACCCGCCGCGCTCGGTTCGAGATTGGTGATACCGACATCCGCAAGTCGCACGGCGGCGCTTACCGGTGCGCCGGATGCCGCGTAGCGTTGGCCGAACAGCCCCGGCTCCCCGACCCCGTATTCGACGACATTGATCCGTTGTTCCTCGAACTGCGAAAACCACGTGATCATGTAGCCGCCGTCGCCGAGTGGCGCGATCGCCGTCTGGTCCTGGATCCCGCTCCAGACGTGATTAACCCGCGTTTCACCGCCGATCGGGCGCGCATCGGCGGCGAACAATTGCGCGTAGACGCCGCCGCCATCGTGCAGCGGCGGCACCTGGTTGCCATCGTCTTCATGCAGGGACACCCAGCTCACGACGAAACCGCCGCCGGTCAATGCGCCAACCGCCAGCGAGCGCTGATCGCCGAGCGTCGTCGTGTTCACCTGTACGGTTGACCCGACAGCCGTGCCCGCGGCGCGATAACGTTGCGCGTAGATGCCGCCCGCGTCCCCGTCGCGGCCCGCGGATTCCCACACGACGACGTAGTCACCGTTATGCAATGCAGTGGTGACGCTGCGGTTGCGCGAATACGCCGGGGCGCCGATCTCGTCGGGCGCATGCGGTACGTACCACGCGTTCGCCGTGGCAGCGTCGGTCACGTGCAGGCTGAAATCCGCGGTCGCGGTCGCGCCACGCTTATCCGTCACGCTCAGGCGCAGCGCGAAGTCCTGATCCGCAAAGATCCCGACCGGTCGGCCGCTGAACGTCAGCGTGGCGGCATCGAACAGCAACCACCCGGGCAAGGGCGTCGCGTCCTGCATCGAGAGCGCATAGGTGAGACCGTCACCGTGGCTGACATCGTCGTCCACGAACGTGCCGGCTGGCAGCCTGAACGAAAACCGGGAGTGTTCCGTCACTGCCACGTTTGCCGGTTCGATAACGAGCCGCGGCGCGTCATTCAGATAATCAACGTTCAGGATGAAATACGTAGTTACCCCAAGCGCACCGGTGTCGGTGGCGGTCAGCTCCAGCAACAGCAAACCGGTGTCCGCTGCACCCGGCGTGCCACTGAACGTATTCGTGTGCGCGTTAAACGACAGCCACGCGGGCAAGGGCTCGCCACCGGCCAGGTGCGCGGACAGTGTGAGGATGTCATCGGGATTCGGATCGGTGAACGTATCCGCAGCCGGCGTCAACGCGAACGCCGTACCCTCGATCGCCGACTGGGGGGTGATCGGGGCGCGCGCTACCGGTGCGACGTTCACGTTGCCGACATTCAGTTCGAAACGCGTCCCGGCGCTCAACCCGCCTGCATCCGTCGCGACGAGCACGACGTCGAGAATTTCGGCGTCACCGGAAGCGGGCGTTCCCGCGAAAGCCCCGCTCGCGGAATCAAACGCGAGCCAATCCGGCAGCTCACTCCCGTCACCCGACATCGCGCTCAGGGCGATCCGATCGAAAGGCGAGTCGTCGAATATTGCCGCGGGCACGATGTAGCTGTAGTTCACGTTCAGCGGGATCACCTGGTCGGCCGGTGGGTTTGTGACCCGCGGCGCGACGTTCAGCGCATTCAGCGTGCTCGTGCCGAACCGGATGGTCTCGATGTATCCGTCCTCGCTGTAGTAGCCGTTGATGCGGATAGCACCGCGTGCGTCCGCGATCGATCCGAGCGTCGAATCGAGGGTGACCGCAAGCAGCAGATCGTCGCCGTTGCGCGCGCTGCCGGTGAGGATCGGGACTAATGCGCCGCTGCCGGCAATCGCGGTGCGTAAATCGACGACGTCGATCCCGCCGGTGTCCGTGATTTCGATCGTGAATCCGTCATCAAGCGCGGTCGCGAGCGTGTAAGTCGTACCATTTGCGCCCCCGGTGACCACGAGACCATTCGTCAGGGCATAGGAATCCGGCAGGCGCGCTACGATATCGGCACTGTTCCACACCGTGCCGTCAGCAAATTCGACGCTTTCGATTTCGCTTGTAGCGAGTAAACCATCGACGATGGCAAGCCTGTCGCCGACGCGAGCGCGATTGCTGCGCACATCGAAGATGAGCGTGTTCCCGCTGGAATCGACGGTGACGTCTGCCGGCGCGATCGAGCGAGCGAAGACAATGCGATCGGCGGCACCACCATCGTCACGGATAACATCCTCGCCATCGCCGCGTTCATAGACATAGCTGTCATCGCCGGGACCACCGATCAGATCGTCGTTGCCGGCACCACCGAACAGCGTGTCGTCACCATCGCCACCACTGAGCGTATCGTCGCCGTTGCCACCGTAGAGCGCATCGTTCCCGGCCTGGGCGTACAGCAAATCGTGGCCCGCTTCGCCAGCGATGACATCGTTACCGTCGTTGCCCTGCAGTTCGTCGTTACCGCCGCCACCGAATATCCGGTCGTCACCGCTGCCACCCGCGAACAGGTCCGCACCCGCGAGCAAATACACCTCGTCGTTGTCGCTGCCGCCGAAACTCACATCCGCCGCGTCGGTCGCGGCGAGGATCACCCCGCCGTTGTCCACCGGTTCTGCGTTGTCGACGGGGAGTCCGGTCGCGGCCGCGACGAACGCCGTCGTCCAGCCCGGGCCGGCGTCGAACGTAAACGTCTCGATGGAGTGACTTCGGTACCAGTTGCTGATGACCAGCTCGTCCCCGATATCGACGCCGTTCAGGGTTAACGCGATGATGAGATTGCTGCCGGTCGTGTCCGCTTTCAGGTGCACGTCTTCGGGCATAACGCCGGCGCGGAACACGATCCGATCGGCGTCACCGCCGGCGTCGTAAACGAACGTGCGGCCATCGCCGAAACCAAACACGTAGGTGTCATTGCCCGTGCCGCCGTACAGAACATCAATCGCATGGTCGAAGCGACCGCCATCGAGGACGTCGTCGCCGACCCCGCCGATCAAGGTATCCGTACCGGCGCCGCCGTCGAGAACGTCATCCCCGCCGGCATCGGGACCGTGGAGAAATTCGCGGAATGACAGCACCCAGCTCCCGTCCGGCGCCGTGCCGGTGCTCACAGGCGCGCTGTGTTTCGCATACGTACTCGGGCTGATGTCGCCGTAAAGCGTATCGTTGCCGCCATCACCAAACAGGGTATCGTCGCCTGCCTCACCTTCGAGTAAATCCCGATCGGCACCACCCGCGAGCCTGTCGTTACCGCTTCCGCCGAGCAGGTGATCGTCGCCGGCACCACCGTCGAGGTCGTCGGCGCCGGCTTCCGCATCGATAGCGGCGGCGAAAACGAAATGCTCGCCGGCGCTGTGCGGCGTCGCGAGTACGGCACCCGCTCCGGCTGTCGCGGAATAAATACCGTCGCTGCCACGGGTCAACGACGGTCCGCTCCAGACGGCCGGGTCGGCCACCGCATACGCCCAGCTGATCAGATCGCCGTAGATCGCGTCGTTCCCCGCGCCACCTTTCAGGGTATCGCCGCCCTGCCCGCCGAATAGCGCGTCATCACCGCCATGACCGAAAATATCGTCGCGGCCGGCACCACCGATCAGGACGTCGTTGTCCGTCGCCGGCGCGGCGGGATCGTCCTCACCGCCACTGATGCGGTCGTTGCCGTTGCCGCCGGATATCCAGTCATTTCCGGAGCCACCGAACAGTTCGTCGCTGCGGCGCCCGCCTTCGAGTCGGTCGTTGCCGCCGCCGCCGAAAATACGCGCCCCGTTGTCGAGTTCGATGGACCCGGGGGCGCCGGTGAACCCTGCGCTGTCGACGATGATTTCGTCGTGGCCATCGGCCGCGGTTTCGCCGGCCAGCGTGTCGCCGTAGATCCGGATCCCCGGAACGTCCCCGGCTACCGTGACGACGTCGTCACCGCCACGGGCGGCGATAGCCTGGACAAGCGGTGTAAACCGCGCGACCGGTTCGATCACCCGGGCGTCGATCGTGCCGCTGATTTCAGTGCCCGCCGCGTTGACGCTGATCGTGTCGTGCGCCGCCGATCCGAAAAAGCGGGCCGCTGTCGGTTGCGGGTTTTCGTGCAGCGAGATGCCGAGATCGCCGTTGCTGAAGTTCACGATCGTCAGCGCCACGAATGGGTCGCTGTTCCCGGCCGTTACCGTCAGGGTGCGGGCAGCCGGGTCGTGCCGGTAGGTGTAACGGCCGTCCTCGCTCGTGTAGGTGTGGGCAGCATTTCGAAGTTCCCGATATCCCGCCGCGAGTCGATGATCGCCCAGCACCACCGTGCCGATGCCGTCGAGGTCATCGATCACGTCGCGAAAATTCGCATAATACGTGTCCGCGCCACGGCCACCGTACAACAGATCCACGACGTCATCGTCGCCATGGCCTGGCGCGTTGCCGTAGAGCGTATCGTCGCCATCACCGCCTTCGAGGCGGTCGTCGCCGCGTTTGCCAATGAGCGTATTCGCGGCATGCGCGCCGTACAGGCGATCCGGACGACTTGATCCCGCGACCGTGGCGCCGTCGGAGAACGTCACCCGCGCGACCCGGTCAGCGGTATCGTCGTGTAAAACGAGATCGGCATTTGCCCGCTGTACGGTTATCCGCAACGGTGACGCTTCATGCAGTACCTTGCCGCTTGTCACATCAAGGTAATCAAGATCGGCGCCTGACAGCACGACGGCCTCGCCGTCGGGAGTCGCGCGCGAGTGGGTATTCGCATCCGCGAGTCCGAGCAGGAAAATGGCCCGGTCGAACCAGTAGGCGGCGCTGTACTGCCCGGCTTCGACCACGCCGCTTTCCGCGTGACCATCCGGTTCGTGCTGTGCGTAGATCGCGTCGTTGCCGCTAATGACGAACGGGTTCAGGCGGCGCAAGGCGTAGCGATACGCGACTTCCGTCTGCGCGCGTGCCGCCAGCGTCGCCGCATCAAACTCCGCGAGTGACAGGATCTTCAGCCCGGCGTAGGCCGGCTTTAGCGCAGCGTCCTGAAACAGCGCGTCGCGCAGGCGCTCGACCTGGGCGTAGAAAGCATCGCGCGCTTCGAGGTCGGCGTACGCGCCCGGCGCTGCATTCCACGCGGTGGGTTGCCAGGCAGCGCCCAGCACGAGATGACCGAGGCTGTCGAGCGCCACCTCCAGCGTATTACCTTCGCCCTTCGGTGACACGAGCAGGCGCGCGCGCGTGTTCGTCATCGACTCGAACAGGCGATTCAGACGCATCGGCGGCGTTGCGGACGGGCCGTCGGACACGAGCGACGGATCGATGGCAGCGTACAGATCCATCACCGCAAGTGAATCCGCAACGAGGGCGATACTGTGGGTCGGGCCGAAACTGCGCAAGATCGCATCGAAGGACGGTGGCAGCAGGTCGACATCGGTGGCGAGAAGCGGTTGATCCTCGATGTAGATCGGCAGGTAGCTGCCGAAAAGCTGACCCGCACCCGCGGTCACTTCGTCGAGTACGCGCTCGCCGGAAAACGAATGACCGTAGAGGTTCGTTATCCTGTCGTGCGGCGTGATGCGGTCGCGGGTGTAGTTGACGGATTCGAGGATCCCGACCGCCGAAGCGCCCGTCGTGTCGTCGGGCAAAACGGACAAGGCGAGCTTGAAGAACGGATCGTCGTACACCCGCTCCGACGGGGATTCCGCGAACAGTGCATTTCTCAGTGCGGCGACGTATTCGAGCATTGCCACCGTGAACGGGGAGCCGGCCACCACGTCCACGAACGTACCACCCGTCAAAGCGTCGGCGATGCTCACCAACGCCTCGCCGTCGAAACGGTCGACATAGCCGGACGGATCCGCCATGACCGCGTTCAGCGTGTCGATGCGCTCGAGAATCGCCGGTCCGTATTCCGTCAACGGGTCGAGGTTTGCGATCGTTCCGATGCCCGCACCATTGAACGTGTAGGCGTGTGCAACAGCATCCGGATGCAGCAGCGTGAACACTTGCGCGAGATGGCTGCCGAGAGAGTAGCCCGTGATATTGATCCGCCCGCCCGCCAGCGCTGTCGCCAGCGCCTCACCATCGTCGGCATTGCCGGTGGCGAGCGTGCCGGATTTCAGCCGCCGATAGTAGTTCTCCATGTCACGCAGCTGACCCCAGGCGAAACCCAGCGAACCGATCTGTCCGTTCGCGCCGTTGAAACTGTCGCGTTCGACGTCACCACCGTCGATGGCGTTCTTCGATTCCGTGCTGCGGAAAGACAAGGTGTACGTGCCGGTAACTTTGTGTTTGAGCACCGTGGCCGAGAAACCGCTCGTCGTGTTCGAAACGTGGTCGATGACCTCCCAGATCTCGACGAAGTCCTGTGCCATCCGCGTGGTCATCCGGGTCGCGCTCAACGGGCGCCCATCCCGCTCCTGCCGCTCAACATGGTTGTAATGATTCGCTCCGTTGCGCAACCGAATCTGCAGATCGGCCTCAAGCTTGAAGTCGAACGGTTCGGCTCGGGGGTCGGATTCCGAGGGGTCGTCGAGATAGCTGTCCGACGCCATTTGTGCAAGAACGAATTCGTACCAGGTTTTGATGTTGTTCATCGCGAATTCCGGTGGTTAGGGTTTTGCGACCGGACGCGGTTTGAGCACTTTCTTCATGAAGATTGCAAACCGCTTGTCGCCCTTGTCGCGCGGGCAAATAGCTGCTCTGTCCGACAACGTCGCCCACAGGATGAACCCGCGCCTGACGGCCAGTTCCTCGGACGTAGCCAGATCGATCGCGATCAGTTCGCCGCCCCGGACACCGAATACCCGGTCCCAGAAACCGCGTAACTCACGCCACGTGAAGCCGTACCGGCTGCGGATGGTTGGCGTTTGCGTCGCCGTGATATTGTTGTGGTTCGCGTCATCGGCCGACGCATACGCGCGGCGATAGATCCAGTACTTCGCACCGGTAAATTCCGGTTCGTTTTCGAAGCGGAAACTGCGGTACGCCTGAAGCGCCTTGTCGGGTGCGACCGTCGTTTCGAAAAAATCGTAAGCATTGCTCGAATCACGCCCGCCGATCAGCGGCCACCAGGGGTTCTGTGCCTCCGTGTTCGTGTGCCCGAACGGATCCTCCGGGATGTCCCCCTTGCGCACCCGATCGAAATAATCCCGCGGATCCCGCGCACGCAGTTGGACAATGCCGGCAACGTTCTCCACCGTCCGGTAGATGAACTCCCCCGCCCGGGTGTCACACTGGTGGCGAAAATACCGGTAGGCGATTTCACCCCAGGCCTGGCCGCCGAGATAAACCGCGACAATTGCGCCGGCGAGACCGATCAGGATTTTCCGCTCCGGTAGCGCCATGCTCACCGCGCCTCCGGGCACCCGGGTCGATTGCGCGATGTTCCTTGCGGCCGGTGCTGCACGGATCGCACGGACCCCGCACGAACGAAAATACGGCGCCGGTCCGACCGGGTTCGTTTCGCGGCACGTCGGGGTTGGAAATTCATACCGCGATTGTCCGCATGAACGGACACGGATTCGAACGCTACAGCGGTTCTTTCGCCGACTCGGGAGGATTTCACGGCGGGCCGTCAGCGGCAGGCGCGATCAGAGCGTCAATTCGCGACCGGGGTCTGAGCCAATCGCGGATCAATCACCCCGCGCATCCTGCGCAGGCTTGCTCAGGCCTGCCGTCAGGCCGGCAGGCGACCTACGCCCCCGTCGCGCGACAGGAGCACGCCGTGAGCGGAGCAGCGGCCGCAGCCGGCCGTCACGCGACGACGGCCTTGTGCGACCGTCTGCTGCGAGCCGCAACCGGACTCAGAACTCGCCGCGAATCGTGGCGAGATACTCGAACGTGCGATCGAACGCGCCCGCGTCCACTTCCGCGATCGCGGCATTGAAATCCGTCGCCCCGGCATCCCGGATCCGCGACAAGCCGTCGCGCAGGGCCTGTTCGTCACCGACAATCGCGAGATCGGCGGGGCCCGCTGCGCCCTCGCGATCGAGCATGGCGCGGTAACTCGGCAACTCTCCGTACAGCGCGAGCCCGGCGGCGATGGCGGCGCGCGCCGCGTCCGGTTTGTTCGTCAGCACGATCGGGAATCCGGCGACGATGCGCGGCGTACCGCGGCCCGCGACCGCAGCGGCTTTGCCGATCGCGGGACCGATGTAGTCTTTGAGTGTTTGAGTCCCCACCATCCACGTAATCGTGCCCGACGTATACCGACCCGCGAGTTGCAGCATCTTCTCGCCAAGCGCGGCGACAATGATCGGCACCTCGCCCGCGCCCGCGGCGCCGACCGTCAAACCGTGCACGGAATAATGTTCGCCGTCGTAGTCCACGCTTTCCCCGCGCAGCAGCGGCGCCAGAATGGCGAGGTAGTCCTTCATGTGCGACGCCGGCTTCGCGTAGGACATGCCGAGCGCATCTTCGATCATGATCTTGTGCGCGAGACCGATGCCGAGTGTGAAGCGATTGTTCGTCGCCGCGGCCGCGGTTACCGCCTGCTGTGCAATTGCCGTCGGGTGACGCGGGTAAGTCGGCGTCACCGCCGTCCCGACTTCAATCGTGCTGGTATTGTGGCCGGCAATCGCCATCGTCATGATTGCATCGAGCGCGAAGACATTCGCCATCCACACCGTGTCGAATCCGGCACGCTCGGCGCGCTGCGTCAGTTCGATCTGCTCGGCGATCGTCGTCGTGCGACCAATCGCGTTAACGTCGGGACTGTTCGAACGTCCCCCGGTCATGATGCCTGTTTTCATTAAGACTCCTCGTTTCAAGTGATGCGCCTGTAACGCGCGATGCCGACAGCCCTGTTGTGCGCAGCCGGCGTGAAATGTTTTCGGCACACCGCATTTCCGCGCGGTATTGCGCGCTTATACACCGGCGCGCACAGCCGCGTTGAATCACCGGGTGCCTTGCGCTTCGCGCAAGCGCTAGTGCAGCAGACCCACCGCGTGCAGGCACGCCCGCGCAAGCGATTCCCGCATCGGGGCCATGGCCGGATCGCGCATGTCCATATTGAGCGCGAACGGATGGTCCGTTCCCGCCGCGTGCACCCACCCTACCCACCAGCCAACCCCGACTCCGGGCGCGTTCTCCCAGCCGGACTTGGCCCACAGGCGCCACCCCTGTCCTTGCGCGTTGAACATGATTTCGTGCACTTGCGCCTGCACCGGTTCGGGCAGAGGCAGGCGTTTTTCCGCGAGCCTCGCGAGGAACACGGTTTGTTCCACGGCGCTGATCCGCAACGGTCCGTCCAGCCAGAATCGATCGACGGTTTCGCCGAGCAGCCTGTTACCGTAATCGAGGCGCCGCACATAGCGCCCCATGTCCTCGCGTCCGATGCGGCGAGCCAGGGTCCGGTAGATCGCGACATTCGACATTGCGATCGCTTCCCTCAAGCTCATATCCCGTTCCCACGCCGGGTAGGGCTGCGGACGTCCGCCGTACTCGAGTACTTCATCCACGTTTGCGACCGCACCGGTTGCAATGCCGATTAACGAGTGGGCGATCTTGAACGTCGAGGCAGGGACAAAGCGGGTCCTCGCGCGCGCTTCGTTATAGCCGGCCATCGCGCCAGTGCGGGGATCGCGAACGACAAACGTACCGTCGACATTCGCGGCGCGAAACAAGGCGGCGAGATCCGGGTTCTCCGTCCATTCGGCTGAACACCCCAGCGGGGCCACCAGCAGCAACAACGTGCAGATCGTCTTGTTCACAGCGTAGCGGTATTCCGCCGCAAAGAGTGGCGTCGCCGCTCGTACGGGGCGGTGACGAACGCCGTCGCTATTGAGTGTCTCCCCGCCCCATACGCGTTCATGGATTCATCACGGCTTGCTTCCGGGCACCGCGCTGCGGTCGTGATAGAACTTGAACTCCAGCAGATTGCCCGCGGGATCCCTGAGCAGGTGCTTGCCGGCCTCCGCGGTCGTACCGGCGTGAATCGTGAGTTGATGTCCGAAAAACAGCACATCGACCCAGGTTCCGTGATCGCGACCCGGGGAGCAGCCGATTACGTCGACATAAAACGGTTTCGCCGCGTCCGGATCCGGCACGGCAAACGAAAAGTGAAACGGGGTCAACATGAGTTCACGCAGCCTGGCCGCGTTCGTTCGCATCCGCTACCGCCACGAACGAGCGAACATTACCGCAGGCATGCGCACGGGATCCGCCGGTCGCGCTGACGATACGTCCGCGCCCGGACGTCGCCCGGGACAGGCCACCGATTGCGGCACGTCCGTCGTTGCACCACGGCGCGTTCAATCGAGCCACTTGTCGATCAGCGTCGCCATCTCCGTCTCCGTCATCGTTGGCGCCTGCACCGGAAACCAGCGGACGGCGGATTGCATGATCAGTTTTGCGATCCGTTCGCCGGCGACGAAACCGTGTTCGTCACGGCAGCGATCCGGCATGCTGGCTACGAGCGCGAGCGCCGCACCGAGTACGGCTTCGGTTTCTTCCGGACGGGTGGACACAGCGGCGCGCTCCGCCGGATCGGGCACGGCAGTAAGCGTGGTTTGCCTGATGAAATCGTACAGGCGCGAGAAACTCGCCGGCATTTCGACCTGCTGCGCGCGGAAGAACGCAACCAGCTGATCCACCGCCACACGATCCGATTCCGCGGCGATACCGGCTTCCCGTTGATACACGTCCCACAGTGACTGTTCCGCCGCGGCGAGTTCCCCGGCTTCGAGATAACTCCGCCACAGCTCAGGGTCGACGCCAACGACAAGGGGTAATGCTTCGTTACGCGCAGCCCAGCTGTCGCTCTTCAGCCAGTGTTCGTAGAGCATCTGGATCTCGACATTGTGAGACCCCAGATCAACACCGGCGCGTAAAGACTCGATGAGAGGCTGAATCGTGCTCATTTATGCTCAGCTCCGTCACGTGCTCGGCGGCTGCGGAATAGTTACAGCCGCGCGGGAATTGTGCGTAAATGCCGCGCCACTCGACGGGATCGCGGTCAGGTTTGCCGGCATGGAAACTTACGTACAGGCGCGGCGGAAACCGCCGCGTTCCTCGTCAGATCTCCTGCGAGACCTTCTCCGTCGTCACCGAAAGGCGGTGTATCAACGTGCGCAGGAAGACTTTCAGGAACCGCACCTGGCAGTTCAGCGAGACCTGCGAAATTACCGTTGAATTCACTTTCAGTATGGACGTATCACCGTAGGCAACGATCGTTGCCGTGCGTTTCGTTTTTGCCAGATAACCCATTTCGCCGAAGCAATCGCCGGCAAGCAAAGTGCGAAGATCCTTCGCGTTCTTTCGCACCGCGACTTCACCGTGCACGATGATGTAAAACGAATCGTCGAGTTCACCCTCAATGATGATCTCCTCACCGTCCCGGTAGTCCTGCCATTTACCGGCACGCACGATCTCCCACACTTCCGCATCGGGAAAGCCCTGGAAGAAATCGAGCTGCTTCACCGCGGCAAACTGTTCCTGCTCCGTAATATTTTCCTGCGGTTCATCGAGCAGTGCGTCGAAAGCCCGGCTCAGGTCGGAGGCAAGATCAAGTCCCATTGCGTAGCGTTTCGCGCAATCTTTCGCCATGGCCTTTTTTACGATCCCGACGAGCGCGTCGCTGACGTCGCTGCGGAACTCGCTGATTTCCGGCGGCTCTTCGTTGAGTATTTTTTGCACGAGGCGCGAAAAATTATCGGCCGCGAACGGGTGTTTGCCGGTGAGCAGTTCGTACATCACGATGCCGAGCGAGAAGATGTCGGTCTGATTCGTGATGATGTCTTCCTGGATCTGCTCCGGCGACATGTAACGGGGAGATCCGACGAGCCCCATCGGCATCGTTTCGGTGGAGTCCATCTTCGTGATGTGAGCGATACTGAAATCGCCGATCTTCACATCCATGTCTTCGGTAACAAGAATGTTCGTCGGCTTGATGTCGCGATGGATCACACCCTGCTTGTGCGCGTAGTCGAGTGCCTTCGCGCACTTGAAGACGATCTCGACGACTTTCTCGATTGGCAGCAAGGCATCTGCTTTCGTGTACGGCTTAAGGGTCTGACCGCCCTTGATGTACTCCATCACGATGTAGCAGGATTCTTCGTCGACCCCGGCGTCGTAGATCCCGATGATGTTAGGGTGCGTCAGTCGGCCCGCCGTGTGGGCCTCGTTGAAAAACATTTTGCGATAACGATCGCCCGATTCATCGTCGGCGAGTTGCTCGGCGTGCGCGACCTTGATCGCAACCGGTCGGTCGATATACGGATCGTGACCGAGGTAGACCGTGCCCATGCTGCCGCGATCGATCTCTTCGACGACTTGGTATTTTCCTAGACTTTCGGGGCGGTCATCGCTCATTATTCATGTCGCTTAGGTATTGGGGTGTACCGCATGTCTGGCGCCGCCTCGTTGTTATTATCGGCGCAGCCGATCGAGCATGGTTGCTTCAACATAGTAATTGAAAAACTGTCTATCGCCTAGCCGTTTATAGTCGAAACGTTATCCAGTTACGCACCTGCGCGGTTCGTTGTTGCCTGCGCGCAGTTCGCGACTCGGGACGGTCGATTCGAAATTAATCCAGCACCGATCACGGAACCACCAGCATGCGACTGACTGAACTCCCCGCCTGGAAGGCACTCCACGACGATGCCGCGCGCCTGCGCGCGTGCCGTACCGATTCGTTGTTTGCCGGGGACCCCGAGCGGCTGTCCTGGCTCTCGCTCGACGCCGCCGGTCTGCACGTCGATCTGTCGAAAAATCCGCTCGACCGGGCCGCCCTCGACAAACTGCTCGCGCTCGCTACGGAGCGCCGACTCGAGGCCGGCATCGCCGCACTGTTCGCCGGCGAACACGTCAACGTCACGGAAGACCGGCCGGCATTGCATACGCTGCTGAGAACTCCGGCGGGCGTCCCCGTCGACGCGACCCTCGCCGATCGGCACGCCGACGTGCTGCGGGTGAGACAGCAAATCGCGACGCTCGCAGGCAGCATCATCAGCGGGGAATTGCGCGGCTTCAGCGGTGAGCCGGTGCGCGATGTCGTGAACATCGGGATCGGCGGTTCACACCTCGGGCCCCAGGTCGTCTGCGAGGCACTGCGCGCCCGGTGCAACACGAACATCGGTGTGCACTTTGTCTCGAACGTGGACGGCGGTGACATCGAGACGGTGCTTGCCCGGCTCGATCCGGCGACAACCCTGTTTATCGTTGCATCGAAATCGTTTACGACCGCGGAGACGCTGTTGAACGCACGCACCGCGAGAACGTGGCTCAGCCAAAGCGCGCCTGATGCGGAATCGATCGCGCCGCAGTTTGTCGCGGTGACGTCGCAGCCGGCTCGCGCAACGGAATTCGGCGTTGCCGAAACGAATATCTTCCCGATGTGGGACTGGGTTGGCGGACGGTATTCCCTGTGGTCGGCGATCGGGCTGAGTATCGCGATCGCAACCGGGGTGGACGGCTTCGATGGCCTGCTCGCCGGCGCCCACGCGATGGATGAGCACTTCCGCACGACGAGTGCCGCGAACAATATTCCGGTAATGCTCGGCCTTACGGCGATCTGGAACAATAATTTTATCGGCTGCGACAGTCTCGCGATCGTGCCTTACGACGATCGACTGCAGCGCCTCACGGAATACCTGCAGCAGCTGGAAATGGAGAGTAACGGAAAACGCGTGTCGAGCGACGGCGCCGATGTCAGCGTAGATACCTCGCCGGTTCTGTGGGGCGGGGTCGGCACGAACGTCCAGCACGCGTTTTTTCAACAGCTCCATCAGGGCACCCGCCGCACCGCGATCGACTTTCTCGTCGCGCTGACGAATCCGGTCGCAAACCGGGACCATCAGGACATGCTCGTCGCGAACTGTTTCGCCCAGGCGGAAGGTCTGATGTCCGGTCGCGCGGGCGCCGACGGATCGGATCCGCTCGCTGCCCATCGGGCCTGCCCCGGCAACCGGCCGAACACGATGATCACGTGCGAGGCGCTAACGCCGGAGTCGCTCGGCGCATTGCTGGCGATGTACGAACACAAAACGTACACACAGGCCGTAATCTGGGGCATCAACCCGTTCGATCAATGGGGCGTGGAACTCGGCAAGGGCCTCGCGGATTCAATCCTCGCGGAATTCCGGCGTGGCAGTGCGGCCAGCCACGATCCCTCGACCGCCGACCTGATCGCGCGCTACCTGCGTACGCGCGGTTAGGCGCGCCGCCAAATTCACGCGCCCGCGCGCAGGCTGCGCACCGCCATTTCGTTCGTCGACGACAGGCGATTGACGAGCACCCGCAGAAATACCTTGTAGAAGCGTAACTGACATTCCGGGGTCACCTGCTCGATCAGGTTGGAATTTACTTTCATCAGCGACGCCGGTTTCGTAGCCGTAACGGTGGCGCTGCGCTTGATCCGGCTGAGGTAACCCATCTCGCCAAAGCAGTCTCCCTGGTGCAGCTCGCTGAGGCGTTGCCCGCCTTTCGATACGAGTACCGATCCGGCCGTGATGATGAAGAACGCATCATCGACATCCCCTTCTTTGATGATCACCTCATCGACATCAATCTCTTGCCACACGCTCGCGCGAATGATTTCCCAGATTTCGGAATCGGGAAATCCGCGAAAGAAGTCGAGGTCTTTCACGTAATCGAACTTTTCCTGCGCCGGGATATCCGACTGTGGCTGATCGAGATGCGTGAACAACATGCTCAGCGCCGACGCAAAGTCGAGACCCGTGCGGTAACGTCGTTGAGGCGACTTCTCGAGTGCCCTGAAAATAATCCCCTCGAGCAAATCCGGCAGGTCGCTGCGGAAATGCTTCATCGGGATCGGATCTTCGTTGATAACTTTGTGAATCAGGCTCGAAAACGTTTCACCCCCAAACGGGTGGTGCCCGGTGAACATTTCATAGGCGACGATCCCGAGCGAAAACAGATCCGTCTGGTTCGTGATCTCGTCTTCCTGCACCTGTTCGGGCGACATATAGCGGGGTGAACCGACAAAGCCCATCGGCATCGTTTCGGACATATCGCTGCGCGCGATGTGCGCGATACTGAAGTCGGCGATTTTGACATCCTTGTCGGCCGTGAGCAGGATATTCGTCGGCTTAATGTCGCGATGGATAACGCCCTGCTTATGCGCGTAGTCGAGTGCCTTCGCGCATTTGAAGATAATTTCGGCCGCGACACCGATCGGCAACAGGTTATCGCTGCGGCAGTATTCCTTGATTGTCGTGCCGCTGTCGACGAGCTCCATGACGATGAAGCATTTGTCCTCGTCCACACCGGCGTCGAAAATATCGAGAATATTCGGGTGGCGCAGCATACCGGCGGTATGCGCTTCATTGAAAAACATTTTGCGGAACCGTTCGCCGGACGCCTTGTCTTTCAATGCGTCGGCCAGCGCAAGCTTCACCGCTACCGGCCGGCCAATATACGGATCGTAGGCGGCAAAAACCGCGCCCATGCTGCCGCGGCCCACCTCGTGGCTGATCTCGTATTTACCGAGCGTTTCCGGGATCGGTGCAGTCATGATTCACAGGAGATATATGCGTTTTCCGGGCCTGACCAGGGACTCTCTGGGACGAACTGGGCTGACCGCAGGCAGCCATACGTGCCAACGGGCGAACGCGGCGCGGCGCCGCGGCGCAGTCCGTTATAATGACCGCATGGTCCTGTACGATCAATCCGTGAACCCGCCCGCCCCGTGAACCGATTATTCTTCGTTACGGCCGCTTTTCTCGCCTGTGCGGCGTTCGCCGCCGGACTATATCTCGCGGTGACGATGCATCGCGGTAATGCGCCATCGATCGACGGCTTCCTGTGGCCTGAGCCCCCGCGTCTGTCCGCTTTCGAACTCGATCGCGACGATGGCGCGAAATTAACCGAACAGGACTTCATGGGGCGCTGGACGCTCGTCTTTTTTGGCTTTGCAAATTGTCCGGACGTGTGTCCAACCACGATGAACACGCTCGCTCAGGTAGTGGAAAAACTGAACGCCGACCCGACACTCGCCACGGCGCCACAGGTTGTCTTCGTGTCCGTCGATCCGGAAAGGGACAAGCCGGAGATACTGCGCGAGTATGTTGATTATTTCAACGAGGACTTTATCGGCGCAACGGCCAACGAGGAACGTCTGTCGCACTTTGCCGCGCAATTCGGCGTGCTGTACATGAAAATCGAAACTCCCGGGCAAGACACCTACACGATGGACCACTCGGCCTCGATCCTGCTCGTCGATCCGGCGTTGAATACGGTCGGCCTGTTTTCTCCGCCGCACCTCGTCGACGGGATAACGCGGAGCGTCACACAAATCATCGACTATCTCGGGGACGAATAATGACCGCGTGCAGACTTGTCATGTTTCTTGCGCTTGTGGTGAACCTGCCGGCGCATGCGGCAACCGCATGCGACGCCCTGACTGCGGCGGGCGCGTGGGTACGCGAACCGCCGCCCGTGGCGAACGTGGCAGCGGGTTACGTGTCACTGACGAATACCGGCAACGGGCCGCTGACGGTCGCGCGTATCGAGAGTGATTGCTGCGGTTCCGTCATGATGCACGACACCGTCAGCGATGGTGACCGCGTGCGCATGATGCATCTTGACTCGCTGCACCTCGGGGCCGGAGAAACCGTGGACTTCGTGCCGGGCGGCAAACATTTGATGTTGATGGCACCGCGCAAGCCCCTGCGGGCCGGGGAATCACTCGGGCTGGACTTTGTGTGTGATGACGGCGGCAGCATCCGGATCGCATTCGACATCATGAAAGCGCGCTAGGCGCGCGCCAGCTGCGATGGCGGGAATCGACCGACTGCTGACGCTGCCGCAATACGTGGCGCCGCATCACGCCCTGTCGCGGCTCGCGGGCAGGATCGCGCGGATCCGGCATCCTGGTGTCCGGACATTCCTGATTAAATCGTTTCTCGCGTTCTACGATGTCGATTTGGACGAGGCCGAACGTTCATCGATCGACGACTACGCAAGCTTTAACGATTTTTTTACCCGCGCGCTGCAGCCGCATGTTCGCCCGCTGGCAAAGGACCCGAACGCGCTCGTCAGCCCGGCCGACGGTGCGATCAGCCAGATTGGAACGCTCGCGCGCGACCGCCTCCTGCAGGCGAAAGGCCGTGATTATTCGCTCGCGGCATTACTCGCGCTCGAAACGTCCGCGGCCGCGCGCTATCGCGACGGCAATTTCCTCACTGTCTACCTCGCCCCGCATAACTACCACCGTGTCCACGCCCCGTTCGGCGGCCGAATCACCGCAATCCGCTATGTACCGGGCCAGCTGTTCTCGGTAAATCAGCGCACCGCGCGTTGCGTCGACAGGCTGTTCGCGCGCAACGAGCGCGTCGTGGTTGAATTCGAAACGGCGCACGGACAGATCGCGGTGATCCTCGTCGGTGCGATGCTCGTTGCGTCGATGGAATTGACGGTGTGCGATCTGTCCGCGGCGACAAGCGCGGTAGTGAGCGGGAGTGCAGCGTGTAATGCGCCCGCCGGCGGCGACTTCGGCAGCCTCGAGCGCGGGGACGAACTTGGCCGCTTCAACATGGGGTCGACCGTCATCGTCGTCGGCGAAGCGCAGCGATGGCAATGGCTGCCCGAACTCCGCGCCGGCTCGGTCCTGAGGATGGGCCAGGCGCTGACGACCGAGATTCGAAGCGCGGCCGGCTAGCGGTCGCCGGCCGACGGCCCGCAGGCAACCGGTCTGCGGATCGGGTGAACCACGTCGCCGTCACTTCCCGCGGCCCCGCTCCGTGACGGTACTGCCCCGGCGCCGGTTTACGCGCCGGTGAAAGCCTGGATGCCGGTCTGGGTGCGACCGAGAATGAGCGCGTGCACGTCGTGCGTACCTTCGTAGGTGTTCACGGATTCCAGGTTCAGCAAATGGCGGATCACGTGAAATTCATCGGAAATTCCGTTGCCACCCAGCATGTCGCGGGCCGTACGCGCGATCTCGAGTGCCTTGCCGGCATTGTTACGTTTGACCAGCGAGATCATTTCCGGTGCCGCTTCGCCGCGTTCGATCAGGCGGCCGACCCGCAAAGACGCGTTCAGGCCGAGCGCAATCTCGGTTTGCATATCGGCAAGCTTTTTCTGGATCAACTGGTTCGCCGCGAGCGGGCGGCCAAACTGCGAACGTTCGAGCGTGTAATTGCGTGCGACATGCCAGCACGCTTCCGCAGCCCCCATCGCGCCCCATGAGATGCCGAAGCGTGCGCTGTTGAGACAACCGAACGGTCCGCCCAGGCCGCGCGCGTTTGGTAATTTGTTCGCGGCCGGCACGAACACCTCGTCCATGACTATCTCGCCGGTCATCGACGCTCGCATCGAGAATTTACCCTCGATTTTCGGTGTCGACAGCCCTTCCATGCCGCGCTCGAGAATGTAACCGCGAATCACGCCTTCGTCGTCCTTGGCCCAGACCACGAACACGTCGGCCATTGGCGCGTTGGAGATCCACATCTTGTTGCCGCTCAAGCGGAACCCGCCATCGACACTGCGCGCGCGCGATTTCATCGAGCCGGCATCCGAACCATGATCGGGCTCGGTCAGACCGAAACACCCGACCCACTCCCCGCTGGCGAGTTTAGGCAGGTATTTCTCGCGTTGAGCTTCATCGCCATAGGCGTAGATCGGCTGCATCACGAGCGAGGACTGAACACTCGCGGCCGAACGAAAGCCGGAATCGACGCGCTCGATCTCGCGCGCTATGAGTCCGTAACACACATAGCCCAGCCCGGCACAGCCGTATTTCTCCGGCAGCGTCGCGCCGAGCAGCCCAAGCTCACCGAGTTCGCGGATTATTTCCCGATCGAAGGATTCGTCGCGAAAACTCTTCACGACGCGCGGCATCAGCTTTTCCTCGGCGTACTTGCGCGCGGTTTCCTGAACGAGGCGTTCTTCGTCGCTCAAATCCGATTCAAGCAGGAACGGATCATCCCATTTGAATGCGCCATTGATCATTTTCTTCGGCGCGGTGTCGTCGTTAGGCCGTGCTGACATAAATCTTCCTCTATCGGGTAGCGGGCGCCGCGGGGCTGCCTCAGACCGCTTTCAGGTCCGGTGCGCCGTCACGCACGTCCATCCGGTTGTAACCGTCCCGCGTCTGCGGGAATTTTCGTTCCAGGATGCGGGTAGCAATCACCGTGCGCAGGATCTGCGCGGTTCCGCCACCGATCGTAAACATACGCGCATCACGCACGATGCGCTCGATCGGCGTATTGCGCGAGTATCCTTTCGCGCCGAATAACTGGAGTGCGTCGTTCGTCACTTTGATCGCCATTTCGGAGGCGAACAGTTTCGCCTGCGCGGCGGCATTCGCATCGGGGAACGGCGAGCCGTCCGCGCCGCGTGAACGCGCCGCGCTGTATATCATGAGCCGCGCCGCCTCGAGCTGCGTGCTCATATCCGCGAGGATCCACTGGAGCCCCTGAAATTCCGCGATCGGGCGGCCGAATTGCTCCCGCTCCAGCGTGAAACGGCGGGCGCGCTCGTAGGCGCCGGCCGCGAGACCGAGCGCGACGGTGCCGGCACCGACGCGCTGCGCGTTATACGCGTTCATCAGGTCACCGAAACCGCGCTTGAACCCCGACGGCGGCATCAGCACCCGGGATTTGTCGATCACGAGGTCCTCGAACAGGATTTCCGTTTCCGGAATTCCGCGCAGACCCATCGTGGGCTCGCGCTGTCCGACGACGAGCCCCTGGTCTTCGTCGCGAATCGCGATAAAGCCGCCGATCCCGCGGTCTTCGCCGTGTTCGTCGAACACGCGGGCGAAGATCAGGTGAAAACGCGACACCCCGCCGCCCGTGATCCAGTGCTTCTTGCCGTTCAGAACATACTCATCGCCGCGCTGATCGGCGCGGCTCGTCATTTCCGTAGCGGCGCTCCCGGCCCCGGGTTCGGTGATGCAGATCGCCGGCTTGTCGCCGTCGAGTACGAGTTCGGCGGCGAGACGTTTCTGCGCCTCGGTGCCGTACTGCATCACCGCGGAGATCGCCCCCATGTTCGCTTCGACGCTGATCCGCCCGGTCACCCCGCAGACTTTCGCCATTTCCTCGATCACGAGCGCCGCATCGAGAAAACTCAAGCCGGCACCGCCGTATTCCCGCGGAATCGTCATGCCCATGAAACCGGCATCTTTCAGCGCGCGGACGTTGTCCCAGGGATACTGCTCGTCGCGGTCGACGGCGGCCGCGCGCGGTTCGATCACGCCGGTCGCGAGGTCGCGCGCGCGGGTTTGCAGATCAAGTTGGTCCGTTGTGAGTCCGTAGTGCACGTGTGCTTCCTCCTCGTTAGGCGATTGTGGCGGCACGCGCCGCGGCGTACTTCGCACGCTCCGCGTTACCCAGTGCCTGCTGGACCTGCGCGTACTTGTTCCAGCTGCCCACACTCTGGGGACGCAAGGTCAGACGCTGCGACAACAGCGTCCTCGCGCGCGCGAACTGTTTCGCGCCGATCGTGGCGTCGATCAGTATCTGGGTGAATATGTCACGCTGGGCATGGCTGCCGCCTACGGGTGACCATTGATCGCGTAGCGGCCACAGGCATTCGACGGCCTGTTCGAAGTCGCCGTTCTCGAACGCAATAACGCCCTCGCACATCGGGATAACGATTCGGTCGGTTATCGATGCGGAATAGTTATCAGGCGTGCTCGCGAATGATCTCAGTGACGCGAGATACCGATCGAGCACGTCGTTCCTGTTCGTCGCGGCCAGCGCGATACAGCTGTGCAGGTCCGTAAACGACAGCACATGATCGTCGATTTGCTTCTCCGCGTAGCCAACGAGGCCGTCCCAGCGGTCGCCGACGTCAACACCCTGAAGCTCCAGCCGCTTCAACAGTGAGGCGCCGTTCTGGATATCCAGAAAGAACTCCGTGTTCGAGGTGATAATTAAATCGTCGTAAGTCTTCAGGACGAAATCGTAATCACCTTTCTCGAGCCCGAACAACGCGAGATGCCACCAGTTGTGGCCCTGGAACGGGTTGCGGTCCGCCCATTCCTGCGGATCGCGATCGAGCAGTGTGATCCCCTCATCGAGGCGACCCTGCATTTCGAGCACATGGGCAATCGAGTGAATCGCCCACAGATCGTCACCGTTCATGTCGATCGAACGACGGCCGAACGGCTCGGCGCTCGCGTAATCGCCGCATTCCTCGAGGCCGAAACACATCATGCCGAGCACGAAGCTGTACCCCGGGATCGACGCATCCCATGCGTCGAACACGCCGGCTACGGTATTGCGAATGACGTAACTGCGTCCCGTCCAGAACGTCGAATGGTGGTGCATTTTCAGCGCCAGCAGATCGTGCGGATACTCGGCGAGGATCGCCTCCCAGGCCGCGGAGGCTTTATTCGTATTGCCGGTGGCGAGGCCTTCGAGCGCGTCGGCGTGCAACAGTTCGCGGGTACTCGCCGGGTCGACGGTCGCGCGAACGTGCTCGACCGCAGCCATCATTTTCGGACGCACAACGATGGATTCGAGCATCGACATGATGTAGCCGCGCACGATATTCGCCATCGGAAATTGTGCGTCGATTTCAAGTGCGCCCTTGAGCACTTTCGGTGCAGCAAGCCGGTAATTCCACAGATCAACCAGCGACGCTTCGTAAATATCGAGGGCCGCCTGGTCGGCGCAGGTTATCTCGAGACCTCTGCAATCGTTGAGCATGGGTAAAATTCCTCAGACATGGTGTTCGTTTGCCGTCGCGAAATCGGGGATGGGCGCCCGTCGCGGCAGCGAAATTTTATCGCCGACAAGTGCTCGACCGGCTGACGGCGCGCGCCGGCAACCGGGCTTTGTTCAGCCGGCGTAAGGGATAGTGACGATGATGCAAATCGACATGAGCGCGCCGGGCAGGATTCCGAGCAGGAATACCGCGAGGCCGTTCACGCTCAGTACAAGCTTCATGTCCTGGCTTGCTTCGAGGACGTTGCGATCGTTCGCGGCGTCGAAATACATTAATTTTACGACACGCAGGTAGTAGTAAGCGCCGATTATCGAGAACAGCACCGCCAGGCCGGCAAGCCATACGTAACCCGCGGCGATGACCTCCTTCAGCACGTACCATTTCGCCCAGAAACCAGCGAACGGCGGCACACCCGCCATTGAGAACATCAATATGAGCATGATGAAAGCAAACCACGGGCTGCGTTTCGCGAGACCGCTGAAATCACCCAGCGTATCGGCTTCGGTATCGAAACGGCTCAGCAGGATGATCGTACCGAAAGCACCCATACTCATGAGCGCGTAGACGATGACGTAGAACATCGATGCGGCGTAACCCGACGCGTTCGCCGACAACACGCCGAGCAACAGAAACCCCATGTGCGCAATCGTCGAATACGCGAGCATACGTTTGATATTCGACTGCGCGATCGCGACGACGTTGCCAATAGCCATCGACAGGACGCAGAGGATCACGAGCATTCCCGCCCATTCGGCCGCGAGCCCCTGCAGGCCGTCGGCGAGCAGGCGGATGGCCATCGCGAACGCGGCGATTTTAGGCGCCGTGCCGATAAACAGCGTGACCGGGGTCGACGCGCCCTGGTAGACGTCGGGCAGCCACATGTGGAAAGGCACCACCCCAAGCTTGAACGCGATGCCGACAATGACGAATACGGCGCCGAAGACCATCAACACCCGTTCCTGGCCCGTGACGTCGGAGTGGGTCAGCAACTCGTCAAGCTGCAGCGTTCCACTGACGCCATACAGGATCGAGATGCCGTACAGCAACATGCCGGATGCGAGCGCGCCGAGAATAAAGTATTTCATCGCGGCTTCGGACGACTCGATGGAGTCCCGGTTCATCGCGACCATCGAATACAGCGACAAGGAGAGCAGTTCCAGGCCGAGATAAACCGTAAGCATGCTGTTCGCGGAGATGAGCACGAGCATGCCGATCGTCGCGAACAGCGACAGGATGTAGTACTCGGAGAACTGCACGCGGTTCTTTTCGAAATAGTCGCGCGCGTAGAAAAACGACAGCATCACGAGTACGAGTGAAAACGCTTTCAGGACCGTACCCATGGGATCGACCTTCACCGCGCCGTAGAACGCGATCGACGATCCGCTCGGGAAATACAGGGCCATTTGGGACAGCACGATCAACGCCGTGACTATCGCGGCCCAGAACGTAACCCCGCCGGATGCGCGGCCGCGAAACACGTCGATCAGGAGCACTGCGCAGGCCAGTGCCAGCAGGCTCATTTCGGGGATTATCAAGCCGAGATCTGTCATAGGATCACAATGGAATTTTAGTCTGGGCAATATGCGCGATGAGCTGGTCGATACTCGCATGCATCATTTCGAGTAACGGCGCCGGCCACAGACCAAGCAGCAGGGTGGGAATGGCCAGCGCGAGCAGGATCACGGTTTCTCGCAGCGTGATATCGCTGAGCGCGCGGACCGCGTCGTTCGTGACCTCACCAAACACCACGCGCTTGTACATCCACAACGTGTACGCAGCGCCGAGTATCAGGGTCATGGCGGCAAAGAACGCAAACCAGAACGACGCTTTGAACGCGCTCAGTATCACAAGAAACTCGCCAACAAAGCCCGACGTACCGGGCAAGCCGGCGTTCGCCATCGCGAACAGCAACATGAACGCGGCGAACTTCGGCATTGTATTGACGACACCGCCGTAGTCGCCGATCTGGCGACTGTGTACCCGGTCGTACATCACGCCGACACACAGGAACAATGCCGCGGAAACGAAACCGTGGGAGATCATCTGGACCATCGCGCCTTCGATACCCATGGCCGCATCCGCCCAGTCGCCGGTATTCGCGAAAATTCGCCAGCCGATGAAGAAACCGAGCGTGACGAAGCCCATGTGCGAAATCGAGGAATACGCGATGAGCTTTTTCATGTCCGACTGCGCGAGCGCGACAAAGCCGATGTACACAACCGCGATTAGCGACAGCGCAATCATGAACCCGTCCAGCGCCTGCGATGCATTCGGCGCGATCGGCAGCGAAAACCGGATAAAGCCGTATCCGCCCATCTTCAGCATGATCGCGGCCAGTACGACGGAACCGCCGGTCGGGGCCTCGACATGCGCATCCGGCAACCACGTGTGGACCGGCCACATCGGCACCTTCACCGCGAAAGCGAGCAGGAACGCGACAAAGATCCATTTCTGCTCGGTCAGGCTCAGCGCGACGGCGTGCATGTCCTGGATCGCGAAACTGTCATTTGCCTGCTGATAGAGATAAAGCAGCGCGACAAGCATGAATACGGAACCGAGGAACGTGTACAGAAAGAACTTGATCGTTGCGTACACACGGTTCGGACCGCCCCAGATCCCGATGATCAGGAACATCGGGATGAGCATCGCTTCCCAGAATACGTAGAACAGCACGGCGTCGAGGGCGCTGAACACGCCGATCATGAGACCTTCGAGGATCAGGAACGCGCCCATGTACTGATTGACCCGATCGGTGATCACCTCCCACCCGGCCAGTACGATGAGGATCGTCGTGAACGTCGTCAGCAGAATGAGCGGGAGGGAGATACCGTCGATGCCGACGTGGTAGAAAATATCGAACGGGGCGATCCAGGGCAGGTGTTCCGCGAATTGCATGGCGCCGTTTGCGTTGTCGAAATCGCGCCACAGAATCAGGGAAAGCGCGAACGTGATCAGCGAGAACAGCAATGCATCCTTGCGCACGGCGCCCGCGGGTACCCGGCTGCCCGCGAAAACGACCCACAGGCCCCCGATGATCGGGACCCAGATGCACAGACTAAGAATTGGAAGCTCGGCAAGCATCAGTTTTTATCTAATCGTTCTTATCTGTAATTGTCGGGAAGCGCGACTCAACCGGCCCAGCCGTGTACGAACACGGCCAGCAGCGCCAGCAAGCCGAGGATCATCGCGAAAGCGTAGTGATAGAGGTAACCCGACTGCACGTGACGGACGACGCCGGCGCCCCAGGCAACTATTTTTGCCGAGCCGTTGACGACGAGGCCATCGATGAGCGCTACGTCACCAATCTGCCACAGCGTCCGTCCCGTACCACGGGCGCCGCCGGCGAAGAACCAGTCGTTGAAGCGGTCGAAACCGTACTTGTTCACGAGAATCTCGTAGACCAGCGAGGTGCGCTCCGCGATCCGGCGCGGCAGATCCGGCCGTCGCAGATACAGATACCACGCGGTGGCGAGTCCACCCATCGCGAGCCAGAACGGCGGTTGCAGTATGCCGTGCCAGATGAAGCCGAACACGCCGTGGTAGTCCTCGGCCATGTGGCCGATCACGTCGTGATTCGGCGCCACGAATATGCTGCTACCGAAGTAATCACCGAACAGCATCGGTCCGATTCCGATCGCGCCAATCACGACGGACGGAACGGCAAGTGCAACGAGCGGACCCCAGACGACGGCGGGGGTCTCGTGCACGTGCTCGCGAGTGTGGTCGTCCATGCGCGGTTCACCGTGAAACACGAGGAACACGAGCCGGAACGAGTACAGCGCGGTAATGAATACGCCAAACAGGCAGGCGAGATAACCGAGCGAGGCACCCGGTGTATGCGACGCGTGCACGGCTTCGATGATCGCATCTTTCGAGAAAAAGCCGGCTGTGCCGGGGAAACCGATCAGCGCGAAGGATCCGATCAGACACGTGATCCACGTGATGGGCATATACCGCCTCAGCCCGCCCATGCGCCGCATGTCCTGCTCGTGGTGCATTCCGATAATGACGGAACCGGCGGCGAGGAACAGCAGCGCCTTGAAAAACGCGTGCGTCATCAGGTGGAAAATCGCGGCCGAGTACGCCGACGCACCGAGCGCGACGGTCATGTAACCCAGTTGCGAAAGCGTCGAGTAGGCGATGACACGTTTGATGTCGTGCTGTACGAGCCCGAGCAGTCCCATGAAAAATGCCGTGATCGCACCGATGACGAGAACGAACGACAACGCCGTCGTCGACAGCTCGAACAACGGTGACATCCGCGCGACCATGAAGATCCCGGCCGTGACCATCGTCGCGGCATGGATCAGCGCGGAAATCGGGGTTGGGCCTTCCATCGAGTCGGGCAGCCACACGTGTAACGGCACCTGCGCCGATTTGCCCATCGCGCCGATGAACAGCAGGATGCAAATGACCGTCATCAGCGACCACTCGGCTTCACCCCACAGCGTGATCGTCGTTCCCGCCAGGTCGTTTGCCTGGGCGAAAACTTCGATATAGTCGAGCGACGAGAAGTACATGAGTACCGCCGCGATCCCGAGCAGGAATCCGAAATCGCCGACCCGGTTGACGAGAAACGCCTTCAGATTCGCATAGATTGCCGTGTCACGCTTGTACCAGAACCCGATGAGCAGATAGGACACGAGCCCCACGGCTTCCCAGCCGAAGAACAGCTGCATGAAGTTGTTCGCCATCACGAGCATGAGCATGCTAAACGTGAACAGCGAAATGTAGGAAAAGAAGCGCTGATAGCCCGGGTCGTCGTGCATATATCCGACCGTGTAGATATGCACCATCCACGATACGAACGTTACGACGACCATCATCGTCGCCGTCAGCTCATCGATCAGGAAACCGACATGGAACGGAATGCCGCCGCTTTCGAGCCAGGTATAGACGTTCGCGTTGTAGGTGGGTTCGCCTGCAATCACGATCTTGAAGAACACGAGCGCCGACAAGGCGAACGAGACGCCGACCCCGACTATCGCGATCCAGTGCGCACCGGAGCGTCCCACGTCCCGGCCAAACAAGCCGGTGACGACAGCACCGGCCAGCGGCGCGAGGACGATCATCAATAATAGGTTCTGCACGTTGCTTTTCCGATTCGCGGGTTTACAGGGAATTCTCGGTTCGGCTCATCATCAACCACTCATCCGGTTCAGGTCTTCGACGTTGATCGAATTGCGGTTTCTGAACAGGACCACGAGGATCGCGAGTCCAATCGCGGCTTCCGCGGCGGCGACGGTCAGAATAAAAAATACGAATACCTGACCGGCAATGTCCCCGTTGAAATGCGAGAACGCGATGAAATTCATGTTGACCGCCAGCAGCATCAGTTCGACGCACATGAGCAGGACGATAACGTTCTTCCGGTTGATAAAAATACCGGCGACGCTGAGGCAGAAAAGCACGGCGCCAATGAGCAGAAAATGAGCAAGCGATAACATCGTGATCTAGTTTCCGGTTATCCGCTGGTTCCGCTGGCTGGAATTACAGGGTGTCATCATTCGGAATCCATTTTAACGATTCGGATCCGGTCTGCGCTGCGGACCGTAACCTGGTGTTCGGGCTTCGGTGCCTTTGTCTGTCGTGACGGGCGCAGCGTCAGCGCAATTGCCGCGATAATCGCGACGAGCAGGATGACCGCGGCGATCTCGAACGGGAACACGTAATCCGTGTACAACACCTGACCGAGCGCTTCCGTGTTGCTGTACTCGGCCGTGGCCCGTTCGGCCGGCGCGACGACGTCGAGTCCGAAATTCTTCTTGCCGACGACGAGGCCGAGCGACACCATCATCGCGACGGCCACGACAAATGCCACCGGCAGGTAGCCGGCGAAACCCTCGCGCAGTACCGTCAGGTTGATATCGAGCATCATCACAACGAACAGGAACAGCACCATCACCGCCCCGACGTAGACGAGGACGAGTGTGATCGCGAGGAACTCGGCTTCGAGCAGCATCCACAATCCGGAGCTCGCGAAAAACGACATGATCAGGAACAGCGCCGCGTGCACGGGATTGCGCACGGTGATCACCATCGACGCGGCGAAAATCAGCGTGATCGCGAAGAAATAGAAAACGACGGTTTCGACGGTCATGGTTATCTGTGTCGGTACACTGGCATTCGCGTTATCGGTAAATCGCTTCGGTTTCCCGGTCGCGTGCGATTTCTTCTTCGAAAAGATCGCCGTGAGCGAGGAGCTTTTCTTTGGTCATCAGCAGGTCGCCGCGCTGTTCTCCGTGGTACTCGAAGTGTCGCGTTTCAACGATCGAGTCGACCGGGCAGGATTCCTCGCAGAACCCGCAGAAAATACATTTCGTCAAATCGATATCGTAGCGCGTGGTGCGTCGCGTGCCGTCGTCACGCGGCTCCGACTCGATCGTGATCGCAACCGCGGGACAGACAGCTTCGCACAACTTGCACGCGATACAGCGCTCTTCGCCATTCGGGTATCGCCGCAGCGCGTGCAAACCCCGGAAACGCGGCGACTGTGGCGTCTTTTCTTCCGGGTACTGCACCGTGATCTTGCGGTCGAACAGGTGGCGGCCGGTTAACCGCAACCCCTTCACGAGTTCCCACAGGGTCAGGCTTTTCAAATAATCGAATGTGCTCATTACTTACTCCTGCTCAACTCGCCGCTGCAAACCAGGGCGGTACTTCGAACACAACGAGTGCGGCCACAACAACGAGCCAGACTATCGTGATCGGCAGAAAGACTTTCCAGCCAAGGCGCATGATTTGATCGTAACGGAAGCGCGGGAACGTGGCGCGGAACCACAGAAACAGGAACAGGAAAATCGCGGTTTTGAAGACGAACCAGTGGATGCCGTCGCCGAAAAACAGCCCGATCACGGGGACGTCGGTAAGGATCGGCAATGGCGACAGCCATCCGCCGAGGAACATGACCGCGGTTAAAGCCGAGATCATGATCATGTTCGCGTATTCAGCGAGAAAGAACAGCGCGAAAGCCATACCGGCATACTCGACATGAAAACCGGCGACGATTTCGGACTCGCCTTCGCTCACGTCGAAAGGCGCACGGTTCGTTTCGGCCAGGCCGGAGACGAAATAAATCACGAACAGCGGCAATAACGGCAGCCAGAACCACGTCAGCGGATTACCGCGTTGCGCTTCGATGATATCGCCGAGGTTCAGGCTTCCGGCCGCAATCAGCACGCCGACGAGCGCGAAGCCCATCGGGATCTCGTAAGACACGATCTGCGCGGCGGACCGCATCGCGCCGAGAAACGCGTATTTCGAGTTCGAGGCCCAGCCGGCGATGATGATGCCGTAAACCCCGAGCGAAGTGAGCGCGAGAATGTAGAGCAGACCGGCGTTGATGTTCGCGAGCACGGCCTCGCTGCCAAAAGGAATCACGGCCCAGGCGGCGAGCGCGGGACCGAGAGCGAGCACGGGCGCGAGCAGGAACAGCAATTTGTTCGCGCCCGCGGGAATGATCACTTCCTTGCACAGCAGCTTCAGCGCATCGGCGATTGGCTGCAGCCAGCCGCGCGGGCCAACCCGGTTCGGGCCGATGCGGACCTGGATGTAGCCGATGATCTTCCGCTCGGCATACGTCAGATACGCCACCGACAGCATGATCGGCACGACGATCATGATGATCTGCATCAAAATGATCACTGTCGTCGTTACCGGGTCCGGCAGGAACGTCAGGTAGGAGCGGATCAAGTCAAACATCGGCGTTACGGCTGTCTACTGCTCAGGCTTTGGATATTTGAATGTTTTTGGCACCGCTGAACTCGCTCGCACCGGCCCGCGCCGCGTAGAGCAGGTAGCAGTCGTCACCGACGAGTTCGTCGATCGCAACGTTGACAAGCGATTCTGTGCCATCGCCCTTGATCAGCGCCTGTCCGCCGGAGCTCAGCCCGAGTTTCCGGGCTGTCGCCGTGTTCACATGCACGGCCTGCAGATCCGGGGACGGCGTCGCCTGCAGTGCCGCACCGCGCCGAACGAGCGGATCGACGGCGTACAGCGGAATCTCGACCACCGCTTCGGCCTGTTCGGACGCACTGGCCGGCACGGTGATCGCGAGATCCGAGCGGTCCGCACTGGGCTTCTCCGCGCCTTCGCACAGCGCCTCGATATCGCGGGTGACATCAGCGCATGTGACCGCGTCGAAACCCGGCAGCGACAGGCGTTCACCAAGTATCCGCAGGAGTTTCCACGCCGCGCGTGCTTCGCCGCGCGGGCGTACGGCGGGAGCGAATGTTTGCCATGTGCCGAGCGCGTTCACGAATGTGCCCTCGTTTTCCGCGTAGGCGGCGATCGGCAGCAGTACATCCGCGGTTGCCGCGAGCGACGGACTTTCGAATGCGGTCATCGCGACGACGAATGCATCACGCAGTACATCGGTGGTGCGCTGCGCGCGCAGGCAATCGAATTCCGGTTCGATCCCGAGCAGGAAGTAAGCCGCGAGAGGTTCGTCGAACATCGCATCAGCGTGCAGTCCCGTCTTCACGAGTTTGCGTCCGCCCGGACCACGGTGCGGTACGGCACCGGCAAACCACGCACCGGCGGCATTGGCACCGTCCGTCAGCTGTCCGCTTGCGGCGCCTGTCGCGTCGGCAAGCAGGCTCGCGAGCGCGTTGATTTGACCGTAGCTGGCCTGTCGCTGCGCGAAATTGCCGGTGAGGACGAGCGCGCGGTCAGCGTCTTTGAGGATCGCGGCGACCTGCTCGTGCACGGGTTCGGACGTAAACGGCACCAGCGTCTGCTGAATTTTCTCGGGCAGTTCGGCGGCAACGTTCTTCGTGACAGCGCCGAGCGCGGCCGTGATTTGACTCGGCGTGACGATGATTTTGTGCGCGACCGGGAAGTTACAGTCATAGTCGACGGAATTGATCACGACGACTTTCGCGCCCGCCAGCGCCGCTTTGCGGATGCGGTGGTTAACGAGCGGCTGCTCGTGGCGTGGATGCGCGCCTACGAGCACGATCGCGTCGGCCGTTTCGAGTTGTTCGAGCGTCATGCCGAGCGTCGGGTACAGCGGTGCGGCCGCGTCTCCGGAGAAATCGATTTGCCGCGGCCGGTGGTCGACGTTGTTGCCACCGAGTTCGCGGACCATCCGCTGCAGCAGGTAGAACTCTTCAGTCGTCGAGGACGGCGACGCCAGTGCGGCTATGCGTTCGCCGTTACCGTCGGCGGACAACTCCCCGATCTGCTCAACGATAGCGTCCAGGGCAACGTCCCAGTCGCAGTCGTGCCATTCACCGTCGCGCCTGATGCGCGGCGTGGTCAGTCTTTGCTCGCAGTTCAGTGCTTCGTAGCTGAAACGGTCGCGGTCGGAGAGCCAGGTTTCGTTCACCGCCGGGTTGTCCTTCGGCACGACACGCTTTACGACCGCCCCTTTCACGTGGAAGTGGACGTTTGAACCGAGGCAATCGTGCGGCGCGACCCCGTCGCGTTGCTGCAGTTCCCACGCGCGCGCCGAGTAGCGGTACGGTTTCGATGTAAGCGCGCCGACCGGACACAGATCGATCACGTTGCCGGACAGTTCGGAACTCATCGCTTTCGCAATGTACGTACCGATTTCCATGTGTTCGCCGCGTCCCGTCGCGCCGAGTTCGCGCAAACCCGCGATCTCCTCGCCGAATCGCACGCAGCGCGTGCAGTGTATGCAGCGCGTCATGTCGGTCTGCACGAGCGGACCGATGTCCTTGTCGCGCACGACGCGCTTGCGTTCCGTATAACGCGACACGTCGCCGCCGTAACCCATCGCGAGGTCCTGCAGCTCGCACTCACCGCCCTGGTCGCAAATCGGACAATCGAGCGGGTGGTTGATCAACAGGAATTCCATCGTCGAGCGTTGCGCATCAACCGCGCGGTCGGACGTCGTGGAGACCTTCATGCCTTCCATCACCGGCGTCGCGCACGCCGGCAGCGGCTTCGGCGCGCGTTCGACGTCGACGAGACACATGCGGCAGTTCGCCGCGACGCTCAGGTGCTTGTGGTAGCAAAAGCGCGGAATGTAAATCCCCGCGGCGTCCGTTGCCTCGATCAGCATGGACCCCTTGCGCGCGGGGATTTCGCGGCCGTCGACTTCGATTATGACCTGTTCTTCGCTCATCGCCGTCTAAGCCGCCGTTTTCGTCCGTGCATCGAGAATGCTCGTGCCATGCTCGATGTAATGTTCGAATTCGCTGCGAAAATTGCGAATAAAACTCCGCACTGGCATTGCCGCCGCATCGCCAAGCGCGCAAATCGTGCGTCCTTCGATCTTCGAGGCGACGTCGTCGAGCTTGTCGAGATCTTCGGGCTTGCCCTGCCCTTCGACGATTCGCGTCAGCATGCGGTAAAGCCAGCCCGTGCCTTCACGACAGGGCGTGCACTGCCCGCAGGATTCGGCGTAGTAAAAACGCGAAATCCGCTGCAGGACTTTCACCATGTCAGCTGTTTCGTCCATCACGATTACGGCGCCGGAACCGAGCATGGAGCCGGCTGCGGAAATCGAGTCGTAGTCCATCGTGATCGTGAGCGCGGTTTCGGCCGTGAGTACCGGTACGGACGAGCCCCCCGGGATCAGCGCCTTGAATTCGTGACCGTCGCGGATGCCGCCGGCCAGTGCGAGCAGTTCCGTAAACGGCGTGCCCATCGGAATTTCAAAATTGCCGGGCTTGTTCACGTGACCGCTGACGGAAAATATTTTTGTGCCGCCGTTGTTTTCCTTGCCGAGCCCGGCGAACCAGTCGGGGCCCTTGCGCAATATCGTCGGCACCGAGGACAGTGACTCCGTGTTGTTGATCGTCGTCGGCTTCCCGTACAGGCCATAACCGGCGGGGAATGGCGGTTTGAAGCGTGGCTGGCCCTTCTTGCCTTCGAGCGATTCGAGCAGCGCCGTTTCTTCACCGCAGATATAAGCGCCGGCTCCGAGGTGGTTGTGGAGGTCGACGGTGATGCCGGAGCCGAGGATATCCTTGCCGAGGTAGCCGTTCGCATAGGCTTCGGCGAGTGCGGTTTCGAAGCGCCGCGCCGGCTCGTCCATGAATTCGCCGCGCATGTAGTTGTAACCCACCGTCGCGCCGATCGCATAAGCCGCAATCGCCATCCCTTCGACGAGCGCGTGCGGATTGAAGCGCAGGATGTCGCGATCCTTGCACGTACCGGGTTCGCTTTCGTCCGAGTTGCACACGATATATTTCTGTACGCTCGCGTCTTTCGGCATGAAGCTCCACTTCACCCCGGCCGGAAAGCCGGCACCGCCGCGACCGCGCAAACCCGATGCCTTGACCTGTTCGATGACATCCGCCGGCGCGATCTGCTCGCGCACGATGCGCTCCCAGGCCGTGTAGCCGCCAATCTTGCGGTACGTGTCGTACGACCACGGTTCGTCGTAGCCGAGCGTTTCGTAACACGTCAGGTTGAGTTCAATCTCGCTCATTTCAGATTCGCCAGGATATCGTCGACCTTCTCGGGGGTCAGGTTTTCGTAATACACGTGATCGACCATCAGCATCGGTGCGCCACAGCAGGCAGCGAGGCACTCCTCTTCGCGCTTCAGGTAGATGCGCCCGTCGTCGGTCGATTCGCCGACTTTGACTCCCAGTTTGTTTTCGATGTGGGCGACGATTTCGTCGCTGCCCCGGAGCATGCACGACACGTTCGTGCACACTGAAATACTGTGCCGACCGACCGGTTTCGTTTCGAACATCGAGTAGAAACTGGCGACTTCGTAAACCGCGATACGCGGCATCTCGAGGTAGTCGGCTACTGCATCCATCAACGGCTCGGTCAGGTATCCCTGATTCTCGTGCTGTACTTCATGCAATGCGGCAAGTACCGCGGATTGTTTCCGTTCCGCCGGATACTTTTTCACTGCCGCGTCGATCACTTCGCGCGCATGGGCGGAAAGGACGGGTGTTTCGCTTGGCGTCGCCATGGTTCCCTACCTGTCGATCTCGCCGAACACGACATCCATCGTGCCGATCACGGCGACCACGTCCGCGAGCATGTGGCCCGAGACCATTTCGTTCATCGCGGACAAGTGGGCAAAGCCCGCTGCCCGCGCTTTAAGACGATAGGGCTTGTTCGCGCCATCGGAGACGAGCGTCACGCCAAACTCTCCCTTCGGGTGTTCAACGGCGGCGTAGACTTCGCCTTCCGGCACGCAGTAGCCCTCGGTGAACAGTTTGAAATGATGGATCAGTGATTCCATGCCACCTTTCATTTCACCGCGTTTCGGCGGGGTCAGCTTGTGGTCGTCGAGCATGACCGGGCCCGGATTCGCGCGCAGCCAGCTGACGCATTGCCGGATAATCCGCGCCGACTGACGCATTTCCTCGACCCGCACGAGATAACGGTCGTAGCAGTCACCGTTGAGCCCAACGGGGATGTCGAAGTCGAGGTCGGCGTACACTTCATACGGCTGTTTCTTGCGCAGGTCCCATTCGACCCCCGAACCGCGCAGCATCGGCCCGGTGAAACCCAGCGCCGTCGCGCGTTCCGGCGTGACGATGCCGATGTCGACAGTGCGCTGTTTCCAGATCCGGTTATCAGTGAGCAGGGTTTCGTATTCGTCGACGCAAGCGGGAAAGCGCTCGGCAAACGATTCGATGAAATCGAGCATGCTGCCCTGACGATTGTCGTTCAGCGCCCGCACTTCATCGTCGTTGTGCCATTTCGACGCCTTGTATTGCGGCATCTGCGCCGGCAGATCCCGGTATACCCCGCCGGGTCGGTAGTACGTTGCGTGCATCCGCGTACCGGATACCGCTTCGTAACAATCCATCAGGTCTTCGCGTTCGCGAAAGCAGTAAAGGAAGACCGTCATCGCGCCAATATCGAGGCCGTGGGCGCCGAGCCACATCAGGTGGTTCAGGATCCGCGTGATCTCGTCGAACATGACCCGGATGTACTGTGCTCGCAGTGGCGGTTTCACCCCGAGCAACTTTTCGATCGCCAGCACGTAGGCGTGCTCGTTGCACATCATCGACACGTAATCGAGCCGGTCCATGTAACCGATGCTCTGATTGAACGGTTTGTTCTCCGCGAGCTTTTCCGTGCCACGATGCAGCAGACCAATATGCGGGTCGGCGCGTTCGATCACTTCACCGTCCATTTCGAGCACGAGTCGCAGCACGCCGTGAGCGGCCGGATGCTGCGGCCCGAAGTTCAACGTCATGTTGCGAATTTCAGGCATCGGATTTGTCGCTGACAGAATTTGCGGCGAAGTGGTGGTCTTCGCGGATGACGCGCGGCACGAGCACCCGGTTCTCGATCGTCACGGGCTGGTAGATGACGCGCTTCTTGTCGGGGTCATAACGCACTTCAACGTGGCCCTCGAGCGGGAAGTCCTTGCGGAACGGATGACCGATGAAACCGTAGTCCGTCAGGATCCGGCGTAAATCGGGGTGACCTTCGAACAGGATTCCGAACAGGTCGAACGCTTCACGCTCGTACCAGTCCGCGACGGGCCATATGCCGGTGACGGAAGGCACGATCGGCTCGTCTTCGCGAAGGTAGACCTTCAATCGTACACGCACATTGTGCTTGAGCGAGAGTAATTGATACGCCACCGCGAAGCGTGCCGGTGCGTCGTCCGGCAGGCGCGCCGGCGTGCGGTTCACGCCGCGCGAGAATCCCGAGTCCGTCGCCGCCTGAGTCTGCCAGTCCGACTGACCGTACGCGAGGTAATCGAGACCAACGAGGTCGGAGAGTTGGCGGAATGCGAGATCGGCGTCATCGCGCAGCGTTTTTGCCACAGCAAGCAAGGCGTTTGCCGACGTCACGATCGTGAGTTCACCGCGTTCGATCGCGCTCGAAACGAGTGAATCACCCAAGCGCTCCGCGATCAGGGCGGCGAATCTGTCAACCTTGGAATCCGTCATCGAAAATTAAGGGTCTGTTACCGGTTGATCGTGTGGCTGCGCTTGATCTTCTTTTGCAGTTGCATCACCCCGAACAACAGGGCTTCGGCCGTCGGCGGGCAACCGGGAACGTAGACGTCGACCGGTACGATTCGATCGCAGCCACGCGTCACCGCATAGGAGTAATGGTAGTAGCCGCCGCCGTTCGCGCACGAACCCATGGAGATCACCCATTTCGGCTCGGTCATCTGGTCGTAGACCTTGCGCAGCGCCGGGGCCATTTTGTTCACGAGCGTGCCGGCGACGATCATAACGTCGGACTGTCGCGGGCTCGGCCTGAACACGATGCCGAAGCGGTCGAGATCGTAACGTGAAGCGCCGGCGTGCATCATTTCCACCGCGCAACATGCGAGCCCGAACGTCATCGGCCACATCGAGCCCGTGCGCGCCCAGTTGATTACGGTGTCGACCGTCGTCGTGACGAAACCCTGGTCAGCACCCTGCGCTACTCCCATTCGAGCGCTCCCTTCTTCCATTCGTAGATAAAACCGACGACCAGCAGGCCGAGGAACAGCATCATTGCAAGGAATCCGAACATTCCGATCTCATCGAGTACAACCGCCCACGGAAACAGGAATGCAATCTCGAGGTCGAAAATAATGAACAGGATCGCGATCAGGTAGTAACGCACGTCGAACTTCATGCGTGCGTCTTCGAATGCTTCGAAACCGCATTCGTAAGGTGAGGATTTTTCGCTGTCCGGACGGCGGATATTCAGGATCGTCCCGACACCGTAACTCGCCGCCAACGACACCCCGCCGATGGCCACGGCCACGACGATAAAAATCAAAATCGGCAGATATAACTCTAACAACGCGTGTTTTCCTGATTAGCACGCAGCGGGTGCAGTTCACGATCCGTTTAGTTTAACCGGATCCGCTGATTTTTTATACGTTTAGCGGTCCGGATTTTCGCGCTTCGGCGGCCGTAAGCTGCCGTTCGGGCGCACGTGAACGATGTTGCACGCCGTGATCCAATTAGCCATGACGGCGTCTGTGGCGGCTCCGGGATCCGGACCCGCGCGCACGTCGCAAAATCATGGTGCCGATGGCCGGAGTCGAACCGGCACGCCTCGCGGCACTGCCCCCTCAAGACAGCGTGTCTACCAATTCCACCACATCGGCTTTTTTGATTCGAGGTTGTGTCCGTCACACTGGCCGCAGGCCACTGCTCGGAGCGCGCTAATAATACGCAATGCGGCGCGCGGCCGCCATAGTCACTGCAGGTTTATTCCGGCATTGCGGGCGCGTCATCACGCAGGCTGCCCGGTAAACCCGGCAGATCATCCGGCATTCCGGTTTCGGGGAGTCCCGGAATCGTTGCCGGCGCATCGTCGGCGGTAGCCGGCGCTTCGACCGTGACCTGATCGATGATGCTTTGCGGCGCGATCGTCTGGCCGGACATGTAGGCGAGCACGAGACTGTTCGTCAGGAACACGAACGCGAGTACCGCCGTCGCACGGGTCAGAAAAGACGTCGAGCCGCGCGACCCGAATACGGTCGAAGACGCGCCGCTGCCAAAAGCGGCTCCGGCGGTGGCGCCGGCGCCCTGTTGCAAAAGGATTATCGTGATCAGCGCGAGGCCGAGCGCAATGTGTAATACGAGTAAAATGGTCTGCATGAAATGACTCCGTAGTCGGTCGCGACGCTGCGGGCGCTCAGTGCGAGCCGCAAATCTGCAAAAAATCGGGCGCTTTCAGCGCGGCACCGCCGATCAGACCGCCATCCACATCGGCCATCTGAAACAATTCGGCGGCATTATCCGGCTTCACACTGCCGCCGTACAGTATCCGTGTCGCGGCCGCCGCGGCCGCGTCGCGGGCCGCGATAGTCTTGCGAATAAACGCATGTACTGCCTGGGCCTGTTCCGGGCTCGCGGTTTCGCCCGTGCCGATTGCCCACACCGGTTCGTAGGCGACGACACAGTTCACGAGAACCCCGGTAGCGAGCGGTTCGAGTTGCGAGGCAATCACGGTATTCGTCGTACCCGCCTTGCGCTCCTCGAGTTGTTCGCCAACACAGATAACCGGCGTCAAACCCGCCGCAAGCGCGGCTTGTGCTTTCGCGGCCACGATCGCGCTCGTTTCGCCGAACAGGGTCCTGCGCTCGGAATGACCGACGAGAACGAAGCGGCAGCCAAGGTCGACAAGCATGCCCGGGGACGTTTCTCCCGTGTACGCGCCTTCGGTGAACTCCGAGACGTTTTGCGCCCCGAGAGCAACCGCCGAACCGGCAAGTACATCCGCGACGGCCGGCAGCAGAACGTGGGGCGGACACACGGCAATATCGACGTCCGGATAGTCACCGGCACGCGCCGCGATAGCGCCGGCGAGATCCCGCGCGAACGCGACCGTACCGTGCATTTTCCAGTTTCCAATAACGAGTGCTTGTCGGGGCATGATGAGGCCTGGGATTTCCTGTTGCGCGGCGAAAAAGGCGGCAAAGCTTAGCCGGCACCGCCGCGGAATTCAATTTCAGCAACCGCCGGGTGGATGCGGCCGCGCCTGACGTCCCCGTCGATTCAGAGCGTTCGCCGCGCCTGAAAATTCGCGAGGCGGTACAAATCGTCGAGCATGACGCCTTTGACTTCGAAATGATCGCCGGGTTTCAGATCGCGCGGCAGCATCACGTTGCCGAAACGCGTCCGGATCAGCCGGTTCACCTGCACGCCCTGTGACTCCCACAGACGCCGGACCTCACGGTTGCGCCCCTGCCGCACGACGCAATAGTACCAGCGATTCGCCCCGCGCCCGTTGCCACGCACGATATCGTCGAATGCATAGCTCTCGCCGTCGATCTCGACACCACTCTTCAGGCGCGCGAGGATCTCCCCGTCCACCTCGCCGAACACGCGTACGGCATACTCGCGATCGATCCCGTAGCGCGGGTGCATGAGGCGGTTCGCGAGATCGCCGCTCGTGGTAAACAGGAGCAGCCCGCTCGTATTGACGTCGAGACGCCCGACCCCGATCCAGCGCATACCGTCTTTCGCCGGCAGCAGGGATTCGGCCGTGGGCCGGCCACCCGGATCGCTCGCGGTACAAATGATGCCTTCGGGCTTGTGGAGCGCGATGACGCGAACCCGCGGGATTTTCGCGGCCAGGCGTACGGGCTTGCCATCGAGCGTGATTCGATCGCGCGCCGAGACCCGATCGCCCAGCGTAACTTTACGGCCGTTGACCGACACGCGGCCGGCTTCGATCCAGCGCTCGATTTCCCGGCGCGAACCATAACCCGCCTGGGCAAGCACTTTTTGCACGCGTTCGCCGGATTGTTCCTGTTCAGTCATCGGAGGGTAGCGCTCGGTTGCGGATGCGGGTTTCCCGCGCAATGGTCGGACTAGCAGCCTGTCGGACTTAGGAACAATCTGCTGCGCCGGCGGGACAGCGGCGCAAAAACGCGCGATTTTTCGTCACGTAGCACCA
>MRWG01000364.1_pt1 | contig 84371 bp, 72 predicted proteins | sample 1013341 | NCBI WGS metagenome assembly MRWG01 (sample SAMN06117577, study PRJNA244670) | biofilm metagenome | biome: Water; feature: Cathode Biofilm; material: Biofilm; isolation source: microbial consortium enriched at the cathode of a solar microbial fuel cell | place: USA: District of Columbia ...
AACCCCCGGGATGGGGTGGAGATAAGTATGGAAATTATGGTGCGGTAAATCGAAGGGAAAAAGCCCCGCGTAAGCGGTTTAGTTCAACAGCTGGATAAACGAGACCCGCTGTCTCGTTATCCTTTTTTAGCTTATTTTTTTTATAACTTTAGATGGCCAACATCCACGACCTTGCCCACCCTTAAACCAAATACGGTAATTTGAGCTTATAGAAGAAATAACATCTTCTTTCTCATGACCATATTGCTCACTAATAATTATGTCGCCTGCTTTTAATTTTAATTTTTTTATTGCAGCAATGTTTCGTTTTTGTAATTCTTCGTCAATTAATGCAGAAACAATAATAAAGTCATTAGATTTAGTGGTTACACCTAATGCAGCCAAAAAGTCCTTTTGTTTTTCTGTAGCTTCTCTTCTTTCAACATCAGGATAAATAGCCTCAAATACTTCACTTTCTATTTTTGCAGCAGCAATAATGCTACTGTCTTTTGCTACATTAATGCCAAGCTTCTTGGATATTTGAATTTGTTCTTCTGTTGCGGTTTTCATCGATTTTATTTATATAAGCTAACAGTGTAAAACAGAATGCGTAGATATTGCGCTACACAGATTCTGTATAGCACTATCCCACACGCCAACAGCGAGGCTGCCGAATCCATGTATTATCATGAGAACCCGACGTGCAAACCGGGATGATCGCTCTGGCGCGCACGGAATAGACATGACCCCACACCATTGTTTTTATACTCAAATCCGAGTTTCCACAATATGGCCGCAGATTGTCAACGGCCACCAACGAGTCATGGTGGCTCACCGCCCAGAGGAAGGACCCCGCAATCACTGAGGCCATGCTATACAGAATGCGTAGATAGGTGGCTATACAGAATTCACCCATTGCGATTATCAGCGGGGCCCATGCTGCACAAAACCACAGCATCATGACTGGCGGGGAGTGTGGGCAACTTATCTGACAACGCTTAACGCCGCCTGCACACAGCGCAACACCCCGTAATCCACCTCACCCTCCAATGCCTCAAACACCGGTTTCAGTTTGCCGTCTTCGTGTTGTTCGAAGGCGAAGCGGATCGCTTTGAAAGTTTCATCATCCAGCGCCACCGCATCTTGCAGCTCGATCTCGCCGCTTTCGATAGCCTTGGCCAGGTGGTTGTAGACGCTGGTCAGCGTCAGGTCGCGCTGTTGGGCGATGGCCGGCGGCGTCATGCCCTGGCTGAGTAATTTCAGCGTTTCGTCCACCGTGTCGGTGACGGCGGCGGGCTGGCTGTGTTCGAGGATCACATCGAGGAAGGCGTCGCCGTAGGCATCCAGTTTACGATCGCCGATGCCGGAGATGCGCCCCAGTTGTTCCAGGGTCTGGGGCTGGCGCTCGACCATCTCGGCCAGGGTGGCGTCGTGGAAGATGACGTAGGCGGGCACGCCTTGTTCCTCGGCCAGTTCGCGGCGGCGGTTGCGCAGGGCGTCCCACAGACGTTGGTCGGCCGCCTTGCCGAACTGGGCGCTGCGTTTGCGTTCGGCCTTGGCCGATTTGCGTAGCTTGCGCAGCATCAGTTGGGTCTCGCCGCGCAGTACCGGGCGCGCCGCTTCGGTGAGCTGCAGACCGCCGTAGCCTTCCAGGTCCACACTCAGCAGGCCGCGGGCGATGAGCTGGCGATAGACGCCGCGCCATTCATTGACGCTGTACTCCTTGCCGATGCCATAGGTGCTGAGCGTGTCATGGCCGAACTGTTTGATGCGTTCACTCTCGCTGCCGCGCAGCACGTCGATGAGATAGTTCACCCCGAAGCGCTGGCCGGTGCGGTGCACGCAGGAGAGCGCCTTCTGCGCCGCCACCGTGGCGTCCCAGGTCTCGGGCGGGGTGAGGCAGTTGTCGCAGTTGCCGCAGGGTTGGTCCATGACATCGTCGAAATAGTGCAGCAGTGCCTGGCGCCGGCAACTGGTCAGTTCGCACAGGCCGAGCATGGCGTCGAGCTTGTGGCGTTCGACGCGCTTGTGCTGTTCGTCGGCGTCCGAGCCCTCCTGCATCTGGCGCAGGGTGATCACGTCCTGCAGGCCATAGGCCATCCAAGCGTCGGCGGGCAGGCCGTCGCGCCCGGCACGGCCGGTCTCTTGATAATAGGCCTCGATGCTTTTGGGCAGGTTGAGATGGGCGACGAAGCGCACGTCCGGCTTGTCGATGCCCATGCCGAAGGCGATGGTGGCGACGATGATCACGCCGTCCTCGCGCAGGAAGCGTTCCTGGTGCTGCTGGCGTTGTTGCTGCGACATGCCGGCGTGGTAGGGCAGGGCGGTGAGCCCCTTGTCGGCGAGCCAGCGCGCGGTCTCGTCCACCTTTTTGCGCGACAGGCAGTAGACGATGCCGGCCTCGCCTTCGTGTTCGTTGCGGATGAAGCGCAGCAGCTGCTCGCGCGCGTTGCCCGGGTTCTCGCTGATGCGGTAGCGGATGTTGGGGCGGTCGAAGCCGCTGTTGAAAATCCTCGCTTCGTGCAGTGACAGCCGTTCCACGATTTCGCGCCGGGTGGGGGCGTCGGCGGTGGCGGTGAGGGCGATACGCGGCACCTCGGGGAAGCGCTCGTGCAGCATGGAGAGCTGAATGTACTCGGGGCGGAAGTCATGCCCCCATTGCGACACGCAGTGGGCCTCGTCGATGGCGAACAGGGCCAGCTTGAGCCGGCCGAGCAGCGCCAGCATGCGGCCGTTGAACAGGCGTTCCGGCGCCACGTAGAGCAGGTCCAGCGCGCCGCGCTGCAGCTGTTCCTCAATGTCGGCGGCCTCGGCCGGATTCAGACTGGAGTTGAGATAGGCCGCCTTGACGCCGTATTGGCGCAGCGCCGCCACCTGGTCCTGCATCAGGGCGATGAGCGGCGAGACCACCACGGCGACGCCGTCGCGGACGATGGCGGGGATCTGGTAACAGAGCGACTTGCCGCCGCCGGTGGGCATGAGCACCAGGGCATCACCGCCGTTGCAGACCTGCGCGACGATGGCGGCCTGCTCGCCGCGGAACTCATCGTAACCGAAGACGGATTGCAGGATGTGCAGGGCGGGAGAGATGTCCGGAGTGGTCGCAGTCATGGCGGGCATTATACCGGTTCAGCGCCAAAGAATCGTGGTGCCTGGGGTGGGGATTGTCTATCATCGGGGCATGGCTAAGCGCAACAGATGGATGATTCTAAACATAAGCGTCGCGCTGGGCATGAGCCTCGCACTGGCGGCCTGTGCCGGCAAACCCACGCCCCGCGTCGAGGCGGCCGAGCGAGTCGCCTGGCAGGCGGCGTTTTACCAGGAAGAGGCCGCCGGGTGGCGTGGGGCCGGTAACGCGGGCATGGCACGACATTTCGAACAGCGCGCCGCGCGTACGCGCGCCCAGCCCGATGACGCGGAAGATAATTTGTTCGATTTTCTGTTCGATATTGTCTTCGAGTAAGGCCGCTCAATGCAGCTTCCAGAACTTCTCCATGGCGAGATAAGTGAACGAGGCGCTCCAGGTAATCATCATCAGGCCCACCAGGGATTCCATGGCGGTGAGCAGGCGCAGTCCCTCCATGGGCGCGAAATCGCCGATGCCCAAGGTGGTGTAGGTGGTCATGGAATAATAGAAATAATCATAAAAGCCGGCCAGGGGCAGACCGCTGATTTGCCCGGCGCCCAGCACCTCGGCCAGGGCCAGATAGCTGGCGGCATAGAGCGTGACCTCCACCAGATGGGCGAAAAAGGCGGCGCCGATGACCACTAGAATACGCTGGCGCGGCGACATGTGCAGCCGCGCCAGCGACAGGGAGGTGAGGCGCAGGGTCTCGTAGTGGATCAGCACCACTGCGACGGCCAGCGCCATGGCGAGGCTGAATTCAAGCAAGGTGTTCACTGCGTCCCCCCTTTTGGCGTTGATGATGTCCGTGTCGGCTACTTCAGATATGTCTGCAGGCGCGCACGCCAGCCCGGCAGCCAACGCGATTCGTCACGCGGCGCATTGGCCACCCGGCGCGTGAGCACCGCGTCGGCGGCGCGCACGAATTCCGGCAGCGCCGGCGGCGTATCACGCATCGTTTCCAGCACCTGTAACAGGCCCCAGCCCTGCCCCCGGTAACGCTCCTTGGGTGACGTCCCTTCACCCTTGAAATTGACATAGTCGATCAGGGCATAGAGGCCGTTGGGTTGTTGCGCCACACGATAAAACTGATCTTTTACATGCCGGCGTTGTGCTTCAGTCGGCAGGGCGGCCAGTATTTGCGGCAGGGCCGCCTCCATGCGCGCGACGATGAAAGCGACCTGTTGCGGCACGGTCTGATGCAATAGATGGCGCAGTTGTTTCATCTCGGTGCTGTCGATGGCGGCATAAAATTGCTCACGATTGCGCCAGGGCGCAGCGGCGCTCTGCGTCAGCCAGCGCGGTAAGGCAGTGTGCTGTTTGAGGTGTTGTAGAAGTTGCGGAAAGCTTTCACGGAACGGACCCTCGATGCCGGCCGGGTACCAGATGAAATGGCCGATGCCGAAGGACGGGAAGTCCTCGCCCTTATTCCACACAGTCAGGTTTTCAATCTTACCGGCGCCTTCGTTGAGCCAGATACGCTCGCCGATGCTGTGCGCCTGGTTCGGTGTCAGGTGCAGATTCGGCGCTGCCGCGACGGGCCAGATAAGCAGACACAGCAGGGTGAGCAGGGCGCCGCGTAATGACTTCATTGGCCTCCCCCTTTGTGTTTGAGCGCGACGCGCGCGGCCTTTGGTGCGGCCGGGCAGATAGGACAGGGCATGTAGAATATACAGGGTCATGAGGTCAAAGGCTTATGCTGCTCCCGCCCATTGTAGCCCGAAGCGGCTCTGACCGGGTGGCCGCGCGATGTTAGAATCGGGGCGCCGGCGTCAAACGCCGGCATTCAAACAATAGCTCTTAGGGAGAGGATTATGAAACCAGGCGTCACCGTATTCGCTGTAATGGCCCTGCTGGCGACGGGCTGCAGCCAGCCCAATAATTATGTGCCGCGCGTCGGTGCCAGTGGCGAAGATATGTTCAGGAATGCCTGTTTCGAATGCCACAAGCCGCAAGAAAACGGCCGTTATTTCGATTTGGACGCCGAGATGGCCAGTGTCGCGGCCATTGCCGACAAGATCTCCGAGGGCGGCTTCAGTATGCCCGCCTTCCCCCACATCGAAGGCGAAGAACTGCAGCGTCTGAGTGAATACGTGCTGGCACACAGCAAGACGCCAGAGGGCGACAACGACTGAAACCATGGCCGTTCAGTTGTTCATTCTACGCGGGGTCCCCGAGGACGAGGCGGAGGAAATACGCGCCTTGCTGGCTGAGCAACACATCGATTACTACGAGACGCCGGCGGGCAGCTGGGGCATGTCCCTGCCCGCCCTGTGGCTGACGGACGAGACCCAGCTGGAGCGCGCCCAGGGTCTGTTGGCACAGTATCAGCAGCAACGTCTGTCTCAAGCCCGGAGCGAATTCGAGGCCTTGAAGGCAGAGGGCCGACAACGCAGTATTATAGATTTGTTTCGCGAACATCCGCTGCGGTATTTGTTGTACTTGGTGTTAGTGGGCGTGATCGCCTATTTTTCCATCTCCCCCTTCGTCACATTGGGTCAGTGAGCGTGACGCTCGCGATTTATGCGCGGTTGTCCGATACTCGCTGGATATAAAGGAAAACGATCCATATGACCGACCGAGGCGATCATGTTCGAAGCCGTTGAGCTGGGACAATCCCTGTCGAAAGCCGAATTCAAGCAGGCCGAGACGACGTTCCGCGCCGAGTTGCTGCAGTTGCAGCGGCAATTGGCCGAGGCCAAGGTGGCCGCCCTGATTGTCATTGCCGGGGTCGAAGGGGCCGGCAAGGGCGCGGTGGTCAACCGTCTCAATAAGTGGTTGGACAACCGCGACATGGCCACCCACGCCTTTTGGGATGAAACGGCGGCGGAGACACAGCGACCCGAATACTGGCGCTACTGGATGGGTCTGCCGGCGCGCGGCGCCATCGGCATTATGTTCGGCGCATGGTATTGGGATCCCATTTATCGTCACTGCCGCGGTCAGGCCAGCGATGCCGAACTGGACGATGGCGGCCAGCGCATCAAAGAGCTGGAGCACATGTTGCACCAGGACGGCATGTTGATCATAAAGCTCTGGTTTCACCTTTCCAAAAAGACCTTTCATCAGCGTATCAAGCAGCGCAGCGAGGCGGCCAAGCATGTGCGGGCTGAGAAAGGCGATGAACACGGCGGCGTCGACTATAAGCCGTTTGTGCTCTCCGCCGCACGCCTGATCAGTCGCACCGACACCCGTGTGTGTCCGTGGAACTTGATCGAGGCGGAGGATGATTATTTTCGCGACATCAGTGTGGCGCAGGCGATCCGCGCCGGGCTTACGCAACGCTTGGCCGAGCATCGCGTCGCGGATCGTCGCCTGGCGGTGCCGAATCCTCTGGTCGGCGTCGATGCATCCGGCGCAAGTATCTTGGATACGCTGGATATGGGCACGGCCTTGGCCAAGTCGGACTACAAGGCGCAACTCAAACACTATCAGAAGCAACTTTCCGAATTGGCCTGGCAGGCCTACGACGCCGGTATGTCCACGGTGATCGTGTTCGAGGGCTGGGATGCGGCCGGCAAGGGCGGCGCTATCCGTCGGCTTACCAGTGCCGTGGACGCGCGGTTGTATCGCAGCCATTCCGTCGCCGCGCCCAGCGACGAGGAGCTGGCTCACCATTACCTGTGGCGGTTCTGGCGTCAGGTGCCCAGGGCCGGTTACATGACACTCTACGATCGCTCCTGGTACGGCCGGGTGCTGGTGGAGCGGGTGGAGCAACTGGCCCGGACGGATGAGTGGCAACGGGCCTATCAGGAAATCAATGATTTTGAAGAGCAGCTGGTGGACAGCGGGGCGGCGGTGCTCAAGTTCTGGCTGCACGTGACACCCGAGGAGCAATTGAAGCGTTTTGAGCAACGCCAACAAACACCGTGGAAACAATACAAGCTCACCGATGATGATTGGCGTAACCGCGACAAGCGTGATGCCTATGAGGCGGCGGTGAACGAAATGGTGCTGCGCACCAGCACCGGCAAGGCGCCCTGGTGTCTGATTCCGGCTGATGACAAATACTATGCCCGTATCAATGTGCTGAAAGAGGTGTGTGAGCGTCTGGACCAGGCCTTACACACAAACTAAGCCTGTTTCCGTTATTCTTAGGCGATGGCTGCGCAAACCTCAACAAGACTACTCGCCTGGGTCGAGCGAACCGGTAATCGCCTGCCCCATCCGGCCACGCTGTTTGGTTTTGCCGCCCTGGGGGTCATGCTGGTTTCACAATTGGCGGCCGCACTGGATTGGCGTGTCAGCAAAAGCGTCACCGACGTGGCGGGCGTGAAGCAACAGGTCGAGGTTGAAGCGGTGGGGCTGCTGGACAGCGACGGCATCTGGTGGGTGCTCAGCCATCTGGTGGATAACTTCATCAACTTTCCGCCCCTGGGCCTGGTGTTGGTGGCCATGATCGGCATCGGTGTGGCCGAGCGCAGCGGCCTGGTGGCCGCCCTGTTACAGAGCGGCGTGCGCAAAACCCCCGGTGGGTTGCTGACGCCCATGGTGTTTTTCCTGGGTGTCATGTCGTCCATGGCGCTGGATGCCGGTTATGTGGTGCTGCCGCCCTTGGCCGCAGCCTTGTATTTAGCCATGGGGCGTTCGCCCCTGGCGGGCATCGCCGTGGCCTTCGCCGCCGTGTCGGCGGGCTTCAGCGCCAATCTGTTGATCACGGCGCTGGATCCGCTGTTGGCGGGCTTTTCCCAGGCCGGTGCGCAATTGGTCGACCAGGCCTATCGGGTCAGCGCCACGGCCAATTGGTGGTTTATGATCGCCTCCACTATTGTGTTAACGCTGACAGGTTGGTGGGTGACGGCGCGCATTGTCGAGCCTCGGTTGGCCGCGGCCGACTATGATTATGTCCGTGTAGATGACGACCCTGCCACGCAGATCTCCGCTGACAATATGCGCCGCGGGCTTAAAATGGCGCTTGTCTCAGTGGTGATCTCACTGGCTATCGTCTTGGCATTGATCTTTATTCCCGATGCCCCTTTGTACGGACAAGGCGAACGCTTCGCGCGTTGGATCGAGGCCATTGTGCCCTTGATCCTGATCCTGTTTCTCATCCCCGGCCTGGCCTACGGCTTTGCCGCCCGCACCCTGCAGTCGGAAAAGGACGTGGCGCGGCTGATGAGCGAGACCATGTCGGCACTTGGTCCCTATATCGTGTTGGCCTTTTTCGCCGCCCAGTTCATCGCCTTTTTCAATCATTCCAACCTGGGCGAGATGTTGGCCGTGGTCGGCGGTCAATTACTGGCCCAGGCCCAAGTGGCGCCCTGGTTTCTGATCGCGGCCTTCGTCATGGTAGTGATGCTGGGTAATCTGTTCATCGGTTCGGCCTCGGCCAAGTACGCCTTTTTCGCGCCGGTATTCGTGCCCATGTTCATGCAGGTGGGCATCAGCCCGGAACTGACCCAGGCCGCCTACCGCGTCGGCGATTCGGTCAGCAATGTGATCACGCCGCTGAATCCTTACATGGTCATCGTGTTGGCGTTTCTGCAGCGTTATCTGCCTCAGGCCGGTTTCGGTACGCTGGCGGCCTTGATGTTGCCCTATGTCGTCGTCTTCGCGGTGATCTGGATTGCGCTGCTGCTGGTATGGATGGTAATTGGTGTGCCCTTGGGGCCCGCTGGACCGCTCTGGTATCAGGCGGGTTAGGAGTTTCCTTTGACGCAGATTCACAGGCGCGAAAGGAAACGCTTGCTGCGTGACATCCTCAAAGGGGTGTCGCGCAGTTTCTATCTCACCCTGCGCGTGTTGCCGGGGCCCTTGCGCGAGCCCATCGGCCTGGCCTATTTATTGGCGCGTGCCGCCGATACCCTGGCCGATACTCCCGTGGTGCCGCCAAATCGGCGGCTGCAGTATCTGCAGTGTTTTAAAACCTATATTGCAAGCCCGGGCGCGGCCGGTGGCTGCGACGAGATTCAATTCGCATTGCGGAACAGGCTGGCCAATCGGGATGAGGCACGTTTGCTGGAAAGCTTGCCGCAACTGTTCACCTTATTCGCGGCACAGCCCGCGGCGGACCGTGAGCGCATGCGCCAGGTGGTCACGACACTGACCGACGGCATGGTGTTTGATCTAAATACCTTTCCGGCCGAGGAGAGCGGCGCGATCAAGGCATTGCAGCGGGAGGATGAACTCGACCGGTACACCTATCTCGTGGCCGGCTGCGTCGGGCAGTTCTGGACCGAAATGAGCATGGTCCATGTCGCCGCACTGAAGCACTGGGACCAAGACGCACTGGTGGAGAAGGGCGTGCGTTTCGGCAAGGCTTTGCAGCTCACCAATATCCTGCGCGACCTGCCGCGCGACCTGCGCATCGGCCGCTGTTATCTGCCCCGGCAATGGCTGCGGCAATACGATCTGAGCGTGGCGCAGTTATTGGAACCGAACAACAGCGCTCACGCCAAGCCCTTGCTCGAGCACGGCATCACCCTGGCGCTGCAACACTTTGCGGCGGCGGAGGCGTATGTGCTGGCTATCCCGCGCCGGTGTGTGCGTCTGCGCCTGGCAGCGCTGTGGCCCTTGATGATCGGCTTGGAGACGTTGGCAAGGCTGGCGTCCAGCGATCACTGCTTGGATGCGGACATCAGCATCAAGGTGGAACGGCGGCGGGTCTATGCCATCATGCTCAGGTCGGCATTACTGGTGCTGTCGAATACCGCCTTGCGGCGTTGGCTGGTTGCGGCCAGGGGCGCTGCTCACGCGCGCCGCCAAAGCGGGTAGAATGGGCGCGTGGGGGCGCCGAGGCAATCAATAAATCAGCAGCATAAGTGTGGATGGACTATGTCATCAGCCGTGATATCGATTTCGAATCAAAAAGGGGGAACGGGTAAAACCACCCTGACCATGAATCTGGCCGCCGGCCTTGCGCGGCGCGGGCGTACCCTGGTGGTCGACGCCGACCCACAGGGCTCGGCGCTGCAATGGGCCGGTCTGTCGAGCGATGAAAAGCCGTTTCCGGTGTCGGTCATCGCGGTGGCCGATAATCTGGGGCGCGAGGTGGGGCGCTTCGCCGAGGACTATCAATACGTCCTGATCGATTGTCCGCCGACACTAGAGACCGAGGTAACCCGGGCGGCCATGCGCATCGCGGATACGGTGTTGATACCGACCCTGCCCTCGCCGGTGGACCTGTGGGCCAGCCTGCGCCTGGCCAATGCCATCGAGGAGGTGAAGCTGCGCAACCCGCGCCTGGCGGCCTATATCCTGGTCAATCAACTGGAACCGCGTTCCGCATTGTCCCAGGGTATGAAACAGGCGCTGGAGGAATTTGATATCCCCGCACTGAACAGCCACCTGCGCCGTCGCGCCATCTATCGCAATGCGGCACTGGAAGGGCTGAGTGTGTATTGTATGGGTAAGCGCGGCGAGCCCGCCGCGGCGGAAATTGATGCAATCATCGAGGAGGTGTTATGAGTGAAAGAGCGCAAACCGGAACCAAACTGGCCAACAGCGTGCGCCAGGCCAAGATGAAACAGGCGGCCGGGCAGCACACGCCCGCGGTGCGGCCCCGGATCTCGGCCGAGCAGGACGCGCCGGCGATAGTGTTTGCTGCGCGTCGGGTCTGGCCTGACTGATGGGTGCGCCACCGGCTGTCGTACTTGGGGCGGCGCCGCGACAGACTTAGGGTTTGCGTCCGGCGCGGCGCGCGCGTGGCCAGCCGCCGCCAGGCCAAACCCGCCATGGCGGCACTGAATGAGTCCAACAGCATCCCGTGCTACGCCAGCAGCACTAATTCCATCGTGTCGTCGTACACCAGAGCGGCGCTATGCAGCGACAGGGTGACGCCGGCGTCCGCGCACAGGCTCACACCGATGACGTGCGTGCGCCCGGTCTCGTCCGGCAGTTCACCCAGGCCGCTTTTGACACCTGTCCTGCCTAACGCGGTAACGCCGTTGGATTTGCCCGCACCCAACCCCAAGCGAACCCTGAAGTGACCGGATGCAGCAGGGGTGGCGCCAGGATGTCGGGATTAATATTGGAATTTCTTTAAAGTCGATGAAAGGGACGTACGTGGAACCGGTAATATCGATCGCAGGTCTTGGCAAAACCTATGACTCCGGCTTTCAGGCCTTGGCCCATATCGATCTGGATATTCGGCGCGGCGAGATCTTCGCCTTGTTGGGCCCCAATGGCGCGGGCAAGACGACCCTGATCAATATCATCTGCGGCATCGTCACCCCGAGCGCGGGCAGCGTGCGTGTCGACGGCTGCGACATCATCAGCGACTATCGTTCGGCGCGCGCCAAGATCGGCCTGGTGCCGCAGGAACTGTTCACCTCCGCCTTTGAAAGCGTGGAAGCCACCATGAAGTTCAGCCGCGGCCTGTTCGGCAAGTCAGCGAATGCGGGGGTGATCGAACGAATCCTGCGTGAGCTCGCCCTGTGGGATAAGCGTAAAACCAAGGTGATGGAGTTATCGGGCGGCATGAAGCGGCGCCTGCTCATCGCCAAGGCGCTGGCCCATGAACCAGAGATCCTGTTTCTCGACGAACCCAGCGCCGGTGTGGATGTGGAGCTGCGGCGTGACATGTGGCAAATGGTGCGCCGCCTGAAGGCGCAGGGCGTGACTATTATTCTGACCACCCATTACATCGAAGAGGCGCAGGAGATGGCGGATCGTATCGGGGTGATCAACCGCGGCGAGATCGTCATCGTGGAAGAGAAGGCGGCACTGATGAAACAACTGGGCAAGAAGCGGTTGAGTCTGTCGCTTGCCAAGCCCTTGGCCGCCGTGCCGGAGGCACTGTCGGATTATCCCCTCGAACTGTCGGAAGACGGCTATACCCTCGACTACAGCTTCAATACCCAGAACGAACACAGCGGCATCCATGAATTATTGCGGCGTCTGGATCAATTGGGCATCGAGTTTAGCGACTTGCACACCAGCGAAAGTTCGCTGGAAGATATCTTCGTCGATCTGGTGAAATGAATATGAATATCTACGCTATCGGCGCAATCTATAGACATGAAATGGCGCGCACCGCCCGCACCCTGACCCAAAGCGTCGCCTCGCCCATATTGTCGACCTCGCTGTATTTCGTGGTGTTCGGGGCCGCCATCGGTTCACGTATGGGCGCGATCGACGGCATCAGCTACGGCGCCTTTATCATCCCCGGCCTGCTCATGCTGTCCCTGCTCAACGAAAGCATTTCCAATGCCTCGTTCGGAATCTACTTTCCGAAATTCATGGGCACGATTTACGAAGTGCTCTCCGCGCCCATTTCGCCAATCGAAATCGTGCTTGGCTATGTTGGCGCGGCGGCGTCCAAGTCGATTGTGCTCGGTTTGTTGATCCTGGCCACGGCGCGATTGTTTGTCGATTACGATATTGCCCACCCGGGCTGGATGGCGGCCTTTCTGCTGCTCACTGGGATTACCTTCAGCCTGTTCGGCTTTATCATCGGGCTGTGGGCGGACGATTTTCAAAAGCTGCAGATCGTGCCGCTGATGGTCGTCATGCCACTGACCTTCCTCGGTGGCGCCTTTTATTCCATCGATATGCTGCCGGAACCCTGGCACACCATTTCACTGTTCAATCCGGTGGTCTATCTCATCAGTGGTTTCCGTTGGAGTTTTTACGGCGTCGCCGACGTCCACGTCGCGCTCAGCCTGGCTATGATCTGCCTGTTTATGCTTGCCTGCCTGGCCCTGATTGCCTGGATATTCAAGACCGGCTACCGCTTGAAGCAATGACAGGTGGGCAGGCTTCGTGGCCAGCGCTAAACGCAACAGCGGTGCGCCCCGCGCCTCGTCCAACAATGGATTTGCAGCCTTACCCGGCTCCATGCGCCGCCGGCGGAGGCGTGTCTCGGCCTGGGGCTGTAACCGCGGGGAGCCGCCTTAATCGAGGTGGCTGACGATCTCGTCCAGTCGCCGCCGTTGGGTGGGCTCGGGCAGTTCCGCGGGGTAGCCGAGGCTGAGCATGGCGACGGGCACCGGCCCGGACTCAAGGCCAATGATCTCCCTCACCTTGGCTTCATCGAAATAGCCGACCCAGGTGGAGGCCATGCCGGCGGCGACCACGGCCAGCTGGGCGTAGGCGGCGGCGATGGTGGTGTCCTGCAGGGCGTAGAGGTCGCGCCCGCGCTCGCCGTATTTTTGCGCGGAGCGCTCCGGTTCGGCACAGAAGATCAGGCACACCGGGGCTTCGGCGATGAAGGCCTGTTGTTGTGCCGCGCCCGACAGCGCCCGGCGTTTTTCCGGGCTGCTGACCACTATGATCCGGTAGGACTGAAGGTCCCCGGCGGAGGGGGCGCTGCAGGCGGTCTCGAGAATGGCGTGGAGTTTTTCCTGTTCGACGGGCTGATCGCTCTGATAACTGCGTACCGAATGACGATGACGTACCGTTTCAAAAAAGTCCCACATGCGCTGGTTCCTCGCGTCAGTTGAGTTGGTTCAGGGCCTCGTGATCGGGGTAGTTCAGTTGCATTACCTCTAAGGCATCGGCGGCCAGGTCTGCGACGCCGAGGCGGCGATAGGCCTTGATCATTATAACAAGGGCGTCGGGGATGGCCGGTGTCTGAGGATAGTTTTCCAGGGCGTATTTGGCGCGGTTGGCAGCGGACAGGTAGGCGCCGCGGCGGAAATAATAATCGGCTACATTGAGTTCGTAGCGCGCCAGTTGATTGCGCAGATGCAGCATGCGCTGTTTGGCGTCAGCGACGTATCGGCTGTCGGGAAAGCGCTTGATCAGTTCTTCAAAATAGCGGTAGGCGTTACGGGCGCTTTGCGGTTGACGCCTGTCGGCCTCCAGGCCGAGCCACAGGTCGAGACTGCCCATGCCGCGTTCGAAACTCACCAGGCCGCGCAGGTAGTAGGCGTAGTCCACGTCTGCGGCGCGCGGATAAAGCTTGATGTAACGGTCGGCGGCGGCGATGGCCGACTCGGGCTCGTCGTATTTATAGTAGGCGTAGATCACTTCCAGCTGGGCCTGCTGGGCGAAGGGACTGAAGGGGTGGTGGATCTCCAGATCCTCGTAATATTTGATAGCGCTTTGATAATCCTCCACCTCCATGGCGTCGCGGGCTTCGTCATAAAAGCGCTTGGCGGACCAGGTGCTCGGGTCCTGCGTCGAGGCGCAGCCGCTCAGCAGGGCGAGTAGCAGGGAAAAGGCGACTATCTGTTTCAAAAATGACATAGCGGTTCCGGAATGGTTTGTGCTGGTGCGGGTGTGCGGCGCGGTCCGGCGTAGCCTAGCATAGTGCTGCCGGCCTGTGGGCCGGATTAATTGTCGTGGCCTTCCATGATGGAGGCCTGCACGTCGTTAAAGCGCCGGATCCAGATATTGTCCAGCCCCAGTTCGGTCTTGAGCCGCTCGGCGGCGTCGATGGCCTGGTCGCGGCTGCCGTAGTTGCCGTAGAGCAGGGAATACCAGGCTTTATTGTTGTGCATGCGGCGAAAGTAGGCGCTCTGATCCTGCAGCTGGTGCTGCTCGATATAGCGCTGCAGACCTTCCTGGCTGCTGGTGCCGGCGATCTGCAGGGTGAAGTGCCGGGGGTTTTGTTGTAGCAGCCATTCTTCGCGGTGAATGGATTCCTGCGCCAAGGTGGGGGCGATGGGCGCGGTGACCGGCATTACCTCGACGCCCGAGATGGTGGTGCTGGCGGAGGAGGTGATCAGCTCCAAGGCTTCGCGCGCGGCGGGGGTCTTGGGATATTGTTCGGCGATATATTTGGCACGTCGGATCGCGGCCTGCTGCCGGCCCTGTTCGAGTTGTTGCCTGACGCTTTCCAGTTCGTGGCGTGCCAGCAGGTTGCGCAGCTGGGCCATGCGCTGCAGGGCGTTGTCGCGATAGCCGCTGTCGGGAAAACCTTGCACCAGCAGGGAGAAACTCTGGAACGCTTGGCGGGCATGCTCGGGATCGACGATGGCCTGCTGAGCGGGCGCCGCCTCCGGGTTGGCCGTGCCTTGGGCGGAGCGGATCAGGCCCTTGAGATAATAGGCGTAGTCCAGATTGGCGTGCTCGGGATGGTTGGTGATGAAGCGCTCGGTCTGGGCCGCGCCGGCGTCGTATTCGCCCAGTTTGTATTGCGCGTAGGCGATCTCCAGCGGCGCCAGCTGGGCATAGGGGCTGAGTGGATACCGGTCTTCTAGTTCCTTGAAGGCCTGGATGGCGCCGGCGTGGTCGCCGCCGGCCTGGGCCTTGCGCGCCTCGCCGTAGTAGTGTTCGGGGGACAGGCTGGCCTGCACTTGCTGAGTTTGCGGTGTCATGCTGGCGCAGCCGCTGATCAGGGTAATGAGTATCAGGGCGGCGAGTGGGGAGTACGCTTTCATGTGCAAAGTTTGAACAAGCAATCGTTAAGAAGTCAGGCTAGAATACCGACTGCATATCCATTTGGCCAGTGGGGCTGTGGACGGTGGCGAGGAGGGGGATGACTCTGCTCGCATCGCGGTGTTTGGTGTAGGTGCGATTTTTTATTTTTCAAGTATTTATGTCCGATTTAGAAACTCTTTCTGCAGCGGTACCGGCGGCCCTGGCCGGACAGCGCCTGGATCAGGTGCTGGCGCAGCTGTTTCCCGATTATTCCCGCGCCCGTTTGCAGCAGTGGATCAAGGCGGGCCAGGTGCAGGTGGATGGCAAACAACTGCGCCCCAAGGATAGACTGCTGGGCGGCGAGCAGGTGGCGGTCCAGGCCACCGCCGCGCGCGAGGTGACTTGGCAGGCGCAGCCCCTCCCGTTAAACATCGTCTATGAGGACGAGCACATCCTGGTCATCGACAAGCCGGCGGGGCTGGTGGTGCATCCGGCCAGCGGCAATCCGGATGGCACCCTGGTCAACGCCTTGCTCAACCACGCCCCGGAGCTGGACGCGGTGCCGCGCGCCGGCATCGTCCACCGACTCGATAAGGAGACCAGCGGCCTGCTGGTGGTGGCACGCACTCTGAAGTCGCAAAAACACTTGGTGGACATGCTGCAGGCGCGGGTCATGAAGCGCCAGTACCAGGCGGTGATCTGCGGCGTTATGCCCAGCGGCGGCACGGTGGAGGCGCCCATCGGCCGGCATCCGGTGGACCGCAAGCGCATGGCAGTGGTGGCCAACGGCAAGCCGGCCGTGACCCACTACCGCGTTATCCGGCGTTTTCGCGCCCACAGCCATATCCGTGTCGATCTGGATACCGGCCGCACCCACCAGATCCGTGTCCACATGGCCCATATTCGCCATCCCCTGGTGGGCGATCCGGTCTACGGCCAGCGTTTGCGCATTCCGCCCGATAGCAGCGAGCAGATGATGGCAACCCTGCGCCGCTTTAGGCGCCAGGCTCTGCACGCGGCGCGGCTCGGGCTGGAGCACCCCGCCAGCGGCGAGCCGCTGGAATGGCAGGCGCCGTTGCCCGACGACATGGTCCGCCTGCTGGAAGTCTTACAACAGGACGCCGATGAGCATGCCTGATCAGAATGTTGGCTGGATTGTGCCTGACTGGCCGGCACCGGCGCGGGTACGGGCGGGCAGCACCACACGTTTGGGCGGGGTGAGTGTGGCGCCCTATGACAGCCTTAATCTGGGTGACCATGTGGGCGATGTCCCCGATGCAGTGGCTGAAAATCGTCGTCGCTTGCGCCAACAACATCAGCTGCCCGCAGACCCTGTCTGGCTCAAGCAGGTGCACGGTGTGGTGGTGGTGGATGCGGCGACCGTCCACGGCAGGCCCGAGGCCGACGCCGCCTTTAGCCGTCAATCCGGTGTGGTGTGCACGGTAATGACCGCCGATTGCCTGCCGGTATTGCTGTGCGACCGGCATGGCACCGTCGTGGCCGCGGTCCATGCCGGTTGGCGCGGCCTGGTGCACGGCGTGATCGAGGCGACCGTGCGGCGCATGGGCGTGTCGGCGGACAAGCTGATGGCCTGGCTGGGGCCGGCCATCGGCCCGGCCGCCTTTGAGGTGGGCGAGGCGGTGCGCGCCCAGTTTCTCGACGTCGATGCGCAGGCCGCGACCGCGTTTCAGCCGTCACCCCGGGGGCGCTGGCTGGCGGACATCTACCAGTTGGCGGCACAGCGTCTGACCCGGCTCGGGGTCGAACGGGTCTATGGCGGTCATTGGTGTACGTTCAGTGATCAGGAACGCTTCTATTCCTACCGCCGCGACGCTGTCACCGGGCGCATGGCCAGCCTGATCTGGCTGGCCCACGAATGAGCTATGATGAGGCCGGACACGCCTTGTCGGAGGTAAACGTATGACCCATTGGTACATCCTGTCAGTGGTCGGTAAAGACCGGCCGGGTATCGTCTCCCATGTCACCACCGCCCTATATGATGGTGGCTGCAACCTGGGCGAGACCTCCATGATCCGGCTCGGCGACAGTTTCACCATCATGATGATGGTGCGCCACGACGGCACGGTGAAATCGCTGCAAAACCTGCTCGCCACGGTGGCCGAGTCCATGGGCCTGCATGTGCACGTGGATAACATGGACGGCCACCTGCACCGCCACCTGGAGCCGGATGTGCACATCACCGTCTACGGCGCCGACCGTCCCGGCATCGTCGCCCATGTCACCGGGGCCTTGGCCGAGGCCGGGCTCAACATCGTCAATCTGGACTCCGATGTGGGCGGTACGGAAGACCAGCCCCTCTACGTCATGCATATCGACGGTGTCGCCGGGGAGGGGATCAAGGCACTGGAATCGGCGCTCGACGTGGTGGTTAAAGAGGGCGTCGAGGCCCGGCTGAGCCCCATCGATACCATGATCGGTTAGCCGTGGCGGTGTTGGAAATATTGAAGTATCCCGACCCGCGCCTCAAGCAGTCCTCGACGCCGGTAGAGACCTTTGATGACTGTCTGCGCGAATTCATCGCAGAGCTGGAACGGACCATGCGCGCCGGGCCGGGCGGCGTGGGCATTGCCGCGCCGCAGGTGGCTGAGTTTATCCGCGTGGCCGTCGTCGATGTCTCAGGCAAGCCCGACATCGAGCATCACGGCCGCCTGGTGCTGGTGAATCCGGAAATCGTCGCCTACGACGGTTTCACCAAGGGCCGCGAGGGGTGCATGTCGGTGCCGGACTACACCGGCAACGTCGTCCGCGCCGAGCACATCAGCGTGGAATATTTCGATGAGTACGGCCAGCCGCACGCCCTGCAAAGCAGCGGTTTCGAGGCGCGCGCCATTCAGCACGAACTGGATCATCTCGAGGGGCTGCTGTTCCTCGACCGGCTGGTGAGCCGCCGTAGCGATCTGTTTCGGCGCAAGGTTTACACCTAACACGCAAAAGCGTTGGCTATGAAGCTGCAAAAAATCATGATGAGCCTTGTCTTCGGCGGTTTGATTCTGCTGATGCTGGTGCTTACGGTACTGAACGGGTTTATCTAGTGTCTGATCTCCCCCCGGCCATTTTTGTTATGGGCCCGACGGCGGCCGGTAAGACCGACTTGGCCATCGCCCTGGCCGAAACACTGCCCTGCGAGTTGATCAGTGTCGATTCCGCCCTGGTCTATCGCGGCATGGATGTGGGCACGGCCAAGCCTGAGCCGGAGATATTGCAGCGGGCGCCGCACCGCTTGATCGATATCCTCGATCCGGCCGAGACGTATTCCGCCGCCCGCTTTCGCGAGGATGCCCTGGCGGCTATGGCGCAGATCACGGCGGCCGGGCGCATTCCCCTGCTGGTGGGCGGGACCATGCTTTATTTCCGTGCCCTGGAGCAGGGCCTCTCGCAACTGCCGGCGGCGGATGCCGCGGTTCGCGCCCGGCTTGACGCCGAGCTGGAGGAAACGGGCCTGGCGGCGATGCACAAGCGCTTGCAGCAGGTCGATCCTCAGGCCGCCGCGCGCATTCATCCCCACGACCCGCAACGTATCCAGCGCGCCCTGGAGGTCTTTGAAATCAGCGGTAAACCCATGAGCGAACTGCAGGCCCGGACCGCCGGGAACCGCCTGCCCTATCGCCTGTCGAAGCTGATCATCGCCCCCGCGTCCCGCGCCACTTTGCATGCGCGCATCGAAAAACGGTTTAAGCGCATGCTTGAACAGGGGTTTATCAACGAGGTGGCACGGCTGCGGCAACGCAGCGATTTGGCGCTGTCTATGCCCGCCATGCGCGCGGTGGGCTACCGCCAGGCGTGGGAATACCTTGATGGAAAGTACGGTTATGAGGCATTGGTCGAACGCGGCGTCGCGGCGACGCGCCAGTTTGCCAAGCGTCAGTTGACGTGGTTGCGGGCCGAGCAGGGCGCGGCCTGGCTGGATAGCGAAGCCGACGATTTGTTGCCGCAGGCCTTGAAATATATAAGTACTACCCTCAACTTATCCGAATAGATGTGGGTGTGCTAGTATTTTCAGGTGTTGCGTATCAGGGAAGAACGCGCCAAACCGAACCCCGGCCCTTGAAGACAAGGCGTCCGGCGGCTTGGCATAACGAAGTACGCTCCATAAACAATAACTAAAGGAGAGTAACGTAATGAGTAAAGGGCAAAGCTTACAAGACCCTTTTTTGAATACCCTGCGTAAGGAGAAGATTCCGGTCTCCATCTATCTGGTGAACGGCATCAAACTGCAGGGTCAGATCGATTCATTCGATCAGTTTGTGGTGTTATTGAAAAACAGTGTCAGTCAAATGGTTTACAAACATGCCATTTCCACCATTGTGCCGGCCAAAACGGTTAAACTGCCTCAGGCTGATGATGCCGCCGGTTAATCATTCAGGCCGTCGGGTAAACGATTAAGTGGAGTTTTTTGAACGCCCCAATGTGGGTGAACGTGCCGTTCTGGTGCACCTGGACTTTCAGGTGGAGGACGCGCGTGAAGAGTTAGAGGAGTTCAAAGAACTCGCTTTGTCGGCCGGCGCTGCCCCTGTGGCCATCGTGCAGGGCAGCCGCCGGGCGCCTGATCCCAAGTATTTTATCGGTGGCGGCAAGGCCGAGGAGATCGTTGATATCGCCGGGGCCGAAGCGGCCGAGCTGGTGATCTTCAACCACACCCTGTCGCCGTCCCAGGAGCGTAATCTGGAGCGTTTATTGAAATGCCGGGTATTGGACCGCACCGGTCTGATCCTGGATATCTTCGCCCAGCGCGCCCATACCTTCGAAGGCAAGCTGCAGGTGGAACTGGCCCAGTTGCGCCACTTGTCCACCCGCCTGGTGCGGGGCTGGACCCATCTGGAGCGGCAAAAGGGCGGTATCGGCCTGCGCGGCCCGGGGGAGACCCAGCTGGAGACTGACCGCCGCTTGATCGGTCAGCGTATCAAGCAGCTCAACAAGCGCTTGGAAAAGGTGCGCCGCCAGCGCGAGGACCGGCGCCGGTCGCGGCGCAAATCCATGGTGCACACGGTGTCGCTGGTGGGCTATACCAACGCCGGTAAATCGACCCTGTTCAATACGCTGACGGACTCGGATGTGTATGCCAAAGACCAGCTCTTTGCCACGCTGGACCCGACCCTACGCAAGTTGGAGGTGGAGACCCAACATGACACCATCCTGGTGGATACGGTCGGGTTTATTCGCCATCTCCCCCATAGCCTGGTGGCGGCGTTTCGCTCCACCCTGGAAGAGACCGAACAGGCGAACTTGCTGCTGCACATCATCGACGCCCATGATGATGAGCGACACGAGCGCATCAACGAGGTCAATGAGGTATTAAAAGAGGTGGGGGCCGAGAACGTCCCCCAGCTTGAAATTTATAACAAGATCGATTTGATCGCCGGCGCGGCACCGCGTATCGACCGCGACGCAGACGGCCGGCCGCTGCGGGTCTGGGCGTCGGCCAAGAGCGGAGCCGGTTTGGACTTGCTGAAGCAGGCCTTGACGGAACTACTGCAGTGGCGCGAGGCCAAAGAAGCAGGTGAGGAGATTTCCTTCGGGCAGGTAAGCTGCCGTCAGCACTACCGTTTACGTCTCGAACCCCAGGCCGGTCGTTTGCGCGCCGAGCTCTTCGAGCGCGACTTGGTACAGCACGAGGAAGTGCTTGAAAACGGCGACTGGCTGCTGGAAATCCTCGCCTGGCCGCGTCAGGTGGACGCCTTGTGCCACGGTAAGGAGTGCAAGGTTGTTTCAGACGAACCGCTTAATTCGGTTATAAATCTTTAGTTTAGCCTTGCAGCTAAGGGCTAAGATTCCTAAAATTGCCAGTTCCGGTTTAGCAATGCCGGCTGGCTTACGACTTTTATAGCGATTGGAGAAACGAATGGCCTGGAATGAGCCGGGTGGGTCGAAGGACAACGATCCCTGGGGAAACAAGAACAAAGGTGATCAAGGTCCGCCGGACCTGGACGAAGTGATCCGCAAGATGCAGAACAAGCTGGGCGGCCTCTTCGGTGGTAAGAAAGGCGGCGGTGGTGGTGGCCAATCCCCGGGTAAGGGCGGCACCGCCGGCATGGGGATCATGATCCTGGTGCTGGTCGGGGGTTGGTTGGTCTATGACATGGTCCACATCATACAGCCGGCGGAACGCGGCGTGGTGATGCGCTTCGGCGAGTACGTGGACACCATGCAGCCGGGCCTGGGCGTGCGCCTGCCGCGACCGATTGAAACGGTGGAGCGCGTCGATGTCGCCCAGATCCGTAACGTCGAGATCGGCTATCGTTCTTCCAGCGGCGGTCGGTCGACCACGAGCACCTCGGTCGGCAGCGAGTCGTTGATGCTGACCCGTGACGAAAACATCGTCGACGCCCAGTTCGCGGTGCAGTACCGCATCAAGTCGGCGCGCGATTATCTGTTCAATGTGCGCAATCCCGACCTGACCCTGCGTGAGTCCACCGAGAGTGCGGTGCGCGAAGTGGTGGGTAAAAGCAATATGGACTTTGTGCTGACCGAAGGTCGCGGTGAAATCGTCAATCGTATCCAGGCCCTGACACAGGACATCCTCGACCGCTATGAGACCGGCCTGATAGTAACCAGTGTCAACATGCAGGATGCCCAGCCGCCGGACCAGGTTCAAGACGCCTTTGACGACGCGGTCAAGGCGCGTGAGGACAGGATCCGTTTGATCAACGAGGCCGAGGCCTACTCCAATAATGTTCTGCCCCGAGCACGCGGTGCCGCGGCACGGCAAATCGAGGAGGCCAATGCCTACAAGGAAGAGGTGGTTGCCAAGGCCGAGGGTGAGGCGCAACGTTTTGAGAACATCCTAAGTGAGTATACCGCCGCCCCGGATGTGACACGCCAGCGTCTTTATCTTGAGACCATGGAAGAAGTGCTGTCCAATTCATCCAAGGTGATGGTGGATGTGGAAGGCGGCAACAATATTATGTACCTGCCGTTGGATCGGATTATGCGTGATTCGGACTCGACACCGCTTTCATCTTCCTCATCCGATTTCAGTTCGGCCCTGTCGGGCCTGAAAGATCAGGCGCAATCGGCCCAGCAGTTAATGCGGCGTGACAGCGACGTCCGCAGCAGGGAGAGACGTTAATGAATCAGAATAAGAGTATCGCCATTGTCATCGTCCTGGGTTTTGCCCTGATCTTAGGGCTATTCTCGGTCTATACCGTCAATGAGCGGCAGAAGGCCATCCTGTTGCGCTTGGGTGAAATCGAAAAGTCGGAAATTGAGCCCGGCCTCCATTTCAAGATCCCGTTCATCAATAACGTGCGCAAGTTCGACAGCCGTATCCTAACCATGGACGCCGAGCCCGAGACCTTCCTCACCGCGGAAAAGAAGAACGTGGTGGTGGACGCCTTCGTCAAATGGCAGATCACTGATGCGGCCGAGTTCTTTACCTCCATGGGCGGGGATGAACGGCTGGCCAATGTGCGCCTGTCGCAGATCATCAAAAACGGCCTGCGCGATGAGTTCGGTAAGCGCACCATCCAGGAGGTGGTCTCCGGTGAGCGTGCCGAGATCATGGACATCCTGGTGACCAGCGCCGACAAACAGGTGGAAGAGTTCGGTATGGACGTGGTGGACTTGCGCATCAAGCGTATCGACCTCAAAGGCGATATCAGCGAGGCCATCTACCGTCGTATGGAGGCGGAACGTACCCGCGTCGCCAACGACCTGCGTTCGCTGGGTGCCGAGGAAGCGGAGAGAATCCGCGCCGATGCCGACCGCCAGCGCACCGTGATCCTGGCCGAGGCCTACCGTGAAGCCGAGCAACTGCGCGGTGAAGGGGACGCGACGGCGGCGAAGACCTACGCCACCGCTTTTGAAAAAGATCCCGAGTTCTATGCCCTGTATCGTAGTCTCGGCGCCTACCGCAGCTCGTTCAGAAGCAAGAACGACATGCTGGTAATCGAGCCGGATGCGGACTTCTTCCGCTATTTTGCGGACCCGAAGGGGACGGCTAAATAGTCGCAGACCTCCATTTTCGCGCATAAACAGGTACAATAACCCCGTCGGGCATCATTCCATGATGCCCGCTTTTTTTGAAAATTATGATGTGGCAAGACTTATGGGCCGCCCTGGCTCTGGTACTGGTGATCGAGGGCTTGTTGCCCTTTATCAGCCCCAGCGGCATGCGCAGCGCCTGGCAACAAATGACGCAGATGGACGATAAGACCCTGCGCCTCACCGGTCTGGTAAGCATGATCGCCGGCCTGGTGGTATTGGGCCTGGTGCGTTAGCCACGAACACGAGACGAATCCGTACAGACACATGGCTGGAAACGTGACACCCAAAAATGATCGCTGGCTGCTGCCCGAAGGCATCGTCGAGCTGTTGCCGGCCCAGGCGCAACAACTAGAACAGTTGCGCCGCCGTCTGCTCGACACCTTCAACGGTTGGGGCTATGAACTGGTGATGCCGCCGCTGATCGAATATCTGGAATCCCTGCAGGTCGGCACCGGTAACGATCTCGATCTGCAAACCTTCAAACTCACCGACCAGCTCACCGGCCGCCTGATGGGGGTGCGCGCCGACATGACGCCGCAAGTGGCGCGCATCGATGCCCACGTGCTCAAGCGCGACCTGCCCACCCGGCTGTGTTACATCGGCCCGGTGCTGCATACCCGCCCCTCCGGTTTCGCACGCGCGCGCGCGCCGCTGCAGGTGGGGGCCGAACTCTACGGCCACGCCGGTATCGAGAGCGACGTGGAGATCCTGCGCCTGATGGTGGAGACCCTGAAACAGGCCGGCGTGGACAACATCCACATCGATCTGGGCCACGTCGGTATCTACCGCGAACTGGTGAAGGAGGCCGGTCTCAGCGCCGAGCAGGAAGTCACCTTGTTCGAGGCCCTGCAGCGCAAGGCCAAACCCGAGATAGACGCCTGCCTGGCGCAGTGGTCGGTCAAGCAGCCGCTGCGCCGCCAGCTCGCAGGCTTAGTGGATCTGAACGGCGACCGTTCCGTCTTGGAGCGCGCGCGCGAGGTGTTCGGCAATGCCGGCGCCGGCGTGCAGGCCGCGCTGGAGAACCTGACCCGCATCGCCGAAACGGCCGCGCGCCATATCGGCGACCTGCCTTTGTATTTTGATCTGGCCGAACTGCGCGGCTATCGCTATCAGACAGGCGTCGTGTTCGCCGCCTTTGTCCCCGGCCACGGTCAGGAGATCGCCCGCGGCGGCCGCTACGACGACATCGGCAAGGCCTTCGGCCGTGCCCGGCCGGCCACCGGTTTCAGCAGCGATCTCAAGACCCTGGTGGCCCTGAGTCAAAATCATCCGCCCACGCCGGCGGGGATCTTCGCCCCGGCGGTGGAGGATGCCGCCTTAGATGCTAAAATCGCCCAGCTGCGCGCACAGGGAGAGCGTGTCGTCGCCATGCTGCCGGGCCAGACCGGCGAGGCCGCGGATTTCGGCTGCGACCGTCGGCTGGCGCAGGGTGACACGGGTTGGGATGTAATGTCTGTTTAGCGGCTAAGCCACTTTAGCCACAATCTTTTTTAAATGGTGAACAACAATGAGCAGTGGTAAGAACATAGTTGTCATCGGCACCCAATGGGGCGATGAAGGCAAGGGCAAGATCGTCGATCTGCTGACCGACAAGGTCGCGGCCGTGGTGCGGTTTCAGGGCGGCCATAACGCCGGGCACACCCTGGTGATCAACGGCGAGAAGACGGTCCTGCATCTGATTCCTTCCGGCATCCTGCGCCAAAACGTGCAATGCCTGATCGGCAACGGTGTCGTGCTGTCCCCCGAAGCTTTGCTCACGGAGATCGAAGGCCTGGAGGCCAAGGGCGTGCCCGCGCGCGAGCGCCTCAAGATCAGCCCCTCCTGCCCCTTGATCCTTTCTTATCATGTCGCCCTCGACCAGGCGCGTGAAAAGGCGCGCGGCAAGCTGGCCATCGGCACTACCGGCCGCGGCATCGGCCCGGCCTATGAAGACAAAGTGGCCCGTCGCGGCCTGCGTGTCGACGACCTGTTCCACCGCGAGCGTTTCGCCGCCAAGCTGGGCGAGGTTCTCGATTATCACAATTTTGTTCTGCAGAACTACTACAAGACCGACCCGGTGGATTTTCAGCAAGTCCTGGAGCAGAGCATGAGCTGGGCCGAAGAGCTGGAGCCCATGGCGGCCGATGTCACCGGTATGCTGCACGCGTATCACGACCGCGGCGAAGACGTGCTCTATGAAGGCGCTCAGGGGGCCTTGCTCGACATCGACCATGGCACCTATCCCTTTGTCACCTCGTCCAACACCACCGCCGGTGGCGCCGCGACCGGCAGTGGCATGGGGCCGCGCGAATTGGACTACGTCATCGGCATTACCAAGGCCTACACCACCCGCGTCGGCGCCGGCCCGTTTCCCACCGAACTGTTCGACGAAATGGGCGAACACCTGGCCAGCCGCGGTCACGAATTCGGCTCCACCACCGGGCGTGCGCGCCGCTGCGGCTGGTTCGATGCCGTCGCCCTGCGCCGCTCCAACCAGATCAACAGTGTCACCGGGCTGTGCATCACCAAGCTTGATGTGCTCGACGGCCTCGACACCATCCGCATCTGCGTCGGCTACAACTGCAACGGGCAGGAATACAACTCAGCCTCCCTGGCCGCCGAAGTGCTGCAAGAGTGCCAACCGGTCTACGAAGACATGCCCGGCTGGAAGGAATCCACCGTCGGGGTCAAACGCTATGAAGAGCTGCCCGAAAGCGCGCGCGCTTATCTTAAACGTATCGAAGAGATCGTCGGTGTGCCGATTGACATCATCTCCACCGGGCCGGACCGGGAGGAGACCATTGTGCTCAGGAACCCGTTCGAGGACTAGCCCGGACCGATCCCGGTTGTGAAAAAGGCCGCAGCGCTGGCAATGCGCTGCGGCCTTTCGCTTTGAGGGACTGTGCCCACCCTTGGTCTATCACGGCTCAGGCGTGTCTTCGCGCTCCCCTTCACTCAAAGCGTAGTTGACAGCTAGGCCTTGTGCTCCGGCGCGGCGTCTACGAACACGAATCCTGCGCCTGCTCCCACGATCCCGGTGAGAAAGGCGGGCGCGAATTACTTGTCCTTGAACGCCTTGGCAATACGATCACCAACATCCCTATCGACCTTGCGCCAATACTCAAAGGCGCGCTCGAGCACGGCTTGAGTAACCCCGTCCTTGAGGTGGCCCACGACGTTCGAGACCAACCGATCCCTGGCGGCGGCGTCCATGACTTCGCGAACCAGGGTGCCGGGCTGGACAAAGTCGTCATCGTCCTCGTGCGGCGTGTAGGCGGCGTGCATGAACTCGCCACTGGCCTCCCATTTTTCCACGTAGGGATAGCGCTCGGGATCGGCCTGTGGGCCGCCCTTGGAATTCGGCGCGTAGACCGGATCGCTGACGTTCTGCACCCGCATCGCGCCGTCTTTGCTATAGCTGTGCACCGGCACTTGCGGCGAGTTGACCGGGATTTGTTTGTAGTTGACGCCGAGGCGCGCGCGATGGGCGTCGGCGTAGGAGAAGACGCGCGCCAGCAGCATCTTGTCCGGGCTGACACCGATGCCGGGCACCAGGTTGTTGGGCTCGAAGGCGGCCTGTTCGATCTCGGTGTGGAAGTCGGTGGGGTTGCGCGTGAGTGTCAACCGGCCGACCTCCATAGTCGGATAGTCGCTGTGCGGCCAGACCTTGGTCAGGTCGAAGGGGTTGAAGCGATAGTCTTTGGCATCGTCGAAGGGCATAATCTGCACCTTCAGGGTCCAGCTCGGGTGGTCGCCGCGTTGGATAGCGTCGAACAGGTCGCGACGGTGATAATCGGAATCCTCGCCGGCGATCCGGTCGGCGTCTGCCTGGGTGAGGAAGTCGATTCCCTGATCGGTCTTGAAGTGATACTTCACCCAGAAGCGCTGGCCCTTGGCATTGACCCACATGTAGGTGTGGCTGGAGTAACCGTTCATGTGCCGGTAGCTTTTGGGAATGCCGCGGTCACCCATCAGCCAGGTGACCTGGTGGGCCGACTCGGGTGACAGGGTCCAGAAATCCCACTGCATGTCGTGATCGCGCAGGCCGGAATCGGCGCGACGTTTTTGTGAGCGGATGAAATGTTGGAACTTCATCGGGTCCCGGATGAAGAACACCGGCGTGTTATTGCCCACCATATCGTAGTTGCCTTGGCGGGTGTAGAACTTCAGCGCGAAGCCGCGCGGGTCGCGCCAGGTGTCGGGGCTGCCGCGTTCGCCGGCGACGGTGGAAAAACGGATCAGGGTATCGGTCTTGGTGCCCGGCTGAAAGACCGCGGCCTTGGTGTATTCGCTGACGTCCTGAGTCACTTCGAAATGGCCGAAGGCGCCGGAGCCTTTGGCATGAGGCTGGCGCTCCGGGATGCGCTCGCGATTGAAGTTTGCCATCTGTTCGATGAGATAGTGATCCTGCAACAGAAGGGGGCCGTCTGGACCGACGGTGAGCGAGTACTCATCGCTGGGGACGGGTATACCGGCATCGTTCGTGGTGGGTGTGCGGTCATCTTTCTTCATTGTAATACCTCCGTTGTATGATGCGTTTCGACAATTGGCAATCATTGCCATTGAGTCCTGTTTGCGTCTTGAGTATATCGAGTGGCAGCATTGGCATGGAGAGCTTTGCTGCCTGATCGGCTTGATCGTGATGAGGGTCATGCCTTAGCTCATCCCTGCCTGCCCGCATAAAATAACACTTCTCAGGTGTGATCTTGTTATGCCACACTGGGAATCAGTCTTCCAGTTTTCACCGTCGTTCGTTTAGTTTTCTTGCTATGCACCGTAGCCCCTATCCTAGGAACACGTGAAATGACGGGCGTCCGGAATATTTTTCGTCATTGGCACGTCACTTGCTCACTCAGACGTGGGGGCAGCATCGCTGTCGCATCGCTTAGTTTTATATCGTCAATAATCAACCCGGGAGTTTCGCAACAATGAAAATACTAACAGCAGTCCAAGGGGTAGGGGTGTGTCTGGCCGTAATGTTGTTTGCGGCGCCGGTGTCGGCAGGTAATGCTCAGCAAGGCAAATCTTTGTCAGCGCAGTGCAGCAGCTGCCACGGCCCTGAGGGCCAGGGCATGGGCAGCAATCCGGCGCTGGCGGGGATGGACGCGGATGCTTTCGTTCAGAGTCTCAAGGCGTACCAGGCAGGCGAGCGCAAGCACATGATGATGGAGATGATGGCGAAAAAATTGAGCGAGCAGGAGATGGCCGATCTGGCTGCCTATTACGCCTCACTTTGATGCAGTGCCCCGGTTTTTGCACGGTCTTTGATCCATAAGTTCTCATCAGCAGGGGCATCGCGCTCGATGGGGGATTGATCTCTTGAAGCAAGACAGCTGACCCTTGCTGGCAGGCATTAGTAATCCTCACTGTCAGGCGGGCGCTGCCAGAGGCCTATCGTGCTTGGCCGTCATGCTCATCTAACCAGTGGCGCATCGCGTCCAGTTCGCCCTGGAGCAGGGCACGACCTTGGGACGCTACCTGACGCTGATACGTGCCAAGCGGCGCATGTGCCCGGCATGCATCGCGCAGTGCGTCGATATCCTCTTGCGCCCCTTCCTGTAGCGCTGCTTCAGCGGTCCTGAGGGCCTTGCGCGGCACCTCGACGCGGGAATGGTGCATGGTGTTGCCCACCACAAAAACAGAGACGACCAGATACGGCAGCGCGTAGACAGCAATGAACACGATGTCGCCCTCCGTGTTGGGATCGTTGACCACCGGCACCGCCACTAATAGGACGAAGCATACGATGGTTATGAGGGCGGTGACGGCCACGATCAGGAAGCGCTTGTCCAATGAACGCAGGCGTTGGTGCTCCGCCAGGAGCTCCGCCCGTACTGCAGCGATCCGCGCGCTGTCCGGCGGTGCGGACGTGATGTCGAAATCAAGTCCCATGCATTCTCCCCAAGAAAACCTCGTACTGATTTGTTATGAGTCTTATATTTGTATTTTCAGCACCATCCGGTGCCGTGCAAACATCATACTACGTATTTTTTGCAACAGCAGCATATTGGTCTCGGCTTCAAGAGTCTCATACGTTCAATAAACAGTGGCTTACAGCTGCGGTAGCGTGTCTGTGTCTGGAGCCGCCGCGACAGCGAGCCGATATAGTGGGGGAACTCATGGGCTGTATCTGGGTCTTATCGCCGCAATGCCGCAAGCGTTAAACAAATAGCACGTTTCTGGTTGGGTTGTGTCGTGCGTCAGCGGCGACGTCGTCATCTTTACTTTGGCAGGGAGTTGATTTTTGGATTCACTCACGCAATTTGCCCTCGGTGCTGCGGTCGGCGAGGCTACGCTGGGCCGGAAGGTTGGGCGTCGCGCGCTGTTGTGGGGTGGCATTTGCGGGACGTTGCCGGATCTGGATGTGCTGGTTCCGTTCGGGGATGCAGTACAAGACTTTATCTTCCACCGCTCGGCCAGTCATTCGCTGTTTGTGCTGGCTTTGTTGGCGCCGCTGGTGGCATACCTGATTACGCGCATCCATCCCCAGACGCGCCCCCATTACCGGGGGTGGCTGTTGTTGGTGTTCCTGGCCTTGTCCACCCATGTCCTGCTGGACAGCCTTACGGTGTTCGGCACCCAGATCTTCTGGCCCTGGGGCAGTGATCCGGTCACGTGGGGCACCATATTTATTATCGATCCTCTCTACACAGTGCCGTTGCTCGTTGGCGTCCTGGCGGCGTGGTTGTTGCGCTCCCGCTTAAAGGGACGGCAGTGGAACCAGCTGGGACTGACGCTGAGTTGTATCTACCTGGTGTGGACCGTGGGGGCGAAGGTTCATGTCAATGATATCGCCGACCACCAACTTGCGAGTGACGGTCAACCGCCCGCGCAGGTGGTGACCATGCCGACGCCTTTCAACAGCCTGTTGTGGCGTGTGGTGGCCGTGGACCAAGAGGCGTACCGCATCGGTTATTACTCACTGCTGCAGCAAGACAAGCCGATCCAATTCGAGCGTTTCCCGCGTAATCTCGGCGTGCTGGCCGGATTAGAGGACCACGAACCGGTCAGAAAGGTAAAATGGTTTACCAAAGGATTTTATGCCGCTGAGAAACGCAATGGCGATATCTTGATGATCGATCTGCGTGCCGGTCTGGAACCCGACTACGAATACTTTTTCAAGGTCGGCGAGCTTCAGGATCGCCAGGTGCGGCCGGTTCTTTCTCAACGGCTGCCGGTTCAGCGCAGCCTCGCCCGTCTGCCGTGGCTATGGGACAGCCTCACTGAACCCAGACCGATTCTCCGCGGTGCGCTTTTCAAGACCGCCGAGCTGGATACGCATACGTTGCTTGGCCCGCCATAGATCGATGCGGTCGGCGCGTAGCTGGGGCTGAGGGACGAGAGGGCCTAGCTTATTGCCGGTTCTCATCCTCCTTCTCAGTTCCCCATACTTTCTCCAGATACCCGGCACGCCCCGAACCGCTACGATACATCTTGTAGTGCAGCGGATTACTGCGGTAGTACTTTTGGTGATAGTCCTCGGCAGGGTAGAAGTTGGTGTAGGGCTCGACGGCGGTGGCGATGGATCGGTCGTAGCGGCCTGATTGTTCCAGCGCCTGTTTCGATTGTTCGGCGATGCGGCGCTGTTCGTCGTCGTGATAAAAGATCGCCGTGCGGTATTGCGAACCGACGTCGGCGAACTGGCGGTTTTCGGCGGTGGGGTCGATCTGGCGCCAGAAGACATCCAGGACCTCGTCGAAGCTGATTTTGCGCGTATCGAAGGTGACTTGAATCACTTCGGTATGACCGGTACTGCCACTGCAGACCTGTTCGTAGGTGGGGTTGTCCACGTGGCCGCCGGCATAGCCGGAAACGGTGGAGACCACGCCGTCCAAGTTGTCGAAGGGCGGCTCCATACACCAAAAGCAGCCGCCGGCCAGGGTCGCCTTTTCCAGATGCGCTTGTTCGTCCATGCCGTCACCTCCTTGATCACTGAGATTAGTTTGGGCGTGTTGTTTGACCCGGCAATCGGGCGTAGATTCAAACCGGCGCAACGAAAAAAGGAGGCCGGGGCCTCCTTTGTGTTTTTGTTAAGCGGCGCGCTCAGTGCTCGTGGCCGCCGGGGCCGTGCACGTGACCGTGTTCCAGCTCTTCCTCGGTGGCGTCGCGCACCTCCAGCACATCCACGTCGAAGTTCAAGGTGACGCCGGCGAGGGGGTGATTGCCGTCGATGGTGACGTCTTCACCTTCCACCTCGGTGACGGTGACGACACTCATGCCCTGGTTGGTCTGCGCATGAAACTGCATGCCGGGCTTCACTTCGTCGACGCCCTCGAACATCTCTTTGGAGAGGGTTTGTTTCAGATTGTCATCGCGCTCACCGTAGGCCTCGGCCGGCTCGATGGTGACACTCACCTGATCGCCGGCGGTCTTGCCTTCCAGGGCGTTTTCCAGGCCGGGAATGATATTGCCGACGCCGAGAATGAAGGCGAAGGGCTGGTTCTTGTCGGCCTGATCGATTAGGGTGCCCTGCTCGTCTTTGAGTGTATAGGCGATGGTCGCCACTTTGTTGGTTGCGAGTTGCATGATGATGTTCGCTCTGTTGCAGAATAAAGCGAATCAGTTTACGCCCCTGCCACTGTTGTGGCAAGGTTGGGGCCCCGCACAGAAAACGTCGCTTGTTCAAATTTACCGCCAAGTCATACTATTAGCTCTGATACGTAAGTGGATACATGAATGGAAGCCCCGATCGAGCAGACACCATCCAAGCGGCCGCGCCTCTCGGTCGGCGCGATTGTGCGTCACTTCGGCGGGGTGTTGCTGGTCAAGTGTGGCGATCGAGATGGCGCCGCCGCACAGTGGCGCTTGCCGCGCGCCGAGCAAGTGTGGGGCGAAACCTTGCAACAGACGGTTGCGCGCGCCGTGCAGCTGCAAACCGGCATACGGGTGGCGGCCGGGGATATTTTTCAGGTCTATGATTTGATCACGATAGACGGAGACGATCACACGGTAATGCTGGATTTCGAGGCGGCCTACGTGGACGGCGATCTCCGGCCGGGAGATTATGTGGAGGACGTGGCCTGGGCCAGCGGCCTGGCATTAAGATCCATGGAGGTCGAGGAGCACACGTCCGAACTGCTTTCCGATATGGGGTTATTAAGATGAAGCAAAAGTATCTCAGCCGTTATCAGGACATTGAACCGTTTATTACCAAGGACGGCTCGGTGATCCGTGAACTCATGCATCCCGGCCGCCATGCTGCGAAGCAGCAGAGTCTGGCCGAGGCGCGCGTCGCGGTGGGCGCCAAGACCGTGTTGCATCGCCATCACCACACCGAGGAATTGTATTACGTCACCGCGGGCCGGGGCCTGATGACTCTGGGGGATCAACGCTTCGAGGTGAAGGTGGGGGATAGTATTTGCATCGCGCCGGGCACGCCGCACTGTATCGAAAACACCGGCAGCGAGGAGCTGGCCTTACTGTGTTGCTGCAGCCCCGGTTACAGCCATGAGGATACCGAGCTGTTGGCGAGTCAGTTGGCCTAGCCGGCTTTTCTCACTGGGCTAAGGGGGGCCTATTGCATCGCCATTTCCATGAGTACGTCGCGCATCTTGACCTTGAGCATGTATTCGGTTTTTTCATAGACGCGCCGGATGGCGGCGCCTTCATCCAGCCCCGGCACTTCCACTTGCCACTCGGTGCTGCCCAGCACCCGGCCGGTGACCTTGTCTGTCAACACCAGCTTGAGCGTGCCGTGGCCTACGGCCCAGCCGTTGCGTTCACCGATCACCGCCGTCTCCAGGCTGCCGCGCAGCATGTAGTCCGCGTTTTCCGCCGCGGGGTTCAGGTCCTGGGTGAGCAGGCCGCCGCGGATTAATTGCGCTACCCGTTCGGCATTGGGTTCACCTTCCAGGCCGGCGGGTTGGATCTGCAGGGTGGTGAGCAGGTTTTCGGCGTCCTGTTTTATCAGTGCCAGATTGAATTCAGGTTTGATGCCGCGGCCGGTGAGGTCGGCGTGTTGCATGGATTGCTGCAGCTGGGCGCGGATTTGCTGGGCGCGCCAGGCCATGGCAATCGTGCCGGCCTGAACGAAGGGGTCGGGGTCACTGCGCGCCTGTTTCATGTACTCGCGCGTTTGCTCATCCAGGGCTTGAATCTGATCCTGCAGATAGCCTTTGGCGGTGTTGCGCGGTACCGCCGCCAGGGCGTGATACGTATTGGCGTCGTTATCGAACCACTGCTCCACGACCTCGATCTTTTCCAACACCCGTTCGACCTCGGGCGCGGCCACCGTTTGGGCGGACGGTCCCATGTGGCTGCGCTTGAGTTCATAGCCGGCGGCGTCGGCAGCTTGTTGCAGCGTCATGCCGACGGCCTCGGTATCAATGAGGAAGTAATCTGTCAGATTGGCCAGTGCCCGCTGTCGCGCCTGCTCGGCGCTATCGCCCCCGGTACGGCTGGTGAGATAGTGCAGGCGTGGATAGTCCTCGCTTGCGCCGGCCACCCAGTCCGGTTGCGGCCCCGCATCGATGGCGTCGGCCGCGGCTTGGGCGGCCGATGAACCGGTCTGTGGCGCGGCGATCTCGTTCGGTGCGGTGGCGCAGCCGCTGACGATGGTGGCGGCAGCCAGTGCGATCGCGGCAATGCGTCTGGCCATTGCTTCCCCTCTTATGTTTTTTTAAGCGACTGTTATTTTTGTTTGGTTAACTTAAATTCATTGCCCATTGCGGTCAATGATTAATTCGTTTACTGCTGCGCCTGAGTTTCTTGTTGCGCCAGGGCTTGGCGTTTGAGCAGGGTCAACTGGGCCTTGATGCGTTCGGTTTGAAAGCTATTGTCGGCGGCAGTGTGACTGAGGGCGTTTTCCAGCTGTTCGATGGCGGTGCGCAACTGGCCGATCATTTGGTAGTAATCGGCCAGGGCCATATAGGCGTTGCTCTGGCGGTCGGCGGCGCTCTCGGCCTTGGCCAGCAGCTGATAATACGACGGCAACACAAATTGCTGCGGTTTTTGAATCAGCTCGCGCAGGGTGTCGGCTGCCTGTTTGGGCCGGTCTGCCTGGATCAGGGCGCGCGCGTAGAGCACCGTCAGCTGGGGATGCAGGGGAAACAGTTTGAGCGCCTTTTGCAATCGCTGCAGTGCCGCCTCGTGTTCGCCCTGTTCCAACTCGACGTGCGCCCGCAGGGCAATGAATTGCTCCGACTCCGGGGTCTTCTGTAGCAGGGTGCGGCTGAATGTGTCGGCCTGCTCCAGGTTGCCGAGTTGCAGCTGGAACAGGGCGTATTCATATTGTTCCGCCGCCGATAAGGTGTCGGACTGCGACAGCCTGGCCTCGAGTTCCTTGAGCCGATAGCGGTGTTCCTGATCTGCCATGGCGCGCAGGCGCGCCTGAATGAAGGGAAAGCTGTCCGACTGGCGCTGCGTAATGTCGGGGTATTGGCCGGCGCGGTTCTGGGAATCGGCGATGCGGCTGGGCGTCACCGGGTGAGTGCGCAACAGCTCCGGCAGGTTGCTCTCCATGTAGCGGTAGGCCTCCTGCAGACGACCGAAGAAGGCGGGCATGTGGTAAGGATCGAAACCCGAGTTGACCAGGATGTCGATGCCGACACGGTCGGCCTCCTGCTCGTGGGCGCGGGTGAAGTTGAGTTGCTGCTGAATACTGCCCGCCGCCGCGGTGGCGATCATGGCGGAACTGAGCTGCGGCGAGCCCAACAAAATGGCGGCGATGATGGCCGCCGCGGTCTGCAACTGGCTGGCCGAGGCCTTCTGGAAGGCGCGTGCCAGGTGACGCTGGGTGACATGGGCGATTTCATGGGCCATCACCGCCGCCAATTCGCCTTCCGATTGGGCCGCCAGTATCAGGCCGCTGTGGATGCCGATATGGCCGCCGGGACCGGCAAAGGCATTGATGCTCGGGGCATCGACGATGAAAAAGTGAAAGGGCAGGTCGGTGCCCGCCGCCGCCAGCAGACGGTAGCCCAGTGAATTGATGTAGGCATTGAGTTCCGGATCTTCGATGATGTCCACATTCTGGCGCAGATTGCGCATAAAGGCCTGGCCGAGGCGGTAATCCTCTTGCGGCGAGAGGATGGTGGCCGAGGGGTCGCCCAGCTCCGGCAGGTGGGACATCTGGGCCGTGGCAGAGGCGCTGAGCAGCACGCAGAGCGCGGTAAACCAGGCCGCTAGTTGACGCGAGCGGCGGCCGTTGGCAAATGGCTTCATGGAGATGGAGTCAGCGTCTATGGGCATCATCATCAATAGGTGCGAGGTTAGACAGGATGATATCATTGGCCGTTCAATTTTTTGTGGCGCTTGAAGAGGTTGCCGGATGAGTACGCGTGTGGAAAAGGAACTCGACACCAGCGGTTTGAACTGCCCCCTGCCCATTTTGCGCCTCAAGCAGGCCCTGCGCGGCATGGACAGCGGTCAGCGTTTGCGCATGATCGCCACCGACCCTGGCTCCCAGTCCGACGTCGCCGCCTTCGCCGCCCAGACCGGTCATCGCCTGATTGAATCCCACGCCGAGGGCGACACGTTTTACTACTTAGTCGAAAAGGCCTGAGACTCGGCCGGTTTCCTCCCTGCGACGGTGCCAAACCGCCCCCTGTTGCGGTCCTGAAAGTGTCTCCAGTGATCCGTGTTGCGAGCCGTAAAGCTTTTCGCCCGGCTACCGACATAGTATGAGTAGATCGTAATACAATAAATTTATATATAAAAATTATATAGACATACCCCGGAGTATTTGCCATGAGACACCTGACCATCAAGCAGCTTTTCCGGGCGGCGATCGCCCTTATCGGGATACTCATTCTGTGTCAGGCCTTCTTTACGCTTAAGCAAACCGTTGCCGTCGAGCAACAGACCGTTCGCATGTTCAACAGCAGTCTGCCGACCCTGAAGCATGCCCGGGCCCTGCAGTTGCATATCGTGCAGGTGCAGCAGTGGCTCACCGATATCAGTGCCACCCGCGGCTTGGATGGCCTCGACGATGGCCTTAGCGAAGCCGCTCAGCACGCCACCGCGTTTGACAGCAAGATTGATGAATTGACGCAAATGGACCCCGCCCGGGCGGATCAATATCAAAGCATCAAAGCGGCCTTCGAAGGCTATTACCAGCAGGGCCAGATCATGGCGCGGGCCTATATCGATCAAGGCCCTATCGGGGGTAACGCCATGATGGGGGACTTTGACAAGGCCGCCGAGCGCCTGGCCAACCGCTTCGCGCCTACCATCGAAGCCATCGAGTCGGAAGTCACACAACAACAGGCATTTTTAGAGAACAGCGCCATCACCAGCCGGCAAACGGTATTGGGCTTCTCGCTGCTGTACGGGGGGATTCTGGTCGTGCTGTTCGTCAGCCTGAGACAGTTCATTATCAAACCGTTGTGCCAGACCGTGGTGATGTTCCGCGATCTGGCCCGAGGTAGCGGCGACTTGACGAAGCGCTTGCCCGAGAAGGCCATCGGCGAACTGGGCGAGTTGGCCGCCTGCACCAATGTCTTTGTCGCCAAGCTGCAGACAGAGATCTCCTTGGTCGGTGAAGCGGTCAAACAGCTGGACGGGGCCACGGAGCAACTGCACCAGACCACGCAGGATACCCATCAGGTGATGGGCAGACAGAAAGATGAAACCGATACCGTGGCCACCGCCATCGAAGAGATGAGCGCCACCGTGAACGAAGTGGCCAGGAACGCCGTAGACGCTGCTGACGCGGCGCGCCAGGCGGATGAACAGGCCCAAAACGGCGCCGCTGTCGTGAGCAATACCATCGGCGTAATCAATAAGCTGGCCCAGGAGATCGAACGGGCGGCGGCGGTGATCCGCACTGTGGAAACCCAGACCGACACTATCGGCAAGGTCTCCATCGTCATCAGTGAAATCGCCGATCAGACCAACCTGCTGGCCTTGAACGCCGCCATCGAGGCTGCCCGCGCCGGGGATCAGGGCCGGGGCTTTGCCGTGGTCGCCGACGAGGTGCGCGAACTGGCGCGCCGCACTCAGGATTCCACTGCCGAAATCCAGGGCATCATCGAGCAACTGCAAGCCAGCGCCAAGCAAGCCGTGGAGGTGATGGAGACCAGCCAGCAACAGACCGGCGTCAGCGTCGAACAGGCGCGGACGGCGGGCACCGCCCTGGATGAGATCACCGCCCAAGTGGGCAATATCAGTCACCTCAATACCCAGATCGCCAGTGCTGCCGAAGAGCAGGGCGCGGTGTCGGAGGAGATCAACCGCAGCGTGGTGAATATTCGCGACATCTCTGACCAGACCGTCACCGAAATGGACGCGCTGACGCAGTCGGAAACCCAGTTGCTGCACGTGGTCGGCGAGCTGAAAACCCTGGTGGGTAGATTTCATTACTAGCCCGATGAAAAAGACCCGGGAGCACCGGGCTTTTTTTGAGCTTGAAATATTAGATGGTTCTAATATATTATTATTGCCAGGCATTATTCACTATAGTGATAATGTGAACGGAAACTTCGGGGGATGCGAACGTGAGTCACACGCTGACTGCCTGGCTAATCGGACTAGCCTTTCTGTGTAGCAATCAATCTGTACTGGCGGCCGACCTGGCCGTTGCCACGGCCCAAGCTCAAACCATTCAACAGGAACGCGTCTTCGATGCCGTCATCGAGGCGGTGCATCAGTCCACCGTGTCGGCGCAGATCGTCGGCCGGGTGGTGGAGATCAATTACGATGTGGATGATTTCGTGCCCAAGGGCAGCGTCATCCTGCGGTTTCGTGACAGCGAGCAGCGCGCCCGCTTGGAGCAGGCCCAGGCCAGTCTGCAGGAGACCCAGGCACGCCTGAAAGAGGCGCAGGACGAGTACAGCCGCGTCAAGGATATCTACGCCAAGAAATTGGTCGCCAAGGCCGAGCTGGACAAGGCCGAAGCGGGGTTGAAGGCGGCGCGGGCACGGGTCGAGGCGGCCGCGGCGCGCCTGGCCGAGGGCCAGGAGCAGCTCGACCACACCGTCATCAAGGCGCCCTTCGCCGGCGTGGTCACCCAGCGCCATGTGGAACTGGGCGAGACCGTGGGCGTGGGCCAGCCGCTCATGACCGGTTTTTCCTTTGAGCACCTGCGCGCCACCACCCAGATCCCCCAGGCCTTCGTCACCGCCGTGCGCGAGCATGGCGAAGCCCGCATCTCGCTGCCGGACGGCAAGCGCGTGGCGGCCGAATCCTTGCGCGTGTTCCCCTTTGCCGACGAGCAGAGCCACGCCTTTAACGTGCGCGTCAATCTGCCCCAGGGTGATCACGGGGTGTACCCCGGCATGTTCGTCAAGGTCGCTTTCGTCACCGGTGACGCGGAACGCGTGTTGATTCCGGCGGTGGCGGTGGTCAAGCGCAGCGAATTGACGGGTGTCTATGTGGTAGACGCGGCAGGGACGGTGAGTCTGCGTCAGTTGCGTATCGGTGCCCGTCACGACGAACAGGTGGACGTGTTGGCCGGCCTGGAGGTGGGTGAGCAGGTGGCCCTGGACCCCATCGCCGCCGGAATCGCGCTCAAGCAACAACAACGCTAACGGACTTATCATGGCTAAGGAGACGCTGGGCATCTCGGGCAGCATCGCGCAAAAATTCCTGCGCAACCAATTGACGCCGCTGTTGGCCCTGGTCGGTATCCTCATGGGTGTTTTCGCCGTGCTGGTGACGCCGCGCGAAGAAGAGCCGCAGATCGATGTCACCTTCGCCAACGTATTTATTCCCTATCCCGGCGCCACCGCCGTGGAGGTGGAGAATTTGGTCAGCACCCCGACGGAGCAGGTGCTTTCCGAGATCAAAGGCGTGGAGCACGTCCTCTCGGTGTCGCGCCCCGGCATGGCGGTGCTCACTGTACAGTTCGAAGTGGGCGAGGAACGCACCGAGAGCATCGTCAACCTCTACAATCAGATCTATTCCAACGAAGACTGGTTGCCGCCCAATCTCGGCGTAGGGCGCGCCATCGTCAAGCCCAAGGGGATCGACGACGTGCCCATCGTCAGCCTGACCCTGTGGACGGATGACCCGAGCCGCGCCGGGTATGAACTGCAACAGGTGGCCCACACCCTCGAGGCGGAACTGAAGCGGGTGCCGGGCACGCGTGACATCTATACCATCGGCGGACCGCAACAGGTGGTGCACATCCTGCTCGATCCGCAGCGCATGGCCGGTTATGACATCGCCTTCGATGATCTGCGCGCCGCGCTCAGCGCCGCTAACGCCACCCGTGACGCCGGGGAGCTGGTCAGTGACAACCGTGAAATCGAAGTGCAGGCCGGCGCCTTTCTCACCACGCCCGCCGAGGTGGCGGAACTGGTGGTCGGCATGCATGACGGCGTGCCGGTCTATCTCAGCGACGTCGCCGAGGTGGCCTTGAAGCCGGATCAGCCGGAACAGTTTGTCTGGTTCGGCAGCGGCGCCGCCGCCGAACAAAAGGGATTGGCGGCACAAGGTGAGTTTCCCGCCGTCACGATTGCCATCGCCAAACAGCCCGGCACCAATGCCGCCACCATCGCCGATCAGGTGATCGAACGCGTGGAACAGCTCAAAGGCGTATTCATTCCCGCGGGCGTCGAGGTAACGGTGACGCGCAACTACGGCGCCACGGCCACCGACAAGGCCATGACCCTGATCAAGAAACTATTATTCGCCACCGCCTCGGTGGTGTTGCTGGTATTGTTCACCCTGGGTTGGCGCGAGGCCTTTATCGTCGGCAGCGCGGTGGTGATCACCCTGATGATCACCTTGTTCGCCTCTTGGGCCTGGGGCTTCACCCTCAACCGCGTGTCGCTGTTCGCCTTGATCTTTTCCATCGGCATACTGGTGGACGATGCCATCGTGGTGGTGGAAAACATACACCGCCATCGTCAGATGGGCGGCAAGCCTCTGCTGGAGGCCATCCCCCTGGCGGTGGATGAGGTGGGGGGGCCGACGATTCTGGCGACCTTTACCGTCATCGCCGCGCTGCTGCCCATGGCCTTCGTCAGCGGTTTGATGGGGCCTTATATGAGCCCCATCCCCATCAACGCCAGCATGGGCATGTTTATCTCATTGGCGGTGGCGTTTGTCGTTACGCCGTGGCTCACCTATAAGGTTTTCAGCAAACAAAACCAGACACACGAGCACACTGAAGCCGCAGTCGACCAGCGGCTCTACACTCTTTTCAATCGCGCTGTCGGCCCCTTCCTCGCCGGCGACGCCGGCCGTGGCCGCCGTTGGGGACTGCTCGGCGGCGTGATGCTGTTGATCTTGATCGCCGTCGGTCTGGCCTTCGTCAAACTGGTCATTCTCAAAATGTTGCCCTTCGATAACAAATCGGAGTTTCAGGTGGTGGTGGACATGCCCGAAGGCAGCAGCGTGGAGCAGACCAACCGCGTGTTGCAGGAACTGGCGCAATACATCGCCACCGTGCCTGAAGTGACCGACTATCAGATCTATGCCGGCACCGCCGCGCCCATCAACTTCAACGGCCTGGTGCGGCAATACTATTTGCGCAGCGGCGCCAACGTGGGTGACATCCAGGTCAACCTGGTGGACAAGGCCGAGCGTGATCGCCAGAGCCACGCTATCGCGCTATCGGTGCGCCATCCGCTGCAGGCGATCGGTGCGCGCTTCAACGCCAATGTCAAGATCGTCGAGGTGCCGCCGGGGCCGCCGGTGCAGTCGCCGCTGGTGGCGGAGATCTACGGTCTCGACTATTCGGGTCAGATCCAAGTGGCCAAACAGGTGCGTGAGATTTTCGAACAGACCGATGAAGTGGTGGATGTGGACGACAGTGTCGAACATCGCGCCCCGCGTCTGATCGTTGAAGTGGATCGCCAGAAGGCCGCGCGCCTGGGTGTGGCGCAACAGACTGTAGTGGCCACCCTCACCGCCGCCGTCGGCGGTGAGGACGTGGGGTATCTGCACGGCACCACCGACAAGTATCCCATGCCCTTGCGCGTGGAATTGCCGGTGGCCCACAAGGCCGACGCTCAGGCATTGCTTGATCTTCAAGTGCGTAGCCAAAGCGGTACCTTGGTGCGGCTATCGGAGATCGTTGAGTTGGTCCAGGGCGAACGCGAATACACCATCTATCACAAAGACCTGCTGCCGGTGGTGTTCGTTACCGGCAACGTGGCGGGGGAGAGTGACAGCCCGCTCTACGGCATGTTCAGCATCCTGGCAACGTTGAATGACACGCCGGTGCAGGGTGAGAATGTGCTGGAGCAGACCCTGCTGGACCAGCCGGAAAACCCCTATCGCTACAGTCTCAAATGGGACGGTGAATGGCAGATCACCTACGAGACCTTTCGCGACATGGGCATCGCCTATGGCGTGGGCATGATCCTGATCTATGTGCTGGTGGTGGCCCAGTTTCGTTCCTATCTGGTGCCGCTCATTATCATGGCACCCATCCCGTTGACCATCATCGGCGTCATGCCCGGGCACGCCTTGCTGGGCGCCAACTTCACCGCCACCTCCATGATCGGCATGATCGCCTTGGCCGGTATTATCGTGCGCAACTCGATTTTGTTGGTGGACTTCATCAATCAGTCCTATGCCGCCGGTATGCCCCTCGAGGAGGCGGTGATCCGTGCCGGCGCCGTGCGCGCCAAGCCTATCGTGCTGACGGGCCTGGCGGCCATGATCGGCGCCTTCTTCATTCTCGATGACCCCATCTTCAACGGCCTGGCCATCGCGCTGGTCTTCGGTATCTTCGTCTCCACCCTGCTGACGTTGCTGGTGATCCCGGTGATGTATTACGCCTTTATGCGCAAGCGCATGGGCTAATCCTTCGACGAAAGCGCCCGGCGCGAGCGTGTTCCAGTCATGGCGTCGTCTGAGGCGACAGTTAAAAAAACGTATTAAAACAGTGTACTGCATCTATTATGTAAGGTGATGGCTGATATCGGAGGGTGAGGGTATTTGCTTGATCTTTTCACTCAGGAACTATACTTGTGGGTAGAAGGAAACACAGTATTGCCAGGCATGTCGGCAATGGAGAAATTTAGTTGGCAGCCATTAGGAGGGATTCGTTATGAACAGCCAAGTTCAACAGACCCAAGACACCATCGACTGGTCGGAAGTGGTGTTTCTGACCTTCATCTATGCCCTGTATCTGCTCTTTGTTACCGCCCCGATCGGCGCCATTATCAGCGCAATCAAAGTCTACCGCTTTAAGAAACTGGCCGAGCAGGAGGGTGCACAGCTTTCCCATGAACAGGTGCTGATTGCCACCCACCACGAGTGGCTGGCGCGCAGCTTCGTCGTGATGATAGTGCTGTTGATGGTGGCCCTGGGCACGCTGGTCTATATGCTTGGCTACGCGGTATTTTGGGGGGCGGTAATCTGGTGGTTTTACCGCGTGTTCCGCGGTATCGGTGCCCTGATCGCGCATAAGGAGATGCCGGCGCAAATCTGCACCCGGGCGCAGTGCTACGGCCAGGTGAACCCCGCCTGATACGCTTCAAGTCCCGAGCGGCTCGACGGCGTAACGCAGCTGTAGGCGGTGTTCGTCGCCGGGCGCCAGGGTGACCGCATTCTCGGCCGCATTGGCGCTTTCTACGCAGACCATTGTCAGATAGCCGTCTTCCCCCAGGTCGCCCATGCGGGCGGCCTTTTCGGTCCAGGGATTCCATACCACGGTGCTGTCGCTGCCCTGCTTGCTGATGCGGATCTGGCGCGCCAGGCCGGGATCGAGAATCAGACAATCGGCGCGGCTGTCGAGATAGATTCGGTCCACCTCGCCGGCGAAGGTGACGGCGCCGGCCTGCCGCTTGCGCCGAAAATCGTCGACTTTATCGAGATAGTCGCAACCGTCCAGGCCCGTGACGCTGATCTGGCGTACGTCGCTGACATTGAAATAGGTATGCAAGGCCTCGCTGAGGGTAACCGGCTGCTGGCCTTGGTGCTGCGTGACCAGCTCCATTTCCAATGTGTCACCCACGGTAATTCGGCACTGTAGCGACGTGGGGTGGGGCCACAGCCGGCTCGGTATCTGCGCCGCTGGCAGGGCTAAACTGAGCCGGGTGGAACCATCGTCCAATCCCAGGCACTCTTGCACCTGCCACACTGCCGTCCGGGCAAAGCCGTGGGCTGGCCAGTCATTGTGTTCGGCATGAGCGCCGAACCAGGGCCAGCACACCGGCGCGCCGCCGCGAATGGCCTTGCCGGGGGCGAACAGGGCGGCCTTTGACAGCCAGATCACCGGATCGGCGTTATTGGGTTGCCAGGCGAGCAGCTGACTACCCTGCAGGGCGACGGCGGCACTGGCGTGGCGATTGTCGATGCGCGCCAGCGCCCGGCCGTCCGGCGCGGGTTCAAAGCAGAGATGATCGGGCACGGCGAAGCGTTTGTTCAGGTCTGCGATCTCGTTCATCAGGCGTGATCCCGGCTGCGCCGTCTGGTCGGCTATGTACATAGATGTATGCTTATTGAGTCTATGTCAAGTCTTTGTAAAGAGTCTATGTATCGCCGCGGAGTCGCTATGATTCTAAAGTCGATCATGGTCTTTGCGGATGCCGAAGCCCTGCATCACTTTGTGCTTTTCCGCGGTCTGCGTTAAACTATGGCGCTGTTACCAGCTCATAAGCATGCCGAGCGTTGCACCAACGCGATCCGGTGTATGCGATTTTTTCAGGCGGGCACCGCCCCGCCACTCAATTTTGGCCTAACGAGCCATACATCAATTGTCCGCTTGGGCAAATCGATAAGATGAATCTGTAGCAAGACGACGGCCCGTCGCTAACTGGCAGCAGGTGGGTTATTACACCTGAAAATTCCTTAAATTGGTGAAACGAATATGCGAGGCAAATACGTGAACCAGACAACACAAGCACAATCCTTTGGCAAAGACCCAACAACCGTCCGAGACACAAGCCACTACAAAGAAGAATACGTCAAAAGCTTTGTCGAAAAGTGGGACGAACTCATCGACTGGGACAGACGTTGGCAGAGCGAGGGCGAATTTTTTATCGAACAGCTGCGCTCCTACGGAGTTGAGCGCGTGCTCGACGTGGCCTGCGGCACCGGCTTCCATTCCGTCCGGCTGCTGAGCGCCGGCTTCGACGTGGTGAGCGCCGACGGCGCACCCGAAATGCTGGCGCGCGCGTTTCAGAATGCCCGCGACCGTGGCTATATTCTGCGCACCGTGCAGGCCGACTGGCGCTGGTTGAATCGCACCGTCCATGAGCAGTTCGACGCCGTGATCTGTTTGGGTAACTCATTTACCCATCTGTTCAAGGAGCACGATCGTCGTAAATCGCTGGCCGAATACTACGCCACGCTCAATCATGACGGCATCCTGATGCTGGACCAGCGTAACTACGATGCCATTCTCGATGAAGGCTTCAGCACCAAACACCAATACTACTATTGCGGTGAAGACGTGATAGCCGAGCCCGAGCACGTCGATGAAGGTTTGGCCCGTTTCCGTTATACCTTTCCCGATAAGTCCTCCTATCACCTCAACATGTATCCGCTGCGCAAGAAATACACCCGCCGCCTGATGCACGAAGTGGGTTTTCAGCACATCGAGACCTACGGTGATTTCCAGGAGACCTTTAAAGCCAATGACCCGGATTTTCTAGTGCATGTGGCCGAGAAGTCCTATCAGGAAGAAGACGAGGAAAGCTAAGCATGAGCAGTCAATACTCGGACGCGGTGAATACCGCCCGTGAATATTACAACAGCGAAGACGCCGACAATTTCTATGCCATCATTTGGGGTGGTGAGGATATTCATATAGGCCTGTATCAGTCGGACGACGAGTCCATCCCCGAGGCCAGCCACCGCACCGTGCGGCACATGGCGGAGAAGACCAAACTGACGCCGCAAGACAAGGTGCTGGATATCGGCTCCGGTTACGGCGGCCTGGCGCGGTATCTGGCCGAGACCTTCGGGTGTTCCGTGGTGGCGCTCAACCTGAGCGAAAAGGAAAACGAGCGCGCTCGTAAGCTGAATAAAGAGCGTGGCCTGGACGACAAGATCGAAGTGGTGGACGGCAGCTTCGAAAACATTCCTGCCGAAGACAAGGCCTTCGATGTGATCTTTTCCCAAGACGCTATTTTGCACAGCGGCCAGCGCGAAAAGGTGTTGCAAGAGGTGGCGCGGGTGTTGAAACCGGGCGGCAAGTTCATCTTCACCGATCCCATGGCGGCGGATGACTGCCCCGCGGGCGTGCTGGAACCCATCCTCAACCGCATTCATTTGTCTTCTCTAGGGTCGCCCGCCTTCTATCGCGAGACCGCGGCCAAGTTCGGCATGAAAGAGCTCAACTTTGAGGAGCTCACCCATCAGCTGGTGAATCACTACAGCCGCGTACTGCAAGAGACCGAAAAGCACGAGGCCGAACTCACCAAGAAGGTCGACAAGGCCTATGTGGAACGCATGAAGACCGGGCTGGGCCACTGGATCAACGGTGGCAAAAACGGCCATCTCGCCTGGGGCTTTTTCGTTTTCGAAAAAGAGGCCTAAGCACCGCGCTTTGGCGACATGAACAGTCGGGTCCACCGTCACAACGGTAAGACCCTCCCGGATATCAACCTGGCGATATGATTATATCCCCGGTGTTGATTCCGGGGTTTGTGTTGCTCCCCTTCAGCATTGCCCGTGTCTTAAGCGACACAACCCCCTACCGATATAAATTCCCCCCACAGTTGTTTTTCCGAGGTGCTTATTGCACCAGGAGTGCGCTTAGCAGCACAACGGTTTCCGTGATCTCCACCAGCGCGCCGGCAGTGTCACCGGTGGTGCCGCCGATACGTCTGAGCATGAATAGGCGTGCCAGCACCAACGTGACGCCCGCGGCGGCGAGCGGCCAAAGCGCCGCTACACCCAATGCGGCGATGACCGAGGTCAGGGTAATGAGTAGCACGATCTTGGCGCTGCGGCGCGGCAAGTGGTCCGCGAGCATACTGCCGAGCCCGCCGGGGCGGACGTAAGGGGTGGTGAAAAACAGCAGCAACAAGGCCGTGCGGCCGAGCAGCGGGGCGAGCAACAGCAGCGCCCAGTTGGCGTCGGCGATGAGTTGGGTCAGAGCGGTGAACTTGAGCAGCAGCACCAGCACCAGAATCACCACCGCCGCCGGACCGCAGCGGGGATCCTTCATGATCGCAAGTGTTCTGTCGCGATCGCCCAGACCGCCGATCCAGGCATCGGCGCTGTCGGCCAGGCCGTCCAGATGCAGCAGGCCGGTGGATAGCACCCACGCGGCCAGCAGTAGCGCGGCGGCGATGAACGCTGGCGCGCTGCTCAGTCCCCAGCCAAGTCCGGCGAGCAGGGTACCGATCAGCAGGCCGACCAGTGGGTAGAATAGCAGCGAGCGGCCGACCGCTTCGTTGGCCGGTGCGGCCTCGAGGCGTATGGGTAAGGCGGTGAGAAACTGCAGGGCGATAAACATGGGGCGGGGAGGGAGCATGTTATCCCCGACCGAGCGGTTGGAGCGCGGCGCTCCGCTTGTCGCTGCCATCGATACGCAGGCTCAACAATGCGCCGTGCCGGACCTCGATCTCCAACAGCTTGCCGAGCGGGCGGTTCTGAACGTGACTGAGCAGCACCCGGATCACGCCGCCGTGGGTAACGAGCAGCAGCCGCTCGCCGGCGTATTGCCGGGTAATGTCACCCCAGGCCTCCAATACGCGGGCGCGGAACAGCGCCAGGGGTTCACCGCCGGGCGCTGAGTGCTGTTCGGGGTCGTTCCAGAAACGGGCCAGTGCATCCGGGGTGTGCGCCATGATATCGGCGGCAGGCAATCCTTCCCAGGCGCCGAAATGCATTTCCTGCAAGCGTTCATCCACCACCAGGGGCAGAGATCGCTGCCAGGCGAACTCCTCGGCAAAACCGGCGCAGCGTTGCAGTGGCGAAGTGATAACGCGGTCCCAACCACGCTTGGTGCCGGTGGCGCGCCACATCTGCTGTAAGCCGATGTCGGTCAGGGGGTCATCGGTGCTGCCGCGAAACGCACTGCCGCCCTGGACCTCGCCGTGACGCAGCAGATCAATCATTGTCAGCGCACCCATCACAGCTGTTCCGACACCCGGGCCTGTGCAAAGGTCGCCATGTCGTTATGCAGGGCGCAGGCCATGCGCAACAGTGGCACGGCGACGGCGGCGCCGCTGGCTTCACCCAGGCGCATCTGCAACGCCAACAGCGGCCGGGCGCCGAGGGCGTCGAGTACCCGGGCGTGGCCCGGTTCGGCCGAACTGTGTGAGAACAGCAACCACGCCTCCATACCGGGGCGCAGCCGCACGGCGACCAGCGCCGCCACCGAGCTGATGAAACCGTCCACCAGGACCGGCTGGCCCATTTGCGCGCAGGCGATGTAGGCCCCGGCCAGGGCGGCGATCTCGAACCCGCCGAGCCGTCGCAACGCCTCATGGGCCGAGTCGAGGTGGTCGCCATGCCGTTCCAGCGCCGCTTGAATGACCCGCACTTTGTGGGCGATGCCGCGCTCGTCGAGCCCCGTGCCGGGGCCGGCGAGCTGTTTCGGTTCGCAATCGAGCAGGGCGCAGGCGAGCGCGGTTGCCGCTGTGGTATTGCCGATGCCCATCTCGCCACCGATGAACAGCTGGGCGTGGTCCAGCCGGGCGCGTTCGGCGGCGTGGCGGCCGGCCGCCAGGGCCCGCCCCAGCTGGTGTTCGCTCATCGCCGCTTGCTGCAGGAAATTGGCGCTGCCCGGGCCGAGATCGTAATGCTTGACCCCTTTCAGGGGGCCGGTATCGTGCGCCGTGCCCAGATTGATGACCTCCAGCTGCGCGTCGATCTGCCGGGCCGCTGCGTTGATGGCGGCGCCGCCGCGGGCGAAGTTCTTCACCATCTCGGCGGTGACGGCCTGGGGAAAGGCGGACACGCCCTCGGCCACCACGCCGTGGTCGCCGGCGAAGACAGTGATCTGTACCCGCTCCACTCCCGGTCGCGCGGTGCCCTGCAGCGCGGCGAGGTGGATAGCGGTCTCTTCCAGACGCCCGAGTGAGCCGTGCGGTTTGGTGAGTTGCGCCTGGCGCGCCTCGGCGGCCTGCCGGGCGTCCTCGTCCGGGGCGGCGGCCGGCACCTCCAGCCATAAGATGTTTTCATTCACAGGGGTTCTCCTTTTAACACTTGGGGCAGCCCGGCGACGGTCAGTACCACCCGGTCGCACAGTTGCGCCAATTCCTGATGCAGGCGGCCGACCTCGTCACAGTAGCGGCGGCTCAGTTCACCCAGCGGGGTGACGCCCATGTTGGTCTCGTTGCCGACCAGAATGATTTCGCCCGGCAATGTCGGCAGCGTGGCCAGCAGCGCCTCATGTTCACGCGCGAACAATGTCGCGTCGTCCGCGGTTAGCAGATTGGTGAGCCAGAGGGTCAGGCAGTCCACCAGTACGCAGTGGCCGGCGGCGGCATGTTGGTCGAGCGCCGTCGCTAATTGCAGCGGCTCTTCGACCAGCTGCCAGTCGTTCGGCCGGCGCCGTTGGTGATCGGCGATGCGGCTCTCCATTTCACCGTCCCCGGCCGTCGCGGTGGCGATGTAGGTCACCGGCAGGCGGCTGGCGGTGGCCAGGCGCTCCGCCAGCCGGCTCTTGCCTGAGCGCACGCCGCCGAGAATGAGGGTTTTGCGTGTCGTCATGCCGGCATCTCCTTTGTTTGTATCAGTTCGAGTAATCCAGCGCCGTCCAGGTGTTGCGCCACCGCGTCGGCCAGCCGCTCGATGGCGGCGTCGCGCAGGGCGAAGTAGTCGAGTGGCTCCGCATCCGCCAGCCCGGCCCAGGCGAGCAGGGCCTGGCTGGCGCTGGGCGTGTCGAACAGGCCATGCAGATAAGTGCCGAGAATCAGCCCGTCGTCGCTGAGCGCCCCGTCCGGCCCGTGCGCCAGTTGTAACGCCGGGCGCTGCAGCGCGGGGCCTGTGCTGACGCCCGCGTGGATCTCATAGCCACTGACCGGTGCATCATCGAGCGCAAGCGTGCCCTGCACGTTGCGCAGCTGTTTTTCCGCTGCCAGGGTCGTCTCCATGTCGAACAGTCCCAGGCCGTTGCTGCTGCCCGGTTCGCCTTCGATGCCGTCAGGGTCGTGAATGGCCCGGCCGAGCATCTGAAAGCCGCCGCAGATGCCGATCAGCTTGCCGCCGTAGCGCAGGTGGCGTCGGATGGCCGTCTCCCACCCCTGGTCACGCAGCCAGGCCAGATCGGCACGTACGCTCTTGGAGCCGGGCAGGATGATGAGATCGGCGGCGGGGGGTGTTTCGCCCGGGCCGACGAAGCGCAATGTCACCTGGGGGTGCAGGCGCAAGGCGTCGAAATCGGTGTGGTTGCTGATGCGCGGCAGCGCCGGCACAACGACATCCAGTGTCGTGGCGGCCTTGGCCGAAACGGTCTCACGCGGCAGGGCGTCTTCCGCTTCCAGGTGCAGATCCTGCAGATAGGGCAACACGCCCAGCACCGGCTTGCCGGTCTCCTGTTCCAGCCACTTTAGCCCCGGCTCCAATAAAGAAATGTCACCGCGAAAACGGTTGATGACGAAGCCCTTCACCCGCGCCCGTTCACTCTCGCTGAGCAGGGCCAGGGTGCCCACCAGATGGGCGAAGACGCCGCCGCGGTCGATGTCGGCCACCAGGATCACCGGACAGTCCACCGCCTCGGCAAAGCCCATGTTGGCGATATCGTTGTGGCGCAGATTGATCTCCGCCGGTGAACCCGCCCCTTCCACAATGACCGCATCGTAACGCTGCGCCAAGCGCGCGTGGGAGTCGAGCACCGCCGCGCGGGCAGTGCGCTTGTAATCGTGATAACTGGCGGCATCCATCTCGCTGATGGCGCGACCGTGGATGATGACCTGGGCGCCGGTATCGGAGTTGGGTTTGAGCAGTATCGGATTCATATCGGTATGCGTCTCCAGGCCGCAGGCCTGGGCCTGCACCGCCTGGGCGCGGCCGATCTCGCCGCCATCGGCGGTGACCGCGCTGTTCAAGGCCATGTTCTGCGGTTTGAATGGCGCCACGTGCACGCCCCGGCGTGCCAACCAGCGGCACAGTGCCGTGACCAGCAGGCTCTTGCCGGCGTCCGAGGTGGTGCCCTGGATCATCAATGTCTTGTTCGTTGGCATGGTTTATCTCTGTTGACGTGCCTGTTGCAAAAAGCGGCACAACTGTTCGGCGCCGTCCAACACTCTGGGCGTGGCGCGTTGCAACAATTCCGGCGGGATAAAAAACAGCCGTTCGTGTTTCACCGCACTCAGTTGCGGCCACTGGCGCCAGTCATCCAGCCACTCCGGGCGCTCCTCGCCCATGCCGCTGGCGACGATTACCTGCGGATTGCGCTTCAACACCGCCTCGGTGTTGATGTGGGTCGACAGCGTTTTCAAATCGGCGAACACGTTGCGCCCGCCGCACAGGGCGATGACCTGACTGATAAGGTGGTCGCCGTTGATGGTCATCAGCGGTTGGTTCCAGGTCTCGTAGAAAACCGACAGTGGCGGCTGGTCGGCGTGGCGGCGCCGTAGTTCGGCGACCCGGGTCTGGAACGCCGCGGCGGCCCGATCGGCCACGGTGGCGGTGCCGGCCAGTTTGCCCAGGCGGCGGATGTTGTCGGCCACATCGCCCAGCCGGCGCGGTTCGCTGAGGTAGAGGGGCAGACCGAGGTCACGTAGTTTGTCCAGATTGGCGCTGTTATTGCCGCTGACCCAGCCCACCACCAGGTCCGGCTGCAGGGCCAGGATGGCCTCCAGGTCCACCGACTTGTAGCCGCCGATGCGGGGAATGTCATTGGCCGCCGGCGGATAGTCGCTGTAGGAGACCGCCCCGACGATGCGCTCACCGGCACCGGCGGCGAACAGCAGCTCGGTGTTGTGGGGGGCCAGGCTGACGATGCGCTGCGCCGGTGCCACGAGCTGAACCAGCGTGCCGGCGTCGTCGCGCACCTGAATCGCCGCCCAGGCGGGCATACTGAGTGCAAGTAGCACCAACGTTAAGCAACGGTGAAGCATGTGTATGTCTCCTTGATCTGCGAGTCGATATGGGACAGCGCCTGTGCCAGGCGTTGCCATTGCGCCGCGTCGGCGGGCAGGCCGAAGCGTAATGCGGCCGGTTGTTCGAAGCGCCGCACCAGAATGCCGTGCTGCGCCAGGGCGTGTTGAATGGCCGCCGCCTGTGGCGTCAGCACGCGCTGGAACAGGGCCGTGCCGCCGTCCGGGGGCAGTCCGTGTTCGCTCAGCAGCCGCGCCAGGCGTTCCCCCGCGTGTCGCAGTTGCGCACGCGTCGCCTGCTGCCACACCCGGTCGGCCAGGGCCTGTTGTGCCACCCAGCGGGCGGGGCCCGCCACGCTCCAGGGGCCGAGACGCGCCTCCAGTTCGGTGAGCCACGCGGCCGCGGCCAGGGCGAACCCCACCCGCGCCCCGGCCAGACCGAAAAACTTGCCCAGCGACCGCAGCACCACCAGACCGGGGCGGCTGGAATAGGGGGCCAGACTCTGATCCGGCGTACAGTCCATGAAGGCCTCGTCCACCACCAGCCGGCCGCCGCGCCGCCGCAGGCGGTCGTGCAGGGCCAGTAGTTCAGCCACGGCGAAACGATGGCCGGTGGGGTTGTTCGGGTTGATGATGACCACCGTGTCCAGATCGGTCGCCGCCGGTAACACATGCGGCGGCAGCGCCACCACGTTATGCCCGGCGCGCCGCCAGGCGTGGGCGTGTTCGGCATAGCCCGGCGTGGGGATACCCACCCGGCCCGGCGGCTGCAGGGCGGGCAGGGCCTGAATCGCCGCCTGGGAGCCGGCCAGGGGCAACACTGCCGGGGCGCCGTAATAGGCGGCGGCGCTGGCAGACAGACCGTCTTCGGCCTCCGGCAGGCGGGTCCACACGTCGGGTGGAATGGGCGGCACCGGCCAGCCATTGGGGTTGATGCCGGTGGAGAGGTCCAGCCACTGTTCGGCCGGGATGCCGTAGTCCTGTGCCGCCTGCAACAATCGTCCGCCGTGTTCAAGCAAGCCGGAGACCTCCACTGATGACTATCACCCCGAGCCAAAGCCAGGTGGCGTTGCGCACCAGAGCCAGTGCCGCGTCGATATGGTGGGGGGCGGGCGGCGCGCCCCGACCCAGCACGGGGCGCTGTTTTATACACCCGTGGTAGCGGGCCGCCCCGCCCAGCGCCACCCCCAGGGCACCGGCGCCCGCCGCCATCACCGGTCCGGCGTTGGGGCTCTCCCAGCGACGGCCCTGCGTTTGCCAACAGTGCAAGGCGTTTTTGCAATGCCCGACCAGGGTGTAGCTCAGCGCCGTCAGACGCGCCGGGATGTAGTTGAGCAGGTCGTCCAGTCGTGCCGCGGCCCAGCCGAAGGCCTGGTAACGCGCTGTGCGGTAGCCCCACATGGCGTCCAGGGTGTTGCTGAGCCGGTACAGCACCACGCCCGGCGCGCCTGCCACCACAAACCAAAACAGGGCGCCGAAGAGGGCGTCGTTGCTGTTTTCCAATACCGACTCCAGTGTTGCCCGGGTGACCCCGTCGCGGTCCAGGGTGTCGGTATCGCGGCTGACCATGAAGCCGGCGCCCTGCCGTGCCGCATCAAGATCATGGTGACGCAGGGCGTCGCGGACCCGGCGGGCGTGCTGGCCGAGACTGCGGTGGCCGATGGCCAGATAGAGCAGGGCGATATCCAGCATGATGCTCCCCGGCAGGCCGCCGGCGAACAGCGCCAGCAGGGTCAATGGGGCGATAAGCAGGATGACGGCGCTGAGGCCGCGCATGCGGCTGTCGCCATACAGACGCCGCTCCAGCGCCTGGGCCAGGCGGCCGAAGCCGACCAGGGGATGATAACGGCGCGGTTCGCCCAACGCGGCGTCGAGCAGTAGCGCGGCGGAAACGACCAGTGCCGTCATCATGCGTGTTGTGCCGCCCAGGTTTTGATGATCGTATGCAGTTGGCGCACGCCGTCGGTGAGGGCGGCCGGCCCGGGCTGCAGAATATCGGCCGATTTGATTTCATGGAGTTGGCCCGTGCGCACGGCGGGGATGCGCTCCCAGCCCGGTCGTGCCTGCACCTGCTCGGGGCGGAAGCGTTTGCCGCACCAGGAGCCGATGATGATATCGGGGGCCCGTCGCACCACCTCGGCCGGAGCGGCGATGATGCGCTCCCGGGCCGATTGGGCCGCCGCCAGGTCGGCAAAACAGTCGCGACCGCCGGCGCTATCGATCAATTCCGATACCCAGCGGATGCCGCTGATCAAGGGGTCGTTCCACTCCTCAAAATAGACGCGCGGGCGGCCGGGCAGGGCGGCGGCGCTGCGCATGATCGCGTCCAGCCCCTGGCGCAGCTCGTCGATGAGCGCCTCGCTCCGGGGGGTGGCGTGAACCAGGGCGCCCAGGGTGCGGATCATATCGAATATGCCCGCCACACTGCGCTGATTGAACACGTGGACGGCAATACCGGCACGGATCAGTTCGGCGGCGATGTCGGCCTGTAGATCGGAAAAGCCCAGCACCAGGTCCGGCTCCAGTTCCAGAATCTTGTCGATCTTGGCGCTGGTAAAGGCGGCGACCTTGGCTTTGTCCCGGCGCGCCTCGGGCGGTCGGACCGTATAGCCGGAGATGCCGACGATACGGTCCTGCTCACCCAGCAGATACAGGGTTTCGGTGGTCTCCTCGGTGAGGCAGACGATGCGTTGCGGGCCGTTGCCATGGCCGAAGTTCATAGGTCCACCCCGGTCTGTGCCTTCACACCGGCGCGGAAGGCGTGTTTCACGTCGCGTAATTCGGTCACCGTGTCGGCCGCCTCGATCAATGTCTCGGGAGCGCCGCGGCCGGTGATGACCACATGCTGCATGGCGGGCCGGGCGCGCAGGTCGGCCAGCACGGTGTCCAGGTCCAGCCAGCCGTATTTCAGTGGATAGGTGAGTTCATCCAGGATGACCAGCCCCACCGACGCGTCGCGCAACATCTCGCGCACAATGGCCCAGCCGCGTTGCGCGGTTTCGATATCGCGCTCGCGGTTTTGCGTCTCCCAGGTAAAGCCCTCGCCGAGCACGTGCCAGACCAGACCGGATTGGCGGCGCAGAAAGCCCTCTTCACCGGTGTCCGAGCGGCCTTTAATAAATTGGGCCACGCCCACCTGCATGCCGTGGCCGAGGGCCCGCACCGCCATGCCGAAGGCCGAGCTGGATTTGCCCTTGCCGTTGCCGGTGAGCACCAGCAACACGCCCCGTTCCGCATCGGCCTTGGCGATCGAGGCGTCGATGACCGCCTTTTTGCGCTGCATGCGTTGGCGGTGGCGTTCGTCGCGCTGCTGTGGATTGTCGTGACTACTCATTTGCTGTCTCCGATCAGTTTGCCGCTTTCCGGGTCCCTGGTAGACCCGCTCGGGCAGTAGAAAAATTCGTGTAAATCACATTAAGTACATTATTTAATTAATTGTTTATAAATTAATTTTATTGCGCTGAAACAGCGCCGCGGCGGCCGCCGGGTTGGCGGGGAAGTACCAGTGCACATAGCTGGCCAACAGTGAGCCGTGGCGATACAGGGCCTCGCCTTGCCGGCCCTTGCGCTGGCCCACGGCATGGCCGACGGGGTCCAGCGCCATCTCCGCGGCGGAGTGGTGGAAGGTGTGGCCGCGCAGTTCGCCTTGCTCAAATTGCGCCGCCTGCATGCCGAGGCTGACCAACCGCTCCTGCATGCGGGCGCGGCCGGGCAGCAGCCCCACCATGGCCCCTTCATGGCCGTCTCGGTCGGTCAGTGATTCGAGCAGATACAGCATGCCGCCACACTCGGCCAGCAGCGGTTTGCCGGCGTCATGATGGGCGCGGATGGAGGTCTTCATGGACTCGTTGGCCGCCAGCCGCTCCAGGTGCAGCTCGGGATAGCCGCCGGGCAGGTAGACGGCATCGGCCGCCGGCACAGCCGGGTCGGTCAGTGGTGAGAAAAACGCCAACCTGGCCCCGAGTTCTTCGAGCAAGTCCAGGTTGGCGCGGTAGATGAAGGAGAAGGCGGCGTCCCGGGCCATGGCGAGGGTGGTGCCGGTCAGCGGCTTGCCTGAATCGGGGGCGACCACCGGCGCAAACGGCACCGCCGCGGGCAGGGTGTCATCGACCAATTGCAGGGCGTCGGCGGCGCGCTCCAGGCGTTGATCCAGATCCTCCAGCTCGGCGGCCTGCACCAGCCCCAGATGACGCTCGGGCAGGGTGAACTGCGCCTCACGCGGCAGCCAGCCGACGCCCCGCAGGTCCGGCGGCAGGGATTCGGCCACCATCTCGTAATGCGCCGCGCTGCCGACCCGGTTGGCCAACACCCCGGCCATGGGGAGGTCGGGGCGATAGCTGGCCAGGCCGTGGGCCAGGGCGCCGAAGGTCTGGGCCATGGCGCCGGCGTCGATCACCGCCAGCACCGGCATGCCGAAGCGGGCGGCCAGGTCGGCGCTGGAGCTGTCACCGTCGAACAGTCCCATTACCCCTTCCACCAGGATCAGGTCCGCGCTGGCGGCGGCGTCATAGAGCAGGCGCCGGCAATGGTCCTCGCCGCCCATCCACAGATCGAGCTGGTAGACGGGATTGCCGCAGGCCTGTTCCAGCAGGGTCGGGTCGATGAAGTCCGGCCCGGTCTTGAACACCCGGACATCTCTACCCAGGCGGCGATGATAGCGCGCCAGGGCGGCCGTGACCGTGGTCTTGCCCTGGCCGGAGGCGGGGGCGCTGATCAACAGGGCGGGGCAACGGCGCAATTCGCCGCCTGCGTCGTTTGTCCTGTCCTGATTGGGCTCGTGTTGCGGCATCGGCGTTACCCTGCGGCTTGGTGGCGCTTCACCACATCGCGCAGTGCCACCACGGCCAGGTGGATGAGCGCCGCGCCGCCGACATAAACGAGCAGGTTGGTCAGCATGCCGGGGAAGTACTGCAGCAGGCGGCCGCCGAACTCGGCCAGGGTCGGCTCCGCGAAGCGCCCGGAGAGGAAATAAAAGCCGCCGCTGGACAACAGCTCGCAGAGGGTGGCGCCGCCCAGCAGGCTGACGCCCAGCGGCATCAGGGTGCGCCATTGAAAACTATAGCAACGGGCATACCAGCGCCCGGCCAGCCACAGGGCGCCGTAGGCGGGCAGCAGAAAGCCGTAGGCGGGACTGATGCAGAAGCTGCTGACGCCGCCCCAGGTCACGGCGGCGAAATCGAGCAGGCCCGCCCCGGCCAGCAGGGCGGGAAACGCCCAGCGTGAGCTGAGATAGACACCGGCGAGGAAGAAAATGGCCCAGGAGGCGCTGGGGAGTGCCGCCACACTGGCGACGTGATGCCCCCGCGTCATGATCAAGAGTAATACCAGGCCCAGGCCGATCAGCCATTGGTGGCGTGTAGTGAGTGTCATTGCGGACTCCTTGTCTGTGATTGGATCAGGGTTGATAGCGCACGGTCAGATAGGCGCCGCGCCCGGGTTGGTTGTAGTCGGCGGCGGTCTGGTAGTCGCGATCGAAGAGGTTGTCGATGCGCAGTTGGGCGCGCCAGGCCGGGCTCAGGCGATACTCAGCGCGCAGCGCCACCACGCCGTAGCCCGCCAGCCGCTCGCGGTTGGCCAGGTCGTCATAGCGCTGGCCGAAGGCCACCAGGGTGGCGCCGATACTGTGCGCGCCGATGGCCCGATCCGCCGTCAGGCGCAGACTGCGTTGGGCGCGGCGCGGCAGCACATTGCCCTGATTGCTCCCCGCGGTGCGCACCTCCGGGTCCAGCACACTGGCGCCGGCGTTGAAGCGCCAGGCGGCTATCTGCACACCGGCGTCGGCCTCCAGGCCGCGGATGCGGGCCGCGGCGATATTGGCTGGTGAGAAGGTGGCGGCATTGAAGGCGATCAGATTGTCGATATCGGTTTGGTAGGCATGCAGCGACCAGTGGGCGTGCGCCGTATTGCGCTTGATGCCCACCTCGACGCTGCCGGACTCCTCGGGTTGCAGGCCGGGATCACCGTAGCCCGGGAAGTAGAGCTCATTGAAGCTGGGCGCCTTGAAGGCGGTGCCGTAGGCGACGGTGAGGCGGGTCGCCTCGCTCAGGTCATAGCCCCAGGCGGCGCTGCCGGTGGTGTGAGCGTCGAACTGTTCGTTGTCGTCGCGGCGCAGGCTGAACTGCAGATCATGGTCGCCCAGGTCGCCCTGGTACTGGCCGAACAGGGCGGTATTGTCGCGCTCGGTGACGGTGTAGGCGGTGGTGCTGTCCACCGCGTCCTGCCGGTGGTCCACGCCAAGGGTGAGCAGGTGGGCGGCGCCCAGGCTCAGGTCGTTCTGCCAGCTGAGGCTGTCGCGTTGCGTGTCGAAGCGGCTTTGGGCGACGCCGTTGGCGAGGTTCTCCGACTCATCCTGGCTGCGCCCGACCTGCAGGCGGGTATACCAGCCGTTCAACGGCGTGGCGCTGAGCTTGACGCCCATGATCTGCTGCAGGGTCTCTGCCGTGTCGCTGGCGCTGCCGTCGAATTCCGTCTCGCCGGCGGCGCGCAGCCAATGCAGTTCCGCCTCCATGTCGTTGCTGAAACGGTAGCCGGCGCGCAGGGCGGCGGAGAGGTTTTGGTAGCCGTCGCGGTCCGGATTGTGGCCGGCGTCGTTTTTGGCGTCGAAGCCCTCGGTATCCGAGCCGCTGGCGTTGAGGTTGTACCAGCCGCGCGGATTGCCGCCGGCGACCCCGCCGCCCAAGCCGTAGCTGGAATAGCTGCCGCCGCTCACATAGGCATGGGGGCTGGTTTCGCCGTCGCCCTTGCGGGTGAAGATCTGGATCACCCCGCCGATGGCCTCGGAGCCGTACAGGCTGGAGCGCGGCCCGCGCACGATCTCGATACGTTCGATTGCGTGGATGGGCAGGTCTTCAATGGCCGCCTGGCCGGTGGTGGCCGAGCCCATCTCGATGCCGTCGATCAGCACCAGTACGTGATCGGAGGCCGTGCCGCGCAGGAACAGGGAGGTGGCCTTGCCGCGGCCGCCGTTGTTGCTGAAATCCACGCCGGGGGTGGCGCGCAGCAGCTCGGTCACGGAGGTCGCCTGTTGGCGTTCGATGTCGTCGCGGTTGATAACCGTCACCGGCGCCAGGGTCTGGTCGCCGGTCTGGGCCGTGCGGGTGGCGGTGACGATGATGGGGTCGCTGGCGACGGCCTGGGCCGTCCAACTGGAACTCAGACCAAACAGCAAGGCGGTCTGCAGAGTAATGGAACCGGTCTTCATGAAATTTTCCTCCGGCGCACACACCCGTGCGCATAGCATGTAATCGCGACATGCGGAGGAAAAAACAGACGAAAACAGACATATAGCTGCCGTCGTCGCATCGCCCTCCGCAATGCCAACCAACAGCTACAGGCCGGTCTCCGGACTCACGAGTGGGGACGTCTCCCCGGGGCTGCGCCTTCCCGTGTCATGACACAGTGGCGTGTAAATGCAGACCCTTGACTCGTTTACCGTTGCGGGGGCAGTGCCGGGATGGTTGGTTGCCTAAGGGCAACAACGCACCGGCTTCCCGTTTCATCCGGCGGGTGAAAACCCGCCTGGACACCTGAAGCAAGGGGCGGAAATCTATAGCAACGCCAAGGGGGTGTCAAGCAAGAAGGCAGAGGTGATTGCCAATTCCGGACACGGCTCTTATACTGTACAAATAAACAGTAGTTAGGAATAAAGGACGCGGCAGTCGAATGGATGGAGCACTACAACAGCTGTTACGCAATAACCGCCTGCTATGGCGCGGCCGGGGTGGTGTCATGCCGGCGGGCGGCGGCCTGGCGACGGGTTTTGCGGCACTGGACACCATCCTGCCTGAGGGCGGCTGGCCGCGCGACGCCTTGTTGGAGCTGGTAGTGCCGCAGTGGGGGATCGGTGAGTTGCAGTTGCTGCTGCCGGCGATGCAGGCCGTTGCCCGCGCGGGGCGCTGGGTGGTGTGGATTGCGCCGCCCCATATTCCCTATGCCCCGGCCTTGGCCGACGGCGATGTGCCGTTGAACCGCGTGCTGTTGCTGCAGCCGCGGCGCCAGGAGGATATCCCCTGGGCCATGGAAAAGGCGCTGCATAGACATGCCCTGGTGCTGGCCTGGCCGGGGCGCTTGAAACCGGTGATGGTGCGGCGCCTGCAACTGGCGGCCGAGGCGGGGCGTAGCCTGGGGGTACTGTTTCAGACACGCGACCGGGGCGCCTCGCCGGCGGCATTGCGCCTGCGCTTACAGCCCACGGTGTCCGGGCTGCAGGTCCATATTCTCAAGAGCCGGGCCGCCGACCGTCGCCAGACGGTTGAGCTGGCCCTGATGTGACGGGCGTGACGCATGGCCAAATCCGCGCCCGTTCTGCCGCTGCAGCAATCGCTTTTCCCACCGCCTCCGCCGCAGTCCACGCCGGTGGCTGCAGCCGCCAAAACTTCCTTATGGGCGGCGCTGGTGTTTCCCCGGCTGGCCCTGGAGGTATTGCGCGAGCCGGTGGATGAGTCGCCCTGGGTCGTGGTGCAGGCGCAGCGCGGTCAGTCGTTGGTGTATGCCGCCTCCGAGCCGGCGCGTGCGCAGGGAGTGGCGATGGGCATGGCGCTCACGGCTGCCTACGCCCTGTGTCCGGTGCTGCAAACAGAAGAACGCGATGCGGCGGCCGAGCAGAGTTGCCTCGCCGCCCTGGCCGACCGGGCCGGGCAGTACAGTTCCATGGTCAGTCTGGAGCCCGACGGCCTGCTGCTGGAGATCGGCGCCAGCCTGAAACTGTTCGGCGGACTGGGGGCGCTGCAGGCGCAGTTGCGGCACACCCTGCAGCAACTGCCTCATGTCGTAAGCATGGCCGTCACTCCCACGCCCCAGGCGGCCCTGCTGTTGGCCCGTTGCGCTGTCGAGGCGACGGTGACCGAGGCGGAGGCGCTGCGCGCCGCCCTGGGCGATCTGCCGCTGGCGGCGCTGTCGGTGAGTAACAAACAGGCACGGCTGTTCAGCCGTCTGGGGCTGCGCAATCTGCGTGACCTGTGGCGTCTGCCCGGCGATGGCCTGGCCAGGCGTTTCGGCCGTGAGTTTGTCGATTATCTGAACCGCCTGCTGGGCCACACACCCGAGCCGCGTCCGGCCCACCAAGGCGCGCCTGAGTTCAGCACCCGCTGGGTCTTTCCCATCGAGACCGACAACACCACCTTTATCCTGCACGCCCTGGAGCAACTGCTGCCGCAACTGATCCGCTTCATGCGCGCGCGCGAGTTGGCGCTGGAGCGGCTGCAGATTATGTTTTATCACCCCGGCAAACAGATCAGTCGTCTCGAATTGGGCATGCAGCGCCTGTGTCGCGATGCGGCGCATATGCTGGAACTGTTGCGCGAACGCTTGGAACGGGAAGTGTTGATCGCACCGGTGTTGGAGCTTGAGTTAAGCGCCGACGAATTGCATCCCTTCAACGCGCATAATGCGCCGCTGTTCAGCCGGGATGATGAGGACGACGGCGAGTGGCAACAACTGCTCGACCAACTGCAAAACCGCCTGGGCGCGGCGGCGGTGACAGGCCTGCAACTGTTGGATGAACACCGGCCGGAGCATGCCTGGGACTACGGTCCGGCGCAGTCGGGGGAGACGGCGCCCGGCCGGCCGTTGTGGTTGTTGCCGCAGCCGAGCCCGTTACCGGGCGGGATACGCGGCATGACACTGTTGTCCGAGCCGGAGCGCATCGAAAGCGGCTGGTGGGACGGTCGCGACCTGCGCCGTGATTATTACCGCGCCCGTGACAAAAACGGCCGGCGTTTGTGGCTGTTTCGCGATCTCAACGACGGGCGTTGGTATCTGCACGGCCTGTTTGGTTGAAGGGTGATGCACGACTACGCCGAGCTGCACTGCATCAGCAACTTCACCTTCCTGCGCGGCGCCTCTCATCCCGAGGAGCTGGTGGCGCGTGCCGCGCGGTTGGGCTACCGCGCCCTGGCGCTCACCGACGAGTGCTCTCTGGCCGGGGGGGTGCGCGCCCACGTGGCGGCCAAACAGCACGATTTGCAATTGCTCATCGGCAGCCGCTTGCAGCTCGACGACGGCCTGCGTTTGGTGCTGCTGGCCACGGACCGGCGGGCCTATGGTCGCTTATCCTCATTGATCTCCCTGGCCCGACGCGGTGCCGCCAAGGGCCGTTATCACCTGACGCGGACACAGTTGGCGCAACACGATCTGGACGGCTGTTTGGCGTTGTGGTTGCCGGGTACCAATGATGATGAACTCCCGTTTCTGCGTGAACTGTTTCCCGAGCGCTTATGGATTGCTGCGGCGTTGTTGTTGCGCGGCAATGATCGACAACAGCTCCAACGCCTGCAAACGCTGGGCGAGCGTTACGGCGTGCCGTTGTGTGCCGTCGGCAACGTGGAGATGCACAGTCGTGGTCGGCGCGTGTTGCACGACACCCTGACGGCCATTCGTTTAAACACACCGTTGCCGCAACTGGGAAAGCAACTGGCGCCCAATGGCGAACACCATCTGCGGTCTTATGAACGTCTGCTACAACTCTATCCGGCGGAACTGTTACAAGAGACGGTGCGCATTGCCGCGCGCTGCTGTTTCTCCCTCGACGAACTGCGTTATGAATACCCGCATGAATTGGTGCCGCCGGGTTACACCCCGGCGCAGTGGTTGCGCGAGCAGGTGGAGAAGGGGGCGGTGCGGCGTTGGCCTGCGGGTGTGCCGGAGAAGGTGTTGAAGGCCATCGAGCATGAACTGCAACTGGTGGCGGAGCTCAACTACGAACCCTATTTTCTCACTGTTTACGATATCGTCCGTTTCGCCCGCAGCCGCAATATTCTCTGTCAGGGACGTGGTTCGTCGGCCAACTCGGCCATCTGTTACTGCCTGGGCATCACCGAGGTGGACCCGGCGCGCATGAACCTGTTGTTCGAACGCTTCATCTCCAAAGAGCGCAACGAGCCGCCGGATATCGATGTGGATTTCGAGCACGAACGGCGCGAAGAGGTGATTCAATACATTTATCAAAAATACGGTCGCGACCGGGCCGCCCTGGCGGCGACGGTGATCAGCTACCGGCCGCGCAGCGCCATTCGCGATGTGGGCAAGGCGCTGGGATTCAGCCCGGTGCAGGTGGAACGCTTGGCGACGTCATCGCAATGGTGGGACGGCCAAACCCCAGCCCGCATTTCTCACCACTCTCCTACTGCGAACGCCAATCCATCTGATTTGACGGGGCGTTCTCACTCCAGCCGGCTTGACGTAGTGTCGACTACGCCTGCACCGTCTTCCGCTCCGAGCACCCCGTCAAATCAGCGCCTTGGCGCTCTCGCAACGAACAGTGGAAAACGCCGCCATGGCGGAGCGCACCGTCATTCAGTGGGAAAAGGATGACCTGGAGGCCCTGGGTTTGCTCAAGGTGGATGTGCTGGCGCTGGGCATGCTCAGCGCCATTCGCAAGGCGCTGAACTATATTGGTGACTATCAAGGGCGCACGCTCACCATGGCCCATATCCCGGCCGAAGACCCGGCGGTCTACGACATGATCGGCCGCGCCGACACCATGGGCGTGTTTCAGATCGAATCGCGGGCGCAGATGTCCATGCTGCCGCGGCTGCGGCCGCGCAACTACTACGACCTGGTGATCCAGATCGCCATCGTCCGTCCCGGGCCGATCCAGGGCGACATGGTGCACCCTTATCTGATGCGGCGCAGTGGCCGCGCCCCGGTGAGCTATCCGAGTGCGGCGGTGAAGTCGGTGCTGGCGCGCACCCTGGGCGTGCCCATCTTCCAGGAGCAGGTGATGCAGATCGCCATGGTGGCGGCCGGCTTCACCGCCGGCGAGGCGGACCAACTGCGCCGCGCCATGGCCGCCTGGAAACGCAAGGGCGGGCTGGAGCCTTTCGAAGAGAAGCTGCTCGCCGGTATGCGGGCGCGCGGTTACTCCGATGCATTCGCGCAGCAGATCTTCAATCAGATTCGCGGCTTTGGCGATTACGGCTTTCCCGAATCCCACTCGGCCAGTTTCGCCTTGTTGGCCTATGTCTCGTCGTGGTTGAAACGCTATCACCCGGCCGCCTTCTGCTGCGCCCTGCTCAACAGTCAACCCATGGGCTTCTACGCCCCGACCCAGCTGGTGCAGGATGCGCGTCGTCACGGCGTGGAAGTGCGGCCGGTGGATGTGCGCCATAGCGCTATCGATTGTTCCCTTGAATACGAGAATGACGCAGAGCGACCCGCGCTGCGTCTCGGCCTGCGCATGGTCAAAGGTCTGGCCGATGAGGCCATGCAGAAATTGGTTGAAGTGCGGGCGCAACAATCATTCGCCAGTGTCGACGACCTGGCCAAACGCGCCCGACTCAGCCGTGTCGATTTAGAAGCCCTGGCCGCCGCCGATGCCCTGCGCGGTCTGGCCGGTGACCGCCATCGTGCCCAGTGGCAGGTGAGTGGCATCGAGGCGCCGTTGCCGCTGTTCACGCACGCCGCTCAGCCCGAACCGATGGTTATGTTGCCCAAACCCGGCGAAGGACAAAACATTATCGCCGACTACGCCAGCAACGGCCTGAGCCTGCGTCGCCATCCGCTAGCGTTATTGCGGCCGCGTCTTAACCAACGCCGCGTGCGCAGCGCCACCGAGTTGTGGTCGCTGCGCAACGGCGCCGTTGCGCGGGTGGCCGGGCTGGTGATCGGCCGCCAACGGCCGGGCAGCGCCGCCGGGGTGATCTTTGTGACGTTGGAGGATGAGACCGGCCAGGCCAACGTGGTGGTCTGGTCCAAGGTGGCGCAGGCCCAGCGTCGGGCGTTGTTGCAATCACAACTGCTGGAGGTGACCGGCACGGTGCAGCAGGAGGAGGGTGTGTTGCACCTGGTGGCCGGACGGCTGACGGATCTGAGCGAATGGCTGGGTGGGCTGCACACCCAATCGCGGGATTTTCATTAGCCGGACTGTTCAATATGTTCAGCGATGGCCGTCATATGATTTGAGACTCAATTCATCCAAGCGTTTTCAAGTGCGGCCAAAAAATTTAAAAAAGGCCCGTACGCTAAGCGAGCGGAACAGGCTTGATCGGGCCGTCGATATCTATTATTCAGAGTCGCCCTTAAATGAATCAGGTGCGGCGAAAAGGGACGATGTTAGTCGCTTTGATCTTTATTGGTGGGCTTTTCATCGGCGCGCGATGATTCACCGCGCTGGTTAAGATTGAGGCCGGGTAGCGCTGGCGTCTTGCCGCTGACGAGTTGTTCAGGCGAGGGGACGCCGCGACTGGCATAGTCCACGCGCAGCGCCCGTATCAGACCATAGACCGCGATAAGAATAAAAGCCGCCATCGGCAGTCCTGTTGTCAGCGAAGCGGCGCGCAGAGCGGTGAGACCGCCGGCATACAGCAGCACCCCGGCGACCGTGCCTTCGGCCAGGGCCCAGAACAGACGTTGTACCCGGGGCGGATTGGGGTGGCCGCCAGAGGTGACCATGTCGTCCACCAGCGAGCCTGAGTCAGACGAGGTCACAAAAAAGATAATGATCAGCAGCGTGGCCAGACCCCACATCAAGCTGCTGAAGGGCAGATGGTCGAGAACGGCGAATAGTGCCAGCGCTTCGTTCTGTCGGGCCGTCTCGGCAATGCCACCGGGGCCGAAGCGTTCCAGGTGCAGGCCCGTGCCGCCCAACGCGGAAAACCACAAAAAGCCTCCCAGGCTGGGTACCGCCAGGGTAGTAATGATGAATTCGCGAATGGTGCGTCCCTTAGAGATGCGCGCCACAAACACGCCGACAAAAGGAGACCAGGAGATCCACCAACTCCAATAAAACAGCGTCCATTGCGCTTGCCAGTCGCCCTTGGCGCCGGGGTCGATGTGCAGACTGGTGAAGGGGAATTTTTGCAAGTAGTAGCCCAGGCTGTCGAGAAACAGCTCCAGAATAAAGACCGTCGGGCCGGTCACTACCACAAAGGCGAAGATGACCACGGCCAGACCGATGTTGAATTCGCTGAGACGGCGGATTCCTTTGTGTAAGCCTGTGACCACCGACACCGTAGCAATGGCGGTGATGCCCCCCACCAACAGCAATTGCGCCGTGGTGCCTTGCGGCATATCGAATAGCCGGTTAAAACCGGCGTTGACTTGAATCGCCCCCAGCCCCAGCGACGTGGCAACGCCGAACAGCGTGCCCACCGTGCATAAAATATCAACTGCATGACCGATCGGCCCGCGGATGCGCTCGCCCAGCAAAGGGTAAAGCAGAGAACGGGGCGCCAGCGGTAAGCCGTGACGGAAATGAAAATAGGCCAAGGGCAATGCCAAGGCAGTGTAAATCGCCCACGGATGCAGTCCCCAATGATAGAAGGTGTAACGCATCGCCTCGCGCACGGCGGCGTCGGTTTCGGCCTCACCGTGGGGTGGATTGAGATAGTGTTGCAACGGTTCGGCGACGCCGAAGAAAACGATTCCGATCCCCATGCCGGCGCTCATGAGCATGCTGAACCAGCTGAGGTGGCTAAACTCCGGTCGAGCATCGTCACCGCCCAGGCGTATGCGCCCGAAGCGGCTGAACAACAGCCATATCACCACCCCCAGCAGGATGCTGGCGGTGAGAATATAGAACCAGCCAAACGTCTCCACGATGCTGCTCTGTAAGGACTGAAAGGTTTGCCGGGTGGTTTCGGTGAATACCGTGCCGAAAAAGACAAACCCCACCACCAGTCCTGCCGCGGGTAGAAAGACCCAAGGTTCCATAGCCTGGAACAGACGTTGGCTGAGCGTGCGATATAAGCCCATAACGATTTGAGTATAAGAAACATTATTCCCAAGCGAAAGGCAGCGCGCCGGCGAGCTTGCACAGGTTTTTGTTAATACGTCACGTTTTGCATGAGGTGTTGGCGCTTCCAGTGAGTGCATCTCTTAACAACTGTCTGCGACACTAATATGCCCGCCGTCAAATCCGTTGACTCAGCTGCCACTCCGTTCCGTGCATAAATATCTCGGGGCTGAGATCTTCCACCCGTCTCACACCGCTGGCGGCCATCATCGCCAACGCCGTGTGTACAGTGTTCTTATGAAAGTTGGTGACGCGTGTCTTTTTGTCTTCTACCACCAGACCTTGTACCAAGCGGGGATTCTGGGTGGTGATGCCGGTGGGGCATTGGTTGGTATTGCAGCGCAAGGCCTGGATGCAGCCGAGGGCCAACATAAAGCCGCGGGCGGAGTTACATATATCGGCGCCCAGTGCCAGCATTTTGATGATGGACACGGCCGTGAGGATTTTGCCGCTGGCGATGAGTTTGATGTGATCACGGAGGCCGCGGTCTTGAAGGCTTTGGTGTACGAATTTCAATGCCGGTTCCAACGGCATGCCCACTGAGTCGGAGAACTCCAGTTGCGCGGCGCCGGTGCCGCCTTCGGCACCGTCCACGGTGATAAAGTCCGGATAGATGCCGGTGGCCTGCATGGTGTCGCAAAGTGTTGTAAATTCCTCGCGCCGTCCGACGCAAAGTTTGAACCCCACCGGTTTGCCGTTGCTGAGTGCGCGCAAGCGTTGGATGAAGCGTAACAAGCCAGTGGCATCGTTGAACACCTTGTGCCCCGGCGGTGAAACCACCCGGGTGTGGGGGTCGATCATGCGGAATTCGGCAATTTCGGACGTGTTTTTGATGGCCGGCAAGACGCCGCCATAGCCCGGCTTGGCACCCTGGGAGAGCTTGAGTTCGATCATTTTTATTTGCTCATGAGCCGCGCTTTCCCGGAAGGCGTTCGGGTCAAAGCGGCCGTCTTGGGTGCGGCAGCCAAAATAGGCGGTGCCGATTTGCCAAACCAAATCACCACCGCCTTGCAGATGATACTTGCTCACGCCGCCTTCACCGGTGTTATGGTAAAAACCACCCATACGGGCGCCCTGGTTCAGCGCCAGAATCGCATTTTTACTGATGGCGCCGAAGCTCATGGCTGAGATGTTGAGTAGGGCGGCGCTATAGGGCTGGCTGCATTGTTCATTGCCGATGCGAATGCGGGGTGCCGCCTCGGGAATCTCGGCAGGATAAATGGAATGTTTTAAACCTTCATAAGACGGGTCGTATAGGTTCAGCTCAGTTCCATAAGGGTGAGTATCATTGGTCTCTTTGGCGCGCTGATACACGATTCTGCGGTAATTGCGCGAAAACGGCGTGCCATCAGTATGACGCTCGATGAAATACTGCTGGATCTCCGGACTGATAAACTCGAACAGATAGCGAAAATGCCCGATAATGGGAAAATTACGCAGAATTGTATGCTTGTGCTGCACCATATCGTAAACGCCCAGCAACAGCAGGGGGGCGATAATAACCATTGCCCACCAGAAGCCAGGATAAAACCAACTGATAAGGGCGATGCCGGACAATATGCCCGCACTCGAAAGCATAAACAGTTTTCTCATTGAGGTTCTCTCCAGCGGCCCCGCAAAACGCTAATATTTTATACCGATTGGCACATGATTCGATTGATGTTTATCAATGTAAGTTGGGCTAAAGCGCATAAGATATTGCGTTAATCATCGCTACAAGAGGAGTGACTCCAAGTGAGAAACATCGCCCCGACATTGATAAGCAGCACCCTGGCATTGGCGCTTTTCGCCAGTCCCGCCGCGGCCGAATCGAAGTCTATGGATGGTGACGATCATAAGTCCGCAAACGCCAATGCGGGCTACAAGAGTACGGATGTGGTCGGTCGTGAAGTCGTGAGTCAGGACGGACGATCGCTGGGTACGATCCAAGACCTGGTGTTCGACAGCTCCGGACGGTTGATCTATTTTGTGCTTTCAGGCGTCGGCTCTCATGGTAAGAACCTGGACAAAATGCTGGTGCCGTGGGCGCGGCTCGATCACACATCCGAGCCCTATAGGGTCGATTTCCATGCCGAAAAAATGACCAATGCCCCGACCCTGTCATCCCGGGATATCGATAATTTCGCCGATCCCCAGACCCGACGCGAGGCGGATAGCCATTTCGAACCGAATACGTTTAAGGATGTCGGCATGGCGGGCAAACTCAACGAAGAAAAGATCCGCCACCTATTCGCAAAATACGACAGCGATTCCGACGGTGCGCTGGGTCGCGGCGAGTTCGGTGATGCCACCGGGCTGATCTCCATGTTTCGGGAGTTTGACAGTGACGACAATGGGTCTATCAGTCGGTCGGAATTCGGTCATTTCGTTAGGATGAACCGATAGGCGCTGCCCAAGTAGCCGGCCTTATAGTCAGTGAACGCAAACGGGGGGTACTGTACGACAACCCGGGCCAATGCCTTGCGTTTTTGGTTGGTCGGCGCCAAATGGGATATGTGGGCGGCACCATTGGCAGCCGCTTGTTCATTCACCGCGGTGATGACTCGCGGGCTGTCGTTGACCCTGAGTCGAGCGCCCTTCCTGCTCGCCTGTATGAAACGGTTCTGATGTGACGGGCCTACCCTGGGTGCCTTATTCACAGGCTCGAATCGCTGGCGTAGAAAACCTATGAAGCCTTCTTGCGCTTGGCGGGTGGTTTAAGCATCGGTTTTAAAAACCGACCAGTGTGCGAGCTTGTGTGCTGGGCGACATCTTCCGGTGTACCGCAGATCACGATCTCTCCACCTTTGTCTCCGCCCTCCGGGCCGACATCGATAATCCAGTCGGCGGTTTTGATGACATCCAGATTATGCTCGATGATGACGATGGTATTGCCGTGGTCGCGCAGGCGGCTGAGTACGCTGAGCAGCTGTTCGATGTCGTGGAAATGTAGGCCGGTGGTGGGCTCGTCCAATATGTAAATGGTCTTGCCGGTATCGCGCTTGGAGAGCTCGCGCGCCAGTTTGACCCGCTGTGCCTCGCCACCGGACAGCGTCGTGGCGTTCTGTCCCAGGGTGATGTAGCTCAGGCCCACGTCCATCAGGGTTTGCAGCTTGCGTTGGATGGCGGGCACGGCGCTGAAGAATTGCAGCGCCTCTTCGACGGTCATCTCCAGCACTTCGTAGATATTCTTGCCTTTGTATTTTACGTCCAAGGTTTCGCGGTTGTAGCGTTGGCCTTTGCAGACGTCGCAGGGGACGTAGATGTCCGGCAAAAAGTGCATCTCGACTTTGATGACGCCGTCGCCCTGGCAGGCCTCGCAACGGCCGCCCTTGACGTTGAAGCTGAAACGGCCGGGACCGTAGCCGCGCGAGCGTGCCTCCTGGGTACCGGCGAACAGATCACGGATCGGCGTGAACAGGCCGGTGTAGGTGGCGGGATTGGAGCGCGGTGTGCGGCCGATGGGGCTCTGGTCGATGTCGACCACCTTGTCGAATTGTTCCAGGCCGAGCATTTCGGCACAGGGCGCCGGGTCTTCGCCGGCTTTGTTGATGATGATGGCGGCATTGCGATAGAGGGTGTCGTTGATGAGCGTGGATTTGCCCGAGCCGGAGACGCCGGTGACACAGGTCATCAGCCCTACCGGGATGTCGACGTTGATACCTTTCAGGTTGTTGCCGGAGGCGCCGCGAATGCTCAGCATGCGTTCGGGATCGACGGGCGTGCGCGCGGCGGGAATGGCGATCTCCTTCTTGCCGCTGAGATACTGGCCGGTCTCCGAGGCCGGGTTGTTCATGACCTGTTCGGCTGTGCCCTGGGCGACGATCTCACCGCCGTGGACGCCGGCGCCGGGGCCGATGTCGATGACGTAGTCGGCGCTGCGGATGGCCTCTTCGTCGTGTTCCACCACGATCACTGTGTTGCCCAGGTCGCGCAGGTAGGTGAGGGTGGAGAGTAAGCGCTCGTTGTCGCGCTGGTGCAGGCCGATGGAGGGTTCGTCCAGCACGTACATGACCCCCACCAGTCCGGCGCCGATCTGGCTGGCCAATCGAATCCGTTGCGCCTCGCCGCCGGATAGGGTGTCGGCGCTGCGTTCCAGGCTGAGATAATCCAGACCCACGTTGACCAGGAACTTGAGCCGCTCCTGTACCTCTTTGACGATCTTGGCGGCGATCTGGCCGCGTTTGCCCGGCAGGCTCAGGTCACCGAAAAACGTATGGGCCCGGCCCACCGCCATGGCGGTGATGTCAGGTAGGTTGTGGCCGGCGATGAAGACGTTGCGCGCCTCGGTGCGCAGCCGCGCGCCGCCGCAATCGGGGCAGGGCTGGTGGCTGAGATACTTGGCCAGTTCGTCGCGCACCACATTGGATTCGGTCTCGCGATACCGCCGTTCCATGTTGGGGATGATCCCTTCGAAGGGCGCCTTTTTGGTGCGCGGCAGGCCGCGGTCGCTGAAGAAGGTCATCTCGATCTTTTCGGACCCGCTGCCGTAAAGCAGCACCTGGCGGTGATGTTCATCCAGGTCTTGGAAGGGCGTGTCAAGATCGAAGCCGTAATGCTTGGCCAGGGATTGCAGCAGCTGAAAATAATAGGCGTTGCGGCGGTCCCAGCCGCGGATGGCGCCGCTGGCCAGACTGGACTCCGGATGATGCACCACGCGGCCGGCATCGAAGAACTGTTTTACACCGAGGCCGTCGCAGCTGGGGCAGGCGCCGAAGGGATTGTTGAAAGAGAACAGTCGCGGTTCCAGTTCGGTCAGGCTGTAGCCGCAGTGCGGGCAGGCGAACTTGGCCGAGAACACCAGGTCCTGTTTTTTATCCTGGTCTAAGTAGGCCACACGAGCGATGCCGTCGGAAAGGTGCAGCGCGGTTTCAAAGGATTCGGCCAGCCGCTGCTTCAGGTCATCGCGCACCTTGAAGCGGTCCACCACGGCCTCGATGGTGTGCTTTCGCTTTTTGTCCAGTTCCGGCACCTGGTCCAGCTCGACAATCTGGCCGTCGATGCGGGCACGGATAAAACCCTGGGCGCGCAGCTCGGCCAGCACCTGTAAATGCTCACCCTTGCGGCCGTCGATGACCGGCGCCAGCAGCATCAGCTTGGTGCCCTCGGGCATTTCCAGCACGTGGTCGACCATCTGGCTGACGGTCTGGGCCTCCAGTACCACATCGTGTTCGGGACAGCGTGGTTCGCCGACGCGGGCGAACAGCAGGCGCAGATAATCGTAGATTTCGGTGACCGTGCCGACGGTGGAGCGCGGGTTGTGCGAGGTGGATTTCTGCTCGATGGAGATGGCCGGTGACAGTCCCTCGATATGGTCCACGTCCGGCTTTTCCATCATCGATAGAAACTGGCGCGCATAGCTGGACAGCGACTCCACATAACGCCGTTGACCCTCGGCATAGATGGTGTCGAAGGCCAGGGACGACTTGCCCGAACCGGACAGGCCGGTGATGACGATCAGCTTGTCGCGGGGCAGGTCGAGGTCGATGTTTTTGAGATTGTGGGTGCGCGCACCGCGGATGTGGATGGTATCCATACTGCATTTTCCGTCGCTAAGTGAACCTGTTAATATACGATCTTTTCACTCCACGAAGCAAAGTGATTTAAGCCTGATGAAGAATTCCGGGATGACCCCCACCGAACGCCGCGCCGCCGTGTCGCTGGCGGGTATTTTCAGTACGCGCATGCTGGGTCTGTTCATGATTCTGCCGGTGTTCGCCCTCTACACCGAACACCTGGAAGGCGCCACGCCGTTTCTGATCGGCCTGGCCATCGGCATCTACGGCCTGACCCAGGCCATCCTGCAAATTCCCTTCGGCATGTTGTCCGACCGCATCGGCCGCAAGCCGGTGATCTACGGCGGCCTGTTGATCTTCGCCCTCGGCAGCGTGGTGGCGGCCATGTCGGACTCCATCACCGGCATCATCCTCGGCCGTGCCCTGCAGGGCGGCGGCGCCATCGCCGCGGCGGTGATGGCGCTGGCGGCCGACCTGACCCGCGAGGAGCACCGTCTCAAGGCCATGGCCATCATGGGCATGAGCATGGGGGTGTCGTTTTCCATCTCGCTGATCCTGGGGCCGCTGTTCGACAGCTGGTTTGGCGTGCATGGTCTGTTCTGGATGACCGCCATGCTGGCCCTGGTGGCCATGGCCATCCTGGCCCTGGCGGTGCCCACGCCCACGGTCAGCCGTTTTCACCGCGACGCCGAGCCGGTGCCGGCCCAATTCAAGAACGTGCTCGGGGACAGCCAGTTGCTGCGCCTCGATTTCGGCATCTTCGTACTGCACCTGATCCTGACGGCCATCTTTGTCGCCGTGCCGCTGGACCTGCAGAACAAGGCCGGCCTGGCCAGCGAACATCACTGGATGGTGTATCTGTTTGTCATGCTGCTGTCATTTGCGGGCATGGTGCCCTTCATCATCATCGCCGAGAAACGACGCAAGATGAAACAGATATTCGTCGGCGCCATTGCGCTGCTGATTGTGGCCGTACTCTCCATGAGCCAGGTCAGCACCTCGCTGGTCGGCATGGTGGCGGCCTTGTTGGGATTTTTTCTGGCCTTCAACCTGCTCGAGGCCTCGCTGCCCTCACTGGTGGCCAAGATCGCCCCGGCGGACATGAAGGGCACGGCCATGGGGGTCTACACCAGCTCTCAGTTTCTGGGCGCTTTTACCGGCGGCGTCGCCGGCGGTTGGATCTATCAACACGTGAGCGCAGAAGGGGTATTCATTTTCTGCGGCTTCATGGCCTCGCTTTGGGTGATCCTGGCCAGTACCATGAAGGCGCCGCGTCATCTCGGCAGCTACATGATTCATGTGGGGCCTGTGTCCAGGGCTCAGGCCGTCGAGTTATCGGGTGAAATCGCTACAGTCGTCGGGGTGGTTGAAGTGGTGGTCATCCCTGAAGACGAGGTGGCCTATCTCAAGGTGGATAACCAACGGCTGGATCAGGACGCATTGGCCCGGTTTTCCGTGGCCGACCCCGACGCGCAGGACGGCCACCCGTCCGCGCCGGTGACTGCAAACTCCTGAGTTGTGCGTGGCCCGCATTTCCCAACGGGATCGCGGGTTAATTCCCAGTGCTTCGACCGGGGGCTGATACATCGTTATGCCCAAGCGTCGAGATATTTTACATTTTTCGTCACGGCGGCGGGCGTCCGCCGGTAGCGCCGCTGCGCAGGGAAGCGTGCTTGACTGAAAAACGCACAATTCGCGCAATATCAGCCTTAATGGCGTTGCGCATGCCGTGCCATCGGCGCGCCGCTGTCAATGAATTTTACACATTGGCTTATGGTGGTGCTTTAAACACTGTTCTATATTTTGGTAAGCCTTTAGAATACTTGCGCTTAGCACGAATTGGTCTATTTCATGCATCCCGGCATGTCGAGCGTGATGGCTGACAGTATTGCCCAGCCTATGCGTCACCCGTCTCGGGTAACATGGCCGAGCCGCATAGAAACAGCGTATAAATAATGGAATAAAAAACCAAGAATGGGAGTAAGCATGAGTACCGAAAATCGATATGCGAAAATGGTTCGACGTGTGGTTCGCGAATCGGGCGGGTCAATCACCGGAGTCGGCAAGGCGATCGTCGCCGCGATGCTGATTTTATCCTCCCTGATCATGGCGCCGGCCATGGCGCAACAGGCCGATTCCAAGGGCACGGATTTTTGGCTGATGTTCAACGGTAACCTGGCGGGTGGCGGTGAAGTCGTTAATCTGTTTCTAACCGGCGACACGGCGGCCACCGGCACGGTGGAGATCCCTGGCCTCGCATTTTCGACGCCATTCTCGGTCACGCCGGGGACCGTGACCACGGTCACCCTGCCGTTGGCGGTGCGGGTTGACAGCAGCGATACCGTCGAGAATAAGGGGGTGCATGTGACGGCGGACCAAGAGGTTACGGTCTACGGACTCAACCGCCGCGATTCGACCACCGATGCCTTCATCGGGCTGCCGACCGACATCCTCGGCACGGACTACATCAACCTCGGCTATGCCAATGTGAATGTGGTGAATGGCACCCAATTCGGCATTGTCGCCAGCCAAGACAACACCACGGTCACCATAACCCCCAGCGTCACCACCGGTGCGCGCACTGCCGGTGTGCCCTACAACATCACCCTGAACCAGGGGGAAACCTATCAGCTGCGCAATGCCTCACCGGCGCCCGCCGATTTGAGCGGTACCATCATTCAGTCGGATCTGCCCATCGCGGTGTTCGGGAGCCATCAGTGCGCCAACATCCCGCAGGGCTTTACGGCCTGTGATCACATCGTGGAGCAGCTGCCGCCCACCACCACCTGGGGCACGGCCTTTGTTACCTTTCCGCTGGCGACGCGGCTGAACGGCGATACCTTTCGTATCCTGGCCGCCGAGGATGTCACCACGGTGAGCATCAACGGCAGCGTTGTCGCCACCCTCAACCGCGCAGAATTCCACGAGACGATTCTTACCGCCGGTTCCGTCATCAACACGGATAAGCCGGTGCTGGTGGCGCAATACTCCCACGGTACCTCGTTTGATGGGGTGACCTCGGATCCGTTCGAAGTGCTGGTGCCGCCGTTCGAGCAGTTCCTGGCTGGATACACGGTGACCACGCCCGCCACGGGCTTTGCCATCAACTTCGTCAGCGTGGTCGCGCCCAACGCCGCGGTTGGGGCCATCACCCTGGATGGCGCGCCCATTCCGGCGGGTGACTATACGCCCATCGGCGCCAGTGGTTTTTCCGGCGTAGCAGTGCCGGTGAGTCTCGGCAGCCACAACCTGGCCGGGCCGTTGCCGTTCGGACTTTCCAGCTACGGTTTTGATTCCGCCGATTCCTATGGTTATCCGGGCGGTCTGGGACTGGCCCAGGTGGCCGAACTCACCGACCTGGGCCTGACCCCGGCGACGGCGACCAACCCCATCAATACCCAGCATTGCGTGATTGCCACTACCCTGGATCAGGGCGGCAATCCCTTGCCCGGGATTCGCGTGGATTTCACTGTCGCCGGGGTGAATCCGAATAGCGGATTCATTTTCACTGACGCCAATGGTGAAGCAGAGTTCTGCTACACCGGTACAGTAGTGGGGGATGATATCGTCACCGCCACCGTCGGAAACCTCTCCGCCACGGCGTCGAAGACCTGGACCGATATCGCGGTGCAGCGTTGTGATGTGGATAGTAGTGGCGTGGTGGATATCAGCGATATCCGCGCCATCGCAGCGGCACGCAATACGCCGGCCGCGGGCCCCACTGATCCGCGCGATGCCGACGGCAACGGTATCATCAGAGCCAATGATGCGCGTAAGTGTGTACTACAGTGCACCAACTCGCGTTGCGCGCCTTAAGCAAGCAGTCAATTGCCGGGGGCCAAAAGCTCCCGGCAAGCCGTTTTAGTTTAATGGGAAATAATTAAGATTAAGTAAGGAGTAATCCCCATGAAGAAGTTTATGACCCCTATTTTCGGCCTGGCACTGTTGGCCGTTACCACCCAGGCAGGGGCGGTGGTGCTGAGTCTGGAACCGTCCTCGCAAGATGCGGTGCCGACGGATGCCGTCAGTCTGGATCTCACCGTAAGCGGGCTGAGTGCCGGCGGCCCCGATTCCTTGGGTGATTTTGATCTGGATATCTTTTATGACACCGCTGCGCTTACCTTCAGCGGTTATAGCCTGGGGGGTTTCCTCGGTGATATCGGTCTGGGCGAGGCGCTGGATTTCAGTCTGGGCGATCTGGGCGGCGGCATTATCAATCTTCACGAAGTGAGCCTGCTGGAAGCGGATGCGGTGAGCTGTGTCTTTTGTGCGGGCCCGTACCTGGATGATATCCAGCCCGGTAGCTTTGTCTTGGCGACCCTGGATTTCATTGTTGACGTTCTGCCGGTGGGCAGCAGCACCACGGTCGGGATTGGCGGCATCTTTTCACTGGATGACGGCTTCGGCGATCCGCTGGCCATCACCGGCACCGCCGATGCCGTGATTCGCAACCCGGCCCCTGCGAGTGTGCCGGAGCCGGCAACGCTTGCGCTGCTCATGCTCGGCCTGGTGGGGATGACCTTGATGCATCAACGCCGATCGCGGGCCTGAGTTGATGTCCCGCTAGTAACTTAAGCCCCGGGTAAGCACTCGGGGGCAATGGGGTAATCATCGGGCTGATCCTGATTGCAAAGGTACACTTGCCCTATCACGGCTGAGGGTGTAGTAATAGTGAAATCACAAAAATGAGACGGCCCGAAGATAGGCTCGGCGCATGAGATTGCATTGAGAACGTCTGGTGGTTAGTAGCGGGTTTGGCATGAGTGGGGGTCACCATGACACACCGGATACAGGCAATCCTTGCCTCGGTCCTATTATATTTTTCTCTTTTCGGACCCGCACTGGCGGCGGATGTGTGTCCGTCCGGGTGTGCGCACGCCAGCATCCAAGACGCCCTCGATGCTGCAACCTGGGGTGCCACGATAACCGTCGGCCCAGGAGTCTATAGAGAAACCATCGTCACAACAACCAAGTATGTGACCTTGCAAAGTGTAGCGGGCGCCTCGGATACCATTATCGACGCTACCGGGCTGGGGGAGCGTGTTATCACCATCAACACATGGCCCGATGTGGTACTGGAGCGCTGCGATGTGGATGGCGACTATGTCGTGGACATTAATGATATTAGAGCCATCATGGCGGTGCGTAACACGCCTGCAGATGGTCCCGACGACCCGCGCGATGCCAGCGGCGACGGTATAATAGACGCCAACGATGCGCGTCAGTGTGTATTGCAATGCACCTATTCACGTTGTGTGCCCAACCAACCCTTTGTCATCGACGGCTTTACCATTAAAGGCGGGGTGTCAAGCAACGGCGCCGGGATATATGTCAATGGCCGTGCCACCATTCTCAACAACATCGTTAAGAACAATGTCGCTGATCAATCCGGTGGCGGCATCTATGTGCTAGACCAGCGCGATGTAACCGTTGACGCCAATACGTTTGCATCCAACAGCGCTGCCATCCGAGGTGGCGCCATTGCCTTGAGTAGTGATGCCACACAGATTGTCAGCGGAAATATCTTTACCAATAACTCAGCCGTCAGTGGTGGCGCGATTGCCAGCGCGCCTTACGGCAGCGATACCGTTAGAAACAATCTGTTTATCAGCAACACCAATACCCTGTATCTATCCAGTTATGCCAACACCCAGTTAGCCAACAACACGATTGTCAGCAGCGCAGGCTATGCGGCCCAGAAAGGCCCGGACGGAAGCATGAGTATGATCAACGGCATACTCTGGAATAACGAGACCGATCTTCAGGGTGCGGGCTGGACTGAACAAAACTCGCTCATCGGCGTGGATCCCCTGTTTGTGGATGTTGCCAATGGTGACTATCATGTTCGACCCGGTTCGCCGGCCATTGACACGGGCATGGATACGTCCGGCTATGGCGTCATTGCGGATTATGACGGCGTCGCGCGCCCGCAAGACGGAGACAGGCAGGGCGCTGGTGCGACGGGGGATGGCTCGGATTATGATATCGGTGCTTATGAATACGTTGTTGTCGATATTCCGCTGACCGTCACCGTAGATGCGCCGGTCGACGGGATGATGACCAACCAGGCCGCACAGAATATTGTCGGCTATTTGAGCAAGCCTGCCTTCCTCACTATCAACGGCGGCCCGGTTACGGTCAACCCTGACTACAGCTTCAGCCATGCCATCAACTTGGGGGAGGGGCTCAATACTTATATTTTATTGGCCGAGGCCGGTGATGGCGAGGCTGTTCAGGTCTCCTTAGACCTCATCCTGGACACTACGCCGCCTCTTGCGCCCAATAGTGCTCTCATCTCCACGAGTGATGTCTCCGGCGGCATTGCCACGGTCACCGGCGCAGCGGGGAGTGTTGAAGCCAATAGCCAGGTTACGATTACTAATATCCACACCGGTGAAACGGTCACTATCCTCTTGGCGGATGATGAGGGTGGTTTCATCACTCAGATCAGCGCTCAGGACGGCGATACCTTGTCTATCATTAGTACAGACAGTGTCGGTAATGTGAGTGAATCCAGTTCCGTAATCGTGGTGGCCTTGCCGCCGAATCCAGCGGTCATTGCACCGCCGCCTGACCCCTCTGTCGCCACTACGGTCTATACTTCTACGCAATTCCTGTATACCGGCAGCGATCCGATCCAGAGCGGCGTCGCCCCCGGTACCATCGAACTCGAACGGGCGGCGGTGCTGCGTGGTCGGGTGCTGGATCGCAGCAACACCCCCTTGTCCGGTGTCACGATCACCATCAAGGACCATCCCGAGCTCGGCCGGACCTTAAGCCGTGCCGACGGGGTGTTCGACATGGCCGTCAACGGCGGTGGACTGCTCACCGTCAATTATGAAAAAGCGGGCTACCTGCCGGTGCAGCGCCAGTTGCAGAGTCCCTGGCAGGACTACGCATGGGTCGAAGACGTGGTGATGATCGCGCTGGATCCGGCGGTTACCGCCATCGACCTTAACGATACCGCTCAGCCCTTCCAAGTCGCCCAGGGGAGTACTGTGATGGATGTTGACGGTGCCCGACAAGCCACCATCCTTTTTCCGCAGGGCGTGAGCGCAACAATGATGCTGCCCGATGGCACTGCCCAGCCGCTCCCCACAATCAATGTGCGCGCTACCGAATACACTGTCGGCGACAACGGCCCCGAGGCCATGCCCGGCGAACTGCCGCCCACCAGCGCCTACACCTACGCGGTGGAGCTTTCCGTGGACGAAGCCATCGCCGCCGGGGCGACCCGGGTCGATTTCGACCAACCGTTGCCCTTTTATGTTGACAACTTTCTTAACTTCCCAGTCGGCGAGGCCGTCCCCGCCGGTTGGTACGACCGCGAAACAGCCGCCTGGATTCCCTCCGATAACGGCTTGATTATCGGTGTACTCGCCATTGTCAACGGGATGGCCGAGCTGGATGTAGACGGCAGCGGAAGCGCCGCCAGCGCTACTCAACTTGTCGCGCTGGGTATTACCGATTCCGAGCGCGCCCAACTTGCCGCTCTGTATACCGCAGGCAAGAGTCTTTGGCGTGTACCCATCACTCATTTTACGCCTTGGGATTGCAATTGGCCCTATGGTCCACCAGCGGATGCCGAACCGCCACCGTCACCTCCTCCTCCCCAAGATCCGCCACCGGACGAAGATGAGAATGAATGTCCTGGCTGCATCATCCAGCCCCAGAGTCAGTCCCTGGGTGAAAAACTGCCGGTCGTTGGAACACCGTTCAGTCTGTATTACCAGAGCGAGCGCATGCCCGGCAACATCGCCGCGCGCAGCCTGACCATTCCGCTGTCCGGGGACACCGTGCCGGGCAGCCTGGAGGCTATTGAGCTCACCATTGACGTTGCAGGCCAGACCTTCAGGCAATCGTTTCCGGCAACACCGAACCAGAATTACACCTTCGTTTGGGACGGCAAAGACGCCTATGGCCGGCCGATGCATCACCAAACCGCGACGATCCGCCTAGATTACCGCTACCAGCTGGCTTATTTGTCTGCTGCCAGCGGCCGTGCTTTTGCCCGGGTTTCAAGTAGTGGCGCGGCATTTATAGGTAGTCGGGGTAACATGACTATGCGCTCCAGTCGGCAATGGCAACAGAGCCTCACCGGTATCGCAGCAGCGCCTAATCTGGCAAGCAGCGCGCTAGGCGGCTGGGGGCTGGAGATTCATCATGGCTACAATCCCGCAACGAGAACAGTCTACAAGGGAGACGGCTCCAAGCGTACGGACCAAGAAATACAGGAGCGTCTTGAGCTTATTGCCAACGTTTCGGCTCGCGATATCAGCGTTGCGTCGGACGGCAGTATTTACTACTCGGAGCAGCGCCGTATCCTCTCTCTCGATCCCGACGGGACTACACGGGTACTGGTAGGCAACGGAACAGCAGCCAGCCCGGGAAGTAATGATGGCTCTATCGCTACCGATGTAGGCACCGGCTACATCATGGCCTTTGAGATAGGCAGAGACGATACGGTTTACTTTGTCGAAACTAACAGCGGAGGAAGTAGCGGTTCGGTGGTACGGCATGTAACATCGGATGGTCGGCTGGAGACCATTACCGCTGCCTATGCCGGGAGCGATGTAACCGATATCGATATGGGACCGGACAGCGCCCTCTACATCACTCGCGAAGCGGCCAACCGGGTAACACGGATCGGGCCGGACGGTTCAACCGCGGATGTTGCCTCGGTGAATTACTGGCCCTGGGGCGTCGACGCCCATCCCGACGGCACAATCTATATTTCAACTACATTCGGCCATGTTGTGGATGTTATTCGCCCGGATGGAACGAAGGCGCAGATACCTGTCAACTCCCCTCAGGATGTGACATGGGATCAACAGAACAACCTCTATATCGCTGGCTCAAATTACAGCTATGCGGCCAACGGCCTCTATTATTATAACGGCACGGGCAGCCCCATAAAAATATCTGGTGAATCAACGGACCCAGATCCCTTCCCCGGTGCGCATATAGGCGAAGTTAAGCTATGGGCTCGTGAGGTACACTATTCCAGCAAGTATGGCGGTGTACTCATTCCCTATCAGGGCCGCATCTGGTTGCTGGCTGAAAAGAGCAGTAAACTGATTGACGCAGGAGATAAACTCATCTCCTCGCGAAATGGCAATGAACTCTACCGGTTCGATTCGACAGGCCGGCACCTCCAAACTCTCGAAGCCATCACCGGCGCTGCCATTTACACCTTCGACTATAATGTCGATGGACAACTGATCGCCATCACCGATGCCGACGGCGACATTACTCGTATTGAACGCGATGGTTCAGGGAGTCCACAGGCTATCGTCGCCACGGATGGCCAGCGTACCAACGTGTCACTAAATAACAACGGTTACCTCAACACAGTGAGCGATCCCGCAAATGAATCATGGCAGATGGAATACACTGCCACAGGTCTCATGACTGCTTTCATCGACCGTAACGGCAACCGCTCCAACTACACTTTCGATACAGCCGGCCGCCTGCTCCAGGACGTTAATCCCGTCAACGGCGGCTGGCAACTGGCGCGAACGGAAACGGAGAACGGCTACAGCGTCTCCATGACCAGTGGTGAAGGCCGCGTTAGCACATTCCAGGTGGAGCGCCTGCAGGACGGCGTTCGCCGCCAGACCAACACGGCCACAGATGGCAGTATCACCATCACCGAATACGCCAATGCGGTCACCGCCACGACACTGCCCAACGGCGCCATCACCACCGTCACCGAAGGCCCCGACCCACGCTTTGGCATGGCGAGCCCGATACCGAAAAGCTCCACGCAAAGCACCCCGGGCGGCCTGATGCGCTCTGTTACCGTCGCCGCACAGGCCGAGCTGTCTGATCCCAATGATCTGTTCAGTCACACCTCCCTCACGGAAACAGTTACGGTGAACGGCAACGCCACGGTGAGCGAATACGACACCGCCACCCGCACCTGGACATTCACCAGCGCCGAAAGCCGTACCGCCAACACGGTTCTTGACGCTCTGGCGCGTCCAATACAGACACAAGCGGCGGGCCTCGAAGCGATCAGCCTGAGTTACGATGCCCGCGGCCGTCTTGCCACATTATCCCAAGGGCAAGGCGATGAACTCCGTACTACTACATTCGGGTATCACAGCAGCGGACCACAGGCCGGCCGACTCTCCAGCGCCACTGACGCCGTAGGGCGTCAAGCCCAATACAGTTACGATGCCGCTGGAAACGTGATCCGACAAACCTTGGCCGATGGCAGAATGATCGACTTCACCTATGATGCCAATGGCAACATGACCTCAATCACACCGCCCGGTCGGACCGCGCACCTGTTTACATACAGCGCCGGCGATCAGACCGCCCAATATAACCCGCCGGATGTAGGCGCCGGAACCAACGTCACCCAATACAACTACAACCTCGACAAACAACTGGAACTCATCACCCGTCCCGACGGTCAGACCGTAGATCCGGTCTACAACACCGTCAGCGGTAAACTGGAAATGCTTATTATCCCTAAGGGGAACTACCAGTACGGCTATGACACTGTGACAGGCCAACTGAACCAGATCACCGCGCCGGGCAATGAGGTCCTCAACTATACTTATGACGGTTTCCTGCCAATAATAGATACCTGGAGCGGCAGCATCGATGGCGTGCTGACCCGCACTTACAATAACGACTTCCGGATTACGAGCCTGTCAGTGAACGGCAATCCAATCAACTACAGCCACGACAACGACGGCCTGCTGACCGGTGTCGGGGCCCTGACACTCACCCGCGATGCTCAGAACGGCCTGCTAACCGGTACAGTCATCAACAGCCTATCGACCGGGCTGACCTACAATATCTTTGGAGAAGCCACGAACTACGCGGTCTCCAACGGCACTACATCCCTATATGATGCCGCCTACACCCGCGACAAACTCGGGCGCATCACCCGGAAGACCGAGACCATTGCAGGCGCCACCACCACCTATGATTACACCTACGATCTCGCAGGACGCCTGACGGCAGTCAAAACCAATGGCGCTACCACGGCCACCTACAGCTATGACGCCAACGGCAACAGAAGTGGTGGCACCTATGATGCCCAGGACCGCCTGCTCACCTTTGGCGCCAACAGCTACACCTACACCCCCAACGGCGAGCTTGAAACCAAAACCAACACCGGCCTGACCACCAGCTACACCTACGATATGCTGGGCAACCTCACCCAGGTCATCCTCCCCGGGGGGATGACCATTGACTACATTATCGATGGCCAGAACCGCAGGATCGGCAAGAAGATCAATGGCACCTTGACACAGGGCTTACTCTACCAGGATCAGCTCAACCCCATAGCCGAACTGGATGGCACAGGTGCCGTCGTATCGAGATTCGTCTACGGCACCAAGCCCAACGTGCCGGATTACATGGTCAAGAATGGCACAACATACAGAATCATCAGCGACCACCTGGGCAGTCCGAGGCTCGTTATCAACACCACTGACGGATCTGTCGCCCAGCGCATCGATTATGACGTATGGGGCAAAATCATCAATGATACCAATCCCGGCTTTCAACCGTTCGGCTTTGCCGGAGGCGTCTATGATCAGCATACCCAACTCACCCGATTCGGGGCCAGGGACTATGATGCCGAGACGGGAAGGTGGACCGCAAAGGATCCGATTCGGTTTGAGGGTGGGGATACCAATCTGTATACATACGTTTATTCAAATCCTCTTTCTTATATTGATCCATATGGGTTATGGGCTTGGAGCTTTGATGCCTTTGCAGGTCCTGGCGGCGGAATTACTATAGGTAGAAATGAAGATACGAGGGGTTGGTTTATAGAAGGTCGCGTAGGTATAGGTATAGGTGGTGGAGTTGCCTTTGATCCTTTTGATCAAGGTCCCGTAGCTAGACCTCAGTTGCCCCATCCATATTCTGAAGAGCCGTGCTCAGATTCTTCTTCATCTTCTACCGGGACAAGCGCTGGTGGTGCTGTTAATGCAGGTGTGACCATTGGAGCGTGGAATTTGGGTTATGGCGCTGAAGGAGGTGAAAATTTTGATGGTTCCAATACTTTCTATGGAAATAGTGGCCAATGGGGATCAAGTACTAATCCTAGACCTCCAAGGATCGGGGTCTCAGTAGGAGGAAGTGCAGTTGTAGAAGTAGGTGGTTGGTTCTAGGTCAATTGAAGAAGATAATAAAAAATTTTAGTTCTATGCCAGGGATTATGAAAGTAGTCTTTTTGGCAATGCTGATATCGCCTTTAGCAGTGGTTTCGGCTGCTTTTCCTGGAGTGGAAGGTTTAAGCTCTATGCTTGGTCATTTAAATCCTGATGAAAAACCAATAGCATTGATTTTATCTTTAATTGCTTCGATCCCTTCGTTTGTCTGTGCGATTTTGTTGGCGAAAAAAAAACGGGGGGCAATATTGTTGTTTCCCTTTGCTTTTGCTTTAGTTAGTGCTGGCCCGTTCGCATTTGAAATTATTTCAAATGGTTCTTCCGTTCTTTTGCCCTATTTATGGGGAATCATAGGGATTAGTGTCGGATTTACTGGGTATTTTTATTTTTCCAAAGAGTCAAAATTATATTTTTCAAACCAGACAGGTAGAGTGCGCTCAACGCACCAAAACGGTGGATGAAAAGCAAGTGTTGGGTTCAGTGCTACAGGTACGTTCCAAGGGTCATGGGGGATAGGGGATTTAGGCGATAGTCTAAATTGGTGGATGGATCTTTTTGGATTTCCTTCTGATAGCGCTTCAACCAGGGTAGTGTAAAGAATCTTTCGCACTTTTTGATCTGGCGGCTATTCATGCGGTCAGTTGTTCCTCCAGATGTTGCTTGTGCAACGCCTCCATGGAGAGGTAGCGTTTAATGCCCCATTTGGTGCCCGCGATGTGCCTAAGCCAAAATCAATAGGGTCAGTGTCGAATGGCACTTACTTAAGCTTCTTAGGGTGACCATTTTTCATCACTTCCGCTCTTGCTTCATGCCGTGTTCTCGTCAATAAGGGAT